>Ga0315273_10013721_pt1 | contig 10430 bp, 9 predicted proteins | sample YL17G02_0_MG_FD_205753 | JGI IMG/M metagenome (GOLD analysis project Ga0315273, IMG submission 205753) | Sediment microbial communities from Yellowstone Lake, YNP, Wyoming, USA - YL17G02_0 | ecosystem: Environmental > Aquatic > Freshwater > Lake > Sediment | place: USA: Wyoming | collected... | reverse complement strand
GATGCAGGCGGACGACGCCAGACGACGACGCAGCACGGCGCAGACCCTACAGGATTTCCGAAGATGCTCCAGGCGATGTAGCCGAACAGGCCGACTCCTTTGATGAGGTGCCCGCTTGGCAGACCAGGAACCGCCGATACCGTTGTCCAGCCCCGACATCGCCGACGACGACGTCCAGGCGGTGCTGCCGGTCCTTCGCGGCGGACGGCTGAGCATCGGCCCGCACATTGAGGCCTTCGAGGCCGCCGTGGCGCGACGGGCTGGACGGAAGCATGGAATCGGCGTCAATAGCGGAACCAGCGGGTTGCACCTGTGTGTACGTGCGCTGGGAATCGCCGATGGCGACGAAGTTGTCACCACGCCGTTTTCCTTCATCGCCACCACCAACTGCCTGCTGTTCGAGCGGGGGCGGCCCGTCTTTGCCGATATCGATCCCGTCAGCTACAACATCGACCCCGCGGCCCTGGAGGCTGCCGTCACGCCGCGGACAAAGGCCATCCTGCCCGTGGAAGTTTTCGGCAACACCTCCCATTTCGACACCTATGAGCAAATCGCCGCCAAACGCGGCCTGGCGATGATCGAAGACTGCTGCGAGGCCCTGGGCGGCGTTCTTGGCAGTCGCCCCGCCGGCAGCTTCGGGAACTGCGGGGTCTTTGCCTTCTATCCCAACAAGCAGATCACCACGGGCGAGGGCGGCCTCATCGTCACCGACGACGACCGCCTGGCCGACCTCTGCCGCTCCATGCGCAACCAGGGACGCGACACGTCCGCCTGGCTAAGCCACGCCCGGTTGGGCTACAACTACCGTCTCAGCGAGATCAGCGCCGCGCTGGGTGTCGCACAGATGAAGCGGCTGGACGAAATCCTTGCCAAGCGCCGCGCGGCTGCGGAACTGTATAACCGTGCCCTGGCGGACATCGAGGAGATCCACCTGCCGCCGATGACCCAGACCCGGCTGGCGAGCTGGTTCGTGTACGTCATCCGCCTGGCCGATCGTTTCAGCCAGGCCGACCGCGACGCGACGATGGACCGCCTTCGCAAGGCCGGCATCGGGTGCAATCCGTATTTCGTCCCCATCCACCTCCAGCCGTATGTAATGGAGGCTCTGGGGACCCGGGCCGGCGACTTCCCCGTCACGGAGCGGGTCGCCGCGCGGACCATTGCGCTTCCGTTCTTCGCCAATCTCAGCCAACGGCAGGTTCATCGCGTCAAAGAGGAGCTGCTGAAGGCGATCCGCAGGCTCTGACGGTTGCCTCGGGAGTGGCCGATGCGGGTAGGCGTCTACCAGGAACCGGTGCACACCGACGGGAGGGCCTTCGATACCTACGGCCCATTCGCCCGCTTCCTGGGGCAATTCGCCCGGCATTTCCAGGAGGTGGTGGTGTTCGCCCCCGCCACCGACCAAGGGGGCTATTTCAGCGGCTGTCCGATCGACGCCCCCAACATCCAGGTCGTGCCCCTGCCGTTTTTCCTGACGCACGCGCAGGCCATGCGCCATGCCGGGGGCATCGCGGCGGCTTTCCGCGCGCATAGCCGCGGCCTGGACGCGATCTACTGCCGTAACACCGCGCCGCTGGGCTGGCTGCTGTGGTGGTTCACACGCAGGCGGGGCGTGCCGTTTGTCTACCACTTCGGTTCCGACCCCTTTGAGATCATCGCCCAAAGCCCCAAGTACCGCGGCGTGTATGGGCTGTTCGCCCGCGTGGCGTACACAGCCGACTTCCAGGTCCAAAAACATATCATGCGGCGGAACTACTCCTTTACCAGCGGAGAGGCGATCTGCCGGCGGCTGAGGAAATACACCGCCAACATCGAGCCAATAATGGATTCTTCTCTGCTGCCCGAGGACTACTACCTGCGGAACGATTGCTGCCGGGGGAGTCCCGTCCGCCTGCTCTACGTGGGCGGTCTGAGGCCGGGAAAGGGCCTGGAGGTGATGCTGGAGGCCCTCCGACGGCTGCGACAGGAAGGCAGGGACGTGGTGCTGGACCTGGTGGGCGACGGGGCTATGCAGCCGATCCTGAGCGACCAGGCGAAGGCGATGGGCATCGCGGAGCAGGTGCGCTTCCACGGTTTTGTGGTCATGGGACCGCGGCTGAACGAGTGCTACAACACCGCGGACATCTTCGTGCTGCCGTCGGTCAGCGAGGGGTCGCCCCGCGTGGTCCTGGAGGCTTTGGCTCACAGCCTTCCGGCCGTCGCCACGCCGGTAGGGAATGTCCCGGAGATGCTGGACCAAGGCCGCCGCGGCGTGCTGGCGCCGGTGGGGGACGCCGCCGCCCTGGCTGAGGGCGTCGCGCGAATCATCGACGACGAGGCATTCCGCGGAACCTGCATCGCTGAGGGATTTCGATTTGCCAAGGCCCATGGCGTCGAGGCCTTCGCCGAACGGGTGGCGCGGAAAATGCACGAACTTGCCACCCAAGAGCGGAGTGGGCCGTGAACGTCTGGCTGGTCAACCCCTTCGACCCGCTGCCGGGCGGCCAGGAGCCTCCAGGCCGATACGCCACGCTGGCCAGGATGCTGGTGTCCGCCGGGCACGAAGTCGTGTGGTGGACCAGTTCCTTCAGCCACCGATTCCACCGTTTCCTGGACCTCCCTGCCGCCCAGGCTGCCTGCCGAGACGCGGGCATCGACGTGCGTTTTCTTCATGCGCCGTCCTATCGTCGAAACGTCTCGCTCTGGCGGCTCTGGAATCACTTCCTCCTGGGCAGGCGTTTCAAAACCGAGGCACGGACCTGTCAGCCCCATCCCGATGTCATCGTCGCCAGTTCCCCCCCGCCGGGGCTGGCCCTGGCGGCAGCGGGGATTGCCCGCAAGTGCGGGGTCAGGCTGGTAGTGGACGTGCAAGACCTTTGGCCGGAGACGTTCAACCGGGTGGCGCCGCCGTGGGCCAAACCGCTGCTGCACATGGCGACCTGGCCGGTGCGCCGTGCGGCCAGGCGGGCATACCAGGCCGCCGACGCCATCGTCGGCGTGGCCGACGGCTACGTGCAGCGGGCTGTCGAGCTGGGCGGGCCAAAGGTCTGGACGCGAACCATTCCCCTGGGCGTGGACTTGGCCGCTTTCGACGCCGCCGCGGAGGCGGGCCGGTGCGACCGCTTCGGCAAACCACTGGGAGAGACCTGGCTGGTCTACGCCGGCAGCCTCACTGGCAGTTACGACTGTCTGACCATTCTTCGCGCCGCCGAGATGCTGCGCGACCGAAGGGGCCTTCGTTTCTTCCTGGCCGGGCGGGGAGAGCTGGAAGAGCAAATTCGGCGGATCATCGCCGACAAACGTCTGGAAAACGTCACACTGACGGGCTTCCTGGCCCCCCCCGCCTGCCTCTACCTGTTGCGGCAATGTGACATCGGCATCAATTCCTGCCTGGAGGAGGCGATGATCCTGCTGCCTAACAAGGTCTTTCATTACCTGGCTGCGGGACTGGCGGTCCTGAACGCCATCCCGGGCCAGTGCAGCCGGGTCGTCAGCCAGGGACACTGCGGCCTGGATTACCGTCCGGGCGACGCCGCCACATGCGCCGCGGCGATCGTGGAACTCATTGAGGACTCCGACGAGCTTGAGGCCATGCGGCGGGCCGCGCGGAAGCTGGCCCAGGACACCTACGATCGGTCGAGATTGTACCGCCCGTACGTGGAACTGATCGAAAACCTGGCCGCGCAACGCCGGTAATCGGCGGTCACGGCAGCCCACGGCTGATGCGCGGACCCAACAGGCGCGTCAGCCACAACGGCAGCCGCTTCCACATCTCCACCTTCCGGCGATATTGGGGGTTATCGGGACTGGATATCGAAAGCTCATGGCCCGGGGCAACCCAGTATTGATAATGCATGTCCACCTGGGTGGGATCCCACTGCTTCTTGAACTGGTAGGTTCCCGCGCCGACGGTGCTTCGGCCGAAGTCAAAGACCGACGCCCCCGCCCCCGCATAGTGGCGGATGACCGACCAGTAAAGGAGGTTATTAGGACACAAGGAGTTGTATTCCGTCAGCGTCGCGGCCAGGGGGATTTCCGCAAAACCGTTGAAACAGGTGGTAATGCCCGCCCCGATGGGCTTTTCGTCCAGCCGCACGACAAAAACGCGGCCGTTGTTCGGAAAAGTCTCGACCATGCCCTTCATGAACCGGCGCGAATAACAGGGCGTCCCGAGCTGGCGCATCCTGGATGTGTAAACGGCGTAGAAATCATCCACCAGTTCCGCCCCGCCATCGACGGCCACGATACCGGATTTCTCGGCCTTGCGGACCTGATTGCGGACCTTGGGGTCAAAGCCTTTCCACAGGGCTTCCGGGTCGGACAAGGGCAAATGCATGCACGCCTTTCCGCCGCGGAGCTGAAGGTCGTAGGGCAGCGGATCGATGTTTCGCAGCTCGATGGACTCGCAGCCAAGTCCAGCGGCGATCTCCACCGCACGGTCGAACAATGCCTTCTGAACGACCTCCCCGTCGGCCAGGATGCCGCCGTAGTTGGCGAACGCCTGTGAGACCATGCGGTTGCCGAACAACCGGCTGCGGACATGGACCAGCGGCAGCACGCCCCGGACGGTCAAGCTCTCCCGCGCGACCAGATACCAGGATTGGTGGCCAAAGACGCGCTGGACCATGAAGCTCCAGGAGGGCAGGTGGCAGATCTTGCCGTCGGGCCGTCCGGACACGAAGGCGTCGCAGGCGGCATCGGGCGCCGAAAGGGTCTCCACGTTCATGCAGTTAGTATCGTCCATCGTCACAGGGATGTGAAGCGCGCGTGCCGGTGAAGGAATCTCAAAGCCGCCTCGGCCTGGCTCAACGTGACGGCGGGGGAAGTCGGAAGGTGTATCTCCAGGCCGATCAGCCGCTCGGCGCGGGGGCACTGACCGGGGCGATAATCATATCGTTCCGCGGTCGCCGGCGCGAGGTGGACGGGAGGCACGTCGAACCACGTGGCGACGGGCAGAGCGCAACGAGCCGCCAAGGACAGAATCTCCTGCTTGTTCTCCACCAGCAACGGGACGGCCCACAACGCCTGGCCGGGCGCAGGCCCAAGCGCGCGGACGTCGGCGCCGAGGGCAGGAAGTTGTTGCAGGTAAAACTCCGTCAACAGGCGGCGGTGGGCGACGTTCCGCCTCCATCGCCCGAGTTGCCGGAGGCCCAGGATCGCCTGAAGATTGGTCGCGCCGCAGGCGTAGTCCGTCGGCATGAACTGCCCGTAATCACCGGCGGCGTTGGTTCCCTGAACCCATCCCCGCCGCTGCGCGAAGCGGTAGGCCCCGGCCACCATCGCCTGCGTGGAGGGTCGGACAGTCAGCTCATAGGCAAGCCCCTGCACAGCCAGCGACCTGGCTCGGCCGAGATCGCCGGTTCGGTCGAAACCATCCCGAATGTCCCTGGCGGCCTGGTAGAGACGACGGTCGTTGAACGCCGCCAAACCGCCCAGCCCCGTGGAGAAGGGCTTGTTCCACTGCGTGCTGAAGAATGCCGCCGCGCCGAGACGCCCCGCGGCGCCGCAACCAGCTTGGAACGTCACAAGCTGGCAGCAATCTTCCACTACCGCGGCCCCGCATGACTTGGCGGAGGCCAGCGCCGCCACCACGTCGGCAAACAGGCCGTAGGTGTGCTGGGACAGGACGACCTTCGTCTCCGCCCCCGTCAGGCCGGCGATTTCCGCGGCGCCTGCGTTGTAAGCGCCCGGCGCAACGTCCGCATAGACGCACTTGAACCCCGCGAACTTCACGGCTACGGGAACCATCTCGCAGGTGTACGCCGGAACGATCACCTCGCCTCCCCGCTCCGCGCCCAGGGCGCGCAAGATCGTCCACAGCGCCACACGGCCTTTCCAAAACGCAAGACAGGGAATTGACCCATCGCCCAGGACCGTTTGGACGAAGGCCCGCTCGTATGAGGCAACCAGGCCGCACCCCCCGGCCAGGCGAGGACGACAAAGCAACTCCAGCAATATGCCGATTCGACTCATTGGCCTCTAATTAACCTACGATTCACGGCGACGCCAGTGCGATTGACGATCCGGCGCCCAGGCCGGTAGTATGGTCCCGGCAACAGGATCAACGCCTGATGACAGAGCGGGTTCTACATGGCATATCGGTGGATGTCGAGGACTGGTATCAGTCCACCATCGACGCGACAGCGCCGCTTTCGGATCGGTTCCGCTGCTCCACGCGGAAGGTCCTCGACGCCCTGGCCGCGACGGAAGTCAAGGCGACCTTCTTTGTCTTGGGCCTGGCTGCGGAGAAGGACCCGGAAGTAGTCCGCCAGATCGCCTCCGCCGGACACGAGGTGCAGAGCCACGGTTACGGCCACGTCGAGGCCTTCAAACTCAGCCCCCAGGAATTCCGCCAGGACCTGCTGCGGGCCAAGGGCCTGCTGGAGGACCTGACGGGCGGGGCGATCTTCGGCTACCGGGCGCCGTCTTTTTCCATCGACGAACGTACCCCCTGGGCGATGGATGTGCTGGCCGAGACGGGTCATCGGTACGACTCGTCGGTTTTTCCCATCAAGATGTCCCGCTATGGGGTGGACGGTTATCCTCCCGAGCCGCGGATCGTCACGACCCCGCAAGGCCGCAGGATCGTGGAGGCCCCGCTGGCCTGTTTCCACTGGCTCGGCAAGCGCCTACCTGCCGGCGGCGGGGGATACTTCCGGCTGTTGCCTTATCCTGTCATCCGTCGGGCCTTCCGGCAGCTTGACCGGCTGGGCAGACCGGGAGTGATCTACTTCCACCCCTACGAGTACGACGGGACGGAGATGAGCAGTTTCCGGGCAGAAGTCTCCTGGGTTGTCCGTCTGCATCAGGGGCTGGGCCGAAAGGGCTTTGGCGGCAAGATCGACAAACTCATGCGCGACTTCCGCTTCGGACCGCTCAAGGACGTCCTGGCCGGCTTGCTGGGCCAATTGGACCAGCCTCGGGCAGCCCTATAGTTCCGGCAACAGAAGCTCAAAGGGCTTGTCGCGGTCGCAGGTGATTTCCCCGTCGATCAGCTCCAGCTTGGCCACCTGCATCACCGTCCTGTCCGCGCGAAGCGATTACAGTCCGAGTGTCTTGGCCAACTCTTGTGCCCTGGCCAAGTCCTCGGGGGTGTCGATCTCGATGGCCGGATACGGGTCGATGTCCACGGCCGTCAATACGTGCTGGTCGCAGATGCGGTCCACCGCCACCTCGAAAAACAGCTTCCGCTGCCTCACTTCGTCGTTGTAGTAGCGCAGGGCTTTCAGAAAGTCGGCCATCAGCGGCACATGGAACTTCCCCACGCCGATGAACTCGCCCAGACAGAGCTTAGGGTCCAGTTCCTTTCCGATCCGCCGGATGCGGCCGTCGCCGTCGGCGATGACCTTGACCTCTTCCTGGGCGCAGCGCCCCCCCTGGATCGCCAGGGCGCTTCCCGGGGCCTCCAGCAGCCGGCCTACGATGCGCCGGTCGAACAGCACGTCGGCATTGAAGTAGATGAAGTCCTCGCTCATCGCCTCGCGCGCCAGGTACAGCGAGTGGATGGTGTTGGTCTCGGCGTAGTCGGAGTTGACGACGAAGTTGAGCTTCAGGTCGTGCGCCGCGGCGGCCGAGCGGACCTCCTCCTGGCGGTATCCCACGACAATCGTGGCCTTGGCGATTCCATGTTCGGACAGCGAAAGGAGGATGTTGTCCAGGAGGGTGATTGATCCCGCCGGCAGGAGGCACTTGGGTCTGGTCCACCCGGAGGCGGCCAGGCGTTTGCCCGCCCCGGCAGCAAGTATGATGGCGTTCATCCCTCTATGATATTCCGCATCAGCAAGGAGGTGAAGCCATCTCTCAGGTCGCTCACCCGCCCGAAAATAGCCGAGTTGATGAAATTGATCAGCGGGATGGACACGTCCAGCGCCCAGAGGGTCTCGATGGTCCGCGACATGGCCACGCCTTCCACCGTCATGTGCACCTCGTCGAGGGCCTCCTGGAGGCCGCGCCCCTTGCCCAGCAGCACGCCCAGCTTGCGGTTCCGGCTGTCGGGGCTGATGCAGGTGGTCAGCACGTCGCCGACGCCCGAAAGCCCGTACACCACCTCGCGCGGTATGTCGAAAAACGACGCCACGTGGGCCATCTCGGCGATGCCCTCGGTCATGATGACCGCCTGGCAGTTGACCCCGAGCTGAAGCCCCTCGGCCATGCCCACGCCGATGGCGATGATGCCCTTCAGCGCCGCGCACAGCTCGTGGTGGGCGGGATTCCGACCCGTGGCGAAGCGGATGACGTCGTTGCGCAAGGCGGCCTTGACCATCGCCAGACACGCCAGGTCGTCGGAGGCCAGCACGCCCACGGTGGGAAGTCCCTGGCCGACCTCGCTGGCAATCGTCGGGCCTGTCAGGCTCACCACCGATGCGCCGGGAAGTTCCTTGTGGATCAGCTCGCTGGGCGTGCAGAACTCCTCGGCGTCGAAGCCCTTGCTGACGCACAGGACCAGCGGACGGTCATATACGCGAGCCGCCTCGCGGGCCACCGAACGAACCGCCGAACTGGGCACGGCGACTACCAGCAGCGTCTTGTCCTGGTCGAACTTGCTGGCGAACTTGGTCTCAAGGGTCAGCGGAAAACCGCCGTTGGCGGCTAGGCGTTTCCGCTGCTTCCAGGCATCCTTCAGCTCATCCCGCAGTTGGTCATTCAGCGTCCAGAGGCGGACCGGGACGTTCCTGGCCATCAGTTCGGCCAGCACACATCCCCAGTTCCCCGCTCCCAGGACGACCGCTTCCTTGACGCAGTGCATACGAATCCTCAGGTTTTGTGACGGCCGCAGACCATCAACCGGGCGGGGCCTTGTCGAGGTTGCCCTTGGTCTCGGCCCAGTTCTGATAGAGCAGCCCGTACCAGCCCTTTCGCTTATGGTTCAGCGAGATGAACATTTTAACAATCGCCACGAGCGTACAGAAGCCCATGCCGTAAAGGAACCATACCGCGCCCCGGGGCAACCCCGCCGCCACGGCAAGCAGGGGAAAGACGACGAACTCGACGAACTGCTCGTCAAACCAGTTGTAGAGGTTGAGCAACCGCGGAACGTAGCGGCGAAGAACCCCGCGGGTGAAGGCGGGGAATTCCAGATCGTAGTTGGAAATGCCCACGGCGTCGTAGATGTAGTGAAACGCCGCGTGGACCACCAGGGAGGCGCCGGTGAGGACCACCAGCAACCATTGCCCCTGCAAGTAGAAGTAAACGCCGACGCCCAGAAAGGCCGAGGGTTTTCGCGTCCAATCGGCCAGCAGGTCCAGCTTCATGCCAAACTCGGATGTCAGCCCCCGCAACCGGGCGACCTTGCCGTCCAGGCAGTCCAGGAAATGCGAGAACTCAAACAGCGCCACGCCCCAGACCCAATGACCCCTAGCGAAAAACCAGCCGTTGGCCACGCCCGTGACCAGCGAGACAAGGGTGATGAGGTTAGGATGGACCCTCATTTTCGCAAGCAGGGGTGTCAGAGGAATGGCCAGCGGATCGGTGACGAAAATGGTGGACCAAGGCTCGTAGGCCTTCTCATAGACCGGCCGCGGAGTTTTCTCGCCTTGTGTTGTCGTCACCAGGCTTCCTTTGGGAAGGGACTCAAGACGCAGGCATCTAGGACCATGCCTTCGGTGAGGTCTTGTCGTCCAGCACGGGGACACAATATCGCTTGACCTTGCGATATGATCGCACAAGTTCGATCGTTCCGGCGATCGTCGCCAGACCGTAGGCCAGGTGGTGCAGGACGAACGTGGCGGCGGTCACCGGGACGAATCGCCAGCCTCGTGTCAGCCCCACGTGAAGGGCGGAAATCAACAGCGCCGCCAGATACGCCCCTGCGTTCAGAACAAGCAGCCACCTTGCGAAGGCCCACGAGGGTGCTGCCGCGCCCAATACAATCAGCGAGGCCACGAACAGTCCCGGTATCCAATGCCGCGCGTTGGCGCAGTCATGATTGACCAGCCAGGCAAGCGCGGTCTCGTAGCCGTTCTGCCATGCCTGTTTGAGCAACCCGCCAATGGTGGGGCGAGAGTAGTAGGTCGTCCGGATGGATGGCAGGACCATCAACTTGCCCCCTGCCCGGCGGATGCGGCTATAGAATTCCACGTCTTCGTGTCGCGGAAGCAGTTCGTGGTACAGACCGATGCGCTCGAAAAGCTCCCTCCTACAGGTTGGAAAGGCCACCGCATCCACGATTCTAGCCTTGGTGCTGATGCGGTCATAGGAGTTGCCCACCCCGAAAGGATGTGACTGGACGATGGCGATGGCCCGGGCGACGTGACTGTCGTCCCCCGGCTGGGTGTTTATCACGCCACCCACGCAGCCGACATCGTAACTCTGCATCGCCGTAATGCATGCCCGAATGTAGTCCGGCGGATACCCCACGTGAACGTCCGCTCGAGATACGTACTGGCCGCGCGCCTCCATCACACCCGTATTCACGCCGCACGGTTGGGTGCGACCGGGATTGTGCAAGAGAC
>Ga0315273_10013720_pt1 | contig 10430 bp, 11 predicted proteins | sample YL17G02_0_MG_FD_205753 | JGI IMG/M metagenome (GOLD analysis project Ga0315273, IMG submission 205753) | Sediment microbial communities from Yellowstone Lake, YNP, Wyoming, USA - YL17G02_0 | ecosystem: Environmental > Aquatic > Freshwater > Lake > Sediment | place: USA: Wyoming | collected... | reverse complement strand
CTCGCTTCGGAGGCAAAGGAAGCGCGAGGCCAGCCACGCCGTTTTTCCCTGCCTTGGCGGCAGAGTTTGTTGAATCAGGCGTATTAGCGATCTCGGCATTAGGGATCGCATGACGCCCTTATTGCAATCGCATGACCAATTCGGGGTGGAGACAAGATCATTAGCAAGCGCTTCCTGTTCAACTGGTTGCGCGGTAATGCTTCTTATGGCCCAATTGTTTTGCCTGAGCTGTGGGTGCTATGACAGGTTGCCTCTGACAAATTGGCATGATTTGAAAATCCGGTTACGGTCACAAGGTCATGAAGATTTATGTTGTTTACCGGCACACGCCTGCCTCCCTGATCGGGCGTCTGCTGCCAATGTTGAAGTGGCCAGCGAATTGCTAATGCAATCCATTGATGCTAGCATGGGGCAATTCTTCTCACAGCAAAGACTCGGGTCTCGCCATGAAGCCGGTTGCACTGGTTCATCGCTTCAGCTTTAAGATCATTGCTGGCCTCATAGCTATGTTGTTTCTGGTAGGGATCCCCTTCTTTTTTGTTTTTCTGCGTTTCTATCGAAATCAGCTGCTTGAAACGATGGAGACCTCGACTACCAACATGAGCCGGATTATGACGCACCAGCTCGAAGTGTCCGTACTCGAGGGACGGCATCACGACCTGGAGAGGGTCGTTGAACGACTTTCCGCCACCGGTGACGCGAGGAAAATCATGGTGATCGATGCCGATGAGAAGGTGATGTTCTCATCGGACAGATCCCAGCTCGGCCGCACGCTTATGCGGCAGATCGAACCTGGCTGCAAAGAGTGCCACAGCTCCGTGGTGTTGAAGGACACCATTCTTCTGAAGATTTTTGAGCCGTTCTTTTCCAGGCAGGCCGGCGGCCAGGGCACCGGGCTGGGCTTGTTCATCTGCAAGTCGATCGTCTCGTCGTGGGGTGGGGAGATCAACGTCGAGAGCCGCATCAACCAGGGAACGAAATTCACCTTGAGCTTTCCAGTACAAACATGAAACGGGCCGATCGAACTCCAAGGATCCTCGTGGTGGACGACGACAATAGTTTTCGCTGCCTCTTGACGCAGGAATTATCCCATACCTTCCCGCAGGTCGCCGCGGCCGAATCGTCCGCCAGGGCCCTCCAGCTTTGCGACCAAACCAACTTTGATGTCGTTCTCCTCGACATACGCCTGCCGGACCGGAGCGGGATCGACACACTCAAAGATCTTAAGTCCAGGGCTTTCGAGGGCGAGATCATCATGCTGACCGGGCATGCGACCGTTGATACCGCAATCGAGTCCTTGAAAATGGGAGCCTACGATTACCTCACCAAGCCATGCAAGCTGGCCGAGCTGGAATCGATTCTGCAAAAGGCCTATGAGAAGTGCCTTTTGCGCAAGCAGAACTGGTCGCTGCGCGAAGTTCTGGACCACCAGTCAGGATTCACCGAGTTCACCGGAGAAAGCCGTTCCCTTGCCGTCGTCCTGGACCTGATTCGAAAGGTTGCCACTACGGACTCGATCGTTCTGATCAGCGGCGAGAGCGGGGTGGGAAAGGAGCTGGTTGCCCAGGCGGTTCATCGCAACAGCCCCCGACAGTTGGAGCCCTTCGTCGTCATCGACTGCACATCACTTCATGAGGAACTGCTTCAGTCTGAGCTTTTTGGCCACGAGCGCGGCGCTTTCACAGGCGCAGTCGCACTTAAACACGGCCTGTTCGAAGTGGCTGACGGGGGGACCCTTTTCCTGGACGAGGTTGGCGACCTCTCCCCTGGTCTTCAGGCCAAGTTGCTGCGCGTGCTCGAAGCTGGAACATTTCGCCGTGTCGGTGGAGTGCGCGATATCCATGTTGATGTCCGGATCCTGGCTGCCACTAATCGCAACCTGGAGGAGATGGTTCGAAGCGGGCAGTTTCGCGAAGATCTCTATTACCGGATCAACGTCGTCTCCGTTCTCGTGCCGCCGCTGAGAGAGCGGAAGGAGGATATCCCGCGCCTGGTCGAGCAGTTCATCGGCCGTGGAACCCTCCCGGGCAAGAAACATCTGCGGCTCAGTAAAGCCGCACTGGAGATCCTGCACCAGTATTCCTGGCCTGGCAACATCCGCGAGCTCAAGAACGTCATCGAGAGAGCCCTGATCCTGGCAGAGGGCGATGAAATCCAACCCCGGGATCTCCCGGGAAATATGAAGCCCGATTATGGCGATCCATTCCCTGAACCTCCTGAAAGGGAACATCAATCGGCCCGGCGGGATATATCTCCAGCCCAAAGCGCCTCTCAGCCCCCTCACCATGACCCCTCCGACCACCCAGCCCCTTCCATCCCATCAGCTCTCCATCGAAGATTTTGCGGCCCTCGCGCCGGAGAATGCTCCGGACATTGCCTTTTTCTACTACTCCAACCCTGTTTACTCCAGTCTCTCTCCGCAGCGAATTGAGCTGTTGCTGAGCAAAGTCCCACTGGCGGTCTCTTTCTCCCCCTTCCTGGACGAGACGAGTCGCTTCGCGGATTACATTCTTCCGGATTGCCTGCCGCTCGAGCGCTGGGATGACCGGCTCTTTCCTCCCGCTTCTCCCGTCGGCGGATGGGGGATTGGCCAACCCTGCATCAGTGCGGCAGGCGAATCCAGGCATTCCGGCGACGTAATCCTCGAGTTGGCGCAGCGGCAGGGAGGTTCCATGGCCGCGGCTCTGCCGTGGAAGAGTTTCGAAGAGTTGCTGAAGCACCGGGCCCGCGGCCTGCACGCCGCGCACTCGGGCTCGGTCTGCGTCGATCCCTTCAACCAGGGTCTGGTCGGCGAGATGGAGAGGCGCGGCTGGTGGGTGTCCAACAATGACAGCTTCGACGAATTCTGGCAAAAGCTGATCGAAGCCGGGGCGTGGTCGGACCCCAACTACCAGGTGCGGAGCCTCAGCGACTACAGCGGGTACCCCGACGGCAAGATCGACCTTTGCAGCCGGAACCTGCAGCAGCGCTTGGCGCGCTCCAAAAAGCCGGCCACCGAAATAGAGTGCCTGCCGCACTTTCACTCGGAGGAAGAGCCGCCCATCTCGCTCGATCATCCCCTGACTTTGAATCCAAACCGCCCAGGCAAACTCGGCACCGGGACCCACAGCATTCTCCCCTCTGTTCTCCAGCGCATCGGAGTCCATGAGAGTGTCCAATGGAACTCGTGGGCCGAGATCAACGCCGCCGATGCCCGCGTCCAGGGTATCCGCAACCTCGATTGGATCTGGGTCGAAAGCGCTACGGGTAAGGTCAAGGTCCGTGCCGTGGTTTCTGCAGGCGCGGGTCCAGGGGTCGTGAACATGCCTTACGGCCTCGGCCACACGGAAATGGGACGCTGGGCGCGGGGGCGCGGGGTGAACCCACTGAAGCTTCTGGTCGCCGAACGCGATCCCCTGTCGGGGCTGTCCTATCGGATCGGCACCAGAGTGAAGATTTACAGGGCCTAGGAGAGATCATGACGCGTTGGGGAATGGTGATCGATCTGGACAGGTGCACCGGCTGCCGCGCCTGCGAAACCGCCTGTTCCATGGAGAACAATCTCCCGATCATCAATGACGAGCAGACGGCGATGGGGCGCAGCATATCGTGGATGAAAATCCTGAGCCAGGTATCCGGTGATTTCCCCAATACCAAGACCGAGTTTGTTCCGAGGCCATGCATGCAGTGTGATAATCCGCCCTGCACGAAGGTCTGCCCGGTGAACGCCACACACCAGGCAGAGGATGGGATTGTGGCCCAGATCTATGCGCGCTGCATAGGCTGCCGCTACTGTGCGAATGCGTGTCCGTACTCGGTGAAGTACTTCAACTACTATGAGCCCCAGTGGCCCGAGAGCATGAAAAGCCGGCTGAATCCCGATGTCTCCCTCCGTCCCAAAGGTGTGGTCGAAAAATGCACCTTTTGCCGCCACAGACTTCAGAAGGCCAGAGAGAGGGTGAGGGCGGAAAACCGGCCCCTGGCCGAGTCCGACTTCCAGCCGGCCTGTGCCGAATCATGCTCCTCCAAAGCCATCACCTTCGGCGACCTCGACAACTCGAGTCACCGCGTCCACGATCTTTCGCGCGGCCCGCGGGCATCGCGCATGATGGAAGATCTCGGCACGCAGCCGAAGGTGCTCTACTTGAAAAAGGAGGTTTGACCGATGCCTCGCCGAGCCGACGTCTTGGCGGGCCTGCCGCAGGACGAGCAGGACCTGCTCCGGCCATTGGTATATACCACGAACAAATTTTGGATTGCCGCCGGCATCCTGGGCTTGATCTGCGTCTGGGGACTGATCTCCTACATCCAGCAGCTCCGCTATGGCCTGGGAACGACAGGATTGAATCAGCCGGAATACTGGGGAATCTACATCATCGACTTCGTCTTCTTCATCGGGATCAGCCATGCGGGAACTCTGATCTCCGCGATCCTGCGCATCAGTAATGCGGAATGGAGAAGGAGCATCACGCGCTCGGCCGAGTTCATTACCGTGCTGGTGATCGGTTTCGGTGCGGTGCAGCCGATCATCGACCTGGGTCGCCCGGACCGGATGCTTAATATCATCCGACATGCCCAGCCCCTCTCACCGCTGCTCTGGGATGTCGTCAGCATCGGCCTCTATTTCTGGTCCTGCACCATATATCTCTACCTGCCGATGATTCCCGATCTCGCCATCATTCGGGACCGCGGCATCAAAATGCCCCGCTTTTACAGAATCCTGGCGATGGGATACACCGATACTCCAGAACAACGACATCTGCTGGAAAAAATCATCGGCATTCTGGCGATTGTGGTCATCCCCATCGCCATCTCGGTTCACACCGTCATCGGCTGGATCTTCGCTCTGACACTGCGCCCGATGTGGCACAGCACGATCTTCGGCCCTTACTTCGTTATGGGCGCCATTTACTCGGGCATCGCAGCGCTGCTGATCGCCATGAGCATCCTGCGCAAGGTCTACCGGCTGGAAAACTATTTCAAGGACATCCACTTCAACAACATGGGCATTCTGTTGCTGCTCATGAGCTGCCTGTGGACCTACTTTACCTTTGCGGAATACCTGACGGCGTTCTATGGCCAGGAGGCTGCGGAGATGCGGACCTTCTGGGACAAGCTGTCCGGCCGCTTCGCGCCCACTTTCTGGATCATGGTCGTATCCTGTTCCGTGATTCCGTTTTTCCTCATGTGCCGAAAGAAGACCCGGAAGGTCGCGGGAACAACGGTCGCCGCGTGCTTCGTGGTGGTGGGGATGTGGTTGGAACGCTTCAATATTGTCGTACCTACATCCGTCAATCCGAGACTGGATTTATACAATTCCGGCAGTTATGCGCCATCTTGGGTCGAGATAGGAATCATGGCTGGAACCTTTGCGGGTTTTATCCTGCTCTACATGATCGCGAGCAAGTTCTTCCCCATGGTTTCCATTTGGGAGGTGCGAGAAGGTCGGGAGTGCATTGCAGAGGTGGTGACCCGGGTCTCCAGCTATCTCCCGGGCACGCTGGCCCCCACTGGCTCGCCAACGCCGGAAATATTGACTTCCCAGTGAGGATTTGGAGGATCCCGTGATTCGCGCATTATTGCGGAATTTCATGCTGTTGATGGCATGTTCCATCCTGTGCGCCGGATCGGCCCGGGGGGAGGACGCGACTGCAGGCATTGCTTCCGCCAACCCGATGGAAGGCAAGCTCGCGCTGACTCGAAAAGGCTGCATCACGTGCCATTCGATCTGGGGAGTGGGAGGAAAGCTTGGACCCGACCTGGCAACGGCCGGACAGGACCAGTCGTTCCAGCAACTGGCCTCAATGTTCTGGAATCACACACCGAGAATGGTCCAGCTCCTGAAACAGAAGGGGTCGGAATGGCCGGTGCTCTCCGAAAAGGAAATGGCCGATATCATCAGCTTCATTTACTATTTGAAGTTGCTGGACCGGCCCGGTGATCCCGATCTCGGCAAAATTTTATTCCAGGAAAAGAAGTGCATCACCTGCCATTCCCTCCGGGAACAACCGCTGCCCCTGACGCGGTTCGGCACTTACGTTTCTCCCGTCTACCTGGCGCAGGCAATGTGGAACGCGGGGCAAAGCATGCAGAAGGTTCAGCGGGAGAGAGGGATCGCGATGCCCCTCTTCAGTGGCCGCGACATGGCGGATCTGCAAGCCTACATAAGAAGCATGAAATCCTCGCCCGACTCCGGCACCGTTTACATGCCTCTCCCGGATCTCACCCGTGGCGCCGCCCTCTTCCGGTCGAAAGGATGTGTGCGTTGCCATCAAACCGGAGCCGGAAACCATGTCGGCCCGGACTTGTCAAGGTCGCCGCTCCGCAAATCGATTTCGGAGATCTGCGGCATCCTCTGGAACCACTCGTTCGCCATGCAGGCCAGAATGGCTGCCGGGGGGGTGGAGTTTCCCAGATTGGAGGAGAACGAGCTTGCCGACCTTCTTGCCTACATCTACTTCCTTCACTTCTCACGAGACCAGGGCGATGCCGTGCGGGGGGGCAATGTCTTTAACGGCAAGGGCTGCACAAATTGCCACGGATCAGGGACTTCAAATAAACAAGGCCCCGACCTGGCGGCCTCAAAGCAGGACTATGACATGCTCCGGCTTGCCACCTCGATGTGGAATCACGCTCCCATCATGTACCAGTTCATGGAGAGCGAGGTCATGAAATGGATCAAACTGGATTTGGATGACATGCAGGATCTGGCAAAATTTCTGCGGCGTGCCGGAGACAAGAAACACCAATGAGGAGATGATTTCATGACGACGGTTCAAAAAAGCACAGCAGCAACATTCACTTTTATCTGCGCACTTCTGTTTATGGTTCTTCCCTTCTGCTATGCCGACACTCGCAGCTACGTCGGCGCCAAAAAGTGCAAAGCGTGCCATCTGAAGCAATATACGGGCTGGAGCGCGACAAAAATGGCCGCCGCCTTTGACCTTCTGAAGCCCGGCGTGCGGGCCGATGCCAAGAAGAAGGCCAAGCAAGATCCAGCCAAAGACTACACCCATGATTCCAACTGCCTGCCCTGTCATACCACAGGGTTCGGCAAGCCGGGCGGCTTCAAATCCATCGAAGAAACTCCGGATCTGGCCGGAGTGCAGTGTGAAAGCTGCCACGGCCCCCACAGCGGCGTCCTGCAGGTCATGACCATTCAAAACAAAAGTTATAAGAAAAGTGAGGTTCTGGCCGCCGGACTGGAGATACCGAGCGAGAAGACCTGCAAGGACCAGTGCCACAACAGCAAGAGCCCAATGGTCGGCGCCAACTACGTCTTTGATTACGCGGCCAGAAAAGCGCAAGGAAGCCACGAACACATTCCCCTGAAGTTCCCGCACAATTAGCCGAGAAAGGAGACCTTATGTTGCCGCCGCGACCACAGGTTGGATTGAATTGGAGGATGCTTCTCCCAGTCGTCTTCATTTTGGCTGCCGTCGTGCCTATCTGGCCCAATGGAGCCATGGAGAGCCCGGGCAATCCCAAAACCGGGCGCGATCTCTTCGTCAGGAAAGGCTGCATGCGCTGTCATTCCATTGGGGAATCCGGCGGCAGGAAAGCCCCGAGTCTCGCCTCGGTAGGGATGGGGCGGAATCTGTATGAACTTTGCGCCTCCCTGTGGTCCCACTGGTCGCGCATGAACGCGATGCTGCTAAGTGAAAAACAGCAGCGGAATATTCTGACGGCCGGCGAGTTCAGGGATATCATCGCCTACCTTTATTATTTGAATTACAACTCGGAAACCGGCGATGCAACCCTGGGCCAGGGGGTTTTTCTCAAGAAAGGGTGCAGCCAATGTCACGCCATTGAGCCCCTCCAGGGCGCCAACAAACCCGGAAGGCCGGTTTACGAAATGGGACATTTCCAGGCGCCGGTGAATCTGGCGGTTGCTGTCTGGAACCACGGGACCAGCATGTTCCAAACCATCTCCAAGGAGCGCACGCTATGGCCTGAGTTCCAGGACAAAAAGGTGGCGCACCTGGTTGCTTTCATTCGGTCGCGGAATGCGGTGCCTCGGGAATCGGACATGGTTCTTCCAGGCGACCCGGCGCGGGGGCAGGCCTTGCTCGACGCGAAATCGTGCGCTTCCTGCCACAAGCTCGGAGTGAAGGCCGGACCGGGACCTGACTTCGCTGCTTCCGGAACGGCCGCCAGCCTCAGCTCGCTGATGGCAAGTCTTTGGAACCACTATCCTAAGATGTCAAAAGCGATGTCTTCCAGCGGGGTCCGCTATTCGAAGATCGAAAAGGATGAAATGGCGGACATTCTGGCGTACATCTATTGGCTGAAGGCCACCGGCGTTGGAGGGAATTCGGCAGCGGGCCGTGATCTTTATCAGTCAAAGCAATGCGTCACCTGCCATTCCCCCGCTGGACCGAAACCGTCGGTTGGGCCTTCCCTCGTGAAATCACAGACCACAGAATCCGCATACTCGTTGCTCGCAGCCATCTGGAACCATGGACCGCGGATGGAGTCCGTCCTGCGCGAGCGGAACATCCCCTGGCCGCCTCTCACTGGAGACGAAATGCGCAACCTGGTAGCCTATTTTCGCAAATAAAGACGGACGCCCCGCGACCAGGCCGCAGGATACGCCATTCAGAACAACTGCATCCTTGTCTGGATCAGGAACATATGGGTGCAGAATCACCCCCCCTCCGCCTCAGCGGTACCAGATCTAAAAGCAAATTACAGGTGTCCGAAACAGCGGCAATTGCCCGTTCAACTTCGCGTCTCGCGTTGTGGCCAAGGCGCCCTTGCTTCGGAAAGCGGCGTTTTTCCTCTTCAATCCACAGAGGATCTTAAACTATAGTTTGCGGGCAGATTTCAGGAAGGGTTTTCTCAGCCCTGATATCGGCGCAACTATTCGACTCAACCAGTCATTCAGAGATACAACTTAAACTATCGATGAAAAAGCGCACAGAAATCCAAAGAGGACAGATTCAGAAAAAGGTGCTCATCCAGGCGCCGCCGCCTGTCGTTTTCGCCGCTCTAACGGATGCGCGGGACCTGGCGCGATGGTTTTGCGACCGCGCCAGTTCGGACCCGCGCGAAGGCGGGGAGCTAAACGCCTATTGGAAATCGGGCAAAACAGGCATCAAGGGATGCGCCAGGTATCTTAAGATCGAGCCGAATGCGGCAGTGGAATTGGTTTGGATCGATGACGGGCAAAATGTGCCACCTGAAACGCCCACGCACCTTCTGAGCTATTCCATCCGGTCCAAGCGCGGCACATGCGAGGTCCTCATGTGCGATCGCGACGAAACGACGCTGGATGAAGAAGCCCTTGCTCTCCTGAATTCCGGCTGGAATTCTGTTTTGCTGGAACTGAAGGACTACTGCGAACGCAAGGCACGCGCGGGAAAAGGGCGTCCCTCAGAGGAATCGTAAACTCATCCGGGCAGGAACCTCGAAATGATCCGGAAGCCAAACATTTTCACCGCCGTTGTGCTGCTGGCGATGATCACCGCCCCCATGCTTGCGCCACCGGTTTTTGCGGAGAAACTGCAAAATTCCACATTGCAGGCGTGGAATCGCTATCTGGCATGGGCCGATGCAAGCGTGCAGCGACAGCTGGCCGATCCCAAGAGATTCCTGATAGAGGACTTTGTGCCCGCCGATCAGCAACGGGCCGTCAGAAAGCAGGTGTTGGCCGGCTCCGTGGAGGTCATGCGTGTATCGAACGTCGCGCCGGCGGGCGTTGCATTTTCCGTTCCGGACGGCGAGATCCACCACTGGTGGGCAAGCATCCTGGTGCCCGACATCAAGCTGCCCGAATTGATGCGCTTCCTGAAGGATTATGACCACCACGCGGGGCGTTTTACCGACGTCGAACGCTCCCGACTCCTGTCGCACAACGGTGAGGCATACCGTTTTCTCTTCCGCCTCAAGCGAACCAAGGCGTTTTTCACGGTATATTACAATGCCGAACAGGAGTGCATTTATACCGAACATGGCCCCGGCCGGATCTCCAGCCGCAGCTATGCAACCAAAATCGCCGAAATTGAGAATGCGGGCACCAACAAAGAACATGAACGGCCACCGGGAGACGACCAGGGTTTCTTGTGGCGCCTGGTCAGCTGGTGGCGTTTTCAGGAAACACCACAGGGTGTGATCGTCGAGTGCGAATCCGCCAGCTTGAGCCGGAGCATACCGGCGGTCGTGAAGCTGCTGCCCTGGGCTGCCTCCTACATCCGTTCCACTCCCAAGGAGTCTCTCGAATCGGTGCTTCTCAACATTCGCATCCATGTGCGAGAATAGGCGGGATATCTCCACGTGTCCCCGGCGAATTGCTAATTCGAGGCACAACCCGTAGGGTAAGAAAACTCAGCCGATTGCAAGTGCCTGGAATAACGACTCTTGCCAAAGCCCTCGCCGCCCTGTTTCGGACGGTTGACAGGGACTCACCGATCCCGGATGCTGCGTCTTTTAACACCGCATTCGGAGAGATA
>Ga0315273_10013719_pt1 | contig 10431 bp, 6 predicted proteins | sample YL17G02_0_MG_FD_205753 | JGI IMG/M metagenome (GOLD analysis project Ga0315273, IMG submission 205753) | Sediment microbial communities from Yellowstone Lake, YNP, Wyoming, USA - YL17G02_0 | ecosystem: Environmental > Aquatic > Freshwater > Lake > Sediment | place: USA: Wyoming | collected... | reverse complement strand
CCCGGCGTCGGCTGGGCGGGCTTGCGCCTGGCCGCTCCGGCGGCGACGCCCCTGTTTGCGTGAGAGAGAGGGGAGAGGGGAGAGGGAGGGGAGGCGCGCGCGCCGCCGCGCGCCGCGCGCGCCCCCTGTCCCTTTCCACCGCCCGCCGTCCCACCCCCCCGCCACAACAACATTTTTCTGCTGCGCCGGGGCCGCGCACGCCGGGACTCCCTCCCCGGCCGAGGGGAGGGAGCGCCGGCGCGCCGCGGCGGCGAGCGCGCGCGGCCGGCCGGCCCCCTGCCGGCCGCCCGCCCTCGCGCCCCGGCGGGGCCCGCGCTCGATCCCGACTGTCACACACACACACGCACGGACGGTCACACATTGCGTCTCTCTCTCCCGGGGTGTGAGCGCGTGGCCGCGGCGAGCCTGGCCGCCCGCCTCGCAACACAGCGCCCCCAGCCCCTCGCCGGCCTTGGTTGCTCTCCCCACGCCCCTAGTCGAGGGCATCCTTCCTCTTGCATCATGCGCGCCTTCCCCGCCGCGCGCGCCGCGGCGCGCGCGGCTCGCGGGATGGGCATGCCGCCGCCGCCGCCGCGCCGGCCCGCGCCCGCGGCGCCGGCGTTTGGCGCCCCGGCCCGCGACTACAACTCACGCCCGGGCCGCGGCCCGCCCCGGGACCGGCGGCCGCGCGAAGGAGGGCCGCCGGCGTCGGGCGGCGTCGCGCTGCGGGAGGGCGCGGTCCCCCTGCACGGCGTCAACCCCGTGGCCGCCGCCCTGGCGGCCAAGCGGCGCACGCTGCACAAGCTGTACCTGCAAGAGGGCGACGGGGAGGCCCCGAGGTCTGGCGCGCCCGCGAAGGCGGCCGCCGCGCGGCGCGCGCTCGCCGCTGCGGCGGCCGCCGCGGGCGTCCCCGTGGCGCCCGCGTCGAAGCACGACCTCAACATGGTGACGTCGGGCGCGAGCCACCAAGGCGTCGTGCTCGAGTGCGGGCCGTTGGAGTGGGGGTCCCTGCGCGCGTTTCCGAGCGCCGACGACGAGGCGGCGGCGTGGGCCGCCGCCGCCGCGTCCGCCCCCGCCGACGCCCCCCCTCGATCCGCCCACCCCGTCTGGCTCGTGCTGGACGAGGTGGGCGACCCGCGCAACCTCGGCGCCATCCTGCGCTCCGCGTTCTTCCTCGGCGCGGCCGGCGCCGCGCTCGCCCCCAAGAATTGCGCGCCGCCGTCTCCCGTCGCGTCCAAAGCGTCGGCGGGGGCGCTGGAGTGGATGGAGGTCGCCGGCGTGGCGGGGCCGCTGCACGCGGCGCTCGCCGCGGCGGCGGCCGCGGGCTGGGACGTCGTCGGCGCCGCGGCCGGCCCCTCTGCCGAGCCCGTCCGCGGCTTCCGCGTGACCGGGCCCACCCTGCTCGTGCTGGGGTCCGAGGGCGCGGGCCTGCGCCCGCTCGTGGCGGCGGCGTGCGGCCGGACGGTCGCCGTCGCGGGGGGTGGCCGCGCCGACCCGTCCGCCCTGGGCGCCGTCGACTCGCTCAACGTGTCGGTGGCGGCGGCGGTGCTGCTGCACGAGATGTTGAGGCCGTGAGGGGGGGGGGGCGAGGGAGGGAGTTGTCGGGGTGTTTCCCGTTTTGGCGAAAACCGCGAAAACCGCGAAAACCGCGGGCCCCGCCTCCGCAATGCAAACGAAACCAGCATTCATCCTGTCTCTGCCCGTCCTCCCCCCTCTTCTTCCGCGTCCACCATCGCGGCGAGCGAGGCCGCGACGCCGCGCGCGGCGGCCAGTTCGGACCGCAGCGCGGCCAACCGGTCCGTGGCCGCCGCGGGCGGCCCCGCGGGTGGCGACCGATCCGTCTCATGCCCGGCGCTCGGCCCGCAGCCCGAGTCCGGCCCCAGCGCCCCCGTGTCGGCGAGCGGTGCGTTCCCGGTCGCCCCCGCCGCTGCGCGCGCCGCCGCCACGCGCGCCGCCACGCCGCCGGCACCATCCAGGGCGGGCGAGGACGCGGCGGCGCCCGCTCTCCATAGCGATTTGGCGGGGGGGACGGCGCGCGCGCAGGGGGGGGGGGACTCGGCGAGCGCGGAGGGGCGCAGGGAGCGGCGGCGGGCGGAGCCGCCGCGGTCGCCGCCGGCCGCGGGATAGAGCGCGTCCAGGAGCGCGCGCTCGGCGGCTCGAGGGTCGGCGGGCGGCGGGCGCGCGCGCGCGCGCGCGTGCGCGCCCGCCGCCACCGCCGCGTCCGCCAGCGACAGCGCCGCCTCGGCCCCGGGACTCGCCACGCCGTCGCAGCACGCGTTGACGTGCGCGCGCCGCCGGGCCAGGCCGTAGGCGGCGAGGGGTTTGGAGCAGACGGGGCACGCCGGCGCGGGCGACCGCGCGGGCGGCCGCGCGCGGGCTCGCGGGCGGGCCGGCTCCGGGTCCGCCCGCGCCCGCTTGGCCGCCGATGTCTCGGCCGCGTCCAGGCAGGCGTTGGCGTGGGCGAGGCGCGCGTCCGCGGCGAGGGCTGGAGGAGAGAGGAGGGGGTGAGCGAGAAAGTGGGCCTCCCTCGCCGCTCCCGCGCTCGTTTTCTCGGCCACGCGCTCCTTGTGCACGCCTGCACCCCACACGCGACGCACGGGTCAAATCGCGGCCGCACACTGGGCACGCCGCGCTCGCGCCGCCCATCCCGGCGTTTCCGGGTCAGGTCGCCATCGGAGGCGGGGTTGTGAAATCACGGCACCATCGCGGGCGGGCGCGGGAGGAAGGATGGAGGGGTGGCGGCGGCAGAGAGTGTGCCGCTTGCCGCGCGCGCACCTGCCCGCACTCCCCGCGCCGCCCCCGCCCGCCGCCCGACCTCCTGTCCCTCGCGGGCGGTCGCGCGCACCCGCGCCACCCCGTCGGGAGCGCCACACCGGCCCGCCGCGGCCGCGCCAACCCCCCGCTTGCCGCGCGCATCGCCCCTCCTCTCAACCATGGCCGCCACCCTCGAGCGCTCCTGCACCTTCCTGGTGGCGGCCGACCGTGCCCCCACCCCATCCGAGATCAAGGATGCCCTGGAAAACGGCGGGGAGGACGCGCGGCGCGACGCGATGCGCGCGGCGGTCGCCGCGCTCGTCGCCGGGGGCGAGCCCGTGCCCGGCCTCTTCATTTCCGTGGTGCGCTACGTGCTGCCGAGCGAGGACCACTTTACGCAAAAGCTGCTGCTGCTGTATCTGGTGAGGAGAGGATGGGAGGGGGGCGCGAAGGCGCGATCGCGCGCTCGCGGCCGCGCTGCGCCGCCTCCCGCCGCCCGCCAATCCCCCTCCCATCCCCGACAGGAAACCATCGAAAAGACGGACGCGTCGGGCAAGCTGCTGCCGGAGATGGTGCGGAGGTCGAGGGTGGAGCGAGGCGCGCGCGCGCCGGCCCCCGACAACCTCGCCGACGCGCCCTCCCGCCCCCGCCCTCCGCAGATCCTCATCTGCCAGAACCTGCGCAACAACTTGCAGCACCCCAACGAGTTTGTGCGCGGCGCCACGCTGCGCCTGCTCGCGCGCGTCAAGGAGGAGGAGCTCGTGGAACCCCTCCTCCCGTCGGTCGTCGCGTGCCTCGACCACCGCCACTCGCACGTGCGCCGCAACGCGGTCGTCGCGCTGGCGGCGCTGCGGCGGCTGCCGCGGGGCGACGCGCTGCTGGCGGACGCCGTCGACGCGGTCGCCACCCTCCTCGAGTCGGAGCAAGACCCGTCCACCAAGCGCCACGCGTTTGCCTTTCTCGCCGAGCACGCGCCCGAGCGCGCGACCGCGGCGTTGCTGGCCGCGGGCGACGGGGTGGGGGCGTGGCCGGAAGGCATCCAGCTGGCCGCGCTCGACCACGCGCGCCGCGCATGCGCGGCCGACCCCGCCGCCCGCGGCGGCTTCATGGCGTCCGTGCTGGCCCTGCTGTCCGCGCCCTCGCCCGCGGTGCGGTACGAGGCGGCGCGCGCGCTCGCGTCCCTGTCGTCCGCGCCGACCGCGGTGCGCGCGGCGGGCGCGGCCCTCGCCTCCCTGCTCGCCACCGCGTCCGACAACAACGTGCGGCTGGTGGTCTTGGACAGGTTGGCCGACCTGAAAGCTGCGCACGCCGACGTGTTGGAAGACTTGCTCCTCGACATCCTGCGCGCGCTCGCCTCCCCCGACGCCGACGTCCGCGCCAAGACGCTCGCCCTCGGCCTGGACCTCGTCACCTCGCGCTCGGTCGAGGCGGTGGTGGCGGTGCTGAAGAAAGAGATCGTGCGGTCGGCCGCCGCGTCGTCCGACGGCGGCGGCAACGCGCCGCCGCGTGCGGACCTCGTCGCCGCCGTCCACGCCGTCGCCGTCCGCTTCCCGGAGGTGGCCCCCTCGGTTGTCACCCTGCTCATGGACTTTCTGGCCGACGGCGGCGCGGGGGGCGGCGAGGGGCCGGTGCCCGCGGCGGCGGCCGCGACCGCGCTCGACGTCGCCACCTTCGTCCGCGACATCGCCGCCTCCGTCCCCGCCTTGCGCCCACTCATCCTGGAGCGCCTGCTGGACGGGTTGGGCGCCATCCGGGCGCCGCGCGCGGCGTGCGCCGCGCTGTGGACGCTGGGGGAGTTTGCTGCGGCACCCGCCGACGTCGCGGCCGCCATCGAGTGCGTCAAAGCGGCGGTCGGGCCACTGCCTATCGTCAAAGAAGCGGCCGCGCCGGGCGCGCAAGAGGGCGAGGGCGAGGAGGAGGGCGACGCCGACGCGGCTGCGGCCGCCGCCGCCGCCGTGTCGATCGCCGCTGCGCGCCCCCGCGTCCTCGCCGACGGCTCCTACGCCACCCAGTCGGCCGCCGCGGTGCCGACCGCGGCCCCGGTGCGCCGGGACTCGGACGACGGCGCGCCCAACCTGCGCCGCTTCGTGCTCGCCGGCGACGCCCTGGCCGGCCCCGCGGCTGCCGCCGCGCTCGCCAAGCTCGTCGCCCGCCTCGCGGCCGCGCCCGGGGTGGCCGGCACGCCGTCCCTGCACCGAGTGGCGGCCGAGGCGATGCTGGTGGTCGCGGCGTTGCTGCGTGCCGCCGCCCCCGGCGCGCTCCCGCCGCCCGCCGCGGCCGGCGACGCCGACGCGGCCGACCGGCTGCAGGACTGCCTGCACGCGCTGGGGGCCGTGGTGGCAGGGGACATGGCGGCGCTATCCCCGTGGTTGAACGACTGCCGCGCGGCGGGTGGCGCGGTCGCGACCCGCGCGACCGCCGCTGCCGCCGCCGACGGCGGCCCGCCCCCCCCCCCCCCCCAAGCCCCGGACGACGCAATCCACTTTCTGCCGCTCGCTGGCAAGGGCGGCCCGCCCGGCGCGGGCGCGCCCGCGGGCGACGCCGACGTGGAAGCGGCGGCGCGCGGCGGCGCGCTCGGCGGCGCGCGCGCGCCGCCGCGCGCGCCGAGGGTGGTCCAGCTCACGGGCCTCGGCGACCCCATCTACGCTGAAGCCGAGGTGACCGTGCACCAGTATGACGTCGGGCTGGACGTCACGCTGACCAACCGGACGGCGGCCCCCATGGCGGCCGTCACGCTCGACCTCGCCACGATGGGCGACCTCCGCCTCACCGAGCGCCCGCGCCCCCTGGCCCTCGCGCCCGGGGCGTCGGCCACGGTGCGGGCCAACGTGAAGGTGGCGTCGACCGAGGCCGGGGCGGTCTTTGGGTCGATCACGTATGAGGCGCCACGCGCGCGCGGCGCCCCCGCCGCCCCCCCCCCCGCCATCGTCCTGGCCGACGTCCACGTCGACGTCATGGACTACATCGCGCCCGCGACGGTGGGCGACGCCGCGTTCCGCGCGATGTGGGCGGAGTTCGAGTGGGAGAACAAGGTCGCGGTCGCGACCTCGATCACCGACGTCGCGGCCTACGTGGCCCACGTGGCGGCGGTCACCAACATGCGCGTGCTTACGCCGGCGGCGGCGCGGGCGGGGGAGTGCGGGTTCCTGGCCGCCAACCTGTACGCGCGGTCGGTCTTCGGCGAGGACGCCCTCGTCAACGTGTCGGTCGAGGCCGCCCCCTCGGGCCGCCTGGCGGGGTCGGTGCGCATCCGGTCCAAGACGCAGGGCATCGCGCTGTCGCTGGGGGACAAGCTGATTCTGAAGCAGAAAGGGGCGTGACCGGGGGGGGGGGGGGGGGGGGGGGGGGGAGGGCCCGGGCCCTTGCACCGGGGGGGGGGGTAGGCGGGGTGGTGGTCGACGCGGGCCCTTGCAACTGGTTGCGCGGCCGGTCTGGGGGCGCCGCGATGGCGCGGGCGCAGCGGGGAGGCGGGGAGCCGTGCGGCGCGAGGCCACGGCGCTGCGCCGGCGTGCGCGCGCTCGGGGCGCCGGCGCGAGAGACACGCCCAACGCGCCCCCCCATCCGCCCCTCCCGCCGCGCGTCAGCGCGCGCCACCGCCCCGGCCTGATGTCGGCCGCCCCGGCGCCCCCGCCGGCCGACCGCGGCGATGCGCGGGCGGAGCGCGTCGCATCGCTGCTCTCCTCCTACTACTCGGCGGGGGGTGACGGTGGGCCCGGCGATGCGGGATCAATGCTGTCCACCCCTGGAGCCGGGCAGGGGCCGCCGGCGCCTCCTGCAGCCGCCACCGTCGACGCCGACCCCGAAGCCTACGCCGCCGCCCTCCTCGCCACCCGCCCCCTGGACGGCCTGCTGGCGGCGCACGCGGCGCTGACGGCCGAGGCCAAGGTGATAAGAGGGGGAGGGCGGGAGGCGTTTTTTTTCCTCGCCGCGCGCCGACCCCCGTGTCCCTTCGTCCCCCCGTCCCAGGCCCTCGACTCGGAGATGCAGTCCCTGGTGCACGAAAACTATGCCCGCTTCATCGCGGCGGGCGACACGATTCGGTCGCTGCGTGGGGGCGTGCGCGAGGCCGACCCCGCTGCGCGCGCCGCGGCGGCCGCGCTCGACGCCGCCGCCGCCGACGCCGCGTCCTTAAACGAGCGCCTGCGGGGCCACTCGGACGCGGTGGACGTGCTGACGCGGGTGCGGCGGCTGGCGGCGGCGGCGGGGGAGGTGGGGCGCGTCGGAGGGAGGGTGCGCGACGCGGCGGCGAGGGGCGACTTTGAGGCCGCCGCGAGCGCTTACGCCGCCGCCGCCCCCCTTCTGGACGCCCTGCAAGATTCGCCCGCGTACGTGACCGCCGTCGCCGACGCGCGCGCCGCGGCGGCGGCCGCGGCGGCTGCCGTCGCAGAGGCCGCGTGCGCCGGCGGCGGCGGCACCGCCGCCCTCACCCCCGACCGCGCCGCTTCTCTGGCCGCCCAACTCGGCGCCGGCGCGGATGCCGTGCACGCGTCCGTCGCGGCGGCGGCGGCCGCCGCGGTCGCCGCCGCGCTCGCGCAGTTCGACCCGCCGCCGCGCGCCGCCGCCGCGGCGCCCGCCGCCTACGTCGCCGCCTTGGACGCCGCCTTTTACGGCGCGCTGACCACGGGCGCGGCCGCGTGCGCGCCGGGGGGGGGCGGCGGGTGGGCCGCGGCCGCGCGGGGCGCGCTCGGGCGGCACGCGGCCCTCGTGTGTTGCGCGTGCGCTGCGGCCGCGGAAGCGGGCGTGGCGGCCGCGATAGCGGCGCCGTCTCCTTCGTCGGACGATGACGACCAACGGGACTGGGGCTCGCGCGGCGTCGCCGCCGCGCTCGCCGCCGCGGCGGCCGACGCCGGCGCGGCCGCGGCCCGCCTGCCGCCTGGCCTGGGCGTGGCCGACCGCGCGGCTGAGACGGCGATGACCGTGGCCGGCGCGCACGCGGCGGCCGCGCTGGCCGCGCTGGCCGACGCGGCGGCGGCGGCCGTCGCCGCGACACCTTCCACCACCACCCCTCCTCCCGCCGCCCTCGCCGCCGCCGCGTCCGCGTTTGACTCCGGCGCCCGGTCGGCGCTCGCGGCGGTGGGGCGCTACCCTGCGGCTGTGCCCGGCTTAGGGGCGCACGCGGACGCGCTGGCTGCGCGCGTCGCCGACGCCCTGCGCGCCGGCTTTGACAGGCTGGCCGACGGCCTGGCGGTGTCGGCGTCTGTCGGTGACCTGGAGCGCGCCCTGTTGGCGGCCTCGTTGGCCGAGTGGGGCGCGACCGCGTCGGCCGGCGCCGCCGCGGCGGCCGCCGCGGCCGCGTTCCCCGCGGCGCCGCCCGCGTTTGACGCCCAAGCGGCGGCCGACCGCCTGCGCCGCGCGGCCTCTGAAGCGGCGGCCGCGGCGACGGCCGCCGCGCGCGCGCGCGCCGCGACCGCGGCCACCGCCCTCGCCGCCGCCCCTCCCGCCGCCGGCCCTCCTCCTTCCCCCGGCGCCGCCCGCCTGGCGGACGAGCTGGACGCGGTGGCGGCCGCGGCGGTGGGGCTCCTGCCGCCGACGCGCGAGGCGCCGCGCGGCGGCGCGCCCGCCCCGGCCCTCGACGCCGCGTCCCTGGTAGCCGCCGCCGTCTCCGCCGCCACAGACGCGCTGGCGGCCGCGGGCGCGGCGCTGGGGGGGGACGCTGCTTATGTGGGGGGGCGGGCGAGGGCGTTGCTGCCGGGGAGCGTGGGCGAGGCCGCCGCGGCCAAGCTCGAGAGGGCGGCCGCAGGGGCGGGGCAGCCTGGCGCGGCGGCGGGCGTGTAGCGACGATGGGAGAGAAGTGGCTCAGAGCCACCCCACCCCCCGACCCCAACATGTTTCTTTTTTTGGCGCGACACGGGGCGGCGCCCGCGCGGGCGACGCGTTACAGACGGGCGTGCGCGCGGCCGCAGGGCGCCACCGTGCGCGCCCCCGTTGTGTGTGGGTGGGCGCCTCGGAAGGCGCCGCCAGGGGGGGGAGGGGGTGGGGGCGTGGCGCGGGCGCCAAGCGGCGCCCCGGGGAGGAGGCGCCGCCGACGCGCCGCGTGGGGGTTGTTCAGGGAGGAGTGTGCTCATGGTGCGTGGTGTGGTGGCGCGGGCGGCCCCCCGGTCGGCGACCGGCGGCCCCCCCATGTCCATCAACCCGCCCCTCACTTCTTCAGCAGGCCCTCCGGGCCGCCCTTGTTGATGAGCGACTTGTGGATGTGCGGGATGACGCCGCCGCCCGCGATCGTGGCCTTGATCAGGGTGTCGAGCTCTTCGTCGCCGCGGATGGCGAGCTGCAAGTGGCGGGGGGTGATGCGCTTGACCTGGGGAGGAGGGGGGGGGAGGGCGGAGGGTGGGGTCGTGCGGCCGACCCTGGCGCGCGCGCGCGCAGCCCCCCTGTTTCTCTCCTCCTCCCACCTTCAGGTCCTTGGACGCGTTGCCGGCCAGCTCCAGCACCTCGGCGGTGAGGTACTCTGGTGGAAAGGAGAGAGGACGGGGGGTCGGCGCGGGGCTCCCGACCATGGCGCGCCGCGCTCGAAAAAATGCGCGCCGGTGACGACCCCCACGCCCTCGTCAACGCCTCGGACGCCGTCCCACGGCCGCCGCTTGATCGCTACGCGTGCGTCGAGGGCGGCGCTGGGCGCGCGCGGCGGCCGCGGCCGCGGCGGGCGCCCCTTTTGGGGCCGAGCCGAAGCACGGCCCATGGCGCGCGGTCCCTCCTTGCTCGCCCGCGGGGCCTCCTCCTCCTCCAGCCCCCCGCTCTCATACCGAGGATGGCGGCGGTGTAGACGGCGGCGGTGGCGCCGACGCGGCCGTTGGCCGTGACGCGCGACTGGGGGGATGGGGCGCGTCGGACCGCGCGCGCGCCGCGCTCTCGCCCTTCCCGGCGCCCCTCTCGCCCCGCCCACCTTCAGCAGACGGTGGCAGCGACCGACGGGGAACTGCAGGCCGGCGCGGGCTGGGGAGGGAGGGGGGGGGGCGGTCGGCGCGCGTTTCTTTTCGCGCGCTTCGGGGGGCGCCCGCCGCGCGCAACGCGTGTGCCGCGCCAGCGCAACCCGCCCACGGCGCGCACGACACAATAAGCGAGCCCGCGGGGGCAGCAGCGGCGCGGCGCGGTGGCAGCGCGCGGCGTGGGCGCGGCGTCGTGCGGCGCGCGCCCATCGCGCGGTGCGGGGCGCCACGGCGCCAAGAGCGCGCCAAAGCGCCCGCCGACCGCGCCAGGCCCAGCGCGGTGGTCGTGGCCACCCCGTGGAGGGGTCGCGGCCGTGTCGCGGCGTGCGCAAGGCGCCGCCGCGGCGCGCCGCGCGGCGGGCGCGTCCCCCCCTTGCCCCATCCCCGTCCCCGGCCTCACCCGACCGCGAGAGCGGGCGGCGCTTGGAGTCGGACGCGCCCTTGCCAGCGCCCATGGCGCCCTGCATCGGGGGAGGGGGCGGGAGGGTCGGAAATGGCGCGTTTGCCTTCCCCGCGACGCCCCCCTCCCCCGCCCTCCGCGCCGCTCTCACCTTGGCGCCTTTCCCAGAGAGGCCTTTCGCGCCCTTGCCCGACATGGTGGTGTGAAGGTGGGGGGTGGTGGGGAGGTGGTGGGGCGGGTTGTGTGTGGCGGTGCGGCGCGCGCGCGCCCCTGCCGCGCCACTGCCCACGCCGGCGCCGCCGCCGGCCCGCCCGCACGCCTTCCGGCCCGCCCTTCAGCCCCGTTGCACACAGAACCCGCGCGCCCGACGCG
>Ga0315273_10013718_pt1 | contig 10432 bp, 3 predicted proteins | sample YL17G02_0_MG_FD_205753 | JGI IMG/M metagenome (GOLD analysis project Ga0315273, IMG submission 205753) | Sediment microbial communities from Yellowstone Lake, YNP, Wyoming, USA - YL17G02_0 | ecosystem: Environmental > Aquatic > Freshwater > Lake > Sediment | place: USA: Wyoming | collected... | reverse complement strand
CGACATCCACCTCGGCGAGCGGGTCGCACTGGTGGGGGCGAACGGCAGCGGCAAGACGGCCCTGCTCGAGACCCTCGCCGGGTGGCTCGAGCCGAGCGCGGGCGAACTCGCGCGACCGCCCCGGGAAGACGTCGCCTACCTCCTGCAATTTCCGGAGTACCAGCTTTTTGCGCCGACGGTGCTGGGCGATGTGCGGTTCGGGATCGAACGCCGGGGTGGCGCGAAGCACGCGTCGGCCGAGCTCGACGCCCTCGCCCGGGCGGCGATCTCGCGGGTCGGTCTCGATCCCGACCGTCACGGTGGGGTATCGACTGAGGCGCTCAGCCTGGGGGAGCGTCGAAGACTCGCCCTGGCAGGCGTCCTGGTGACAAAACCGCTGGCTTTATTGCTCGATGAGCCGACCGCGGGGCTCGACGCCGCGGGCGCCAGGGACCTGCTTTCGGCCCTCGGCGAGGCTGCTGAGCGGGGAGCGGCCATTGTGGTGGCCACCCACGACCCGCGGGTGGCGGTCCGCCTGGGGGCCCGAACAATCGACCTCGGCAGCGCGGTCGACCGCCCGTAAGTGTCGAGATCGTCACCTTTGGGGGACACTTCCGTTGCCGTAACGTTTGAAATCCCTTGACACTTCCCTCACGTCGGCCTATCGTTTGTCGCGCAAGAGTTCCGAGCGAGATCAGCCTCCGAAGAACTCGTTTTGTGGAATTGAACATTGAGCCGCCCCCAACTTTCCCCAGTGGGTCGGGCGTCCTGAACGAGCACCAGTTGTCGAGGAGCGCGGCCGGAGTCGTGGTGGCCACAGGTGATTCGCCTTTGCGAGTCCGGAGGACATGCGTTCGTTCCAGGCTTTCGTTTCGTGAACAGTTGATGAATTCGCACTTCCTGTTAGAGAAAGGGGGGATCCGCAACCCGAGAACGCAGCAACGGCTCACACCGGCCCGCGATACTTGCCGTTTCTTCGCGGCGTCGGGCTGGAGCTCCCAAACTTCGCTTGCAACATCCTAGAGATCCTCGCATTGCCCGAATGCATTGCGAACGGAGGTAGTCAGATGAGAAAGGCGTTTGTTGCGTTGCTCCTTCTCGCCGTGAGTGTCGGCTTCGCGCCGGCGGCGCACGCGCAGGAGAACGTGTCGGGCGGAGAGTTGGGTATCGTCAAGGCCATGGGCAGCGCGAATCACGCTGGCTCGGGCGTCTTCGGTACCGCGAACTCGAACTGCGTCCCGGCAACCTGCGACACCGTGTGGGTCGGCCACAGCAATTCCGGCCCCGGCGGTGCGTTCCTCGGCGTTTCGATCGGCGGTCTGTGGGACTTCGATGCTGGCATCGCCGGCACCGACTCGACTCAGGGTTGGCGGCGTTGGGCTATTGCGTACACCTCGGGCGTCACCCGCCCGGCGGCGTCGCGTCCTGAGTTCGCCCTCGATTACGGCAATGTCGTCAACGAGGGAAACACCAATCTTTGGGCCGCGCGTGATCTCGCCGGTCGCAAGTACATCAAGACGGGCATCGCGGGCGCGTGGCACGCGTCCACGCTCGCGGGCGTCAAGAAGAAGCTGAACGACGGTGCGGAGCCCTCTGCGGCCCCGATCTCCGGTGTGCGTTCGGCGTGGTGCGGTCTCCGTGAGTCGGGGAACCAGAGCGATGTGGACGCCCTCACCGGCAACTACATGAATGGCGACCTGTGGATTGGCGCGCCTGGCCCGGCCACCGGCGCCACCAGCACGGCCCCTGACTTCCCGGGCTTCATCAGCCTGTGGGATCAGATGCTGTACAAGGACTTCCCGTCGTCCGGCTCCGGCACGGTCTCGTTCAAGGTCCGCACCGACATGTCGACCTTCGTCGACACGGCCACGAACGGCACGGGTTGGTTCAACCCGGATCCGACCAACATCGCGAACTTCGTCAACAACCCCGCGGACTCGTTCATGGTCTACGTCGGCTCGCCGACGGAGTCCGCCTACGATTCGAACCGCCGCTGGTTCTCCGAAGTTCTCGACATGAGCAAGCTGCACGTCGAGGCGTTCGCGGTCTCGGGCCTGTTCCCGTTCGTCGCCGCGGACACCGCGCTGTCGGTGCCGTACTCGGGCATCACCCCGGTCAGTGGCAACGTCCGCGTCGTGTTCCGCGTCAAGACCAACCGCGTTCGCGCGGACGGCGTCGTGGGCACGCCCACCGCGTACAACTCGAAGCAGGGTGCGGCCTCGATCGACGACGTTCAGGTCGACGGTGGCACCATCTACGGCTTCGAGTCGCCGACGGACGTCACGGCGCGTACGCTCGCCGGCAATATCGCGCTGTCAACGACTCCGTGGGTCACCACGGGCAAGCCGCCCTCGACGTTCTTCCACGTCGGGAACATCTCCTCGCTGCTCTATGAGGACCTTTGCGGCGCCGTCGGCGCTCCGACCCGTCGTTGCAACCTGGCCGGAAACGTCCTGGTCGCCGGCGATGCGGACAACAGCAGCATCATCGCGATCGAGTATCGCCAGATGATGGAGTCGCCGTCGGTCAACCTCGCCGTCCGCACCGCGGCCCCGGCCACGAAGAACGACCAGGGCATCGACAAGGAAACGGCGTCGCGCACCTCGTTCGTCGAGGACTATGACATCTACTCGGGCTTCATGAGCCTGGACGAGTCGATCTTCTGGCAGTTCGGCGCCCGTTTCTTCGGCGGCACCGCTGTCGCTCCGTACTCGGGCAACAAGCAGTGGTCGCCGTACCAGATCTATCCGTTCATCGTGTTCCAGCCCGATCCGTTCTGCATTCGCGACCTCAACAACCTGTCGGCGGTCGGCGTTCCTGCCGGTACGGTCGACTCGTTGCGCATCATGGTCGAGACGATCTCGCAGGGCTGGCGCTTCGGCGGTACGAACCTGGGCAACACGCGCGGTACGTACTTCGACAACGCTCGCCTCGGCCTCGTGCGTGGCGGCGAAGCCCCGCCGATCGCGCAGGAAATCTGGAACAAGTACCAGGACCAGTTCCCGGTCAACGAAGGCATCACGCCTGGTGACAATGCCTCGTTCGACACCACCACCGCGCACGTCCGTTCGGGCCTGAACATCGTGGCTCCGGCGACGGCCCCCGGCGTGGTTTCCGGTGACTCGATCCTCGCCAACTCGACGTTCATCGGCGATGGCGTTACGTCGGGCGTCCGCATGGACCTGGTCTTCCGCATCGCTCCGGGCCCGGGTAACTACTCGGTCAAGGGCGATCGGAACTCGGCACTGGTCGAGAAGGATCCCGCGCATCCGTTCTGGGCTTCGTACAAGGCCAGCAACGGCACGTACGGCACCCCGACCGGCCATGCTATCCATAATTCCGACAGGGCTGCCGGCAGCTGGAACGAGAACGTGTGGAACTCATGCCGCATGGATTCCGCGGATGGGAACCTCTACACCATCAGCTCGCGTGGCATCGGCGGGCCGGGCACCCCGGTCTGGGCGGGCACGATCCACGAACTGGATCCGAAGTTCGCGACGCTGGCCATTGATCACAACCTGTGCTTCCTCATCGACCCGAACGGCACGACCGACCAGTCGAACCTGATCTGCGACGGCACCGTTCCCGCTCCTTACGGCGCGGTTTCGGGCACGACGAAGGAAAACACGAAGATCATCCCGGATGGCTACCTCTCGCCGGGCGCGCACGTCGAGTATTTCGTTCGCCGTACGCTCCTCGAGAACGCGGCCGTGGTGCACCTGATGTTCGATTCGACCAACGTGTTCCCGCAGGATCCGGGCGGCAATCCGGACTTCGACGCCGAACGCTGGTCGTCCTTCGACGTCTTGCCTGACATGTGGAAGTCGACCCGCTACGCCGGCGCCGGCCTCGCTTGCATGCTCATGGTGGACGGGAACGACCGTCGCGGCGCCGATCCGGCGTATCGTGGCGCGGCCGACTCGCTCGGCTACGGCAAGAACAACGGTGCGACGTCGGGCTGGAAGGGCCTCGGCCCCAACACGAACACCGAGGATCCCGCCGGCTTCGTCGCGGCGAACTTCGGCCAGTATGGCCTCAACTTCGACCACTACGACATTCGCGCGTCGGAGTCGGGCGAAGCCGGTCACCCTGGCGTTCGTTTCGCCTCGAACCCTGGCGCCATCGCTCTCAAGGGCGACAAGTCGGGTCCGTCGGCGGCGCAGCTCGCCACGTTCTACTCGTCGGTTCTGCACATCTCGGGCGACCTGAGCTCGGGCACCCTCTCCGACGGCTTCGAGTCGCAGGAGAGCGCCAACGACCTCTCGCTCTACAGCGGGTTCCTCGCGGCCGCCACGGCGTCCAACCGCAAGGGCATCTGGCTCTCGGGTGACGGCATCATGGAAGACGGTGCCCTGAACTCCGACGACGGCACGCACCTGTATCCGTTCCTGACCGATAACTTCGGTTCGGACCTGACCTCGGGCAATTACAAGGCGTTCTCGGGCACGGCGCTCACCACCGTGGGCTTCCTCCCGACCGCTTCGTGGGCCCACCCGGGTCGCGTGTACGGTTTCCAGCACAACTGCCTGATTCTCGCGGACGTCCTCCTGGTCGCTCCGACCGTGGTGGGCGCGACTGAAGGCGCGACGTACCAGGCCCTCGGACCTGGCCCGTTCACCGCGTCGATCTATCGCCCGATTGATGGCACGCGCGACTATCGTACGTTGATCGACGGGTTCGACATCTCGAACCTGCGCGGCAACTATGCCAACCTCGGCCAGATCGCTACGCTGCCGGGCACGGACATCGGCCGCATCAACTGGTTCGACGACGCCGCTCTTGGTCACTTCCAGATCTGCGCGCGTCGTGGTCCGATCGTCGGCATCGGTGATCTGCCTGGCGTCGAGGGCGGCCGGTTCAGCAACGCGAACCTCGGCTCGTTCCCGAACCCGGCGTTTGCCGGCCGCAAGGTAAACCTGCGGTTCACGCTCGCGAAGGCTCAGGCCATCACGGTCCGCATCTACAACGTTGCGGGTCGCGAGGTCGCGAACTTCACGACGAAGACGCTGCAGCCGGGTCCGAACACGGTCACCTGGAACGGCGAGATGTCGAATGGCGCGAAGGCCACCGCTGGTGTGTACTTCTATGCCGTCGACGGTATCGACTTCGTGAAGAACGCCTCGAAGGCTCAGAAGATGATCCTTCTCGGCGCAAACTCCGCGGAGTAACCGAACCGGAAGACGCAGCACGGAGCGGGGGGCGCAAGCCCCCCGCTCCTTTTTTGGGGCCGGCCCGTCTCCCCCGAGGCGGGTCGATCCGTTTCCGACCAGAGCACTTGGGATTGGGTGGATTCGCGACCATCCCCGGGCGGGCCAAATCGCACGCTCGACGCACTTTCCGAGGCCATCGCCCTTGACACCCGTTTTCGCCCGTTGTTATGGTCCTGTCACACCGGGAACAAACTGAGCAATGTATTGGAGGACGCTGCATGCGTTGGAGCGCAGGGGTTTTTGTTGCCTTGGTCGGTCTGATCCTGGTCGCTGGTCCTGGTTGCCGAAAGATCCCCACCGAGAATACGGATCGCAACCGCCCGCCGGAGACTTATCTCTCGGCGGCTGCGACCGACACCATCGCGGGTGGCGGCCTTTCGCGCATCCCGCATCGCTTTCGCGCCCACTGGTCCGGCGCCGACACCGACGGCGAGATCGCCGGCTTCTTCGTGGCCGTGACCGAGACCACGGTCGACTTCACGACCGGGCGGCCATTCAAGCTCCCCGCCCCGCGCCCTTCGCAGTACCGGTTCACCACGGCCCGCGAGAGCCTGTTCACGTTCGACGTGCTCGAGGGTCGCGGCACCGACCGCGAACACGCGCTCTACGTCTACGCCGTGGATAACCAGGGCAAGGTTGATCCGACGCCCGCGGTCACCCACTTCGTCGCGCGTGACCAGCACCTGCCGAAGGTGCGCTTCACGTCGTCCTACGCGAACGGTGTCATCTACGCCAACGATGGCGCCGGCGGAGTCACGCCGGTCCCGTTCAATCGCGTGCTCACGGATTCCTTCGAGTTGCCTCTCCACGCCCCGGTCGACACGATCCCGTCGGGCGCGACCATCCACTTCGGGTGGAAGGGCTTCGACGAGGACTTCGGGGCCATCATCTCGGGCTACCTCTTCAAGCTGGTGGAGACGGAATTCATCCGTGCCGACTCGACGGTCACCGAGGTCGACTACGGCACCTCGTTCTCGCCCACGCCAGGCGTGATCCCGATCGGGCTCAACACGTTTCGAATCCGCGCGATCGACGAGGCCGGGGGCACGACGCAGCCGGACGCCGTGCGGCAGTTCTTCGTGAACTTCAGCCCGGATACCTGGCTCTCCGGGCCGGACCCGGCGGACCCGGCCCTGGCCGGCCACCTGTTCACGGACTCGCTCGGCACCTACATGGAGACCGACCCCAACACCGGGCGTCCCGTGGACTTCCCGGGCAACCCGATGACGGACACGCTCAACCTGCTGCCCGCCGAGCGGCCTGTGACAGACGGGCTGCAGGGACGCGCCAAGACGATCCTGGAGCAGCGCACGCGGCTTGACCGCTCGGTCCAGAACTACATCCGCAGCGAGAACGACACGGTCGCGTTCGGCTCGCTCCTGATCGCGCGCTTCGGGGGATCCGACAAGGACTCCCCCTACAACGTCCGTGGCGGCTCGCCGGACAGCCTCTCGCGGGTGTACCGCTCGGGGCCGGCGAACGGCTCGGCGGTCGCGTTCCAGGCGCGCGTCGTCACGCAGTTCGCCAACGGCGGCGCCGAGGAACCGCCGTTCTCGACGGCGTTCCCGAACGTCGATCCGCTCGACCCGCTGAACAATCCCACGGTGCTCTACACCGTCGACCAGGTCGATGGGACGGGAAAGGCGTACATGCAATTCCGCGCTGTCGACGGCGACCGGACGGGCGACATTCGCATCGGCGACGTCGCAAGTAATGCGGCGCTCTTCGAGCTGACCGGTAATCCGCTGCGCTCGAAGATCTTCACGTTCTTCACCAATTTTCGACCGGGCATGTTGCTGTTGTCCCCGACCCCCGGGACGGTGCTCGATCCCGCAGGAGACCGCTTCAACATCTCGATCCGGGCGTCGGACCAGGACCCGGATCCAGCGAATCCGCGCCAGGGCGGCAGCCCGTTCAACACGATGTACTTCATCGTGCGCGCGCGTCTGTACTCGAACAGCGATTCGCCGGGCCCGGAGCAGGGCTGGCAGGATCCCGTGCGCGGCTACTACCTGCCCGAGCCCGGCACGTTCTTCCCCTACACGGCTCCAATCACGCTCGAAGTCGTCGCACCGAGCGATCTTGCCACCGGCCCGGCCACGCTGGAAATCGAGGTCGTCGACAACGTCAATCGTTCCAAGGGTCGCATCATCCTGCTTCAGGTCCCGGTCTCCTGGAGAGTCCCGTGACCCCCGTGGCGCGCCTGATCGCGCGAAAGGAATGGAGCATCATGCCTGGTCGTGCATCGTGGGCCGTGGTGGCGGCGCTTGCGATCGTCGTGATCGCGCTCACCGGCTGCGGCAAGAGCGGGTTAGGGGGGACGACCGTGCTCAACCAGCGTCCCCAGATCGAAATTTCCGCCGGCCCAATCGAGGGCACCGAGGTGTTCTACTCGGTTCGCCTCAACTGGTTCGCCTCGGACACGGACGGCCAGGTCGTGCGCTACATCTACGCCTCCGACCCGCCGGTGCAGGGCGACACGACCTGGACCGAGACCCGCTCGAGCGAGGTTACGGTGTTCTTCCGCTCGCCCGCGCCGACCGATCCGTTGCCGGAGCTGGGGAAGGTCATCATCTCGCGCGGGTACCACACGTTCGTCGTCAAGGCGATCGACAACGAGGGCGCGGCCTCCAGGCCGACGTCGCTGTCGTTCAACTCGCGCACCACCGCGCCGTCGACCAACATCACGGCCCCGCAGCCGACGCACCAGCAGCCGGTCAGCACGACCCCATCGGTGACGATCACGTGGCTGGGCACGGACCCGGACGGGGTCCTGTCCCAGAAGCCCGTGAAGTACAAGTTCCGGATCGTGGCCGCCGACGTGATCAACCCGGCGAACCCGCAGGGCGTCACGCAGCAGCAGGTGCAGGATTACTTCGGCGCCGATGCGGACAATTTCTTCGCGCAGTGGGATTCGGTCTCGGGCGACACCACGAGCCAGTTCTACGAGGGCCTGACGCCGCAGACGATCTACTTCTTCGCGATCGTCGCGTTCGACGAGGCCGGGGCGTTCGAGCCGCGGTTCAATCTCGACTCGAACGTGCTTGAGTTCCGCCCGACGCTCCAGAAGCTCGGCCCGGACATCACGGTGTTCAATCAGTTCTTCTCCCGCACCCAGAACACGGGCGGGATCAGTCTCAACGCTTCGCGCATTTACACGCTGGAATTTCCAGCGGACAAACCGATTCAAATGAACTGGTTCGCCGTGGCGGACGTGGGCGCGATCGTGACCGGCTATCGCTGGGCGGTGGACATCGAGGGCCAGGACATCAGCAACGAGACTCCTCGGCGCGACGACGGCGACTTCGCACACTGGAGCAACTACTCGCTGAGCGAGGTCACGACCGTGATCGGAGGGTTCCCGGGCAGCGACGAAGGGACGATCACGCACTTCTTCTACCTCGAGGCGCGCGACAACCTCGGGTTCGTCTCGCTGTTCACGATCCGCCTGCGCATCGTGAAGCCGCGCTTCGACAGGGAGCTGCTCGTGATCGACGACATGTACGGCACGCCGAGCGAACGGAATTTTGATGCCAACGGGGTTCCCTCCGTTCCCTACAAGGGCGGCTTCCCGATGGAGGCCGAGCAGGATTCGTTCTACTTCGCGGCCGGCGGTGTGGCGGATTCGCTCCGGATCATGGGCATCCCGGCAGCCCCGGGCGACGGTCCGGGCTCGATCAGCCGGCCCGGCTGCTTCGCGGGCTTCGACTACGACACGCTCGACTATCGCTTCTACCCGAACGAGAGCATTCTGCTCGAGGACCTGGCGCGCTACAAGGTCGTGGTCTGGTATACGGACCAGTCCTCCGCGGCGCGCTCGGGCTCGAAGTTTGGGAGCACGACCCCGAAGACGGCCATCCGACTGATCAACAGCACGAACCAGCTCAACACGCTGGCGGTCTATCTCAAGCAGCAGGGGAACGTCTGGATCCTCGGGGACGGGATGACGACCGCGATCGCGAACGGTTACTGGAGTCGCATCGCGGCTTCGGGCGCGGCGCGGCTGCCCTACACGGCCGGGGAGACGAGCGCAGACATCCTGAAACTGGGGAATTTCCTGTTCGACTTCTGCCACATGCAGTCCCAGCTGAACACCGCCGGGACGCCGCAGACCCAGCTCACGCTCAACCAGCAGTTGCAGGCGTGCATTCCGTACCTGCCCCAGTTTGCGACCGACCCGCCCGGATCGCCCCCACCGCCGGACCGTTCGCTCGATCCGCGCATTGGACCGTCGGCCGGCCGTACGGCCCGCTTGTGGAACGGCCTGCCGCGCCTGACGCTGGCTCCGTTCCGTGGCGCCAACGGCAATCCGGCGCTGCGCAGCGTGAACCTGACCTGGGTGATCACCCAGCCGATGTTCGTCACCGAGGCGGACACGGCCGTCCTCGACACGCTCTACCTGTGCCAGGCCCGGCTCTATGACCCGAACCACGTGCAGGTGCCGGCAAGCGACGGGGACCCGAACGCGGTCTACTACTACGGCCGCGAGCACGGCAAGCTAGTCTGGTTCGGGTTCCCGCTCTACTACTTCGAACTCGACCAGGCGCGCCAGGTGACGGCGATCGTGCTCGGGAACCTGGGGCTCTATCCCACCGTCGCCGCCCGCCCGACCGGCGCGAACGCGTTCATGTCCACCACGGGGGTCCCCCGCGAGATCGACTGGGGCGCGACCATCGACAACAGGAGGACGTCCCGTTGAGGCAGGATCCTCGCAATGCTCCGGCGCGCGCGCGTGGCCTGGCGTGGCGCGCAGTTTGCGCCGCGCTTACGCTCGGCGCGCTGGGATCGGGATTCGGCAGTGCGCATGCCCAGCCGGCGGCGTTCCCCGAGATCTCGTTCCGGGCGTTTGCCGGCCTGCCGTCGTCCACGGGACAGGACAGCACCGTCAGCCGCAAGGTGACCATTCGCTGGGTGCGGGACCGCGTGGCCGAACAGCGACCGGATTTCGGTGGCTATCGCATCTACCGTCAGGCGAGCGAGCGCGACACCACGAACATGGAGCTGCTCCGCCGCTTCGCGGTGCGCGGGCGGGCGTTTTCCGACACGCTGGCGAACGGCCTGCCGAACCTGTCGATCTACGCGCGCCGGGACACGCTTCGCTGGTGGTTCCCGGACAACCAGGACACGCTGCAGTTCGTCGACCCGGACTCGTCCGGCAACCTGGTCAAGGTCTGCCGTAAGCTGGACAATCGCGGTCGCTGCATCAGCGTCGGAGACTCGGTGTTCGCGCTCGTGCCACCCGC
>Ga0315273_10013717_pt1 | contig 10433 bp, 10 predicted proteins | sample YL17G02_0_MG_FD_205753 | JGI IMG/M metagenome (GOLD analysis project Ga0315273, IMG submission 205753) | Sediment microbial communities from Yellowstone Lake, YNP, Wyoming, USA - YL17G02_0 | ecosystem: Environmental > Aquatic > Freshwater > Lake > Sediment | place: USA: Wyoming | collected... | reverse complement strand
CGGCGTTCTCGCTTCGCTCCTAGGATCCGTGAAACGTGAGGCGTGAAACGTGAAACGAGGGTCAGCCGCGGAGTTGCGGACTTGCCTGGGCAAGGCGCGTCTCGGCGCGCCAGGGTTGGGTGGGTGAGAAGTCTGGCCTTTTTGAGCATCCTGCGCGGTGTTCTCCTGTTGTCCTTGGCGTGCGGACCATTGAATTTTCACCGTGCCACAATAGTATTTCCGCAGACTCCTAGTCCGGGCGTGTGCGCTGACATTTACCCGGCGGTTTCGGTACAATACTTCCAAGCTTCCGAGAGACAGCGCTTCAGCTGTGGCTGATTAAAGGAAATCTCGATAGGTATGTCGAATGATTATCACGTTCCAGCCGAAGAGGGGGCCACGATAGTGCGAGTCGACACGGCTTTTGGGGGAGCGCGGCATGCCTAGTTCAACGATTACGAGTAAGATCACCTTCATCGGAGGTGGCCAGATGGCTGAGGCCATGATCGGCGGTCTCCTCTCAGGACAGGTGTGTTCTGCTGAGTCGATATGGGCGACGGATCCCGTTGCCGAGCGCCGCGATCGCTTAAAAAGTCAGTTCGGCATTCGGGTTGGTCCCTCCAACCGTGAGGCTGTTGCCTGGGCTGATGTGGTCGTCTTGGCGGTGAAACCTCAGACGCTTCCTGCTGTGCTCAGTGAGCTTGGCCCGACCCTGGCCCATGCTCTTGTGATTTCTATTGTGGCAGGGATGACGATTCGGACAATCGCGGAACAGATTGCCGGGGCGACGCGGGTCGTTCGTGCGATGCCCAATACTCCGGCATTGGTCCGGGAGGGTATGACCTCTCTTGCGATGGGTGCCGGGGTTTCCGACGATGACGTTCGGCTGGTTCGAACAATATTCGAAGCTGTCGGCCTGGTGGTGCTGGTTGAGGAACGATTGATGGATGCCGTGACTGGACTGAGCGGCAGTGGGCCGGCCTATGTATTTCAGGCGATTGAAGCGCTGGCAGATGGGGGGGTTATGATGGGCTTGCCGCGGCAGACCGCCGAACTTCTTGCTGCCCAGACGGTGCTCGGCGCAGCTCGCTTGGTGCTGGAATCAGGGGTGCACCCCGCTCAATTGAAAGATCGGGTGGCGTCTCCCGGAGGTACGACCATCGCCGGGCTTCATCAGCTCGAGCAGGGGGGATTCCGTGCCGCGCTGATGGCGGCGGTTGAAGCGGCCACCACACGATCGAAGGAGTTGGGACGCTGATGTTTGTCATAGGCAATGCCCTGAGCGCATTGGCAACGGTCATCCATTATGTTTTAGAAATCTATATATATGTTGTTGTTGCTCGCGCGCTCATCTCGTGGGTCAATCCTGACCCATGGAACCCTATTGTGCAGTTTCTGGTAAAGGTTACTGAGCCAGCATTGGCTCCAATTCGCCGAATAGTTGGGACGCGTTTAGGATTTGATCTCTCTTCTTTTGTTCTCATCTTGATTCTGATATTTCTTCAGAGAGCCGTCGTACCTTCGCTACTTCAGATCGCAGTAGCCATGGACGGACATAGTATTGGGGAGGCACCATGAAAATTACACCGCTCGATATCCAGCAAATGGTGTTCAAGGTCAGCTTTCGCGGGTACGACAAGGAAGAGGTCAATCGCTTCCTTGAAGAATTGGCACAGACGGTCGAATTGTTGAATCGAGACCATGCGGTTCAGCAAGAAAAGATCATATATCTGGAACAGCAGCTCGCTGAACTGAAGCGGACGGAAGCGACATTGTCGAACACCCTCCTGTCTGCTCAATCGCTGGCAGAGGATGTGAAGCGGAATGCTCAACGGGAGGCGGATCTCGTCATCAAGGAGGCCGAAGTGAAGGCCGGCGAATTGATCCGTCAAGCCAGGGTCGCGCTGACCGATACGCAGCGCGACCTCTCGTCGCTCCAGAAACAGCGACTGCTCATGATTGAACGGTTGCGCGCGTCGTTGCGGATGTTCGAGCGTCTGTTTGAAGTGGAAGAACAGGAAGCACTCCATGACGCTGCGACCGCATCGGAGGAGAAGCTAGAAGGAGAATCGAGCCCGGCGTTGTGACGTGTTAGACCTGGTCGATCCTTGCTCACTGATGCGGTCTTGGTTTGCTTCGCGGCGCCCACCAGCAGCAGCAGATTCCCCCGCTCATGACAGGTGTCTCACCTATGGCTTCCCGTCACGTCATTCAGGCGGCACTGCAATCGGCCGTTGACGACGGTGTCTTTCCCGGTGCCCAGTTGGCGGTGCGTCTGCGTGGCGAGATGCAATGTGTGGCTGTAGCCGGGCGATTGTCGTCAGAGCCTCCGGGCCTTCCCGTACAACCCTCTACTATCTATGACCTCGCCTCTCTCACGAAACCGCTGGCGACGGTTACATCCGTATTGCTTCTGATTCAGCGCGCCAAGGTTGCTCTTGGGGACCCCGTGCAAGAGTTATTAGCCGAACTTGAAGGGGCGCCGATCGGTCAGGCAACGGTGCGAGAGCTCTTGACCCATCGCTCGGGCTTGCCCGGATGGCGACCGTTATACGAGCGGCTTGACGCAAGAGGTATTGCCCCGGGGTTCTCCGAGGGGAATCATCCCGTCAAACAACATGTATTGAAGATGATTCGTGACGAACCATTGATCTATGCACGCGGAGAGCAAAGCGTCTACAGCGACCTTGGATTCATGTTGTTAGGATTTCTGGTGGAACGTCTCAGTGGAATGACGTTGGATCTCTGGTGCGAAGACGCCATCATCCGACCGCTACGGGCCGACCCACTGATGTTTTGCCCTACGACAGGGCGAGCGTACCTCGATGTTGTGCGCCCAATGGTTGATGTATCACGCATAGCCCCGACCGAACAGGACGAATGGCGCAATCGATTCTTATGTGGGGAGGTGCACGACGAGAATGCGGCAGCGATGGGTGGTGTCGCGGGCCATGCAGGGTTATTCGGGACTGCCGAATCGGTGCTGGCTGTCTCCGGCGCCTGGCTCCGCGGCTATCATGGAAGAGAGTCGATTCTGGACGGGGAACTTGTCAGGCAGTTTACGACCCGCCAAGAATCTGACGCGCGATCAAGTTGGGCGCTGGGATGGGACACTCCGTCGGCGCCGTCCTCATCGGGGTCCCGTTTCTCCGAGCGGTCGTTCGGGCATCTTGGCTACACTGGGACGTCGCTGTGGATTGATCCGCTGTCCGAATTGGAGGTGGTGCTGTTATCCAACCGGGTTCATCCGAGCCGAAGGAACGAGAAGATTAAGGTCTTCCGCCCGTGTATTCACGACCTGGTATATCGGGAGTTTGTGTCTGCGTGATTGTCGGGGCTACGCTGGGTCCTGATAATCGAGCCAGGTTTCTTTTTCGGCGAGATACTTCGTGCCTTTGAAATTGGCGCGGGTTCTCAATTTGGTGAAGCCGAATCCCTGCATCGCTTCGATGAGTTCTTGTACCGCAGCGGCTATGGTCGGATGCGAGTGCCCATCGACAGTCAGGGCTTCATACATGACCTTGGCGGCGTAGCCTGAGGCGGTTCGATTGACCAGGACTGTGCGATTGAAATACCGATCGCTCGGGTCGACTCCTTCAACCTGGTGCTTTTCAATCAGTCCGTCTTTTTTGAAGAGCAGCGGAAGCGAACTCATTGCGACCTCCATGACACTCAGATGGAATGACCCAGAGCCCCGATTATAGGGAGGGGCCGTGCCGACTGCAAGCCGTTGACAACCGCTGAACGCCCACCTATCATTTCCCCCCGCTGTGGTAGGCCGCTGTCGTAGCCCTTTGTGTTCCGAAAGATATGAATATCCCCAACAGTTTGACCATCCTCCGTATTCTCCTGATTCCCTGCTACATTGGGTTACTTATCTACGGCAGATATACTCTGGCGCTCATCGTGCTTATCGTGGCCGGACTCACTGATGCGCTCGATGGGGCGATCGCCCGCGTGAAGAATCAGTATACTCGGCTCGGAGCCGTGTTGGACCCTCTGGCCGATAAGCTGCTCCTCACCTCCGGGTTCATCACACTCTCGATGATTCATTTGATTCCGACGTGGGTCACCATCCTAGTGGTCAGCCGAGACTTGATACTGATGTTGGGAACGGCGGTGGCGCACTTCACAGATTCTCGCGTGGATATTACCCCTACCTTCTTGGGCAAGGGCACCACGTTTCTCCAGCTGTCCTATGTCGTGTTGGTGATTTTTCTGAGTTCCCGTGACATCGATCTCGCCTTCTTGCTGCCTCTCTTATTCGGCATGGTCTCCTTCACACTCTTGTCCGGGTTGCATTATCTCTACCGAGGCTATCGGCACACGAGTGCGATCAGCAGCTAACCCGCATTATTCATGACGGTTCGGCGCGAAATCGCGCAGTCGCCAAGCGAGACAGGCGCGCGGAGCCGCGAGCCCGCCTGCCTGGACGCGACGTCCGACGCGTCCAGGCTTGTCGCAGAGGCGAATCCGCGATGGCAGCAGAAGCAGTCATGAATAATGCGGGTTAAGGCTCTGGATTGCTTGAGCCTGCGTGCCTCGTCGCCTGCGCAGAGATTGTGCATTTGTTTGACAGGTCTGGGGGTGGCCAGTAGACTCGCCTGGTAGGTATTCACCTCAGTTTACAACCGGCCAGAGCGATGGCCACATCGAAGGGTGAGTGTTGCGTATGGCTACCTTTGCGTATGTCGGACGAACCAGATCGGGTGCCGTCAAGAAGGGCGAACTGAGCGCAAAAACCCGCGATGAGGCGGTGGATCAACTCCGCAAGCAAAGCGTCGTCGTCACCAGCCTTGAAGAAAAGAAGCGTGGCGCGGGCGGATTCAAACTGAGTTTGGGGTCTGGTCTTACCGATAAAGATCTGGTTGTATTTACGCGACAATTTGGCACGATGATCAATGCGGGCCTGCCCTTGGTGCAGTGTCTCGAAATCCTCTCGACCCAGTCCGAGAATAAAGTCCTGCGAGAAACGATCGGGGAAGTGAAGACTCAGGTGGAAGCAGGTTCGACCTTTTCGGACGCCTTGCGGCGCCATCCTAAAGTCTTCGATGATCTTTACGTCAACTTAGTGCATGCGGGCGAGGTGGGCGGCCTGCTCGATACGATCTTGACGCGTCTCGCCAAGTACATCGAGAAAGCGATGAAACTCAAAGGGCAGATCAAGTCTGCCATGGTCTATCCCGCCACAATCATGGGAGTTGCCGTTGTTGTGATCACTATTCTCATGCTTTTTGTCATTCCAATCTTTGCAAAGATGTTTCTTGAACTGTCAGGCGGGAAAGTGGCGTTGCCCGGCCCTACGCAAATGGTCATCGACACCAGTAACTTCTTTATAGCGTACTGGTATGTCATTCTCGGGGGTATTGTGGGGATCCTTGTTGGTATTAAAAAATACCATGGGACCGTTCAAGGGCGAAGGGTTATTGATAAGTTACTTCTCAAGTTACCAGTGATTGGAGACCTGATCAGAAAAGCCTCGGTTGCCAAGTTTACCCGTACGCTCGGGACTTTGCTCGCTAGCGGGGTCCCATTACTCGATGGAATGACCATTTGTGCAAAGACCTCGGGCAATAAGGTTATTGAAGAAACGTTGATCAACGCTCGCACCAGTATCAGTGGCGGAAAGACCATCGCGGATCCCTTGGCAGCAAGCGGGGTCTTTCCGAAGATGGTGACGCATATGATCGCCGTCGGTGAGTCAACTGGCGCGCTGGACGCTATGTTAGGGAAAATTGCCGACTTTTACGAAGACGAAGTTGATCAAGCAGTTGCTTCGTTGACGGCACTGCTTGAGCCAGCGATGATGGTATTCCTGGGGGTTGTGATTGGGTTTATCGTGATTGCGATGTACCTCCCGATCTTCAAAATGGCGTCTGCAATCGGATAGAGGCTGGCATTTCGTCCGTTCCCCTCACGGAGTTGGGCCTGGTTCCCAGCATGAAGGCTCTAAGCCTGTCTGGCCAAACCACTCGGCGCCCCGTCTCATGTGCGATGACACGGTCCCTGGCCCCAAATCCGAGGAGAATGAACGAGGCACATCTCTCTTCATGCCCCGCCGATCTCCTTCTCGCCCGGTGGTCTTCCATTCATGAATGATTTGCGCATAAGACTGTATTGGATCATGGGGCTTCGGATGGCCTTCGTGACCCTGATGCTTGGCCTGTCTCTCGCTTTTCAAGTCGGGAAGGGCGGGCGGGTCGAAACGTTCTACACCCTGATTATTGTCACCTACATCCTGACGATCCCTTCCGCCATTCTGCTCCGTGCGCTTACCCAACCGGCGGCTCTCACGATACTGTTTTGGGCTCAGGTGGGGATCGACTTCCTCCTTGAAACGGTGTTGGTTATTAGGACAGGAGGGATCGAGAGTCCCTTCGCGGTGCTGTATGTCATGACGGTGGCGGTCGCCAGTCTCGTTCCCCGTCGGCGAGTGGGGCTTCTTACCGCCTGTTTCTGCATTATTTTGTTTGGGCTCTTAACGAACATTCAACTGTATGGTCTTGTTGAGGGGTGGGGGTGGATGCCGCCGAGTCGGCTGACTGTGCCTGAAACATTCCAAACATTCGGCGTCTATGCCCTCGCTCTTCTTGTCGTCGGAATTCTTGGCGGAACCTTAGCAGATCAGCTTCAACAGGCGGACCAATCGTTACGTGAAAAGGAGCAGGGACTGACTCGCCTCCAAGTCTTTCACGAGAATATCATCCACAGCATCAGCAGCGGTGTGTTTACGGCAGATGCCACGGGGTGCATCACCTCGTTCAACCCAGCGGCACAGGAAGCGACCGGGTATACGATCACTCACGTTGCCGGGCGTCCCTGGCGCGAGGTCTTCAACTGGTATCCTAGCCAACAATCAGACGAACAACTCAGTGGTGCCGTATCGACGACAAAGCGATTCGAAGTGGAATGTAAGCGTGCCGACGGCAATCGCCTGATCCTCGGTATGACCCTTTCCCCATTGCACGAGCAGGGAAGGCAGACAGGCTTGGTTGGTGTGTTCAAAGATCTGACACAGATTCGGGATCTTGAAGAGGAAATGCGGCGCAAGGATTGGTTGGCGAGTTTGGGTGAGATGTCTGCCGGGATGGCCCATGAGATTCGGAATCCGCTTGGCGCGTTGGCCGGCGCGATGCAAATGCTTCGTAAAGATGCCATGGAAGACGAAACGAATCGCCGGTTGATGGACATTGCGATTCGGGAGGCCACCCGGCTCGACAACATCATTACGGAGTTCCTCCAGTATGCACGTCCGCCGGCGCTCAATCTCGCAGAGCGCGATCTTAACAAAGTACTTGCTGAGACGCTCGATCTCGTTCAACATGAAGCGCGAACACGTTCCAAGATCAAGATCGTCACGTCCCTGGCAACCGGGGCGCTCACGGCCTTGGTCGATCAAGATCAGCTTCGGCAAGTCTTCTGGAATATGGCGACAAATGCGTTTGACGCGATGCCGGAGGGAGGGCAGTTGACGATCTCGACGAGCAGCCGCCACGTCGATGCCGGCGGCCGCAAGGGCGACGTCATCGAAATTGCGTTTCAAGACACTGGGGGGGGTATTCCGAAACAGAACCTCGACAAGATCTTTCTTCCGTTTTTCACGACGAAGAAAGAAGGATCAGGGTTGGGTCTCGCGGCTGTGCATCGCATCGTCGATCTGCACGGGGGGTGGATCAAGGTCGAAAGTCAGGAGCGTCAAGGCTCACGGTTTGTCGTATGTATGCCGCGTTCCGGGGATGCTGGGGTGCGGTTGTGGCATGAGGGACGGACGCCGTGGAAAAGATCCTAGTTGTTGATGATGAGAGGGGGTTGCGCGAAGTCCTGAGCATCATGCTCAAACGCGCGGGCTATGTCGTGACCGAAGCATCGGATGGCGAAGAGGCCATCGGTCATATAAGCAAGGAAATATTCGATCTCGTCATCACCGACCTCCGCATGCCGAAAGCCGATGGCATGGCGGTCCTGAAGGCGGTGAAGTCTTCTTCTCCCGAAACCGTGGTCCTCGTCATTACGGCGTTCGCGACTGCGGACTCGGCGGTCGATGCGATGAAACAAGGCGCGTACGACTACCTGACCAAGCCGTTCCAGGTCGATGAAGTGCAGTTGATCATCCGCAACGCTCTGGAGAAGCGGCGTCTCTCGACGGAAAATATTCTATTAAAGCGCGAGATGGCAAGCCAATCGTCGTTTGCGCAGATCGTCGGCCAGAGCGAGAGCATGCTGAAGGTGTTCGACGTGGTGCGCAAAGTCGCGGATGCTAAGAGCAATGTGCTGATTTGTGGGGAAAGCGGAACGGGAAAAGAGTTGGTGGCGCGCGCGATTCACTATAATAGTGCCCGGAGCCCGATGCCGTTTGTGGCGGTGAATTGCAGTGCAGTGCCGGAGACGTTGCTCGAAAGCGAACTCTTCGGGCACATGAAGGGGTCCTTTACCGGCGCGATGGCCAATAAGGCGGGGTTGTTCGAAGTCGCCAACGGCGGCACGATCTTTTTGGATGAAATTGGCGATACGACCCCAACAATACAAGTCAAGCTGCTACGCGTCATTCAGGAACGAGAGTTCCGGCGTGTGGGCGGCACCCAGGATGTAAAGGTCGATGTGCGCATTGTGGCCGCGACCAATAAGGACCTTGAAAAAGCTGTGGCCGACGGCTCATTTCGCGAAGATTTGTACTACCGCTTAGACGTGATCCCGATTCGGCTCCCACCGTTGCGGCTTCGAACGGGAGACATCCCGCTTCTCGTGAAACACTTCCTTGAGAAGTTTTCACAGGAAAGTGGCAAGCCGGCTCCCGTATTGACATCGGAGGCGATGCACGTGTTGTTGGGCCATGAGTGGCGCGGCAACGTGCGCGAGCTTGAGAACTTACTTGAGCGCGTTGTCACCTTTTCCGTCGGTGCGCCTGTGTCGGATGAAGATATTCGTGGCTGGCTTCATCGAGTGGTGACCCCTCAGCAGCAGGGGGTGCCCACTGATCTGCCTGAAGATGGGTTGGATTTGGAAGGGCTTATCAACGGCATTGAAAAAGACCTGCTCTTGAAGGCGCTCGAACGGGCCATGTGGGTGAAGAAAAAGGCCGCACGGCTTCTGAGACTCAACACGCGATCCTTTCGCTATCGACTAGAGAAGTATGCCATCAAGGGAGGCCGTGATTAATCCGCAGCCGAGTCCCTCCGAGATCACCGTCTTCGCTCCTGCCAAAATTAACGTGATCCTGCGTATCCTCGACCGCCGCCCCGACGGATTCCACAATCTCTGGTCGATCATGCAGACGGTTGCCCTCGAAGACGAGGTGTCCATCAAGATATGTGCTGACCGACAGGATATTCAGCTGAGGTGTGATATGACGCAGCTGGCTGCAGACCAGAGTAACCTCGTCTATCGCGCAGCCGCAGAGGTGTTGGCGCGAGCCCAGCAAGCGATCGGGCTCGACATTGAGCTGCGTAAACGCATTCCGATGGGAGCCGGCCTCGGTGGCGGAAGCAGCGATGCCGCAGCCACCATCATAGGGTTGAACCATTTATTACGGTTGGAGTGGTCTCCAACGCAGATGGCTGATATCGGACAATCGTTAGGCAGCGATGTGCCCTTCTTTCTCTTTGCCCCCTCAGCGTTTGTGGCGGGTCGAGGAGAAACAGTTCGGCCGGTCGTCGTTGAAGGGGCGCGATGGGTCGTGCTCGTCAACCCGGGATTTGAGGTTAATACCAAGTGGGCGTATCAAGAATTGGCTGCCACCAGGACCGCTGTGACGCCGCTGTCGCTGGTCCAGCGAGAACTCGACCGGCAATCGCGGGTGAGCTGGGCCCAATTGATTGCCACGGCAGAGAATGATTTCGAGGCGCCAGTCTTCGCCGCACATGGGAAGCTTCGGGAAATTAAACGGAGCTTGCAGGCCCACGGAGCCGAGATCGCGCTGCTGTCCGGAAGCGGGGCGACGGTATTTGGGGTGTTCGCGGACGAAGTGCGCGCGCGCATGGCCCAGGCCCAGTTCGTGAGTGAGAATTCGATGAACGTTTTTGTCATTCCCACCTGTTCAGGCCCGCTCGGCTGGCGATACGAACTAGCACGATAAGCCGCGGCTCGGTTGACAACTCCCCGTGCATTCCGTTAGAGTTTGCCCCCTTAGTTGGCTTCCTCAACAGCGCGCAGCGAATTAGGTAGGCGGGTGACGATTACGCCCACCGACGCCCGCCGTCGAGACGAACCCTATACGAAATCAGAACGTGACGCCGTCGCATCCAGGGACCCTCTGAGGAATCGATGAGCAGAGAGCTAAAGATCTTCTCTGGCAACGCGAATCCGGCCCTGGCCCATGAGATTTGTGCCTACCTTGGGACCAAGCTCGGCGAGGCCACGGTCGCGTCATTCAGTGACGGCGAAATTCGCGTCAAGATTGAGGAAAACGTTCGTGGCGGCGACGTGTTCGTCGTGCAGTCGAGTTGCCAGCCGGTCAA
>Ga0315273_10013716_pt1 | contig 10433 bp, 12 predicted proteins | sample YL17G02_0_MG_FD_205753 | JGI IMG/M metagenome (GOLD analysis project Ga0315273, IMG submission 205753) | Sediment microbial communities from Yellowstone Lake, YNP, Wyoming, USA - YL17G02_0 | ecosystem: Environmental > Aquatic > Freshwater > Lake > Sediment | place: USA: Wyoming | collected... | reverse complement strand
GCCGGCCGCGGCCACGAGGCCCACGCCCGCGCCCACCAGCACTCCCGCCCCTTCCCCTGCCTCGTCCACGCCCGCGCCCCCCATTTTTACCCCCCCCGGCCGCCGGCGCCGCCGCCGCGGCCGCCGCAGGGGCCCCCCGGGCGGCGCGGCGCCCCCCCCCCCCCCCCCCCGTACCTACGTTGGCCATCAGAGCCCGGCGGTCAATCCGCCAAGTCTCTCCTCAACCGCCAAATGGCTCCTCCGCTCAGGCCACCGCGATGGCCGCCCGCGCCTGGCGCGCCCTCAGGTCAATGAAGAGGATCGTCTCGGCGCTGACAGCGAACGGCAACATGAGCGCGCCGATGACGCTGGTCACGGTGGACGATACGCCCGACGGAGGTGACAACAGACCGACGCCGCCGAAGCCACCGGCCGGCCCGGGGAACAGGACGAAACTCACGAAGACTGTGGGAGCCGCGGATATGATCACTATCACCAGGGCAATGCCGGCGACTCGCCACCAGGAGCCGGTGACGAGATCGCCGCTGCGTTTGAGCGCTTCGCCTGCTCGCGCGTCTTCAAGCATGATCGCTTGCGCGAAGAAGAACCAGCGTATCAACAAATAGAACGCAAGGGGTGCTCCAACAACGACGAACGCCAGCGCTTCAACAATAATCTGTAAGCGGAGGGTGGCAAGCACCAAGCGGCCCAGGCGGGAGATAGCAGCCGCGTATGACCGCCAGAAGTCAGGCGTCGTACCCGCCAACGCGTCAGCAACAGCCCGTACGAGCGCTGCGCTTGGGACGGCGTAAAGAACCCCGAGAGCAATGGGCAGGATGACCAGCGCCACGATCCAGGAGTCCGCGAACAGGGAACCCACGAGTGTCGCGATGACACTAAGCGGTATTATCGCTGCCGCGATCAGGAACAGCCTTCCTGGGTGGCGGCGGTAGACCCCGAAAGCGCCATTCAGGATATCGGTGAGGTTCACGACTCAAAGCACCTGCGGCCCGACGTGCGGCCGCCAGCGAGCGGGAGGGCTTTGCCCTCTCGAAGGTACTGACGCTGGCGACAAGGAGCCGTTACAACCAGCGGTCCGGCCCGAAGCCGGCAGGACGCCGCCGGCCACGGTTAGATCCAGCGGGAGAGCCCGAGAGGGCTCCGCCCTCTCGGAAGGACGATCGGGGCGGGTGGGCGGGACGTACCCACGCTGGCCATCAGGTTGGTTCGCCCAGCTTCATGATTGCGCTACAACAGCAGGATCAAGATGACAACAAGCACCGCCACTACGACGTAAATGATGCCAAGGGCGATCAAGGTGAGGCGCCAACCGAAGTCAGCGAAGTCGGTCTTGTAGAACTCGTACGCCTTCCGCAGGCGCAAGAGGTTGATTATCGCTTCGACTAGGGCGTACACAGCGACTCAGATCGCCCTCTGCTAGCCCCCAAACGGTACCACCACCACCCGCGTGCCGATGGTGGCGAAGTCCCAGAAGAACTTGGCGTCGTTGTAGCGCATCCCCACGCAGCCGTGGCTGGAGGCCACGTTCCCAAAATAGCTCTCGGCGCGCCAGTAGTTGTAGTGGATGGTTATCGGGCCGTTGAAGTGCTGGACCCAGAGGACGTCCTCCACGTGCCAGCCGTCCGGCCCGTCGGCTGGGTAGCCCAGGCTGGTGGAGTCCATGGTCTCGTTCTCCACCCGGGCGTAGACATGGTACTCGCCCCAGGGCGTCACCCAGCTGGGCATGCCCGTCGTCACCAGGGCCACGCGCACCGGCTTAGCGCCCTCGAACGCCACCGCCCGCTGGGTAGCGGTGTTCACCAGGATCCATCGCTCGCCCTCGGCGAACGTGATTCCCGGCGGCGGGACGGTAGTGGCCAGCTCCTGCGCCCCGATCTCCTCGATCGAGGGCCCCGGCGGTGGCGCCGCGTCCGGCTCGGGCTCAGGCGAGTTGGCCTCCGCCAGCGCCCGCTGGAAGGGATAGAGGTCGCTTTCGGGGACGGTGGTCGGCAGCAACGCCCACGGCGGCAGCTGCGATACGCGCAGGCCACCTGTGGGGCTCGCAGAGGCGGCGCCATCATCGGACCCGAGCCCGCGCAGCCAGGGCAGGCCCAGGCCGGCCAGAGCCAGAAGCTCCAGCACCACCAGACCCAATAGGAGCAACCGAAGCGGCTTGAGGAACCCCACGGCTCGCATATTATATTACCGCGTGAAGGAGCCGTCTAGACGAAGGTTCACTGTAGCGGAGGCCTTTAGGCCTCCACAGCCATCGGTGGCGACCTGAAGGTCGCCCCTACATTGGTCTCTCAGCCTAGCCGCGGCGGGGGCGTTCCAGCTCGCCGCTATCGAGGACGATGGTGACGGGCCCGTCGTTGTGGATCTCCACCAGCATGCGCGCCCCGAAGCGTCCCGTCTGCACCTCCACCCCCACCTCCCGAAGCGCCGCGCAGAAGGCGTCCACCAGCGGTTCCGCCTCCTCCGGCGCCGCCGCCCGAGTGAAGCTGGGGCGGCGCCCCTTGCGGGTGTCGGCCAGGAGGGTGAACTGGCTGACCACCAGTGCCTGGCCGGAGACATCGAGCAGCGACAAATCGAAACGGCCGGCGGCATCGGCGAAGATGCGCAACTCGGCCGTCTTGCGCGCCAGTTTCGCGGCGTGCTCAGGGCCATCGTCGGCGGCCACCCCCAGCAGCACCACCAGCCCGCGACCGATGTCGGCGACCCGCTCCTCGCCGACGGTCACCGAGGCGCAGCGGACCCGCTGGATGACCGCTCGCACCGGCGGCTATGACTTGCCGGAGACCTCGGCGGTCCCCTCCAGCGCCGGCTTCTCCTGCTTTTCCTCGCTGCCGTGGTTCTTGCGGTTGTCGGTAACGTAGAAGCCGGGCCCTTTGAAGACGATGCCAGGCACATTGAGGAGCCTGCGCGTCACCCCACCGCACTCAGGGCATGCCTGCTCGACCGGCGCGTCGAAGCCTTCCTTCTTCTCGTACTGGTGGCCGCAGAGGCCACAGCGGTACTCGTAAATCGGCAAGCCACACCTCCCCTGAGCGGTGGATTCAATAGAAATGTTAGGGGATGGGCAACTTACGTGCAATAGCTGTCGGTGGCTCGCCTACGACACCTCCGGAATGCCACACCCTTCAGGGTGTGGCATCAATTCATGGGCCTATGCTATACTTTCAGCCGATACTCTGAACTAGAAAGAAGGAAAGCCTATTGACCAGTTCCGTCTCCATGAAGACCCTCCTGGAGGCCGGCGTCCACTTCGGCCATCAAACCCGGCGCTGGAACCCCAAGATGAAGCGCTTCATCTTCGCCGAACGCAACGGCATCCACATCATCGATCTCCAGCAGACGGTGCAGCTCCTGGATGATGCCTGCGACTTCGTGCGCGACCTGGTGGCCCAGAGCGACACTGTCCTATTTGTAGGCACCAAGAAGCAGGCCCAGGAGGCGATCGAAACAGAATCTAAGCGCTGCTTCATGCCCTACGTCGTCAACCGCTGGCTGGGCGGCACCCTCACCAACTTCGGCACCATCCAGGCCCGCATCGACCACCTGGTGCGCCTGGAAGACCAGCGCGAGCGGGGCGAGTTTGCCCGCCTGCCCAAGAAGGAAACCCTCAAGATCGAGGAAGAGATCTCGCGCCTCAACCGCTACCTGGGGGGCATCAAGGAGATGACCAAGCTCCCCGGCGCCCTGTTCGTGGTCGACCCCTCCAAGGAGCGCATCGCCATCGCCGAGGCCCTACGGATGGACATCCCCGTCGTGGCTATGGTGGACACCAACTGCAACCCCGAGGAGATCGACTACCCCATCCCTTCCAACGACGACGCCATCCGGGCGATAAAGTTCATGGCCAACTCCATGGCCAACTCTGCCCTGGAGGGGCTGGCTGCCCGCGAGTTCGCCGCCAAGGAAGCCCTGGAAGAGGTAGAGGTAGGCGCCTATCAGGAGACGGGCTACGTGGCTTCCCCCGACGAGGAGCCGCCTCCTCGTGTGGCGCCCGCGGAAGAACCCGCCGGAGCGGGGCCCGCCACGCCCGCACAGGCGACGGAATCCCCACCCCCAGGGGAACAACCGAAAACTGCCGAATAGCCCAAACCAAATAGCGAGGCGAAATGGCTGTTAGCGTCCAAGCCATCAAAGAACTGCGCGAACTCACCGGCGTCGGGATGCTGGACTGCAAGAACGCCCTGGAAGAAGCGGACGGAGACCTGGAGAAGGCCAAGCAGATCTTGCGCCGCCGCGGCATCGCTGTGGCCGAGAAGCGCGCCGGCCGCGAGACCGCCCAGGGCCTCGTTCAGGCGTACATCCATCCAGACGGTCGCCTGGGCGCCCTGGTAGAGCTGAACTGCGAAACGGACTTCGTGGCCCGCACGGACGAGTTCAAGGCCCTGGCCCACGATCTGGCCATGCAGGTGGCGGCCACCGAGCCCAGCTACGTCTCCCCGGAGGACTTGCCCGCCGACAGCGACGGCGACCCCGGCGATGTTTGCCTGCTGGCCCAGCCCTTTATCAAGGACCCCAATCGCTCCGTCCAGGACCTGATCAACGACTCCATCGCCAAGACGGGCGAGAACATTCGAGTGCGTCGCTTTCAGCGCTTCCAGCTGGGGCGCTAGGAATAGCTGGCTGTGGCCACGAGGCCGTACAGTCGCGTCGTCCTAAAGCTCAGCGGCGAGGCCCTCATGGGCGACCAGTCGTTCGGCATCAGCGCCGACACTCTGTCCCTCATCGCCGGGCAGATCCGCAACGTGCTGGACATGGGCATCGAGGTGGCGGTGGTGGTAGGGGGCGGCAACATGTTCCGCGGCTCCGATGCCAGCGCCGCCGGCATGGACCGCGCCACCGCCGACTACGCTGGCATGCTGGCCACCGTCATCAACGCCCTGGCCCTCCACGACGCCCTGGCGAAGGTCGGCCTGACGGTGCGCACTCAGTCCGCCATCACCATTCAAGCTGTGGCCGAGCCCTACATCCGGCTGCGCGCCATCCGCCACCTGGAGAAGGGGCGAGTGGTCATCTTCGCCGCCGGCACCGGCAACCCCTACATGACGACTGACACCGCCGCCGCCCTGCGCGGCATCGAGATCGATGCCCAGGTGCTCCTCATGGCCAAGAACAAGGTGGACGGCGTATATGACGCCGACCCCCGGGAGGTGCCCACCGCCCGCCGCTTCGAGGTCTTGAACTACATCGAGGCCATCAACCGCCGCCTGGAGGTCATGGACAGCACCGCCCTCTCCCTGTGCATGGAGAACAGCCTGCCCATCATCGTCTTTGACCTGCGGGCGCCCAGCAGCATCGAACGCGCGGCCTCGGGCGAGAAGATCGGGACCCTGGTCACCGAAGAGAAGTCGATCCTCGCCCCGACCCAACGGCCGCCGGTAGGCGCGGGAGGCTAGACCATGATCGACGACGTCTTCAACGAGGCCAAAGACCGCATGACCAAGGCGGTGGAGGCTCTCCGCCGCGAACTGGCCACCATCCGCACGGGTCGCGCCCATCCCGGCCTGGTGGAGCACCTGCGAGTGGACTACTACGGGGTGCCGACCCCCCTGAACCAACTCGCCACCATCAGCGTGCCCGATCCGCGCCTTCTCACCATCCAGCCCTGGGACCGTCAGGCGATGGGCGCCATCGAGAAGGCCATCCTCAAGTCGGACCTCAGTCTCACCCCCACCAACGACGGCGCCATCATCCGGCTGTCCATTCCCCAGCTCACCGAGGAGCGGCGGCGCGAGCTGGCCAAGGTCGTGCACAAGAAGGTGGAGGAGGGACGGGTGGAGGTACGCAACATCCGCCGCGACGGCCACGACGAACTCCGCCGCCTGCAGCGCGAGAAGCTCATCTCCGAGGACGACCAGTTCCGCGGCCAGGAGAAGCTCCAAAAGCTGACGGACGAGTTCGTGCAACAGGTCGAGCGCGTGGGCCAGGAGAAAGAGGCGGAGCTGCTGGCGATCTAGAGGGTGCCGCCCTGGAACCAGGCGCCACCCGGCAACGTAGGATTAGATGGTGAGACCCTCGGCTATGCGAACTACCCCCCAGAAAGCTGGGGTATGGGAAGGCGAATCGATGCCCCCCGACCTGTCGGGCGATCGAGAACGCACCCACCAAAAGCGAACTGCCCCCGAGGAGGCGCTTCTCCTCCCCTTGAGCGAGGTGCCCACCCACGTGGCCATCATCATGGATGGCAACGGCCGTTGGGCCCGCCAGCGCGGCCTGCCCCGCATGGCCGGCCACCGGGCCGGCACCGACAACATCCGCCGCATCATCGAGCGCTTCGCCGACTACGGCGTGCAGTGCCTCACACTCTACGCCTTCTCCACCGAGAACTGGGCCCGCCCCAAGGCCGAGGTCAGCGGCCTGATGCGCATCCTCAGCCGCGTCATCAAACGCGAGACCAACAACTTCCACAAGGAAGGCATTCGCTTGCGCCACCTGGGGCGCCTGGACGGCCTCTCGCCCAAGCTCCAGCAGGAGGTACTGAACGCCATCGAGCTGACCAAGGGCAACCGGCGGATGACCGTCTGCATCGCCTTCAACTACGGCGGCCGGGCCGAAATCCTGGACGCCGTGCGCCGCCTGATGGCCAACGGCGTCGACCCCCAGGGGCTGGACGAGACCGCCTTCGCCCGCTACCTGTACACCGCCGACATCCCCGACCCGGACCTCATCATCCGCACCGCGGGCGAGATGCGGGTCTCCAACTTCCTCCTCTGGCAAGGGGCCTACGCCGAGTTCTACTCCACCCCCATCTACTGGCCCGATTTCGACGACGCCCATGTCGACGAGGCGCTCGAGGCCTACAGCCAGCGCCGTCGCCGCTTCGGCGGCCTCGCGCCCGAAGACGAAAACGAGGCTCCTGACCGACGGCACATCTCCCGCAACGCCGAGGGTTCAAACCAGCGCTGATGCTCCCGCTGAGGGTCGCCACTGCCATCGTCGGCGTACCCGTAGTCATCGCCCTCATCTGGTGGGGAGGCGCCGGCTATTCAGTGGCGGTGGGCGTGATCCTGACGGTCGCCGCCTTGGAGTTCTACGCCGCCGTCGCCCCCGCCTCCTCCGCCATCCGCAGAGGCGGAGTCCGCATGGCGGACAGCAACCCTTCGCCGGCGGAGAACCCGCTGGCCGCTCTGGCCCAGCGGCCCCTCCCTCGCCTCCTCAACCAGCGACCGCTGGGGCTCCTGGGCGCCGCCCTCATCGCCCTGCTGGTGGCCGGCGCCCACAACGGCGCCGACTGGTGGACGGGCGCCCTGGCCTTGGCCGCCGTCCTCCCCTCCCTCTGGCTCGTCGCCCGCGGCGAGACGCAAAGCGCCCTGAGCGAGTGGCTGGTCGTCGTCGGCGGCGTGCTCTACGTCGGCTGGCTGGGCAGCTACCTCATACCACTTCGCCAGCTCGACCAGGACGGCCAGTGGGTTTTCCTGGCCGTCTTCGCCGCCTTCGCCAACGATACCGGCGCCTACTTTGTGGGGATGGCAATCGGCCACACACCCCTCGCCCCGCGCATCAGCCCCAGCAAGACCGTCGAGGGCTCCCTGGGCGGTCTGATCTGCGGCATGGCGGCGGTGCCGCTCCTGAGCTACGCCCTGGGCCTGGACATCGATGTCGGGCCCCTCATCCCCCTGGCGGTCCTGGTGCCGGTGGCTGCCCAACTGGGCGACCTGGCGGAATCGCTCCTCAAGCGCAGCGCCGGCGTGAAGGACGCCGGTGTGATCGTGCCCGGCCACGGCGGCGTCCTCGACCGACTGGACAGCCTGCTGTTCGTAGTGCCGATGGTATACTATTACGCGCTGTGGGTGATTCTCTAGCGCGAACGATGCACGTGGTTCTAAGGAGGTCAAAGCGTGAGATTGCTACTGCCCCTGGTCGCAGCTCTGGCCGTACTCCTGGTCGCCTGCGGTGGCGGCGACGACGAGAACGGCGACAACGAGCCCGCTCCGGCCGCTACCACTTCCGCGGCTGGTGAACCGCAGGCGACGGCCGCTCCCGCGTCTGCAACGGCCGCCGCCCCTACGTCGGCGGCGACGGTGGAGGACCGCCCCGAGGTGGAGACGCTTCTGAAGGCCGCTGCCCTTCAGTTGGAGGACTTGCCGTCGGGCTACACTCTCGACGACGAGACGTTCAGCACAAACGAAGAGTCGGCCGGCGACGAAAGCGAACTCCTCGGCGCGCCCACTCTGGAAGAACTCAACGGTTTCGGGCGGATCCTGGGCTATGACGCGAGCTACTCTCAGGACGCCTCGTTGAGCGCGCTCCTCGAGGGCGGGACGCTGTCCTTGCAGGTAACGACCACCCTCTATGAGGACTCAGACGGAGCCGATGACGCCTTCGAGTTCGTGCGAGAGCAGGCATCCGATCCAGAGTTTCTCGACGCGTTCGAGGAGAGCTTCGCGAGCAGCCCCGGCGTGGAAGTGCAAGACGCAAGCCTAACCCCGTTGTCCTTCGCCGAGTTGGGCGACGAACGGCTCGCCTTCGAGTTCAAGGTCTCGGCGCACAGCACCGACCTTGACCAGGACTTCGATTTCATCGCCCGCCTCGTCGGCGTACGGAGGGATCGGGCGATTGGCTCCGTTACCGTGCTCGCCATTAACGCGCCCCCACCCGAGGACGAACTGGAGGACCTGGCCCGGAAGCTCGATGACCACCTGAAGGACGCGCTGGAGTAGGCCGATGAGAAGGGCGCTGAGGTCCGCTGCACTGCTCGGCGTCTTGGGGCTGGTTGCCGTGTTCCTGGCCGCCTGTGGTGGCGCGGAGGAGACTGAACCGGCCGCCACCTCCGTGGCACCGTCTCCGACACCTGCCCCCGCGGGGTCCACCGCCGAGGAGCGCGACGCGGCGGGGCCGATTCTAATGGCATCCGCTCTCCTGGCGGAGGACCTGCCGGAAGGCTTCACGCTCGATGAGGAGAAATACCTGTCCAACGAAGATTCCATCAACGAGGAACGGGACTACTCTAGTGTGGCGACGCTGGAGGACTTGAACCGATGGGGGCAGATCCTTCAGTACATAGCGACCTACTCCCGACCGGCGCCGCCGACGCTTACAGGCGCCACCTTGTCCCTGAAAGAGATCACCGCCCTCTACCGCGACGAGGCAGGGGCGCGCAGCGCGTTCGAGTTCGAGCGGATGCGAGCATCTAGCCCTGAGCGCCTTCTCGACGCTCTGCCATGGCCTGCGAACTCGGACCTGAACGCCGGGGAGGCGAGCGTATCCCCGATATCTGTCGGCGGAATGGGAGATGACCGAGCCGCCGTTCAGATCGAGGTGACGGGGAGCCTGCCCGACGTCGGCAGCGAGCTCAAATTCTTCGGACAGCTCCTTCTCGTGCGAAGGGGCAGGGAAATCGGCTCGATTGCGACGGTGGCCGTGGGTTCACCCCACCCGGTGAAAGAACTGGAGGCCCTCGCCCGCACGCTGGACGAGCGCATGAAGGCCGCGTTGGAGTAGGCGACATCGCACCATGACCGGCCTCGCCATCCTCGGCTCCACGGGCTCCATCGGCCGCCAGACCCTGGAGGTCGTCCGCCACCTTCGCGGCCGCTTCCGCATCGTCGGCCTGGCCGCCGGCCGCAACGTCACCCTCCTGGAAGAGCAGGCCCGCGAGTTCTCCCCCACCCTCCTCTGGGCCGACCGCGAGAGCGATTACCTGCGGCAGAAGGCGGCGGGCCTGCGCGCCCGCTGGGCGCCCATGGAGGAGATGGCCTGCCACCCCGAGGTGGACATCGTGGTGGTGGCTACGCCCGGCAAGGCCGGCCTCCTGCCCACCCTGGCCGCCGTGCGCGCCGGCAAGGTGGTGGCGCTGGCCAACAAGGAGGTGCTGGTGATGGCCGGCCACCTGGTGGTGGCCGCCGCTCGCCAGCACGGCGCCGACCTGCGCCCCGTGGACAGCGAGCACAGCGCCATCTGGCAATGCCTCTGGGGCGAAGACCGGGCCAGCATCGCCCGCATCATCCTCACAGGCTCGGGCGGCCCCTTCCGCGACCTCTCCCTGGACGACCTGGCCCGTGTAACAGCCGACGAGGCGCTGCGTCATCCTACTTGGCAGATGGGCCACAAGGTCACCGTCGACAGCGCGACGCTGCTCAACAAGGGGCTGGAGGCCATCGAGGCGCATTGGCTATTCGGCGTGCCCTTTGATAAGATCGAAGTAGTGCTGCACCGTGAGAGCATCGTTCATTCCCTGGTGGAGTTCCGCGACGGTTCCATCAAGGCCCAGCTAGGCATGCCCGACATGCGCCTGCCCATCCAATGCGCCCTCACCTACCCCCAGCGCTTGCCCGCCGCGCGGGTCAAGCGGCTGGATCTGGCCCGCCTGGGGACGCTGGCCTTCTGCCAACCGGAGCCGCGCCGCTTCCCCTGCCTGGGCCTGGCCCTGGAGGCCGGCCGCAGCGGCGGCACGTTTCCTGCCGCCATGGCCGCCGCCGATGAGGTGGCGGTCGAGCACTTCC
>Ga0315273_10013715_pt1 | contig 10434 bp, 11 predicted proteins | sample YL17G02_0_MG_FD_205753 | JGI IMG/M metagenome (GOLD analysis project Ga0315273, IMG submission 205753) | Sediment microbial communities from Yellowstone Lake, YNP, Wyoming, USA - YL17G02_0 | ecosystem: Environmental > Aquatic > Freshwater > Lake > Sediment | place: USA: Wyoming | collected... | reverse complement strand
TTCTAGCACTATGTCGTGCCGTGGCGCCGGTTTCCGGCTGGCGCCCGGCTTTCAACCTCTTTGCCCCTATTCGTCATCGGCCAGAGCGGCGTGCAGGCCGCCGTCTCGACCGTTGTCGGATTCCGGCGCCATCCCCGTCCGGTGGCCGGAGCCGCGCACCATGGCTACTAGCCCGGTCCGCACCATCTCCAGAATCCCGTAGGGTTCCAACATCTCGACGAGGGAGTTAATCTTGGACTCGGGCCCGGTCACCTCCACGATGACCGAGTCAGAACAGACGTCAACCACCTTGGCCCGGTAGATGTCCACCAGCTGGGTGATCTCGAAGCGCGTCTGGACGTTCGTGCCGACCTTGATCAGCGCCAGGTCGCGCAACACCGCCGGGGAGCGGGTCACGTCCTGAACCTCAACCACATTGACCAGCTTGTAGAGGTTGCGCTGCACCATCTCGGCGCTCGTCTTGTTCGCATCCACGACGATTGTCATGCGTGAGATGTCGGGGGAGTCGGTCTCGCCGACGGTGAGGCTCTCGATGTTGAAGTTGCGGCGGCGGAAGAGGCTTGCGACGCGGTTGAGCACCCCCGGCTTGTTCTCGACCAGCGCCACCAGCACATGCGGGGACTTGCCGCTGCCATTCGTGCGATCGATCAGTACCATGGTTGGATCCTTTCGAGTCTCAAAGACCGCTGGCGATGCGCTCGGACACTGGCCGCCTGAGCATTTCGTGCAGGCCCTTGCCGGGTGAAACCATGGGATACACGTTCACTTCCTGCTCTACGACGAAGTCCATGAGGACCGGGCCGGGGTGTGACCGGGCCTCGGCGATGACCTCGGCGACGTGCTCTTTCTTCTCAGCGCGCATCCCCATGATGCCGTAGGCATCCGCAAGCTTCATCAGGTCGGGCGTCGATATCGAGACCTCCGAGTAGCGCTTGCCGTGGATCAGCTCCTGCCACTGGCGGACCATCCCCAGGTACCCGTTGCGCATGACAGCGATTTTGATCGGGCGGCGCTCCTGGGCGATCGTCGCAAGCTCAGGGATACTCATCTGGAACCCGCCATCCCCAGCGACCACCCAGATCTCCTCGTCGGGCCGGCCAAAGCTGGCACCGATGGCAACCGGTACGCCAAAACCCATGGCGCCGAGCCCGCCGGAGGTAAGGAACTGATTGCGGCGCTCCGAGTGGAAGTACTGCGCCACCCACATCTGATGCTGGCCTACATCGGTAACAATGGTCACCTTGTCGCCCGCCGTACTGCTGCGGATGGCGTCGATGACGAACGGAACGTGCAGTCCTTCTTCCGATTCCTGGTTCAGAATATCGCGCGTGCTCGACTCCTGGCGCCATTCGGCGATCTGGGAGAACCAGGGCGCACGCTCTCCGCGCTCGATGTGCGGCAGGATCTGCTGGAGAACGTGCTTCAAGTCACCGACAATCCCTACGTCTGCAGTCACGTTCTTGCCGATCTCTGCGGGATCGATATCCACATGAATCACAGTAGCGTAACGCGCATAGGTGCTCAGGGTGCCGGTCACCCGATCGTCGAAGCGCATTCCGAGAGCGACCAACAGATCGGCGGCCTGGATCGCCTGGTTCGCGTAGGCCTCGCCGTGCATGCCCATCATGCGCAGGTTCAGCGGGTGCGCTTCTGAGATGGTGCCGATGCCGAGGAGCGTCGTCGAGATGGGGATATTGCCCTGTTCGGCCAGCGCTTTCAGCTCGTCGTGGGCCCCGCTCAGAATAATGCCGTGGCCTGCCAGGATGATGGGACGCTGTGAGTTGTTGATCAGATCCACGGCCTGGGCGATCTGATCTTCCGGCCCCTGCAGCGAAGGCCGGTAGCCCGGCAGCCGGACCTTGATCGCATCGTAGTCGAAGTCGGTGGACGCGAACTGGACGTCCTTGCAGATGTCGACCAGGACGGGTCCTGGCCGGCCGCTGCGGGCGATGTAAAAGGCCTCCTTCATCGCACGCGGCAGGTCCTCCACCTTGGTCACCAGGTAGTTGTGCTTGGTGACGGGCAGTGTCACGCCGGTGACGTCGGTCTCCTGGAACGCATCGCTGCCGACGAGTGCGGAGCCGACCTGGCCTGTGATAGCCACGAGCGGAACGGAGTCCATCATCGCGTCGGCCAGCCCGGTGACGAGGTTCGTAGCGCCTGGCCCTGAAGTGGCAACGCAGACACCCACCCTGCCGCTCGCGCGGGCGAAGCCGTTGGCGGCGAAGGCAGCATTTTCCTCATGCCTCACCAGGACGTGATGCACCGGGTAGTCGAGCAGCGCATCGTACGCCGGCATGATCTGGCCGCCGGGGTAGCCGAACACCACCTCGACACCCTCACACATCAAGCTTTCCCAGATGATCTGGGCTCCTGTCCGTTGCATCAGTTCCTCCCTGGATCGCTGCTTCTTGAGCAAAAAAGAACGCCTCTCTGCCGTCACATAAGAAGACGACAGGAAGGCGTCATCGCCACGTTGGAAGCCAGTCTCGGCCTCGGCCCGGCGCGCTCAAATGGGCTGGCAACTCGCGCCGGACAGTGCTGCGAATGAAAAAGCCTCCCTTGTTGGGGAGGCCTTCGGTACAGATCTTGATCCTTCGTTGGCGCTGGCTTCTGGCCTACTCCTCCCCAAACGGCTTTGGCTCCTTGACGACAAGGAGCGCAATAAGCGAGAGAATAATCAGGCCAGAGCGATCAGACATCGGTTCCCCATGCCAATACATGTATGAAGCTACTCTAGCACAGCTCTGCAGGCCTGTCAAATCGCGTTTCTCGACCAGGCCTGCCCCTCGGAAGGCCTGTTAGCGGTCCCAGCCGCCCCCAGTTCGCAATCTGGCAACCTCGTCACCGGCCATCGTGCCCAACATCACATAATCGGTCTTCACTGCGCGGTTGACCGGATGGCTTGGAGCGACTTGGCGGGGCAAATACGTGCAAGACGACAACCGTCCCGCCCCTGAACAGCGTGCTCATCGACTGGTCAGCCTGCCCTCCAACGTGCGAAGGGGGCATGTTGACGAGCATGCCCGCATGCTCGTCAAGCTTGAACGCGCCGGTCAAGCACATATTCTGGCAGGTGGTGTTGCGATGCGAGAGGAGGGCCGGCTTGGGATAGCCGGTCGAGCCGGTCGCAAAGAGCACTTGGGCGCCGTCCATCTCACATATCGACTTTGCCGCCGCGACATACGCCGCCATGAGCTCAGAGCGAGACGGATCGCGGAGCGCAGCCTGGGCCAGAGTCTGAGCCTCGGCTGACAGGGCAAACGCCGAGCTCGCCCCACCGATGGTCTCCAGCGAGGCAGCGAACTGGACGAAATGTTCGACGAAGGGGCAGTGGCTGCGAACAGCCTTGCCGAGTTCGCCGAAATCCGCGTGCGCTGTCTTGCCCAGGAAAGCATAGCCTTTGGGCCGGAGGAGGCTGAGCTAGCGGATCACACCAGGCAGCATGCTGGTCTACTGGCAGATATCGCTCAACCCACCGCATCTTCCCGCATTTGGGTCGAGATGCCGAGCAGTAAAAGGTCCGCCATGCCGGTGAGACGTTCGGACAGTGGATAGGGCTCCTCGGACTCACACCAGCGCACGAGTTGTTGAAGATACAGGGCATCGAGTGCGGAGGCGAGCATATCGGGGCTCAATACCGGATTGATTTCACCCGCCCGTTGAGCCTGGCGGAGGAGGAGCGACGCCGTGGGGCGCAAACTGAAGCCTCCCGCGTCGCCCACCATCAGCTCCGGAACACTCATCGCGCTGCGAAAGACGAGACAGACCAGATCGCGATTCTCTTCGAAGCCGGTCGCCAGGGCGCACATCAGCCGCTTCAGCTTGCCAAGCGCCGAGCCATCGTTTCCGACCAGGCTGGCCGCTCCAAGGCGCCCGATCTCCCGCGAGCCCATATAGCGTAGGACGGCGTCTTTGGTGGGAAAGTAGTTGAAGAAGGTCCCTTTCGCCAGACCTGATTGCTTCATGATCTGGTCGACCGTAGTTGCTTCGTACCCCTGTGAGCGGAATAGCGCTAACGACGTCTCATAAATGCGCTCTTTGCGCTCGGCTTTTCCCGCCTCGCGCTTTCCGCCGGCGCGCTCCATTGCCATTCTGAACCCCCGTAGCACGCGATTCCGTAACCTGCGCCGCCACATTCTACCATAGCTGTAAACCAGAGGGACAATGCGCGCCGCTGCCTGGTTTCCGGCGCGATACGAGTTCTGCTAGAATGGGCTCCGAGTTATCGAGGGGTGATCACGGATGGATCTTTACGTTATTCGACACGCACAATCCAGCAACAATACGCTGGTCGATCAAACCTATCGCGTCTGCGATCCCGATCTGACCGACCTCGGGTGGCGCCAGGCGGACCTGCTCGCGCGCCACCTGGCAAGCGAGGCGATGCGGAGTCTCATCCTGTCGCCGAGCGCGACTGCCCCGCGCAGGCACAACGGGCATGGCGCACTGTTCGACCACCTGTACTGCAGCCCGATGCGGCGGGCGTTGCAGACGGCGGCGCCGCTTGGTAAGGCGCTGGGGCTGGTCCCCGAAGTCTGGGCTGACATCCACGAACAGGGAGGCGTCTGGCTGGACCATGGCGCGGGAGTCGGCACGGTCGGCTACCCGGGTATCACCCGGCGGGCGCTCCTTGAAGAATTCCCCGGCTATCGGGTGTCTGATGCGATCACCGAAGAGGGGTGGTGGGTGCAGGGGCAAGAGGAGGAACAGGAGGCCAGCGTGCGGGCTGCCCGCGTGGCAGCGGGGCTGCGCGACCGCTGGCATCACGACGAGCGCATCGCCTTCGTCACCCACGGAGCATTTTCGATGCTGCTCTTCCGGGCTCTTCTCGGTCAGCCTCCAGACTCTGAAGTCTGCTACCATATGGACAATACCGGCGTCTCGCTGCTCCGGTTTCGCCCGAACCGCACCGTGAGCGTGCGCTATATGAACCGGCTCGATCACCTGCCTGCGGAGTTGATCTCCTGACCCTGGCCTTGTCGGGCGGCGCCGGACAGAACCCGAGCTCTAACCGCCCGGCGCGTCGTTCAAAGACCCAGGCCTGAACTCATCGTCCGGTTCGGCCTGCACAGAGAAGTTAGCCGGACCGCCGAGACTGTCCAACTCAGTTTCGAGCACGGCGAGCTGATCGAACAGGGCTCGAATGTCGGTGCGGTTTGCCAGGTTGTGAGCGGCGAGGAGACGCTCGATCTCAGCCCTGACTGGCCAAGCTATGCCCTCGGCAGCCCGGCGCACCCCGAGTTTGTCGAGCAGGCGCACTCCCTCTTCCTCGGCAAGCTCGCCACGCCTCACGAGTGAGCGGACGCGCCGCTCGATTTCGTCGTCCGCTTGCCGCAGTGCGTCGAGCGGCACCGCCAGCGCGCGGCGCAAGGCGCTCATCGCTTCATCCCCGGTCTGCACCAAGCTGGTCAAAACGGCGCGCGGCACCGAGCCGCCCTGACGTCGCTCCTGCTCGACGATGATCTGCATCAGAATCAGGTTGGTCATATCGTCGCCGGTGGCGTGATCAACCACCAGAACATCCTCGCCGCGCCTGATGAAGTCCGCGATCCCGTCAAGTGAGATGTAGCGCTTGGCAGCAGTATCGTACAGTTTGCGGTTGGGATAGCGCTTGATGACAGGCATGTCCGGGGTCCTAAGTCTGGATCGCGATCGGAGCAGGCGCCAGCAGGGAGGCATACCGGCCTCCCCTTTGTCTGTGCCTGATGGGACTCCTACGCACCCTTCTTCAGCTCGTCGACTTTCTTCGTCAACGTCGTGATCTTGGCGCTCAGGGCTTCGATTTCGTCCTTGGTCGGGATGTTCATCCGGCTTAGGACCTCTTCGATCCGCTTGTCCAGGTGCGATCCGGCCTTGCTGGTCGCCTTCTTTCGCTTCGCCATGACGTCCTTGACGACCTTCTTGCCGTCGGCCTCGGCAATCTGGCCCCTGTCGATCAGTTTCTGCACGAACTGCTCCAACTCTTCACGGGTGAGCGCAACGGCGCCGATGCCTGCCAGCAGCACACCGTGCACCATCTCCGCCAGCGCGCGGCGATCTGCCTCTGCGCCGACCGCGGCCGCAGGCTCCTTCGTCTCCATCTTGGCTTGCACTTCCATTTTCCACCTCCTGAGGTTAGGGAACGATCTATCATTTCCAACTTGTGACGCAACGCGTCACACCGGCAATATAACACACCGCGTCATGAATGTCAAACACCAGGAAACCCCTGTTGACGGGTGCTCGGGCGCCCGGTATAATGAGGCGCGACAGGCATAGAGGAGGCGCGGCCGATGGGCGTTTTTCGAGACAGCACGCAATTTTACGAAACGGTGGGCGAGCTGATGGACCGCGCCAAGGTGGATCCTCAGGTTGGCGGCAAGATCGCGAAGTCAGGCATCATTATCCAGTTTTGCTACACGGATCCTGAGGCAATGACGACGGTCAATGCCAAGGACAAACCGACCCAACCCGGCGCCTTCGTGGACGTCATCCACGGCCCCTGCGCGCTGAAGCCAGATGTCCTCATGCGGATGAAAGCCGATGTGGCGCACGCGTTCTGGCACGGAAAGGTCAACCTGATGACTGCGCTTGCGAAGCGCGACATCATCGCCCAGGGGCCGATTCCGAAGATCCTCAAACTCCTGCCGACCGTGGAGCCTCTGTACAAGGTGTATCCGTCTCTCTTGCGCGAGAAGGGTTACGGCGAGCTGGTGCTCAAATAGAACCCCAGGGGCCGGCGCGGCCCGCCATGGGAGAGCGTTATGGAAGACAATAAGGTCGTCCTCATTACCGGCGCGGCGGACGGCTGGGGCGCCCGGCTGGCGGCGCGCCTGGCCGAGACGCCCGGACTGCGCGTCATCGGGATCGACGCCAAACGGCCCAGCGAAGCGCACAAGGGGCTGGACTTCGTGCAGGCAGACGTCCGGAACCCACTCCTGGTCGATTTTATGAAGGAGGAGAAGGTCGATACGGTCTGCCACCTGGCCTTCGCCGAGAACGAACCGCACTCCGAGAAGACGTTCGACCTGAACGTGATGGGGACCATGAAGCTCGCAGGCGCTTGCGCCCAGGCCGGGGTGTGCAAGATGGTCTTCAAGAGTAGCACTGCCGTCTACGGTGCCTTCCCCGACAATTCGGCGTTCCTGAGAGAGGAGCTGCCGTTGCGCGGAGGGCAAAGTGCGGACAGCACGCGCCACCTGGTTGAAATCGAGGCATTTAACAACGGCTTCCTGAGGCAAGCACCGGAGATGTGCCTTACGGTGCTGCGATGCGCGAGCATCGTTGGGCCGTCGATCGACACGCCGATGACGCGTTTCCTTGGCTCTCACGTCACGCCGGTTCTGCTCGGCTTCGATCCGATGCTGCAGGTGTTGCACGAAGATGACGCCGTGGCTGCTCTGGCCCACGCCGTAGAACGCGACGCACCGGGCGTATTCAACATCGCTGCCGATGGGGCACTCCCTCTGAGCAAGGTCATGTCGCTCGCCGGCAAAACGGCCGTGCCGGTCGTCCACCTGGCAGCCTATTGGGGCAATCCCTTCTTCCGCGCGCTAGGCTGGCCGGTCGGCCACTTCTGGCCGATGCCATTGGACTATCTGCGATACCCGTGGGTGGCTGACCTGACGAAGATGCGCGAGGAGCTGGATTTCGTCCCGCGCTATACTGCCGAGGAGGCCCTGCGCGAGTTCGCCGGACGCAAGAGGCTGGAGAAGTACCTCCCTCACTCGGGGGACATGGCCTTCGATGCAGAGCTGCTTCGCGACACCATCGAGCGCGGGCGCCGGCAGAGGAAGCAGCAGGTCACATCGCTCATGAAGGTGACCGAGGAGATCGCCGGAGAGAGTTGGGGGGAGCTGTGATGGACGCCGTGCCAGACGATAGCGCAGGCGAATCCGCCACCGTGGTGACTTCGAGCCAATCATCTGCACCGGAGCCGCCCGCTTCCGAGGCTCCGGCGGCGGAGCCATCCGCCCCTGGCGATCTTGACGAGCAGTTCAACGACGAACTGGGCAAGATGGTAGAGCGAGTCAAGAAGCTGGCACCCGACTACGTCGCACCGCCTTTTTCTGTGAAGGGCGCCCAAGCGGCGATCAGCGAAAACCTCGACCGCCTTACTCCGGAGTTCGGGCGTCCACTACTTGTAAAGCTGCGCAGTACTGCCGGGGACTTCCTCGATGCAGATACCTGGAGGGGCGTCTGGTATGTGGTGAGCTACGCAGCCCAGAGCCAAGCCGACTTCATCAAGCGTCGCATGTCCGGCGATTACGCCACCGACGATTGGGGCTTCGACAGGGAGTTCCTCGACGCGGTCCAGCCTTTCTTGACCTTCCTGTACCGGACGTATTGGCGCGTCGAGATCACCGGCATGGAGAACGTCCCGGAGAGCGGCCGCGGCCTGCTGGTGAGCAACCATTCGGGGCAGCTGCCCTGGGACGGCGTGATGGTGGCGACCGCGGTCTACCTGGAGCACCCGGCGCAGCGACTCGTTCGCACCTTGTATGCGAGCTGGTTCCCAACCGTGCCGTTCTTCTCCACTGCGTTTGTCAAGCTCGGACAGACGCTCGCCACGGTCGACAATGGGACACGCTTGCTCGAAGAAGATCAGCTGGTGGCGGTGTACCCCGAAGGTTACAAGGGGGTCGGCAAGCTCTTCAGGGAGCGCTACCAGCTGGCCAGATTTGGCCGTGGTGGCTTTGCCAAGATGGCGCTCGCAACCCAGTCGCCGATCATCCCCGTCTCGGTCGTAGGGGCGGAGGAGACCTATATTTCATTGGCCAAATCGCGTGTGGTGGCCAGCCTGCTGGGATTCCCCTTCTTCCCGATCACGCCCACGTTCCCGTGGCTGGGCCCGCTGGGATTCATCCCTATCCCCACGAAATGGTATATCGACTTTGGCGAGCCCATCCCGATGGCGGAGTACGGAAGAGACGCTCTCGATCACCTGGTTCTCGTCTCCCAGCTGACCGACGAGGTGCGCAACGTCGTACAACAGATGATCCACCAGCGGCTGGCCCAGCGCCGTTCGGTCCTTCTCGGATAAGCTGTCCAACCACTGGATTGCATTGTGGCCTTCTTCGTCGATACAACGCAGCTCTATACTTGCTACCGGGCGCTCGTTGAGCGCGTCGGCCGCGACGCACCGGGCGCCGGCGACGCTCTCCTGGACTAGCGACTCATGATCACTCTCCAGCTCAGCGATCCGGCCGGGGTGATCGCGCTCGACGGCCGGCGGCGCCCGGTGCAGACCACTTTTGGGCCATCCGAGTCGAGGCCTGATCTGTCCATCGAGCTGAGCGGAGATACGCTCCATCGCATTATGCTGGGGGAGTTGTCGCTCACGAAGGCCTTGGGGGCTGGAGTCCTGAGGGTCCAGGGCCCGGTCTGGAAGGCCCTGGCACTGAAGCCGCTCTTCGAGAGCGGGCAGGCGATCTACCCGAAAATCCTGCTCGAGCAGGGCCGCCCCGCCCGCTAGGCGCCGCCGGTCAGTCAGCAAGGCGGGAGTTCACGGGAATCAAGCTCGAGTTCCAGCACGGCGAGCGCCTAGGTAAGCTGGCATAGGGGAGCATCGCGGTTGCGCCGGTCGCTGCCGCCCCGCCGTGATTCCAGCATGCCCCGAATCACCTCCGGGTCATACCCCGATTCGCGGATGCGCGCCAGCTCGTCTATCACAAGCCGGCGCGTCAAGGGGACGCCGTGGCGAGCACGGATGGCTTTGTAGTCCCCGTATTCCTTCGCGAGATCCAGGGTGACCGATTCGAAACCGTGGCGGGCCACTTCGAGGCGAGTCGAGTAGCGCATCACGTTACCGTGGAACATCAACGCGTCGCTGCAACGCGGCTCGATCAGAATGATGTCCACGTCGGGACACGCCCGCCCGAGCTGTTTGATCTGGTCTCGCAACCCCAGTGGGTCGAAATGCGGGAGACCTGCGAGGCAATTGCGGATGCACCCTTGGCGCTCACATGCTCGTGGACGGGCCGCCCGGGCCGGCGGGAGAGGCCTGCGGGTTATGGGGAACCATCGGGTTCACACAAACCACCAGGGTGGCCCCGCTCTCGATCGTCAGGTCAATGCTGGCGGTTCCGCGCATGCCGCCATCGACGTAGTCGGCATCTCCGATGCGAACCGGCTTGTACATGACCGGCACGGCCGAAGACGCGGCGACTGCAAGGGAGATCGGGACCTCGCTATTCTCATCCTTTCCGAAAACCGTGCGCTCACCCGTGTCCAGGTCGGTTGCGACGATCCTGAGATCGTGCGGCAGATCGGCGAACCGGTTGCTGCAACCAGGCACGCTGAGCACGTTCCGCACATAATGTTCCAATGCCATGCCATCGTAGAGTCCCGACGGTAGCGCCTCGGTCTGCGACCAGAGCAGATCCAGCAGCGTCATATCAGTCCAATGGAGGAGGTAGTTCGCCCAGGCGCCTGCATGACGAGCCGGCAGCC
>Ga0315273_10013714_pt1 | contig 10434 bp, 10 predicted proteins | sample YL17G02_0_MG_FD_205753 | JGI IMG/M metagenome (GOLD analysis project Ga0315273, IMG submission 205753) | Sediment microbial communities from Yellowstone Lake, YNP, Wyoming, USA - YL17G02_0 | ecosystem: Environmental > Aquatic > Freshwater > Lake > Sediment | place: USA: Wyoming | collected... | reverse complement strand
CAAGGGCCGGCAGGTTAAACTCGCAGACTGTCCGGTTGGAAGTCCCCGGTCCCCAGGCAAATGTCGTGAGGAGGCTAGCCTTGGGATCATCGGGTTTGGCACGGAAGTAGGCGAATCGAAAGCTCTCCCATCCATGCGTGCAGATGAAGAGCAAGTGCTCTCTCTTCCAAGATGGAAGTCGGGCGTCCTTTCGCCGCGAGCCGACTAGACCCCGCAGAACCGTCCTTAGCAGCCCGGCCATCCCGCGATGCGGGGACAGAAGATCGGGTCTCTTGAACTCCAGTACGAAGACTCCCCAAGGCTGACCGGCCTCCGCCGGCTGGATCTGCCAAATCGAGCCGTCGAGTAGCTTCCTCTCCAAATGGGCCCCACTCAACTCGTCAAGTGACCAGCCGTAGGCAATGTCCTCCACGTGCCCGACATCGCGCGTGGGCCAGTCGAGTGTTTCGGCAAGGAGATCGTTGAAGAACGATTTCTGGTCGTGCACTTGTCCCAGGACGAGTTCGACCTTCTGTTGAATTGGCAATGACGTGGGACTTGGCATGGCCTTAAGATGAAAGCTCCATCCACGCTTTCAGGGCTGGTTTGACGCCGACAGGTGCCTGTACCTGCTTCATGTACGTGTTCCTGATGTGCTTGTCAACCTTGGCCCGGATATCAGAGAGCGTCTGTCTTTCGAACGTCTGGCGGCGGGGCGTGTCCGGCTGGCTGCGGATGAATGCGATGATGCCGGCGGGTTCGTCTGTGATCTTGTCCGTCGCCAAGTCGTACAAATACCAGCCGGTGCGGCCGGCCTCGTCCGTCCAGTCCTCCGCGGTCTGCTTCTCCTTGTCTTTGGACTCCGCCGGCGGGGCGGGCAATGAATAGCAGAAGAAGACCGCCCGGCTGCCTGCCTGCGGATGTTCCTTGCCGCTGAAGACCCGGCCGGGGAGGGTACTCAATCGCTTTTCAAGGTCGGGGTCCTCCAGGAGTAACTGCTGGTACTCGAGGTGCATCTTCTCCAGGTCGGTCGCCGTGCCCTCGTAGCTGTGGTTGAACTCCTTCAGTGCGTCGTAATCGTCCTCGGGGGTGAGGAGGCGCTTGCCCTCGATGCCGAAGGTCTTGGAGATGCGCAGGGCCTTGTGGGAGACGCGGCTGTAAAGCCGAAGCAGGACGTCGAGTTCGTCGGGAGGAAGGAAGTTCCAGTAGACAACTCCCCCGCGGATATCCTTCTGGTCGGGGTGGTCGTGGAGAATTCGCTCTTCGACATCGCCGTTCATGCGACGGTCAACGCGACCGATGCGCTGCATGAGACGAACCGGATTCCAGTGGAGGTCGTAGTTGATAAGCCGGGTCGCGTCCTGCAGGTTCAAGCCTTCCGACAACACGTCGGTCGAGATAAGGACCCTGGTTTCTTCCAGCCCCGCGGCCTGCAGCTCGGCGCTTGAAGAGTCGTTGTAGTAAGGCGCAAAGCTCTCGATGACATCGCCGCGGTCCCGCTTGGCGCCGCTGTCGACCTCGTCCACGCCTGAAATACCCGCCTCCTGAAGCCGTAACTTCAGGTACCGCGCGGTGGCCATGAATTCGCTGAAGATCAGAACCTTGTGCTTCTTCAGAACGGGGTCCGATTTGAGCAGTTTAATCAGCGCTTTTAGCTTGTCATCGTTGGCGGGTTTGAACTTTCTCAGTTCGGTGAGGAATTTGATGATCTGGTCGAGATCCAGGAAGGTCTCCTGAAGGATCTCCTCCACCCTGTACTCGTCCCTGGAGAGTTCCTCAACCGCCTCGAGCATCTCCTCATCGATAAGGTCCTCATCCTCCACCGGTTCCTCGCCGGTTATCGCTGCCTGGCTGATCTGGACGTAGTCCAGGATTTCTTGGTTCTGCGCCTTCCAGCGTTCGAGGATTTTGGCCTCGGCCTTTGACTTGCTATGCTTGGTGGCGAATGCGAGCAGCTTGTAGAGAAGCACCGTGCATGATTGCTGAAACGCATGGGCAGAGCTCTCAAAACGCTTCAGAAACTGGACGCGAATCAGGGCGACGACCTGGTTCTGACGTCCCGCTTCCCACTCCGTCACCAGTTCGGGCTTCTTGGCGAAGGCAAGCGGACTGTAGATGGCGAGGGAAAAAAGCGGTTTTGTCTTTGAGAACGCGTCATCGATCATCGTGAGGAGCTTGCCGTAAGTCTTCTTGACAGAGTAGTCAGCGACCCTGGGGTCTTCGCGTTTGGGGAAGATGGCCTGCGTGGCGCCGTGCTGGAGCTGGCTGGCCTTGACGTAGGCGCGGCTGCGTTGGACGACAAGAGTGCGGAAGAGCGCGTCGTTCTGAAGGACTTCTTCCGCTTCCTTCTGGTTTGTGATGACGCCGGCGGCGTTGTCGGCCGTGACGGTCTCAAGCGCCTTTTCCATCTTGCGGAAATGCCCCGGCAGCGAGTGAATGCCGAGGGGGGCAGCTTTGAAAAAATCCGCCTGGCGCTGGCTGAAGAGTTCGATCATGTGCTGCAAGTCAAGGAGGCTATTGTTAATGGGTGTGGCGGTCAGGAGGAAAAGGGCCTTGTCTTTGCAGATGTCGGAGAGCGCCCAGTAGCGGGAGGGCGCGGTTTGGCCAGTGCCTTTGACGCCGGGGTTGCGGAAGTGGTGGCCTTCATCGACGATGATGACGTCGGCGTCGTCCTTCACTCGCTGCAGGTCCTCCTGGATGTGAGAAGCCTTTCGGTTCAGGTCGGTGTGGCTGAGGATCACGAGGTTGCCGTAAGCGCCATAGCTCTTTGGGAGGCGTCTCCTCAGTTCGCGTTCCCAGACTGGCGCCCTGGCGGCCTTCGGCACAAACAAAGCCACGCGTTTGCGGTCGTGATTGATCAAACGGTCGATTAGCATCAGGCCGATGAAGGTCTTGCCGAGGCCGACGCCGTCACAGAGGAACGCGCCCCCGTACTGGCTGGCGATTTTCATGAGGGCCTGATAACCCTCCTTCTGGTACTGGTCGAGGACCGGGAAGATGCGGGACCGATTCTGTTCCCACTCGCCGACCGTCATCTCGTGGCCCTTGAAAAACTCCTGGAGGGCCTTGGCGTACACCTCGAACGGAAGGTATTCACGGACGTGGCGCTCGACGACCGCGGTAACCTCGGGGGTGACGTCCTCCGCCTGTTCCCAGTGACGCTCGAACCACTGTTGCAGGACCTCTACTTCACGGCGGATCTGGATGTTTAGCTCGACGTTGCGGACGAGGCCGGGCTCGGTGAAATTGCTCGATCCAACCAAGGCGGCAGAGCCAACAACCGCCAGCTTGGCGTGCGTGATGTAGGCCTTCGCGTGGAACTTCTCCTTCGTGTACACGCGGCACTCGATCTGCCGTTTGGCCAGCGCGTCGACGACGGCCGGAACGCCCTTCAGAAAGTCGTTCTGCTCCTTCGCCTTCTCGATGCTCTGGTCTAGTTGCTGCGTGACCGAGGTTCTCAGGGCTTCGAGCAGCGCTTGCCGTGTGCGCTTGGTCGTCTCCGCCCCCATCAGGATGCGAATCTTGTCCAACTTCTGCCATTCGCCGTCGAGAGAGAGCAGCGCACCAATTTCGAAGAAACCGGTCGCAATGTCGAACGCCGTCGAAATTTGCGCCCATTCCCGCAGGTAGCGGACAACCTTCCATTCTTCGTCGCTGTTGTCGACGACGAAAAGACCGCCGCCGCCCTTAGGATCGGAGTCCTTCACATTTACAGGCATTGGTTCTTGGATTTGTGGGATTCTGTTCCAGGACTAATCATACATTCAGGCCGAGTATTATTCAATGCTAATTCGCGCTTATATTTGCTCGTGAGCGGAATACCGACCAACGGTCCCCCGTGCGCAGCTTCTGATCGCGCTCGCGCGCCCAGGTGTGCCCGCGCCGTTTCCGTCCGCCGATTGGCCGGGTTACGAGGCGCTGTTGCTGGCTTAGCCCTCGCAAAAGAGCTGCTCTCCGTTACCGCTGAACACGGACTCTCACCGGCTGACGGACCAGCGCCCTGAGCTGCTGATAAAGCCCACTTCCTGTCCAGAGTGCCAAAAGTTGACGACGAGTCCGTATGCCTGTCTCGGGTCCAGGCCGGTGGGAAACCGGCTTTGGCAGCCCACCACAATGTGCAGACTCTGATTGCCATCGGAGTCGGTTCGGAGCCGGGGTGTATGCGCCCACTCGATTCGCCTCACCTGAAGTGTGGACCACTGGAGTATTGTCCACGGAGGCCTGAAGTTCAGAGCGGCTCCTGTAGGGGCTGCGGGTGCCTTGCCTTCGCCCGCAAACTTCGCCCGATAGAGACTGACCTCCTCGGTGGTGAGGCCTTGCAGCACGGCGACGAACATGGTCCGCGCAAGGTATTCCTTTCGGCTGGACCGAACGGGCGGGTCGTACGCGAGGGCGACCGTGATGCCGCGTTTTCCTTGGGTGGCCAGAAACGAAGGCGGAATCGGCACCCGGTAGAAGTGCAGCTTATCCTCTTCGAGCAGATTGTCGGTCACTAGCTGGACCCACTGTTCCGAGGACCACAGCACCCTCTCGACTTCCGGCTTGCCGAATCCGACCAAGCGCAGTGCGGTCTCTTCGTCCACTAACCACTCTTCACCGCACGCCGGCGTCGACGCGGTGCTGGCCACCAATGCCCGAATCAAGCTCGCAGAGGGAGGCGCTCCGAGTACTTGCTCCAAGCTCCGCTCGGCGAGTGCCGCCGCATGGGCAACGTGCGGGCAAGAGAAAGACGTTCCGGTCTTGCTGCCGATGAACCGGCCGTTCAACTCAGGAATGATCGTCGGCTCGCCGACAAGAAAATGCCAATCGTTCCACCCGAGACAGTTCGTACCCATGCGCTGCAATGCATAGTTGCCACCATGTTCAACAAGCTCTGGCTTGATGCTCTCGTTTCCCTTGCGGTAGCTGCAACCAGGCCCGGTGCGTGTGAAAGGGCTTGGGCCGCCGCGCGGCGATCCGGGAATGGCGTCTGGGATGCTTATGGTTCTCCCGTTGAGTTGAATCGCCGTGACATCGTTGCGAGCGATCGAACCGACGGTGAGCGCCAGCGCCGACGTGCCAGGGTTGCAGATCCTTTGCTCCGGCTTTAATGTTTGGTCTCGTATAGCCCGCTGGATGTCCTCCCGGGTTCCGTTGGCGTCGGGCACGTCAGGATAGTGGTTGCCGGCCGCAACCACAATGACGATGTTCAGCTCACGCGAGAGTTCGTCCAGTTTCTCAGCCCAAGGAAACTGGCGCCCGCCCTCGTAAGGGGCGTGGTCGTCACCGACCGACAGGTTGAATACTCGGCATCCCCACTCGTCATGAAAATAACGAATCGCCTGTTCGATCGTGTGTTCAATCCTGTTTTGGTCGGGGAATACGGCGCGTGGTCGGCTGGGGTCTATCGGGTTCTCCTCATTGCGCAGAACTTTGGCCGAGCAGATCCGGACCTTTGGCTGCCACGTTCCTGTCTCGATGCAGTTGGCAATGTCGCCGTAGACGGCCAGGCCCGATACGGATGTGCCGTGGCCGTTTTGGTCAACCTCGGTGTATTCGCCGGTGTCGAAGTCTCGTTCCGCGATCACCCAACCCCGAAGGAACGGATGGCCCGAGATGACACCGCTATCCACAACGCAGAGCATCGGGTCGTCCTCTTCGGGCTGTTGCGTCTGGTCCGGGGACGGAAAGTCTTCAAAGAACCGTGTGTATCCGGCCGCCACGCGCGGTGGTAGATCAACCCGGGCAACCAGATCGAGCCTCAGTAGTTGCTCTCCGAATTCTCGCGTCGCGTCCACCTTCAGCAGCGCCAAACTCTCCGTGTACACCTCGTCGGTTACCCGGCAACCGGCACGCTGGCAGATGGCTCGGAATTCGTGACGCAGCTCGCGGACTCGGGCATCGTTGTCCGGCCGCCACAGGTCGACATCCAGAAAGAACCGCCCGGCGTCCGGAAATCCCTCAGTTTTCAGCCGCCGACCCGTCCGATCCTCGGGAGACACGGTGGCTACCCGCTGCAGAGAGTCGAAGAATTTCTCCCTGCCCTTTGGTGGGAGTAGGGTCTGGGGAACGGGCTGGCCTCGGTACGCAGAGATCTCGCGCTGAAAGGATCGAATCGTCTCTTCGCTCGGAAACTGCACAACGGTTCGCACGCGTGTCTGGGCGCCTTCCTCGGAAACGCTTTCGTCGACGACTTGCGCCTGGAATCTCTCCACGAAATCGTCGTGGGTGTCGTAGTTCAGCGTGTCGAACTCGAGAACCACCAGTCGGCTAGGGTCGACACCAAGGGACTCCCGGCCTTGCACGGTCTCCAGTACCGCCCTGGCGGTCTGGTCGGAGAGGACGGCGGCGTGGCCCGGCCGGTCGGCAGGTTGCGGAACCGGCGCAAAGTAGGGCTTCCGCTTCCGGCGCTCCGGTTCATCCGTTTGCCGCTCTATCTCAATATGTGGGAATTCACCGTCGCCGGGTTGAAGCGCCATCGTCGTCAGTCACGGTCTACGGAAGGCGCGCCAGACGCTGACGCCTTGTGCAGAACCGATTGGCGGTAGGCGTGCTTGGCGAGAGCATCATTGACGTCCTGATCCGTTACTTGTCTGTCGTTGCGTAGCACGCACGCCTTTCGGATATCGAGGCACACGCGCTCGGCATCCGCGTATGAAGAACCGGCGAGAGACGCGGCCAATCGGTCCACCTGCGCCTCCGCAAAATTGACGGGCGAAAGCCGCTTCCGCGCAAGCAGCTTCAACTGTGGCTCTTGCGGACGCTCGAAGCGCAACATTTCGTCGAAGCGGCGCCAGATGGCCCGGTCGAGAACCTGCTCGAAGTTCGTCGCCGCGATCACCAACGAGCGGCCATCGAAGTTGTCCATGATCTGAAGGAAGGAGTTGAGTACTCGCTTGATCTCGCCGTGCTCAGTTGTGTCGTCGCGGGACCGGCCAATCGCGTCGAACTCATCGAAGAAGACAACCCATTGCCCGCGCCTGGCGTAATCGAACACCTTGCGTAGGTTGGCGGCCGTTTCTCCGAGGAGCGAGGACACGACGGCGTCGAACCGCACATACAGCATCGGAAGTGCCAACTCGGCGGCCATCGCTTCGGCCATCACTGTCTTGCCACAACCCGACGGGCCACAGAAAATGACACGCCGCACCGGCAACAGGCCGTTCGCTTCCAATACCTCCCACTCCCGAAATTCACGCATAATGCGATCCGCCGTGGCGCGCACAGCCGGCTCTAGGACGAGATCGTCCATGTAACGTTGCGGCTGGCGCACTTCCAGGAGGGCCATACGGCGGTCGGAGTCCATTGGACCCTGTTCCGTGGGTACTAACCGTCTGAGGCTGCTTTGCTCGGAGTGACCGTTCCGCAGAATGCGCTCCAGTTCGTTGGCAAGAATGACGTGCTGCTTCTTGCGCTCTTCGCCAATCAATTCCTCCGCGGCCTGTCTGAACGCCTGATCGTCGCGGCGTTGATACCCGGTGAAAAGCTTTCTTAGGAGGTCTGCCCTCGCCATGGGCGTCACCAATTCTCGACTCTTCAGAATACTCCATGCACGGTCGCCGGTGCTCCGCAGGGCGCGCGGCAGCAGCCGGGCCGTACAGGCACATCACGGACAGCCAGTGGGCCCGTGCACTGGAGATCTGCATCTCCATCGAGGCTGGCGAGATCGAACAGGACCCACGCCGGCGCATCGAGCCGGGCGCGTGATCCCCAAGCACTCCCAGCCTTCGAATGTCGCGGACTTGGTGCACTGCCCGAATACCTGGCTCGGCCAAACCGCACGGCGTCTTCACACTCGCCACCCACCCCACCCGCCAGGCCGAGGCGATCAAAGCCGGGATCAAACGCCTGATCGCGGCCCGCGACCACGCATTAGGCAGACCCGCGCCGGCCGCGATCCCGCGCCAGATGGATTGATCGCCTCTTTGCGGTTGCAGTCTTCCAGGGGTGGCGGACCTGGCCAGCCACGGTGGGATTCAGGTGCGGCTGATCGGATCCGTCGCGCGCGGCAACGCCCGCCCCGACAGCGACGTCGATCTGCTCGTGACATGGAGCCAGAGAACCAGTCTCCTCGACCAGGCGGTTCTCATGCTGGATCTCGAAAGCCGGTTGGGCCGGAAAGTCGACATCGCCAGCGACGGCTGGGTCAAGCCTTCCATCCGGGAGCGACGCGGATCGCCTGAGCGACATCCTGGAGGCCATCGCGAAAATCAGAGACCGGATCACGGATAGCATCCATGCCTTTCAGGCTGACGAGATGCTCCAGGTGTGAGTGATCCACCACCTGCAAGACGTTTGGAGAGGCCGCCCGCAGCCTGTCCCAATCACTCAAAGACCGTCATCCCGAGGTGCCGTGGCCGCAAATCATCGCGCTGAGGAACATCCTGGTGCATGAATACTTCGGCCTCAATACAGATCGCACCCGATCCCGGCTCTGGCGCGTGACTTTTCGGGCGTGTCCATCCGTGTCATCCGTGACTATCGTCCTTACCTCACGCCAACGCCGTGGCTGGCGCTCAATTGTCTCGACAGTGTCGAGACAATCTGTTCGCCATAGGCGGCGCGCTCCTCGCCCAGGATGTCCTGCCGGATTCTGGCGCCGATCTTCCAGTACATCAGCACCAATTCCGAATTCACCGTTCGGGCGACGCGCTGGCGCGCGGAATCGATGAGCTGAGTGATATCCCCCACCCGGACATGGCGCCGGCCGGAAGCCAGCGGGAGGTCTCGCGAGGACATCACGCCGCCGGTTGGAGTTCGGAATCGGCGAGCGACAGGTTGTACCGGCCCGGCCCGATATCGGGGCGCGCCTTGGCTGCGGCATCTTCCGCGATAACCTCCAGGCAAACCGAGATGGCCTCCATCAGGTTGCTCAGTGCCTCGCGCGAGGTCTTTCCTTGAGAGATGCAGCCAGGGATGTCCAAGCACTCCGCCATGACGTATCCGTCGCCAGCGTCGGAAAGCTGAATCTGAAAACCCTTCTCCATACCCTTGAGTCTACACCCCATCCCGAATCCCCGGTCGTGCCCTGCCGCGCCAGGGCTGCTGCTGGCGGCTCGCGGGGCTGGCCGGCGCGCTCGGATTCGTATGTCAACGCAATCCCTTCTTCATCAGGTCTGCCATCCGCGTCCATCCGTGGCCATCTCCTCATCCACCTGCGCCAGGACAGCACAAGCTGGAGTCTTGAGCGATAACCACCCCAGCCGCGCCAGGCTGTCTTGAAGAAGCCCAATGTCGAATCGGATCCCTTGCCGCAGGAGGTCTATGTACGCTTGGCGAAGATCCGGGACGAGGCCCCTGCGGGTGCCCGCCTCAAGCACTCCCAAACAGCCCATAATGGCGAGGCCCGCCTCCCGCGCGATGCGACGCGCCTTCCATTCATCCAAAAGGACCAGGTCGGCTGGGAGACTCTTGGCCAGTAGGATGGCGCCGCGCTCGCCAGCGCCGAGGCCCTGGCATGCCTCCTCCAACAAGGGATCAATGGGCGACTTTTGCGGTGCCACCTCAATCCGGACGGCGTTCCGCACTTCCTCGGCGCCGGGAAGACCACGCCCATCCACGGTCACTTCATGTCCGGGAGAGCGCAATGAGCGGGGAGGAATTAGAAATGACAATCACAAGCCGAGCCGTTCCAGAGTTCGGCGATCCTGCTCCAGGTCATCGGCGCCATAATGGAGCGGAACGTCGTGCCGGCTCGCGAACTCCATGAACTGCTCAACTGGCAGGCTACACAGTTCGGCGGCGCGTCCCAGCGAGACCCTGTCCTCCCGGTATAGTTCCAATGCGAGCAGCCGGGTCGCCTCCGCTGAGAGGTTGTCCGCGTCCAATCCTGCCGCCACAACCAGATCTGCCGGGATTTCCATTCTCACCGTCTGCATGTTTTCAAGCTACCGCAGGATGGCCCCCGGCGCGACTGCTGCGGTAGAATCGGCCAAACAAAGCGCTTCCCCCGCCGGATGAAAATCCAATCGGCCGGCCAGCGCGAATCTGGCGCCAATCGGCGCCCAGACGGAGTTTCCTCCATATGGAACTCCTCCATAATGCGCCTTTTCTTCGCCGCGCCGCAACTTGTTCATCCGTGTCCATCCGTGGCCATCTTCTTATCCAAAACTCCCATCGCCGTCACCGCCGCCTCAGTCGGCGTTCGTAGGTCCAGTACACTCTGATCGGGGATGAACTTTATGCGAACTCCCGCTCAACGATCCGCACGTATGGACAGCACGAGCTGGAGGTGAGTCTGTCCGCGAGCCATCCGGCGACGGAGCGTCGCCCGGAGAGCTGGCCAGGTCGTCACCGTTGCGAGTTCACGTAAGCGCGCAGCACCGCGTTGATCCTGGTCTGATACCCTCTGCCCTGTTTCTTGAACCATTCCATGACCTCTCGGTCCAAGCGCAACGAGACGGCCTGCTTCGGCTTGGGCATGACCACCCGGGCAGACTTGAACCAGGCTGCGTCGACTTCTGGAGCCGCATCCGG
>Ga0315273_10013713_pt1 | contig 10434 bp, 10 predicted proteins | sample YL17G02_0_MG_FD_205753 | JGI IMG/M metagenome (GOLD analysis project Ga0315273, IMG submission 205753) | Sediment microbial communities from Yellowstone Lake, YNP, Wyoming, USA - YL17G02_0 | ecosystem: Environmental > Aquatic > Freshwater > Lake > Sediment | place: USA: Wyoming | collected... | reverse complement strand
ATACAATATGATACATATGATCCTCTTGTTCTACAAACTAGAATGCTCATTGAATCAGAGATGAAGGAAAACAATGATGGTCTTAGAGATTTCTTAGGGCTAACGTCTAACGTTAGTAGTTTTGGTTATAAGTATGTAGTGGTGAGAGCTTATTGGATTTCTAAGAAAAAGATAGGCAAGCTTATATATTTAGATGAGATGGGTAATGAACAATCTCTACTTGTAGATGAACATTATAAATCAGGAACAATTCCTACACAACAATCATTAGAATGGGGATGGATTAACCAATGGTATCAGGGGACAAAGATTGGTCCAGACATCTATCATATTAAACCATACAAATTATTAAACTACTGTCCTATCATTGGTCAGGTGTTTGAGGTGAAGAATACAGAAGCTAAAAGCTTAATAGATCTTATGAAGCCTTTCCAAGTGTTATATAATGTATGTATGAACCAGCTTTACAAACTTCTTGAGAAGGAGGTGGGTAAGGTGCAACTTATGTCTATTAGACACATTCCTATTCCTAAAGATGGAGATGCACAAGATGCTCTTGACATATGGGAAATGGAAGCTCGTAATAGAGGAGTGGTATTTGTTGATGATAGTCCAGAGAATTTAAAAGCTCCTTCTAGCTTCAATCAATTCACAAGTCTAGATCTTACACGTACACAGGAGATACAATCTCGTTATACATTAGCTCAACAATTAAAGAATGAGTGTTGGGAACTAATTGGTATGTCTAGACAAAGAATGGGAAGTGTATCAGCTAGCGAGAGTGCTACAGGAACTAATGCAGCTATTACACAAAGCTATTCTCAAACAGAACCATTGTTCATAGCTCATGAATATGTGTTAGGACAGCTCTACCAATCTATAATTGATGCATCTCTATATGTAGAGAGTCAGAAGCCACAATCTACTATTTCCTATATTACATCTCAAGGAGAATCTGCATTTGTACAAGTGAATGGTTCTGATCTTAAGTTTAGAGACTTGAAGGTGTATTTAACTAATAGACCAGAGGATCAAAAAATGTTCACTGAATTAAGAGGATTGTCCCAAGCTGTTATTCAGAATGGTGGAAGCTTGTCTGACATCATTGAATTGTATTCAACTGATTCTGTTCGTCAAATGAAAAAGGTGTTTACAAAACTTAAGAGCAGACAAGAAGAATTAGAGATTACTAAATTACAACAACAGCAACAACAATTGGATCAACAGCAACAACAAGCTGACGCTCAAATTCAAGCTGCTCAACAAGCACAACAAGAAAAAATGGCTCATGATGATTATCAAAATGAGTTGGATAGAATAAATAAGAAAGAGATTGCATTAATCGCTGCTGAATCTAAAGGAGGCTTACCAGATTTAGATGAATCTGGAGATCCTGATGTATTGGAAATCAACAAGTTATCATTAGAGCAATCAAAAGCTAGCAGAGAATATCAAACAAAAATGGCTGACATTCAATCTAAAAATACATTAGCTTCACAAAAGCTACAGGTGGAAAAAGAGAAACTACAGGTGGCTAGAGAAAACCAAGCAAATGATCTTGCTATAGCTAAAGAGAATGCCAAGGGTAGGAACAAGAAAACTAAATAATTATGTTTGATAAACTGATTGAAATAATAACTAATTGGTGGTTACAATTAACACCAATCATTATTATAAGAGATTATGAGGAAGCTGTTCTTCTTAGATTTGGAAGATTTAAAGCAGTTTTTAAACCTGGCATGCATTTCAAAATCCCTTTATTTGATGAGGTGATAGATCAACATGTCGTTGTTACAACATTGAGTCTTGATGCTCAATCCCTATACACTAAGGACAAACAGAATATTGTGGTGAAAGGACTTATCAAATATAAGATAGCAGACGTTAAAATATTTCTTCTTGAGGTGTATGATGCACAGGATGCCCTGTCAGATATGTCTCAAAGTATTATAAAAAATGTCATTATGTCTATGACCATGGATGAATGTACAGATTCTGAACTTGACAATACATTAACTAAGAAGGTGAGAGTGGAAGCAAAGAAATGGGGAGTTGAAGTTCAACAAGTGACACTTACAGATCTTGCTCCAATTAGAAGCTACAGGCTAATAAATGACAATTTTACAAACAAACTTGATTAGAGTGAATAAAGTTAATGCTATATTATATTGAATATTGATGAGTATAGTGCCTTCTCTCTTTGCTATTAATTATAAATAATATAATTTTACATTTCGAAACCAATTAAAAATCAACTACATATGGCAGAAAATATAGATAGTCCAAGTCTTTTTAGTATCCAAGATACTATGGAAATGGGAATGGGGAACCAACAACTCTTGAGTGATTTATTTGCTCCAGAGATTGCTACATCTAATCCTGATGATATTCAGAAAATAGATAAACCTTCTCCTCCTCCTGAAAAAAAGACAGAAGCTCCTGCAAAAGCAGCTGCTCCAACTACTACAGAAGAAACTCCAGCAATTGATGAAAAGAAATCTATTACAGATTTCTTAATGGATGATGAAGAAGAAAAAGAAGATGAAGACGAACCAGTTAAAAAGGTTTCTCCAATTTCTACAACACCCAACACTGAGAACAATGAAGAAGAGGGTGAATCAAATCAATTCACTGCTCTTTCTAAAGATCTTTTAAAATTAGGAGTGTTTTCTAAAGAAGAAGATGAAGATGATGTTCCAATAAACAATGCTGAAGAATTTTTAGAGAGATTCAACGCTGAGAAAAAGAAAGGAGCTATTGAAGTGGTAAACAACTTCATAGGTCAATTTGGAGAAGAATATCAACAAGCGTTTGATGCCATATATGTAAAAGGAGTTAATCCTAAAGATTATTTTGGAGCATTTAACCAAATACAATCTTTTGCTGATATGGATCTTGCACAGGAAGCAAACCAAGTGAAAGTGATTACGCAAGCACTCACTGACCAAGGCCTTGATCCTGAAGATGTTACAACAGAAGTAGAAAGACTAAAGAACTATGGTGATCTTGAAAGCGTTGCTGGAAAGCATCATAAGGTTTTAATAAAGAAAGAAGCTGTAAAGCTTCAACAACTAGAACAAGAAAAAGAGGTTCAATTACAACAACAAGCTCAATATAAGCAACAGTATTCCACAAATGTAAATCAAGTTTTACAGGATAAGTTGAAGAACAAAGAGTTTGATGGTATTCCTCTTAATCCAAAATTGGCTGGTGAACTACAAGATTTCTTAACAATAGATAAGTATAAAACAAACTCTGGTGAAACATTAACAGAATTTGATAAAACCATCCTAGAACTTAAGCGTCCTGAGAATCATGAAAAGAAGGTGAAGATAGCTTTATTATTAAAGATATTAGAAAAAGATCCTACACTATCAACAATTCAAAAGACTGGTATCACCAAAAAATCAAATGAATTGTTTGGAGAGGTGGCCAGACAGGCAAGCAAAAGTGCTGTGAAATCTCAAAAACCTGCTAATGTCTCCACATCATGGTTTCAATAATTTATAAATAAAAATTTAAAAAAATAACAAAATGGCAATTCAAACAATTCCAGGTTTAACTGGTTTTACTTACGCAAGAGTCGCTTCTATGGATGGACGTGCTGTAGGTAAATTAACAGACGCAAACCACTTGGAAAGTTTTCACTCTACTGAGCCAGCAGATTATGATAAAAAAATCATAAGTCTTTACACTCAGAGTTCTCTTTACAGTAATGATTTTCTAGACATGATTAACAAGTCTACTCCTTACTACATTGATAACAACAGTGATGCTTGGAAGTGGCAGGTACAAGTTCCTTACAAGTTTCCAAAAATCATTGACATTCCAGTTAGCACGCAAGAACTTACTAAACCTGGTATTGATGGTCAAGAGTTTCAATTAGTGATTGATACTAATGAGTTTTCTAAGAACGCTATTGTTTCTGTAGGTACTCGTCAGTATGGTCCTCGTTTTTATGTAATCAAAGATCCTCAACCTTGGAACATGGGATATTTGTATTCATTTACATTAGTAACAGACAATCCAACTGTAGATTTCGTAAGCTCTACCTTTTTAAGAATAGGTATTGAACTTGAATTAGTTGATGCTGCTATTGGTGAGTTTGATCAAGACTTATTAGGATTACCACGTTTGGGTCAACAAATCACAATGTTTGAATCTTTAGGTTCTGCATATGGTTATGAGCACAAAATTACTGAGTGGGCTGATGATAAGATGTTAAGAGATAACAATGGTAAACCTTTAGATATTTTAGTTTATGCTCCTCAACGTAGGAATGAATTACCTTTAACTCGTCAAGATGTTAAGTGGGAACCATTTATTGAGTTCTGGATGCGTAAGTCTATGTTAGAATTAAAAGTTAAGCGTATGATCTGGGCTAAGCCTGGTACCGTAAAAACTAATGGTTCTAAGCAAGAATTAAAGCGTACGTCTGCTGGTGTATATCACAGAATGCGTAATAACGGTAACTTAGTTCAATACAATCGTGGAGAATTTACAGCAAACTTGATTCGTTCAGTGTTTGGTGATTTGTTCTACAGACGTGTTGATGTTAAGGATCGTAGAGTTAAGATGTACACTAATGAAGCTGGATTCGATGTATTCCAACAAGCTTTAAAGAATGATGCATTAAATTCTGGTCTTACCTTTATGGCTGATTCTGGTAATCGTTACATGCAAGGAGAAGGACAACACATCACTTACAACTTTGCATTCGATGCAATGGTTACACGTGAGACTGGTCGTGTTGAATTAATTCACTTAAAAGAATTAGACCTTCCTCAAACAAACTTAGAATTTGGACAAAACAAGAAGAGCACACCTGTATTTATGGTGTTTGATGTAAGCCCTATGAGTGATGGTTCATTAGTGAACAACATTCGTGAGGTACGCATGAAAGGTGCTCCTTCTATGACTTGGGGATATATTGATGGTACTCGTAGTCACTTAGGCTTTGCTAAGTCTCAAGGTATGAGTTCTGCAAACAAATTCCCTGGTTATGAAATATGGATGAAAGATCGTTGTGATGTGTTTATTGAAGATTTGTCTCGTACAGTCTTGATTGAAGAAATACCACAATTCTAAAAAACCTAGAGCAAGGTTAGAACTACGCTCTACAAATACCGAGAAGAATTCCCCCCCACTCCTCCAAGTGGGGGAGTCTTCTCACAAACCCCAGATGGATGAATGCAGGCTTCATGCCTCATAGCATTACCTTCGATGGTAACCATCTGCAAATAAACCAAAAACAACTACATATTATGGGTAAGACAGGAAAAATCTCTACATTAAAGAAAGAGTATAACAATTCTCAATTACAAACTATGCAAGGCGGTCTTGCTATGAAAGGAATGACAAGAATACCTGGTACAGGTGTTTTTAAATATCCCTACAAAGAACTTGATGGGCAATATAGAACAGGGTTAGATGGTGACGCTGCTTATATAAGACGCATTGGAGATGATGTAGAAAGAGAATTAGAAACTGAAAGAGTAACATCTTTACGTAAGAAACTTGAAGCTACATTAGGAGATGTTGACTTAGGACCAAGATCTAAATTTTGGAACTATGGATTATCAACTTCTACAGATGATGCTCTTCACGTACAACCAGTTAAGCTATTAGATGGTGATAACTATTTTGATACTAGTTTCGCTCTTCAAGAATTAGCTTTTGCATGGTTAAGAGTTCATCCAACAATTGCTTCTAGCTATCAAGCTTGGGAGCGTGGTGAATATCCTGCAGACACACAGTTTTATGTAGCTGATGATGAGATTGAAAATGCAGTTGTTTATAAAAAGAAACAATTGATTAACAAAGCAATTATTAAGTTTGACGCAATGGGTCCTGAGAAGAAAAGAAAGATTGCTCGTTTATTAGGACTTCCTATTAGTGATGATACAAAAGAGGAAGTGATATATAATCAAGTGGATAACTTATTAAAGCAGACAGAACTTAAAGGTGGAAAATATTCTGGACTTAGTCCTGTTGCAATTTTTACTAAATTTGCAGATATGCAAGAGAATTTGATTCATATTAAAGATTTAGTAAAACAATCAATTACCCATTCAATATATAGAATAAAAGCAAGTGGTAGTGTGTATGAAGGTGAATTTGAAATAGCTAAGGATGAAGATGATTTAGTTAAATTCTTAATAAATGAAGATAACCAAGATCAGCTATTAACACTTGAAGGAAAATTAAAAACTAAAAAATTAGCATCTGTATGATCCCAGTAGATAGTTTATTATATAAAATCGATCAGAAACTAAATAAACTATCAACTAATGAGCATCAACAAATTAATCTAGAAGACAAAATTCTAGCATTAAATGAAGCTCAGATTAAACTCATAAAGCAGAAGGTTGATGGCACAAGTACAAATTCTGGTCTTGGTCTAGATGCATTTAAAAAGCGTTATGAAGATTTACAAAGTTTGGTGGAGAGTTATAATCACCAACCTCTTCCATTAACGTTATCAAATGTAGAACTAAATCAATGGAAAGCAGACATCACTGTTTTGGTTCCAACATACATGTTCTATTTAGATTCATATGTATTAGCAGACAAAGGAGTGTGTATAGATAGAAAGATATGGATTAATAGTGATCTTACTAAACATGGTGATTTACAATTCCTTTTAGCAAATACCCATTATAGACCATCATTTGAATACCAAGAAACGTTCAACTTTCTATCAACAGATGAAATTTCTATATTTACAGATGGTACGTTCACACCAAAGACGATGAACATAATGTACATGAGATATCCTAAATACATAAACAAGGTGGGATATGTTATGTTAGATGGTACAAATTCTTATGATGAGGATTGCGAACTAGAACTATATTTAGAAGACGAACTTTTAGATCTTACAGTGGAGAATCTAGCAATGTACACTGAAAATTCTTCTGCTGCTCAAAGTGCAGCTTACAGAATTAAAACAAACGAATAACTTTTTTACAATTTAAAATAAAACAAAATGGCAGATTTTTCCCTAACCACGCTCTTTGTTGTACCAGTAGGCAATACTTTACCTAGCTCTGGATCAACACAAGATTTAACAGCAGGTCAATTTGGGTTGTTTCGTAGTGATTACACAGTGGCTAACGCTGGTAACATTGCAGCATCCCCTTATTTCTATGTAGCTCAAGGTAGAGTAAACACTTATTTACAAGGATCTAAGCGTTCAGATAAAATTTCTGGATGTCCTTCAGGTTCTTCTTGCAAATCTAATGTAACAGAATGGTACAGAGTTACAGGTTGTGCAACAGCAGCAAATCAAGTTACCAAGGTTGGTGGCTGGACTGTTAAATGCGGTGAAGTTGTTACATTAACACTTCGTGCATTTTCTGCTTACATTGAAACATTGTACTTTAATGGTTTCACTCGTAGTGTAACTGTTCAAGCACCTTGTTGTGATTGTGATGGTAATCCATGTGAAACAGTAGATGTTCCAGCATTGATTGACCAAATTATTTATCAATTAGAGTTAAGAGCTCCAGGTACAAACCCTGATAACATTAGTTTCAACACTTTCTATCAATTTCAAAGAGAGGGTGATGATGAGAATGCTTTATTAGTTATCTCTGGTAAGCCTTTAACTCAATATGGACAACCTTGTGATGTTGCTGCAGATCCTTTCCAATATGACAGAATGTGGTTTAGAACATTCGTATATTCTGGTCCTGCAACAACTGCTGATTTTATTGTAGCTGACAGATGTAACTTTGTTGCTGAGCCAGTTATCACTCAACGTGCATCTTATGCATATGGTAGTTCTGCAGAAATTCAACAATTAGAAAAGAATTTCTACAGTTATCAAGCAGGATACTTGAAGAGTTTATATAGAATGGTTGGTTATAACGAAAACTTTGAGAGCTGGGTGACAGATGGTACAACTTATGATACCTTCTACATCAAGTTTAATGAGTATGACAAATCGGCTTATCAGTGGGGTGATTATATCCATGAAGATTCTACAGTGATTATTGCTGCTCCTCAGAACTTAAGTGCTGCAATTGAATCTGTATTAGAAGCTGCATTAGGAACGGTTGTTGATGATACTACATGTATCACAACCACTAGTACTACTACTACTGTATGGCCTTCAACTTCAACTACTACTACTTTGATTCCTTAATAAAGAGTAGATCATATTAACCTATGCCAGAGGGTGAGAGGATATTCTCAAGTCCTCTGGCATTTTTATTTTTAAAAACATGATTTTAGATATACTCGTAATACCTACTTATAATACATTAACGTTAGGAATTGCTGATGCATCAACTTATGACACAGATCCTCCAGTGGTATCATCTCCTACAATAGAAATAACTATTCCAGGATTTAACACTCCTGTGTCTCTTCCTTTTAACGTTAATGATTTTAATATATTTAATTCAACATCCTTAGGATTGAGTCTTGTAGGAGACCCTTTAATTCCTTTACCAGATGGTGTATATTATTTAAAATACACTGTTACACCTGCGTATGTGTATTATGTACAAAAGAACATAATGCGTACTGAAGTGATACAAGAAAAGTTTGATGAAGCTTTTATGAAGCTTGACATGATGGAATGTGACCTTGCAATTAAAACACAATCAAAGGTGACTTTAAATAGTATATATTATATGATATCAGGATCTGTTGCTGCAGCGAACAACTGTGCAATAGATACAGCAAATAGATTATATATACAAGCTGATAGAATGCTTAATAATTTTATTTCAAACAACTGTGGTTGTTCAGGCAACAACTATATAACTAACTTTTATTAAAATGGCAAACTGTAGAGGTTGCGGAATTAAAGTGGGATGTGGATGTCAATTGATAAATGGCTTGTGTTCAGCATGTAATAATGCTGCTAAACAAGTTACAAAACTTATTAAATATGTTACAGCCAAGATTAACTAACTGTATAGAATGTAGTACTATTCCTGCATTATTAAAAGATATAGATGCTAAACTAACAATTTTAGCTAAGATAGAATACAATAACATTATATTTTCAATGAACCATAATCTTTCATGTAGTCCTATTGGTGAATTATTAAATTACAGAAGAATACTTACATATAAGTTTTGTAATGAAGATTATGCAAAATGTTTTACAATAAAGATGATAGCTAGTAGAGTTAAACTCTTAATACATAAATAAATTATAAAATGCCAGAAGATACCACAACTACTACCACTACAAGTACCACTTCTACTAGTACAACAACAAGACCTTGTGATGCATGTTACAATGGATGTGTACAAATCGTGTCTGATGAATGTGTTAGATATACAGGACCAAATTCTATTCCTTTAGATATATATACAGGAGATAACTTAATCACCGTTGAGACAGCTCTTATTAATGCTGTTGTTTCTTTTCTAGATGGTACAGGTATTGATATAACTATCAACCCTGCTTATTATTGTGCCCTTGTTTCTAGTTATTTACCTGTTGGAACACCTAATGCCCAAGAACTATTCGAAGCTCTTGTAAGGGCTGCTTGTGACCTACAGGCACAAATAGATGTGATTGATGTTACGTTAGATGTGTTAAATGCAGATTATGATGTAGATTGTTTAGATGGTGTAACAGATGATTCTGATACACATGCTGTATTACAAGCTGTTATAACAAAACTTTGTGAAACAATTGTAGACCTAGATGCATTCATTCTTGATGTAGAAACAAACTATGTAAAACTAGCTGATTTCAATGCTTTAGTTGCTGCTTATTTAGCATCTCTACCTAGCTCTGGAAGTCAATATTATTTAAAGATGATTCCATTCACTGTACTTGAATACTATGGACCTTTAACTAATTTTGATGGTACAGGTGCTGGCATAACTGCATTAGGATTTGATAAAATCTATTTATGTAATGGTTTAAATGGCACTCCTGATAAAAGAGGAAGAGTGGGTGTTGGTGCTGTAGATGGTGTTCCTGGAGGTCCTTTGGATGCTGCAGTGAATCCTTCATATGCTGGCAATCCTAACTATGTTTTATATGATATAGGAGGTGCAAATTCTGTTACATTAACTACAGCACAAATTCCTTCACACACACATGCAACTACAGCTTCTGCTACATCAACTGTAACAGATCCTGGACATATTCACTATGCAGGAAGAGAAAATGATTTTGGTGGAGCAAGTGGATCAATAGGTCTATCTAAAAATGTTCCTCAAAATCACGCAACAACAAGTTCTGTAACAGGTATTACAGTGGTAACAGATGTGTTTATAACTAACAGTAACACTGGTGGTGGATCAGCTCATGCTAACATACAACCTGTATTAGCTTGTTATTATATAATGTATATTCCTTAATATTATAAAATCAATTATAAATGTCTTGTCAACCTGGAGATCCTTGCTATGATGCATATTATCAACCTAATTCAAATTGCGGATGTGATAGCAATG
>Ga0315273_10013712_pt1 | contig 10434 bp, 11 predicted proteins | sample YL17G02_0_MG_FD_205753 | JGI IMG/M metagenome (GOLD analysis project Ga0315273, IMG submission 205753) | Sediment microbial communities from Yellowstone Lake, YNP, Wyoming, USA - YL17G02_0 | ecosystem: Environmental > Aquatic > Freshwater > Lake > Sediment | place: USA: Wyoming | collected... | reverse complement strand
AGAAAGATCAAAGTATGGAATCGGGAATACAACAATCTGGAACACTGTGGCTTAAATGGAAAAACTCCCAACGAGATGCTAGAATTATTAACAATTAAAGAACCGACAAATGTATGTGGTTAAAACATTTTCTTATGGTTACTTTAGAATATGTCTTAATGCGTATTCTAATTTTGTACCATCTAACTAAACTAAATAAAAAAATAAATTATTTTCTCTTATTTTATGTTATACCATAAATAGAACTTTTTAGAAATTAACTTGTTGTAAAGTAAATTTTTATTGATTAATCACAAACAAAATCTAACCCGATTGACACTTGGCTACAATAAATTACAATAAGGATACATTTAATCGAAAAAATATTATGATCAATTTTGAACCGGAAATAACCAAAAAAATGACGCTTCACGCCAAGAAGAGCATTAAAGAAGCAGAAAATATCGCGGCTCATTATGGATGTTCGACCATCAGACCCGAACATCTGCTTTTCGCCGTTTTTGTTGAAGACGGAAGTATGGGAAGTATTATTCTCAAAAATCTTGGAGTGAAAAGAGAACATTTCAACCAACTGCTGACCAGTAAACAGAATCATGAAGAAAAATCTTCGATTTCCAAGGAAACTTCAATTAAACTTTCCCCTCTTTTGAAATCAATCATCACCAATGCCTACTCTTTGGCAAATTCATTCGATTATCCCTACGTAGGCACCGAACACCTGGCCTATTCCATATTAAAATCCAATGAAGAGATAATCCAAAAAATAATCCACAAGTCCTCAGTCATGAAAAAGGAAAATTCTCCGAATATTCAGATCTCCAACATCCTCCAAGGAATATTTAAGAACGATTCTTTCCCCAATCTTTCGAAAATATTTGATCTTCCTGAAATCACTTTATCCAAAAAAAACCCTTCTTCCACTACTCCTTTTCTTGACCAATTTTGCGTCAATCTCAACGAAGAGGCAATGAAAAAAGACGATACCATCATCGGAAGGGAAAAAGAATTGGAAAGAATCACCAATATCCTCGGAAGAAAGACCAAAAACAATCCGGTTCTGATTGGAGATCCAGGCGTCGGAAAAACCGTCCTGGTTTCCGGTCTCGCGAAAAAAATCCAAACAGGCGATGTTCCACAAACGCTTCAAAATAAAAAAATCCTGACCCTCGACATAGCGCTGCTTGTGGCTGGCACCAGCTTCCGCGGTGAATTTGAAAACCGACTCAAGGAAGTGATCCGGGAAATCAAAGAAAATCCCGATATCATTCTTTTTATTGATGAAATCCACAATATCGTAGGAGCTGGAAACACCAGCGGAGGATTAGACGCTGCCAACATCCTCAAACCGCCTCTTTCCAAAGGAGATATTCGCTGCATCGGCGCCACCACTCGGGAAGAATATAAGAAACATATTGAGAAAGACGCGGCTCTGGAAAGGCGTTTTCAACCCATCACCGTTAATGAACCGACTCCCGATGAAACCAAAAAAATTCTCATCGGAATCAAGAATAGTTATGAAAAATTCCACAATGTCATCATTTCTGAAGACGCCATTGAAAGCGCCGTGAATTTGAGTGTGCGCTATATCCAGGATCGATTTCTTCCCGACAAAGCCATTGATATCATTGACGAGACGGCTTCCGCCATCCGTAATAAAAATATGACTTCCGACTTATTTAAAAAAATCGGAAGCCTTGAACGGAAAAGAGAGACCATCGTGAAAGAAAAAAACCAGTTCGTGAACGAGGAAAAATATGAAGAAGCCATGCTGCTTCGTCAGAAGGAAAGCGTCCTTTCTCAAAAAATCGCCGCTTTGAAAAATACGAAAGAAAAACTGGAAAAAGAAATTACCATTACGGTTTCCGCAGAAGAAATTGCTAAGACGCTATCTTACATCAGCGGAATCCCTCTGGAAAAAATAACTTCCGGTGTTTCGATTAATAAGATAAAAAATCTTAAAAAAATCCTCAATGATAACGTCATCGGCCAAGAGCAGGCTATCGAAAAAATAGCGGACGTCATCATGCGCTCCTACAGCGGAATCTCCAACCCCAACCGGCCACTAGGATCATTTCTTTTCCTGGGACCGACCGGCGTAGGAAAGACACTGGCTGCCAAAATGCTGGCTCAAAGTATTTTTGAAAGCGAAAAAAATCTCGTCCGCATTGATATGAGCGAGTTTATGGAAAGACACAATATTTCCCGACTCATCGGCGCCCCCGCCGGATATATTGGATATGAAGAAGGCGGAAAACTCACCGAAACCATTCGTCATAACCCTTACAGTTTAATACTTTTTGATGAAATCGAAAAAGCCCATCCGGACGTGTTCAATCTTCTTCTTCAGATTTTGGAAGAAGGGATGTTGACCGACGCCGAAGGACGACAAGTTAATTTCAGAAATACGATTATCATCCTCACTTCCAACCTCGGCACTTCCGAATTTACTTCTTCAGCCAAAATGGGCTTCCAAGAAAAAGAAAAAACTCGGTTTTCGCGTAGCTTCAAAGATATCCAAAATTATTGCCTTTCCGAACTTAAAAAACAGATGAAACCGGAACTTATTAATCGCCTGGATCATATTATTGTTTTTAACCCTCTCGGAAAAAAAGAAATTGAAAAAATCACATTGCTCGAAACGATCAAACTGGAAGAACGCCTTAAAAAAAATGGATTTTCCCTCAGCCACGATTCGTCTGTCATTGACTTTTTAGCCGGTTTTAGCTTGGATTTCGACCAGGGCGCCAGATTAGTTCGAAAAAACGTCCAAGAACTTTTGGAAAACGCAATCGCCAAAAAAATAGTCGGAGGAAAAATCACAAATATGACCATCCACGTTCAAATCAAGGAAGGAAAAATAATATTAACTTAACCATGAATTTGAGAGAGATACAATCTTTCATTCTTGACATTCTTTTTCCCGTCGCCTGTTTGGGTTGCGGAAAAAATGACCAATGGATTTGCGAGCGCTGCCTTTCCAAAATCGCTATTCAAGAAGATCAGGTGTGCCCCTATTGCGAAAAAGCTATCACGCCCGACGGACGTGTTTGTTTTGGATGCAAAAACAAGCGATGTCTTGACGGACTGCTCATCGCCGTTTCCTATTCCCAAAAGCTCGTCTCTTTGGCCGTCCATAATTACAAATATAAATTCATTTCCGATCTATCGGTTCCTTTGGGAAAATTATTGCTCAAAAGAATTTTGAAGTCGGAGCTTCCTCTTCCCGACTTTCTTATTCCCGTTCCGCTTCATTCCTATCGCCTGCGCTGGCGCGGATTCAACCAATCGCAACTTTTGGCGGAATATTTGGGAAAAAATCTTGTTCCGGAACTCACAATTCCCGTTTTGAATTCAATCCTCATCCGGCGCCGCTATACCTTGCCTCAAATGAAAATAAAAGATTATTTTCAGCGCCAGAAAAACATCCAAGGCGTTTTTTATCTTTCCGAAGAAAAAGAAAAATTGATCGGAAAAAGAATATGGATCGTTGATGACATTGCCACCACCGGCAGCACGCTTTTTGAATGCGCAAAGGTTTTGAAACAAGCCGAAGTGAAAGAAATTTTCGCGACAGTCATCGCCAGACAAGAAATAAAAATCTAGAAACATTCCATTGCTTCGAATTCTTCTTTCCTTTCGGGATGAAAGACGATTTCAATTTTGCCAGCTGGAAGGTTTTGAAAAAATTTTTCCTTGCTTCCGATCCAATCAAAACTCACCAAAAAATCGCTGGAAGCCAGCTTTGACGCTTTCAATAGTCGCTGGTTTTTTTTGCTGAATAAACTCATGACCAGTGCCGCCGGATTATTTTTCCCCAAAGCTCGCTTTTTTCCCAGTCGGATATAACCGATGTCAAATTGGTCAGCTAAACTCAAAGCGATCGCAAAATAGGCAGGAAAAAAGTGAAGATGTTCGTGCGAATTTATGCCGTCCGGTTTTTGGCCGAAAATTCGGATGAATTTTTTTGTTTGTCTTTTCCATTCCAGCCTGATCTTTTCGCTAGTCATTTTTCCGGCAAGATATTTCACAAAAAACAAAAACACTCTTTTCGCAACGCTCTGTTTCATTTCTTGTTCCGCCGATTTATGCGTTTCAATGTCCAAATGGATATCCAGTTTCACTCCCGATTGCAAAAGCTCTCGAATCTCTGCTTGGGTATATTGGCCGTCCGCCAAGATGGCGACTCGGTCGATTTTCCCCTGCCGGATCAATTGCAAAATTTTTTCATTCGCCTCAATCCGCAAACCGAAATCATCGGCTGACACAATAAGTTTTTTTCTTGTTTCCGGATTTATTTCCATTTATATATTCCTTTAATGTCATTATGGCGAATTTTCATCAAAGCGAAAAACATATTGATCGGATCATAAATGATCCGCACGTGGCTTTGACGCGGATTTTGCAAAGTAATCGGCAATTCTTTGATCTGATGGCCGAATTTTTTGGCGATAAAAATCACTTCCGAATCGAAAGCAAAGCGCTTGATCGTCGCTATTTTGAAGATCCGATCCACTATTTTCCGGTTAAAAACCTTGAAACCGCATTGCGTATCTTTCACTTTCCAGTTATTCAGGATCATCATGCGCAAAAGGCGGAACACGTTTTCCATCATTTTCCGGTGCCACATCACCGGCTCGAGGATCTTGAGTCCCGGCACAAAGCGGGAAGCGATTGCCAGATCATAGCCACCCTTGATCGCGTCCAGGAATTTTTCCAGTTCTTCGATAGGAATAGCCAGATCCGCGTCCAAAAACATCACAATTTCGCTATCCGTCCGACTTGAGAGAATCCCCTTGCGCACCGCGCTTCCCTTGCCCTCATTTTCTTTGCAATTGATGATCGTAAACGGGATACTTTGCCGGGCAATCCGAAGTTCCGACATCGTGTTATCTGAACTTCCGTCATTCACCGCGATAATCTCAAAGCCCGCGAAATTCCGCGACATATAGGCATGGATTTTTTTGATGTTGTCGTAAATAGTTTTCCCTTCGTTAAAACAAGGGATCACCACTGAAACCTTTTCCGTTCTCATAAACAATAAAAAATAACGGTTGATAATTCAATCATCACAAAAATATATTACCAAATTATTTCCACTTTCACAATCGGCTGGATGAAAGTTTCCTGATTTTAGGAAAAAATATTCAACAAATTCCGGAAATTTCCGCCGCTTTCCGTGATTTTTTTTACAATTAAAGCCGGCTTGGTTCTGTCATCTTTTTGACCTCACTTTCTAAAAAAACTTTACTTTCTTCCCAATCAAAATCAACAAGCAACAAAGGGTCGGGATCGCTGTCGGCATCTTCGAAATAAACCAAACTTTTCAATATATGCAATTTATTGTACCGGATATTTTTATACTTCTTTTCAAAAAAACCGACCAGCTGATCCAGGGAATATTTTTTCAGCAAAAAATAAACGTCCACGAAATCTTTTTTATTGCCTCGCGAAGAAATCGTGTCTATTTTCATTGCCGCAATATCACGCTCCGAAGCCAAAAATATTCCTTCATATTCGATCAAGTCAAAAATTCTACCATAGCCATAATAAAAAAAGCTGATTTTCACCTCGTCCAGCATCCCGTTCAGCGTGTCTTCATCCTCATAGTCCACTTCCAAGTTTCCAACTTGGGACAATTGGCTTTTCAGTCCTTGGACGTAAAATTTCTTGTTTGAAAAAAAATCAAGATCAACTGATTCTCGATGTCCCAATTGGATTGCCAGCGCGGTTCCTCCGGCAAGATAAAAGCCGTTTATGAAATCAAGTTTTGCTATCTTTGCCAGAACGGACTTTGTTTTTTCGTTGATTGTTTCCGGATGCATTGAGATTTATCAAGATTAAAATATAAACACCAAAAGTTATCGGATTTCACATCAAATTTGCCGATATTTTTTTGAAAAACGTCCATCACAAACTTCCGGCCATATGATTTCATCGCCCAGCTGATATCATCAATGTCCCCTTTTTCCAGAATGCGCTTGATGATAAAAATTCCGTGTTTATCCGGATCCAATCCGTCCCGGTCAACATCCCAAAAAAGATTCATCTTTTTCAATGTTTCCATACTTATATTCTAGCAAAAAACAAGGTAAAAATCAAGCGCAATCCAAACAAAAAACAAGTTTCCACCTGCCTGAAATCCAAAATCCAACTGCCTTTAACGATTCACCCGAGCGGCATAATTGAAAGCATGAAAATATTTCTGCCACGATTCATCGGTTGACTGATATTCATTCGCGCTCGCAAAATGATCGCAGGATATTTCCCGCACCCTGGCAATTTCACGCAGGCGCTCCTTAAATGCCCTATTTTTTTTATTCTCTGAATATACTTATTGGCAAAATAATATGCATTTGCCCCATCGCCACAAGCAGTAATTATTTGCTTTAATTTTGGAATTATATCTCCTGCAGCAAATAAGCCATTGATAGATGTTTCATTGTGTACATCAACAAAAATATATCCTTCCTTATCTGTCTCAACTTTAATATTTGCGAAATTAAACAATGGCACTCTTCCAGTATAAAAAAATACACCGTCAGTTCTTATCTCTTCTATTCTGCCGTTTCGGTTAATTTCCGCTTTCTTCAACTCTTTGTCTCCAATTAGTTTATTTATGATTGATGATGTATAAATTTCAATATTTCTTTTTTTAAGCCATTGTTTATATTTTTCTTTGGCCTGTATTTTGTCTTTTATTTCAAGCAAAGAAACCTTACAACCCAAATCATGAAGGTAACAAGCAGCAACTGCTCCAGAATTTCGACCACCAGCAACTAATATTTTTTTATTGATATACTGGCCCTCCCCCCAAATCTTAAACACCAATCTTGTATAATTAATATATCATAATTAATTTACAAGCTTATGAAAAAACACAAAATCGCTCCGGAGCTAAAGGAGCAAATAATCAATCGCATTAAGAATGACGGTATAACCGTAGTGCAAGCAGCCAAAGATATGGGATTTCCAAAGGTACCATCTATACTTGGCTGTCCAAAAGAATAGAAGGTCAACCAACACTCTCCGAAATCGTCAAATTGAAACGAGAGAATGCCCAACTATTGCAGTTGGTCGGTGAAATCACCCTTAAGCTCTCCGAAACCCAAAAAAAGAAGTGAGAAGAGAAGGTAAAACATCCAAAACTCTCCGGGCCAGAGAGCTGGGTGTTTCCAGAGGAACGCTCTACTACAAACCAAAGAAGCCGGATCGGGACTGGAAATTGAAATGTTTGATCGAGTCAGTATTGAGAGACAATCCATCATACGGTTCGCCACGTATTGCTTTGACACTCCAGCGCAACCACAAACCGATTGAAAGAGTGATGAAAATATTTGGGATCAAGGATTACCGCAGACGCGGGAAAAAATGGAAAAAGACCAGGAATATCAAGATAGTCTATCCGAATCTGCTGTTGGATGAATATCCGGAATATGAGAATCATATCTGGGTATCTGATTTCACCTACATTCCGTTCCAAGGCAAAACAGTATACCTGGCCACTGTCTTGGATTTATTTTCCCGAAAAATTGTGGGGCTGTCCGTTTACACCACGCAACTGGTTTTGTCCGCTTTCCTGAATGCTTTGCACAACCATCCGAGACCAGGGATATTCCACTCGGACAATGGAAGCGAATATGATTCGGAATTTTTCATCGAAGCGTTGCGAACTGTCGGAGTATCCATTTCTCGTTCCGCTCCCGGTTGTCCATGGGAAAACGGATACCAGGAATCGTTCTATGACAAATTCAAAATTGACCTGGGCGATCCGGCACGTTTCAAGACGCTAGGTGAGCTGGTATACGAGATTTATCAAACAATATGGAAATACAATCACACCCGGATTCATACCGCCCTCAAAATGCCACCTCAACAATTTGCGTTTTTGGCAACAACGAAATACAATTTAGTAAACAAGGTTAGTGTCTAAAGAAATGGGGGAAGTACAAACAGCCAGGATTTATGAAGCATTGACCCTTCGTTGTTGTCCAAGAACCTCGTAGACAACAATGGGAGTAATGACCGATAACGTCATGAAGTCGAGTTGATTGCCCATGGGTATCTGGACAACTTCATCCATCAACGCCATTTTTGGCTTGGATAGACCACCGACTTCAGTGCCAAATACGATCGCAAAGTCATTCCCGCTAAGATCCGTTTCAAAGAACGAATTGGTTGCTTGCGGAGATGTCCCTATGAGACGAATGCCATTGGCGTGTATAACTTCGGCACATTCCTCAAGAGAATCATGATAGTGAATAGGCAAATCTGGAAGGCCATGCTTCCTGATCTTTGCAGACCATGAGCCTATCTTGCCCAATGCCTTTGGGTGATCGTGGCGTAGTGACTGACCAGTGATATGTAACTCACAGGCTCCGTCAGTTGCTAAAATCACTTGAATGACATTGGCGATGTCGTATGGGGCGCGTAAGCAATCATAAATAAGTCTCACCATAACATCCTCCTTTCTGCTAATTTGACTAGATTGTTCAGCTCTTAAACTTGAAGGGCTTTTTCTGTTGTATACCTTTCTTAGATTTTTGTCAAGTATTGTAGCATTGCAGCGTCAAGTTTACACCTGACCACAACATTCAAACATGAAAGCCCCTTTTGATATACCCCGAATTCAAACAAATATCCATACTTTGCGACCGAGTCGCATTAAAAAAAAGCTGAAATTGAACTTTTAGCGAGCAATCGTCGGAATTCAGCCAACATAAACTTGTACTGCGGTTTCCCTACTCCGTATCTATTACCAAGGTTTCCGTCCACTTTATTTGCCACCAAAAAAAGTGGATAAATTAATATTATTCAATTGAATTAATCGGCAATTCTATAATAAATTTCGAGCCCAGGCCATCTCCCTCGCTCTCCGCCCAGACGCGTCCGTGGTGCGCTTCAATGATGTTTTTGGCGACATAGAGACCGAGTCCCGTGCCAGCGACGTTCAGCCGTCCTATGTCTTTGCCGCGGGAAAACTTGGCGAAAAGATAGGGCATTTCCATCACGGGAATTCCAATCCCGGTGTCGGAAACCGTGATCCTGACCGCTCTTTTTGTATCTTGTATCTTGGAATTTGTTTCTTGTTTCTTAGAACTTGTTTCTTGTATATCACTTATATCTTGTATCTTGGAACTTGTCTCTTGTTCCGTATTTGGAATTTGTTCAACTCGAACCGTCACCCCTCCTTCATTGGTATATTTCAAAGCATTGTCTATGAAATTGGAAATCACTTCCCGAATTTTTATCTGGTCGGCCATGATCTCCGGCAGCGGATCTTTCGGCAATTTCATTTCCAGTTTGAGACCTTTATTCATAGCAATGATCGTGAAATTGTCAACAAGTTCCTTGAGCATATCCTCCAGCCGAAACAATTTCTTTTGATATTCCATCCGCCCCGATTCGATGCGGGAAATGGAAAGCAGATTTTCCACCAGATTGATGAGCCGTTCGCCGGAAAGATAGACCTTGTTCAGCGCCTCGCGCACCTGCGGCAACACTTCGCCATAGGTGCCTTCCAAAATCAGCGAGACAAAGCCCTTGATGGCCGTGAGCGGGGTGCGCAACTGATGCGAAGCGATGGAAATAAATTCCGATTTGGCATTGTCCAGTTTCCGCAACTGGTCATTGGCTTGGGATAACTTTTCCGACATCAATTGGAGTTCTTCTTTCCTTTTCACTTCCGCTTTCACCGAACGAATCATATACCAACCCATGATCGTTGTGCCCGTGAGCGTCACTCCAATCAGGATTTGGTTGGTCGAACTGGTGGCAAAAGCGAACATTGACGCAATGGCGATGAATTGAGCGACCACCAGGGCTTGCACTCCGAGCAATTTGATATCAAATGCTTTATATTTGACGATGAGATAAGCAAGAAATCCCATGAAAATAGTCATGCCGAAAAGACCATAAAATTCAAGTCCAAAATTATTAACATATCCCTTATCCATAAGATAACTTGCTAAAAAACCTGTCACAAAAAAAGAAAATAGGAATAATTCAATTCCAAAAATCAGAAGCAGAATCTGTTTTCGAAAGTCCGTCTTTTCTTTGATATATTTATAAATGCCATAAACAAGAATCCAGACAGATAGAAATAACTCTAGTCCATAGATATAGTAAAGATACCATCCGCCATCTTTTGCTCCACAATTAACTAAATCAAAACCGATAGCATTTTTGTAAGAAAATACAGTTGCAATTAAAAAAATCAATCCTAAAAACAATTTAAGTTTAAAGTTAATATCTTTTTTGTTTATAAAAACATACACAAAATAAAAACATAGGATAAATAAAAGCGAAATTAAAATTCCGAAGAACGAAAAAATGAACATTATCACATCGCTATTCACATTTGTCCACGCTATCAAGTTGACAAATAACCATAACGAAAAAACTATCGATAGTGACAGCAGAATTTTGCTTAATATG
>Ga0315273_10013709_pt1 | contig 10436 bp, 10 predicted proteins | sample YL17G02_0_MG_FD_205753 | JGI IMG/M metagenome (GOLD analysis project Ga0315273, IMG submission 205753) | Sediment microbial communities from Yellowstone Lake, YNP, Wyoming, USA - YL17G02_0 | ecosystem: Environmental > Aquatic > Freshwater > Lake > Sediment | place: USA: Wyoming | collected... | reverse complement strand
CGAGCATCCACGCCCTTAGCTGCCACCTGCTGGTCGAGGACCGCAGCATCAGCCAGGGCTGCGTTCTACTCGAAGGCATAAACGACCTCTTGCTGAATCGCTTCTCCATCGCCCACAGCACCATCCAGATGGAGACCGAGGAGTGCGATCCCAACGCTCTCCACTGCTACCTCTCGCCCGAAGGCACGGTGAGCGGCGATCACGCCCACTGAGCTTATCCAACGCAACTCGGGTCGTGTACAGAGGCTGGGCAGGCACGGGGGCCTGCCCCTACGATTCCTACCTCTCGCCTGAGGGGACGATGAGCGGCGACCACTCCCATTGATCCGTCCCGATTCCTGTAGGGGCGGGCCCCTGTGCCCGCCCTGCCCTCGTGTCCTACCTTGAATTGACGGGCGGCGGCGCGCCGGTTTATGCTCATCTTGTCCCCCACACGCTCGGCGAAAGGCGGAAGCGATGACGCAGGCCCGTTTTCGCGTCGGTAACCTCGAACTCCTCGTCATGTCCGATGGCTCCTTCTACCTCGACGCCGGCGCCGTCTTCGGCGTCGTGCCGCGGGAGCGCTGGGAGCCCTACGCCGGCCCAATCGACAACCATCACCGGCTGGCCCTGGGCACGAACTGCGTCGCGCTGCGGTCGCAGGGGAAGGCGATCCTGATCGAGACCGGCGTCGGCGAAAAGTCGATGCGCAAGGATGCCACGCCGCTGGAAGAAGGCAGCCTGCTCACGGAGCTGGAGGCGGGCTTCGGCCGGCCGGAGGACGTCGACATCGTCATCAACTCGCACCTTCACGGCGACCACTGCGGTTGGAACACGCGCTATGTCGATGGCACGCTCCTGCCGACGTTCCCGAAGGCGGAGTACCTTATCCAGAGGGCGGAGTGGGAAGCGGCGACGCACCCCAACGAGCGCACGCGCGCGACGTACCTGGCGGAGAACCTCACGCCGGTGGCGGAGAGCGGCCGGCTGCGCCTGCTCGACGGCGAGACGAAGGTGACAGATGAGGTCACGATAGTCCCAACCGTCGGGCACAGCGAAGGGCACGCCAGCGTCGTGATCACGTCCGGCGGTGAGATGGCAATCTACATCGGCGACATGGTGCAGCAGGCGGTGCAGTTGGAGCGCACGGCGTGGGTGGCGGCGTTCGATGTCTTGCCGTTGATGTCGATGGAGGCGAAGAAGCGGCTCGTGGAGAAGGCCATCCAGGAGAAGGCGCTCCTCATCTGCGTGCATCTGTCGTTTCCCGGCGCCGGCCACATGACGCGCACGCCGGACGGTTACAAGAAGTGGGTGCCCGCATAGGACCGCGGGCATGCGTCGGATGGAACCGATAACGGACGAATCTCCCTTGAAACGTAGCGCGCTCGATGCGGAGCACCGGCGGCTCGGCGCCAAGATGGTGCCCTTTGCCGGCTGGGAGATGCCGCTCCAATTCTCCGGCATCGTCGACGAGCACAACGCCGTCCGTCACTGGGCCGGCGTCTTCGACGTCTCACACATGGGACGCCTCGTCCTGACCGGTCGCGACGCGGCAGCGTTGCTCCGCCGGGCGCTCACGTTCAATGTCCACCGTCTCAGGGAGGGGCAGGCCCACTACGCTGTCATGTGCCAGGAGGACGGCGGCGTCATCGACGATGTCTTCCTCTACCGCATGGACGCCGGTCGCTTCCTCCTCGTAACGAACGCCGTCAACGCAGACAGGGACCGCGACCACATCGCCGGGCTCGCCGAGCCGGGGATGGACGTGACTATCGACGACATTCAGATTCGAACGGCGATGCTGGCGATCCAGGGGCCGGAGGCCGCGCCGCTGCTGGCGGAGACCGTGACACGGGCGCCGATAGAGGAGCTGCCGCGTCACGGCTGCATGGAGTTCGAGCTTCTGGGTTCGAACGCAGTCATCGCTCAGAGCGGGTACACAGGCGAAGACGGCTTCGAGATCGTGATGGACGCCGCCCGCGCGCACGCGTTCTGGAGGGGGTTGCTGTCGGCACGCGTGAAGCCGTGCGGCCTGGGCGCCCGCGACACGCTCCGTCTGGAAGCGGCGCTTCCCCTCTACGGCAACGATATCGACAAGACCACAAACCCATTCGAGGCGGGCCTCGCGTGGGTGGTCGACCTGGACGACGAACCGTTCATCGGCCGCGAGGCGCTTCTGCGTGTGCGGGAGACGGGCGTACGGCGGCGACTTGTCTGCCTCAAGGCGTTGGAGAAGGGGATCATGCGGTCGGACTGCGCCGTGTTGCACGACGGCGAGGTCGTTGGTAGAGTAACGAGCGGCGGCTTTTCCCCTACACTCGGAATCAGCATCGGCATGGCATACGTCCCTTCGGAGCTTGCCGGGGACGGGACCTCGTTGGTGGTAGACGTGCGCGGCAGACCGCTGCCGGTTGTGGTGGTGAAGCGGCCTTTCTATAAGCGGGCTTGAGGACACAGGGAGCGCGACATGACCAGCAGCCCGAAGGACCGGCGCTACACCAAGGAGCACGAATGGGTCCGCCTCGGCGAGGGCGAGGCGACGGTGGGCATCACCGATTTCGCGCAGGAGCAGTTGGGAGATCTCGTCTACTTCGACCTGCCGGAGCCCGGCGCTCAGATCCGTCAGCATGCCAAGCTAGGCGAAGTGGAGTCGGTGAAGGCGGTATCGGAGATATACGCGCCGCTCAGCGGCGAGGTCATCGAAGTGAACCAGAAGGCGATGGATTCGCCGGAGCTGGTGAATCAGGACCCATACGGCGAGGGCTGGCTGCTCAAGGTGCGGCCGGCCGACGCGTCGGAGATGGACAGTCTGCTCTCGGCCGAAGATTACGATGCTCTGGTGGCAACGGCCGAGGGCGGGCAGCATTAGTTTTTGACACGAGCCGCACTTGTCTAATCCCTACGTCCCGAACACGGATGCCGACCGCCGCGCCATGCTCGAGCGGATCGGCGTCGCCTCCGTTGACGCTCTTTTCGACGATATCCCCGCGCATTGCCGCAACCCCGGCCTCACGCTACCCCCTGCGCTCAGCGAGATGGAATTGGCGCGCGAGTTGGCGCAGATGGCGGCGCGAAACCGGTCCATCGCGGAGACGCCGTGCTTCCTGGGCGCCGGCGCCTACCGGCACTTCATCCCCAGCGTCGTCGATTACGTAATCCGGCAGGGCGCCTTCGCGACGGCCTACACGCCGTATCAGCCGGAGATAAGCCAGGGGACGCTGCAATCGATCTTCGAGTTTCAGTCGCTGGTCTGCGAGCTGACGGGAATGGACGTGGCCAACGCCGGCATGTACGACGGCGCCAGCGCCCTCGCCGAGGCCTGCCTGATGGCGGTGCGAATCACGGGTCGCGAACGCCTGGCGCTGCTTTCGACGGTCAACCCCAGCTACCAGCGGGTCGTGCGGACGTACGCCGAGGGCCACGCGCTGCCGGTCGATGTGATGACGCCGGACGATCCGGCGCTGAGCGAGAAGCATGCCTGCCTCGTCGTTCAGCAGCCGAACTTCTTCGGCTATCTCGAAGACGTCGAGGAGCTGGAAAGGCGCGCCCATGCTGCCGGCGCCCTCTACATCGTCGTGCCGGAGCCGATGTCGCTGGGCATGTTCAGGCCGCCGGGCGAGTACGGCGCGGACATCGTCGTCGCCGAGGGGCAGCCGCTGGGCGTGCCGTTGAGCTTCGGCGGACCGTACGTGGGCCTGTTCGCGACGCGCCGGGAGCACATCCGGCAGATGCCCGGGCGGCTCGTCGGGCAGACGAAGGACGTTGACGGGCGGACCGGCTATGTCCTGACGCTCCAGACGCGGGAGCAGCACATCCGACGCGAACGCGCGACGTCGAATATCTGCACGAACGAGCAGCTCTGCGCGCTGGCCGCCACGGTCTATCTCTGCGCGCTGGGCAAGCAGGGCCTGCGACGGGTCGCTGAGCTCTGCTATCACAAGGCGCACTACGCCGCCGACAGGATTGCTGCGCTTAACCGATACTCGCTGCCGCTGACGGGCACGTTCTTCCAGGAGTTCGTCGTGCGCTGTCCGCGGCCGCCGCGCGAGGTGAACGCAGCCCTGCTGGAACGCGGGATAATCGGCGGTCTGGATGTATCGAAGCAGATCGACGGTGGCATGCTGCTCTGCGTCACGGAGATGAACGGCCGCGAGGAGGTCGATCACCTGGTAGATGCGCTGAGTGAGATCGGGGCATGAGCGACGGAGAGCGCCGCGACATGGGCTCTAAGCTCAGCTTCGGCCGCGGCCGCCCGGGGCGCACGGCGGTCACGCTACCGGACTGCGACGTCCCGCTCGCGGAGATGCCGTCGCCTTCGCTGCTGCGCGATGACCTGCCGCTGCCGGAGATGTCGCAGCCGGAGATCGTCCGCTACTTCACGAACCTCGCCTGTCTGAATTACAGCGTCGACACCGGCTTCTACCCGCTCGGCAGTTGCACCATGAAGTACAACCCCAAGCTGCACGAGGACCTGGCGCGACTGCCCGGGTTCGCGGTGGTGCATCCGCTGCAGCCGGTCGAGACTGTTCAAGGCGCGCTGGCGCTGATGCACGAGTTGCAGGGCTTCCTGTCCGAGATAACCGGCATGCACGCGGTGAGCCTGGCGCCGGCCGCGGGCGCCCATGGCGAGCTGACAAGCATTCTCACGGTGAGGGCGTACCTGGAGCATCGCGGCGAGTCGCGGCACAAGGTGCTCGTGCCGGATTCGGCGCACGGCACCAACCTGGCGACGGTATCGACGGCGGGATTCCAGTGTCTGGCCATCGCCTCCGACGCGCGAGGGAACACGGACCTGGCGGCGCTGGCCGAAGCGCTCGACGAGGATGTAGCGGCGCTGATGCTGACGCTCCCCAACACGCTGGGCCTGTTCGATCAAAACATCGTGCAGATCGCGCAAATGGTGCACGAGACGGGCGCGCAGCTCTACTGCGACGGCGCCAACTTGAACGCGCTGCTCGGGCAGGTGAAGATCGGCGACCTGGGCTTCGACGTGGTGCAGATGAACCTGCACAAGACGTTCAGCACGCCGCATGGTGGCGGCGGTCCGGGCGCGGGACCAGTCGCCGTGAAGGCGCACCTGGCGCCGTTTCTGCCGTCGCCGGTCGTCGGGCAGGCCGCCAATGGCGCCTACGTCTTCGAGGAGCCGGAACACAGCATCGGCAAGGTGGGAGCGTTCCACGGCAACTTCGGGATAATGGTGAGGGCATATGCCTACATTCGGAGCCTCGGCGCTCCGGGCCTGCGCGAGGTGAGCGAGAACGCGGTGCTGAACGCCAATTACTTGCTGGCATGCCTGCGTGAGGCGTATGATCTTCCCTACGAGAGGCGCTGCCTGCACGAGGTGGTCTTCTCGGGTTCGCGGCAACGGGCGAAAGGGGTGCACACCTCCGACGTCGCGAAGAGGCTAATCGACTACGGGTTTCACCCGCCGACCGTGTATTTCCCGCTCATCGTCGACGAGGCGCTGATGATAGAACCGACGGAGACGGAGAGCAAAGAGACGCTGGACGCCTTCTGCGCGGCGATGCTGGCGATCGCGCGGGAGGCGGAGGAAGAGCCCGAGCTGCTGCGGAGCGCGCCGCACGACGCGCCCCTGCGCCGTCTCGACGAGGCCGGGGCCGCGCGTCATCCGGTGTTGCGCTGGCAAAGGGAGGATCAGGCATGAAGTGGTTGTGGTTTGCGGGCGTCGCTATCGTGCTGGCTGCGGCGTCGGCGTGCGGCGGCGGCGACAAAGCGGCGCCGTCGCTGAGTGACGCCGACCTCAAGAACATCGTGATGGTTACCTCGGAGGGCCTCCCCGTGCCGCTCACGTTGCAGAGCGATACCGCGACGGCGAACGCACAGGCAGCGGGGGCATTTGCCGATCCACAGAAATGGGCGGCGAACTACCAAAAGTGGGGCAGGACAGGCGGCCACGAGGCCACCTTTAGCGCTGCGGGGGGCCAGGACGCTGCGGCACAAACGCAGGCAGAGTCGTACAAGACAACCGGCGGCGCCAAAGACGCGCTCGCCGCCTTGCGCGACTTCATGACCTCCGGCGAAGCGCTGACTACGTACACAAACCTGGGTTACACCGATGCCAAGATCGACGTGGTCGACGCGGCGAAGGTGGGTGACGACTCGTCTTCTTACCGGCTCCACGTATCGTACGAGGGGGCGCAGTTCGACACGCTCGTGATCATATTCCGGCGGGGCCCCGTGCTGGCGCAGGCGTCGGTGGGCGGAGCCACAGACGCCTCCGACTTGACAGGTGTGGGGGCGCTGGCAAACCAGATGGACGGCCGCATCCAGAACATCCTCAGCGAGCAGCCCTTGAGCTCGCAGGGCAACTAGGCCCCCCTTCTAGCCTTTCCCCGGCTGCATCGGTGTAGCGCCATAGCGCACTGCCCGCTCGCTCCCCCCAGCACTCCGCCGGCGAAGCGCAAGGAAAGCGCAGGGAAAACGCTCGCTTCCCGTCAAGCAACGCATCTCCTCGCACGTTAGCATTTGCTCGGACATCTCTGTCGGGAGCGGTTCCTGGGTCTAGACTGTCGGCTTCACAAAGCGGTGAGGACGCTCCCGTTGCGGCACCCCCGCTCTCTCCTTAGACTACTCCTCATCGGTCCGACCCGTCTCACCAGGCAGGCTCGCACGTAAACGAAAACCATCGCGCGTGAGCGACTGTCGGGCGCACGTGGTTTGCCAGACAGGCTGATGCTATCATGACGCGGAAGGCCGCGGCTCACCGCACAACGCAATTGCGCTTGAGGAGGTAGTTGGATGGCAGCCGAGGGGTTCGATCTCAGCGGGAAGAAGGCGCTGGTCATCGGTGCCGGCTCGAGCGCGGGGCGCGCCATCGCCCTGGCGCTGGCCGAGGCGGGCGCCGACGTGGCGGTGACCTCAGCGGCACGCGATGACGCCGACGCAGCGTCGACCACCGAGACGGCGCGTCTGCTGGGTAAGGCGCAGGCCGGACAGATCGATGCGACGTCGTCGGCGGACATCCGGGACGCGGTCGCCGGCGCGACGCGCGACCTCGGCAGGCTCGACATCCTCGTGACCTGCGCCGACCTGTTCCTCGCGAAGCCCGTGGAAGAGATTTCGGATGCCGAGTGGGAGCGGGTGCTGATCACGAACCTGAGCAGCGTCTTCTTCGCCTGTCGGACCGCCGGTCCGCAAATGGCGAGGCAAGGCTACGGGCGGATCATCAACGTCGCCTCCGGTCTGGGAGAACGAGGACTGCCCAACTGCTCGGCGTACTGCGCCGCCAAGGGTGGCGTGCTCAACATGACGCGGGCGCTGGCGCAGGAGTGGGCGGCGAAGGGCGTGACGGTCAACGTCATCGCTCCGGCCTGGATGGAAGACACGCCGGGCCTGGGTGACCCCGACCCGGAGTCGAACCGTTTGCTCCGTTTCATACCGATGCGCCGCGCCGGCCGTCCGGACGAGATCGGGCCGCTGGCAGTGTACATGGCGTCGGAGTCTGCGGGCTATCTCACCGGGCGGGCCATCTTCGTCGACGGCGGCCTGCTGGCCCACCTGTAGTAAGGAGAGACAATGCCTTTCACGGATGTAAACGGCTTCAAGATGCACTACCAGGTGCGCGGCGAAGGCCCGCCCCTGGTGATCGCCCATGGGCTGCTTAGCAGCATGGCGATGGCGGACCTCCTGGGCGAGGTGCCGCCCGCCCTTTTCCAGGACTTTAGCGTCGTGACGTACGATGCCCGGGGTCACGGCCAGTCCGGCTTCACAAGTGACGTGGCCGACTACGAATGGGAGTCGCTGGTGGCGGATATGCTGGCGTTGTTCGAGCACCTGGGCATCGAGAAGGCGCATCTGGGCGGCAGCTCGATGGGCGGCGGCACCGCGCTGGTCTTCGCCCTGCGGCACCCGGAGAAGGTGGAGAAGATCGTCCTGCAATCGCCGCCGCCGGTGGGCCAGCAGCAATCGGCGCCCGGCGCGGCGTTGTTCGGAGGGCTGGCGAAGCTCGTCGAAGGGCTGGGTTTGAAGGAGGCGGTGGACATCGCTCTCCGGTTGAAGCCGTGGTGCGAAGTGAAGAAAACGGCGCCCATGATCTTCCAGTGGATCCAGTACTGGCTGCTTTCGCTCAACCCGCAGGCGCTCGTCCCCGCTATTCGAGGCATCGTCCTGGGGCCGGCGCTGTCGGATGAGGACTTTGCCCGCGTCGCTGCGCCGACCCTCCTGATCGCGCATCCCGATGACGAGCTGCACCCCGTTGCCTCGGCGGAGCGACTGCGCGACGAGATACCGCAGTCACGACTCGTCGTGGCTCCCGATGCCTGGTACTACAACGTTCACCGCGATGAGCTGGTGGCCACCATCAAGGGCTTCCTGAACGGCGACTGAGTCAATGCCCGACCCGGAAGACGGCGACCCAGCGGCCTCCGAAAGCGTCTCCCCCGACGTCTACGATAGCCGCTACTTCTTCGCGTCCTGCGAAGGCTATGAGGACTTCCGCAAATCCGGCGGAAGGAAGCTGGGCGCCCGTTTCCAGAAGGCGCTGGAGCTGGCGCAGATACGCCCCGGCGAACGCGTCCTCGATATCGGCTGCGGGCGCGGCGAGCTTGTCGTGCACGCCGCCATGCTGGGCGCTCAGGCCGTGGGCATCGACTACGCCGAAGAGGCGGTGCGCATCGCCGAAGAGGCGCTGGCGGGGCATCCGGCGGAGGTCCGCGACCGCACCGATGTGCAACTCATGAATGCGCGGGCGCTGGAGTTCGACGACCGGTCATTTGACCTGGCGGTCATGAGCGACGTCGTCGAGCACTTATACCCCCACGAGTTGGCGGAGGCGCTGCGGGAGACGTGGCGCGTCCTGCGGCCCGGCGGCCGGCTGATAGTCCACACCTGTCCCAACCGGCTTCTCTATGAGCTCACCTACCCCGTCTACATCCGCAACGTGCACCGCGTGGTCCGCCGCGTCGCCGAGATGGCGCACTACCAGAGCTACGTCATGGGTCCGAGCCTGTCGGTCGGACGTGAGTTCCCGCGCAGCGACGATGAGCGTCGCGTCCACGTGAATGAGCAGACGGCGGCCGGGCTGGCCCTGTCGCTGGGAGAATGCGGCTTTCGCGTCCGAAAGACGGAGTACTGGGAGATACCCCACCAACTGCCGTACCTGTCGCGGCGGATGACCATCGAGCTGATGCTGCTGGACAGCGTGCGCTACCTGCGGCCGCTGAGCTACGTCTGGCCGTTGAACCGCTTGTTCGCCAACCACATCTGGATGGTCGCAGAGAAACCATCGTAGCCGAGGCTTTCCAGCCTCGGCGTCGATCTGCGGCTGGTCGGATGCGGAGCCCGGACCCTACTTCATTGTGGCCCCGACAACGCCCCCGCGTGCCAGATCCTCGATCTCTCGCTCCGAGAGGCCCAGGAGGTCGACGAAGACGTAGCGGTTGTGCTCGCCCGGCTCCGGCGCCGGCAGGCGGACGTGGCAGGGCGTGAGGCTGAAGCGCCACGGCAGGGCAGGCATCTCCTCGACGCCGCCCAGGTGCGAGACAGGCTCGAGGAAGCGACGCTCTCGCAGGCGGGCGTCCGCCGATACCTCTTCGCGAACGGGGAGTCGCGCGGCGGACACGCCCGGGAAGCTGAGTGCGCAGTCGCGAGCGTCGACCTCGACGTGCTGCCCTTCGCCGCTGTCGCGATGGTGCAGGAGAGCGGCGCAAACGGCTGCCGCAGCGGCCGTGCCCGCGACGACGTCGCCCGGCGTCGAGGCGTTGCCGTCGAAGCCGCGCACAGATGCGACGATGATATCGGGCCGCGCGGCGCGCAGGGCGTCGTAGGTGATGCCGAGGTGTACGCGCTCCGCCGCGTCGAAGCCTTCGACAACGACGTCGCACCGGGCGACGAGACGCTGGAGGAGACGGGTGCCGCGAGGGGTCGCGAAGTCGAGCGTGCAGCCGAGCTTGTTGCGATTGAGTTGTCGGAACAGCGGCGACCGTGCGGTCGTCCCGCGTTCGACGGCGATGACCTCCGCGCCGGCGTCGCCAAGGAGGCGGGCGGCATAGGCCGCGGCAACGTTCGGGCCGAGGTCGAGAACGCGATAGGCGGCCAGCGGCAAACGGTACATCATGCGACCTCAGATCACCGATTCTGCCTCGAGACGGGCCAGCTCGTCGCCGCTGAGGCCGAGCAGGCCGCAGTAGACCTCATCGTTGTGCTCACCGGGCCGTGGCGCGGGCGAGACGGCCGCGATGCCCGACACCCTGAACGGCGGCGGGAAAGTCTCATCGCCTTCGGGTTGCGGCCAATCGAGCTGGCGGCCGTCGGCGGCGAACGCGGCGGCGGCAAGGCATTCCGCACCGTCGACCTCCACCTGCTGGCCGCAGCCGAGAATCGCCATGTTCAGCAGCGGCAGCAGCGTCGCGGCGAAGGCGTTGAGGCCGGCGAAGTACTCTGCGAACAGGCCATCGTTGTCTGACGGCGGAGCGGTGACGCGCGTCAGGATCAGGCGC
>Ga0315273_10013707_pt1 | contig 10436 bp, 9 predicted proteins | sample YL17G02_0_MG_FD_205753 | JGI IMG/M metagenome (GOLD analysis project Ga0315273, IMG submission 205753) | Sediment microbial communities from Yellowstone Lake, YNP, Wyoming, USA - YL17G02_0 | ecosystem: Environmental > Aquatic > Freshwater > Lake > Sediment | place: USA: Wyoming | collected... | reverse complement strand
CGGGCATCCGGGCCATCGATGTCGCGAACCACGACGGCCGGATGCGGTTCGTCGCCCGTGCCGCGGGTGCGCCGGACCTGCCGGTGGAGCTTAACCTGCCCGGCGTTCACAACGTGCAGAACGCGCTCGCCGCCATCGCGATCGGCCGCGAGGCCGGCGTCATCGACGCCGCGATCGCCAAGGCGCTCGCCGAGTTCCGCGGCGTGGGCCGCCGCTTCCAGCGCTACGGCGAGATCGAAGCGGAAGGAGGCGGCACCTACACGCTGATCGACGACTACGGCCACCATCCGACCGAGATGGCGGCGACGATCGCGGCCGCGCGCGGCAGCTTTCCGGGGCGCCGGCTCGTGCTCGCGTTCCAGCCGCACCGGTACACGCGCACGCGGGACCTGTTCGAGGATTTCGTGCAGGTGCTGTCGACGGCCGATGTGCTGGTGCTCACCGACGTCTACCCGGCCGGTGAATCGCCGATCGTGGCGGCAGACGGCCGCGCGCTGGCCCGTGCGGTGCGCGTCGCCGGCAAGGTCGAGCCGGTGTTCGTCGAATCCGTCGCGGAACTGCCGGCCGCGATTCGTGCGCTCGTGCGCGACGGCGATGTCGTGGTCACGATGGGCGCGGGCTCGATCGGGCAGGTGCCGGTCACTCTGGGTGAGCACGCATGATGATGAACGAGCCGCAGACGTTCACCGCGCTGCGCGGCAAATTGGCGCGCGATGTGCCGCTCGCGCGTTTCACGAGCTGGCGCTGCGGCGGGCCGGGCGACCGGGTCTACGTGCCGGCCGATCGCGACGACCTCGCGACATTCGTTCGGCAGTTGCCGCAGGACGAGGCGCTGACGGCGATCGGGCTGGGCAGCAATCTGCTCGTGCGCGACGGCGGCATCCGCGGGTCCGTCGTCGTCCTTCACGCCGCGCTCAACGCGCTGGAGTTGCGCGACGGCCTGATCTACGCCGAAGCCGGCGTCGCGAGTCCCAAGGTCGCCCGGTTCGCGGCGACGCACGGCTTCGCCGACGCCGAATTTCTTGCCGGGATTCCCGGAACCGTCGGTGGCGCGCTGGCGATGAACGCCGGCTGTTACGGCGGCGAAACGTGGCGCTTCGTGGCGCGCGTCGAAGTCCTGACCCGCGCCGGGATTCTCGAGGAGCGGCTACCCGCGGCGTACGTGACCGGTTACCGCTCGGTGCGTCGCGTTGATGGCGGCGCGCCCGACGGCATCTTCACCGCGGCCTGGTTCGCGTTTCCGCAAGGCGACAGCCGTGCCGCACGCGAGCGGATTGCGGAGCTTCTGCGCTGGCGCATCGCGACGCAGCCGCTCAATCTGCCGAATGCCGGCAGCGTGTTCCGCAACCCCGCCGGCGACCACGCGGCGCGGCTCATCGAAAGCTGCGGCCTCAAGGGCTACGCGGTCGGCGGCGCGCACGTCTCCGAAAAACACGCGAATTTCATCGTCAACCCGCAGGGTCGGGCGAAGGCCGCGGACATCGAGTCGATCATCGCGCACGTGCGCGCTGCCGTGCGCGCGCAAACGGGCGTCGATCTGGAGCCCGAGATACAGGTCGTAGGTGAGCACGCATGAGCGAGCCGGGCACAACCCAGACCCGCGAAGAGCGTCGGCGAGCGATTGCGGCGGCCGACATACGGACGCGGCACGCGCACTGCACGCGCAAAGAGGCCGCATGACGGAGTTCGGCAAAGTGGCCGTATTGATGGGCGGGCCGTCGGCGGAGCGCGAGATCTCGTTCCTGTCCGGCAATGCCGTGCTGAAGGCGCTCGTGGAAAGGGGCGTGGATGGCCATGCGTTCGATCCGAAGGAACGGCAGATTTTCGACCTGAAGCGCGAGCGCTTCGATCGTGTGTTCATCGCGCTCCACGGCAGGTTCGGCGAGGACGGTACCGTGCAGGGCGCGCTCGAAACGCTGGGCATCCCGTACACCGGCAGCGGCGTGATGGCTTCGGCGCTCGCGATGGACAAGTGGCGAACGAAACTTGTCTGGCAGGCGACCGGCATCCCGACGCCGCGCTATCGCGTGGTCGATGCTGCCACCGATTGGAAAAGCGTCGTCGCCGAACTGGGCCTGCCACTGATCGTGAAACCCGCGCGCGTAGGTTCGTCGATCGGTCTCACGAAGGTCGCCGGCGTCGACCGCGACGAACTTGCGCTCGCGCACTTTGAAGCGGCGCGGCACGACGATCTCGTTCTGGCCGAGGAGTTCGTCGCGGGCACGGAATTGACCGCGTCGATCCTGGGCGATCGCGCGCTGCCGCTGATCCGGATCGAGGCACCGCAGGGCAATTACGACTACCACAATAAATACTTCTCCGATGCCACGAAATACTTCTGCCCCTGCGGGCTCGCGGAGCCGAAGGAGCACGAAATCCGGGCGGCGTCGCTCGCCGCATTCCGCATCGTGGGTTGCAGCGGCTGGGGCCGGCTCGACCTGATCCTGAAAGCGGACGGCTCCTTCCAGTTTCTCGAGGTCAACACGTCGCCGGGGATGACCGGCCATTCGCTGGTGCCGATGGCGGCGAAGGAAGCGGGGATGAATTTCGGCGACCTGTGCCTGGAAATCCTGCGGGGTGCGCATGTGGGGTGACGCGAAACAGCTCAACGCCATTGCGGCGGTGCTGGCGCTGATCGCGGGGCTTGCCCTGCTGTGGGGTGCGCTAGCGTGGGCACTGCGCCAGCCGCCGTTCGCGTTCCGCGACGTGGTCGTCCATGGAGCGATGGAGCGCGTGAACGCGGCGCACCTCGAGGCGGCCGTCCGCGACGAGCTCACGGGCACGTTCTTCACGATGAATCTCGATCGCGCGCGAAGCTCGCTGGCTCGGGTCCCGTGGGTACGCAACGTCGCGCTGCGCCGGCAATGGCCGCAGCGGCTCGAGGTGACGATCGAGGAGCACGCGCCTCTGGCGCGCTGGAACGATGCCGGCCTCGCCAATACGCTGGGCGAGGTGTTCGTCGCCGACTACAACGGCGAGTTGCCGCAGTTTGAAGGACCGGACGGCAGCGCGGCGCAGGTGACGACGCGATTCCGCGAATGGAGCGATGCACTCGCGCCGCTGGCACTCACGCTGGAAGGCATCCGGCTCTCGCCGCGCGGAGGCTGGCGTCTCGCCGCGCGAGGGGCCACCGGAACGCTGGCGATCGAGCTCGGGCGCGACGAGCCCACCGTGCGGCTCGCGCATTTCGTCGCGGTGTACGAACGCACGATCGGCGTGCTCGCGCGCGCCGGAACCCGCATCGATCACGTGGACCTGCGTTACCGGAACGGTTTTGCGGCGCGCGTGCCCGGATTCCGCGAGCGCGCGGCGAAGAAGGCATGAGCGAAGCCGTCAGGGCAAAGAGGATGGGAAAGCGATGGTGAAGGAAGTCAAGAACTTGATCGTCGGTCTCGACATAGGCACGTCGAAGATCGTCGCGATCGTCGCCGAAGTCGCGCCCGACGGCGGACTCAACATCATCGGGCTCGGCACGCAGCCTTCGCGTGGCCTGAAGAAGGGCGTCGTCGTCAACATCGAGGCGACCATGGGGTCGATCCAGCGCGTGCTGGAAGAGGCCGAGCTGATGGCGGATTGCCGTATCACCGAGGTCTACACGGGGGTTGCGGGCAGCCACATCCGGAGCCTGAATTCGAGCGGCATGGTGGCGATCAAGGAGAAGGAAGTCACGCAGGCCGACATCGACCGTGTCGTCGAGACGGCGAAGGCGATCGCGATCCCCAACGATCAGCAGATCCTGCACATCCTGCCGCAGGAATTCATCATCGATGGCCAGGAGGACGTGCGCGAACCGCTGGGAATGAGCGGCGTGCGCCTCGAGGTCAAGGTGCACATCGTCACCGGGGCGGTGTCGGCGGTCGAGAACATCACCAAGTGCGTCCGCCGCTGCGGGCTCGTCGTGAAGGACGTGATCCTGCAGCCGCTCGCCTCGTCGATCGCGGTGCTGAACGAGGACGAGAAGGACCTGGGGATCTGCCTCATGGACATCGGCGGCGGCACGACGGATCTCGCGGTATTCGCGGGCGGCGCGATCCGCCACACCGCGGTGATCCCGATCGCCGGCGACCAGGTGACCAACGACATCGCGATGACGCTGCGCACGCCGACGAAAGAGGCCGAGGAGCTGAAACTGCGCCACGGCTGCGCGCTGCGCCAGCTCGCCGATCCGAACGACATCATCGAGGTGCCCGGCGTCGGCGACCGGCCGCCGCGGAAGCTCTCGCGGCAGACGCTGGCCGAGGTGATCGAGCCGCGCATCGAGGAGCTCTACACGCTGGTGCAGGCGGAGCTGCGTCGCTCGGGATTCGAGGAGCTGCTCTCGTCCGGGATCGTGCTGACAGGCGGCTCCGCGCTGCTTGCAGGCATGACCGAGCTCGGCGAAGAAGTCTTTCACCTGCCGGTGCGCGTCGGCGTGCCGGCGTATGTCGGCGGTCTCGCGGACGTGGTGAGAAGCCCCCGGTATGCGACGGCGGTCGGGCTCCTGCTCGAAGGCCGCGACCAGTATCTGCGCGCACAGCAATCGCGGGCGCGGACCTCCGGCATCGGCGGCACCGCGGAACGGATGAAGCAATGGTTCAAGGCGAATTTCTAGTCGGTTACACCACCACGCAGTCAAGCACAGCCCATCGCAGCATCTTGCAACAGCAGAAAGGAGCGCACCATGTTTGAAATCATCGACCAGCCCACCCAGAACGGCGCCGTCATCAAAGTCATCGGCGTCGGAGGTTGCGGCGGCAACGCCGTGGAGCACATGATCGCGAGGGGACTCCTGGACGTCGAGTTCATCTGCGCGAACACCGATGTGCAGGCGTTGAAGCGCTCGACCGCCCGGGTGCAGGTGCAATTGGGCACGGCGCTGACGCGCGGGCTCGGCGCAGGGGCGAGACCGGAGATCGGTCGCGACGCCGCAATGGAGGACCGCGATCGCATCGCCGAGATGATCGAGGGCTCCGACATGCTGTTCATCACCGCCGGCATGGGCGGCGGCACCGGAACGGGAGCGGCGCCGGTGATCGCCGACATCGCGAAGAGCATGAACATCCTGACCGTCGCAGTGGTCACCCGCCCGTTCAAGCTCGAAGGCGGGAAGCGGATGAAGGTCGCGCAGATCGGCATCGACGAGCTGGGGAAACGGGTCGACTCGCTGATCATCATCCCCAATGACAAGCTGATGGAAGTGCTGGGCGACGACATCTCGATGCTCGACGCCTACGCGGCGGCGAACGACGTGCTGCACGGCGCGGTATCCGGCATCGCCGAGGTGATCAACAATCCCGGGCTCGTCAACGTCGATTTCGCCGACGTGCGCACCGTGATGGGCGAGGTCGGGATGGCGATGATGGGCTCCGCGATGGCGGAAGGTGCGGATCGCGCGCGGCAGGCGGCCGAACAGGCGGTGCGGAGCCCATTGCTCGAGGACGTCAACCTTGCCGGCGCGCGCGGCGTTCTGGTCAATGTCACCGCATCGTCGGCGCTCCGGATGCGCGAATACCAGGAGGTCATGACGACGATCAAGGAGTTCACCGCGGACGACGCGCTGGTGATCGTCGGCACCGTGATCGACGATGCGATGGAAGATCGGCTGCGCGTGACCATGATTGCGACTGGCCTGGGCGGCGCGCAGGCCGTCCGGCGCGAGCAGCGCGTGCCGAGCATGACACTCGTCGAACAGCCGCAGATTGTGGCGCGCACGGGCACGGACGGCGTGGGCGTGACCGTCGACAACATCGACTACGAGAATTTCGACGCACCGGCGGTGATCAGGAAACGCGAGCGCGGCCTTCCGGCGCCACCGGCTTTCGACACGACCGAGATCCCGGCGTTCCTGCGCAAACAGGCGGACTAGTTGACGACCCCCACGCGCACTGAGTTCGCTGCCCCGCGAGGGGGCGCACAGTGCGCTTCGGGCGGCCGTGCGCGCACTGATTCCCTTCGATCGGCATGGCGCCGGGTGTGATAATATCGGCGTAAACCATTGAACGGTTGGGGGAATGGGGGCCGCGTCCCGCGGCTCCCCGACGCTGGCGGGCTACGGACATGTTGAAGCAACGGACGCTCAAGACCACGATCAAGGCAACGGGTGTCGGTCTGCACACCGGCGCGCGGGTCGAAATCGTGCTCCGCCCGGCGGCGCCGGACACCGGCGTCGTCTTTCACCGCGTCGATCTCGATCGGCCCGTTTCCATCCCCGCCGACGCGCTGCACGTCGGCGACACGCGGCTGTCGTCGACGTTGAAGCGCGATGGCGCGTCGATTTCCACTGTCGAGCACCTGATGTCGGCGCTCGCGGGACTCGGCATCGACAATCTCCACATCGATGTCGCCGGCCCCGAGATTCCGATCATGGACGGCAGCGCCGGGCCTTTCGTCTTTCTGCTGCAAGCGGCGGGAATCGTCGAACAGGACGCGCCGAAGCGCTACCTTCGCATCCTTCTTCCCGTCGAGGTGAAGGACGGCGACAAGTGGGCCCGGTTCGATCCCTACAACGGCTTCAAGCTCGATTTCACGATCGACTTTCCGCACCCGATGTTCGGGACCGAGAATCGAAACGTCGTGATCGACTTCGCCGAGCACTCCTACGTGAAGGAAGTGGCGCGCGCGCGCACCTTCGGCTTCATGCAGGAGGTCGAAGCGATGCGTGCGGCAGGCCTCGGCTTGGGCGGCAGCCTGCAGAACGCGATCGTGCTCGACGAGTACCGCATCCTCAACAGCGAGGGATTGCGCTACGACAACGAGTTCGTCAAGCACAAGGTGCTGGACGCGATCGGCGACCTCTACCTGCTCGGACACCCGTTGATCGGCCAGTACACCGCGTTCAAGTCCGGTCATGGGCTCAACAATGCCGTTGCCCGTGCGCTGCAGGCGCGCCCCGACGCATTCGAGCTCGTCACGTTCGTCGAGCCTGCCGACGTGCCGTCCGCGTTCCAGGATTGGCAGCTCTCGCCGGCGTGACGCGCGGGCTGTCGGTTCGAGCGGCGGCGGCCATGGCGCCTGACGCGCGGCGCGCCGCTCTTTCGCCCCGCGCGGCCCGGTGATCCTCGTTCGCCTGCTGCTGTTTCTGGCGCTCGCCGCGATCGCGGTCGCGGCGGTGATGTTTCTGTTCAGCAAGGACCGCCGCTACCTGCGATTCATCTGGCAGGTGGCGAAGTTCACGGTCGTGATCCTGGCTGTCGTGCTGATTTTTTTCGCCTTCGAGCGCATCGTGGGGCCCATGCTCTGATTGCGCGGGGCATCCAGGGTTCGTTCGCACTTGCGGACAGGCTCCTAGCCCGCCCGCCGCAGAAACCGATCCAGCGCGGTCTTGAGCGGGCCCGCCGGCAGCGTGCGCGCGAGCGCCGACAACGGGCGTAGCGACGATCTATCTAACGGATTTGCAAGCGGTTTCCTGTTGGGCACCGGGTCGATGCGAACTTGCACCCGCACGCGGATTCCAGTAAATTCCCATCCCTCACGCTTCAAGGCAGTCAGAAGTTCGGCGCTCCGCTGCCGCACGATGGCAGCAACGGCGCCGGCGTCGGCGGCGAGTTCCAGTTGTCCGTTCCTCTCCTCTGCAACGCGAATGCGAAGGGCGAGGGGCCGCGGCAGGTGCCGGCGAATGATTTGCGCCAGCGCTTCCTCGCGATCGCGGCGGGAGGCCCACGCGGCCAGCGTGGCGTCGGAACGGAGGATGCGCTGCAACGGTTGCGGGGAACGCACCATGGCGGGAAGGGCGGCGGGACCTCGGCACTGGCGCGGACCGCCCCGATAGGAAAAGGTTGGGAGGAACCCAATTGAACATCATTCTGGTCTCGAGCGCCACGGCACGAGCGCGCAGCCTTACGCTGGACTGGCGGCACTGGACGCTGGGCGGCCTTGGGCTTGTCATTGTTTTCGTCGCGTTCACCGGCGTTTTCAACTTCATCACTCTCCGCTACGCGGCGGCGATTCAGCACCCTTGGCTGCAGGCGATCGTTCTCGCCGACCAGCGGCAGGAGGCCCTGAAGACGCAGCAGCTGGTGCACGGGCATCTGAATGCGATGGCGTTGCGGTTGGGCGAGCTGCAGGCGCGGATGATGCGGCTGGACGGGTTGGGGGAACGGCTGGCGAAAGTGGCCGGATTGCAGCCGCAGGAATTGCCGTCGCTGCAGACGGGGCAGGCTCCCGGACGCGGCGGCGCCGAATCGTCGCTCCCGTCGCGGTCGCTGTCCGTCGCCGAGTTCTCGGAGTTGCTGGCCACGCTCGACCGCCAGATGGAGGAGCGCACGGACCAGCTCGGGGTCCTTGAAGCGCTTCTCGTCGCCGACTCGGCGAACCGCAAGTTCATGCCGACGTTGGCCCCGATCCTTGACGGCTGGTTCTCGTCCAATTTCGGCTACCGGATCGATCCATTCACCGGGATGCAGTCGTTCCACGAAGGCATCGACTTCCCGGCCGATAACGGCACGCCCGTCGTCGCCGCGGCGAGCGGCAAGGTCGTCGAATCCGGGTACCAGCCCCAGTATGGTAAAATTGTCGCGATTGACCACGGAAACGGATTGGTTTCCCGTTACGCCCACACCTCGGAGGTGTATGTGAACGAGGGCGACCTCGTGGTGCGCGGCCAACGGGTGGCGTCGGTGGGCTCGACGGGCCGTTCGACCGGTCCGCACTTGCATTTCGAGGTTCGGCTGAATGGCGTACCGCAGAATCCCGCGCGGTTTCTGCGCGCCCCGAGTTGATTCCAGACGACAAGCGCACCGGCAAATGCAGACGGTATGAGGGGTGAGGCGGTCCTCACCCCTTGTTTTTTGCGCCCGCGTCGACAAATGAAGACTTCATGATCAACATCCTCACCCGCATCTTCGGCAGCCGCAACGAGCGACTGTTGAAGCAGTATGCCGCCGTCGTCCGGCAGATCAACGCGCTGGAGCCCGCGACCTCCGCGCTGGGGGACGAGGCGCTGCAGGCCAAGACCGCAGAGTTCAAGGCGCGCTGCGCAAAGGGAGAAGCGCTCGACGCGCTCCTGCCCGAGGCGTTCGCCGTCGTGCGCGAGGCAGGCAAGCGCGTGCTGCAGATGCGCCATTTCGACATGCAGCTGATCGGCGGAATGGCGCTGCACAACGGCAAGATCGCCGAAATGCGCACGGGGGAGGGCAAGACGCTCGTCGCGACGCTGCCGATCTATCTCAATGCCCTCGCGGGCACCGGCGTCCACCTGGTCACGGTCAACGACTATCTTGCTCAGCGCGATGCGGACTGGATGGGGCGGATCTATCGCTTTCTCGGGATGACGGTCGGCGTCAATCTCTCGCAGATGGACCACGCCGCCAAGCAGGCGGCGTACGCGTCCGACATCACCTACGGCACCAACAACGAGTTCGGCTTCGATTACCTGCGCGACAACATGGTGTTCGAGGCGGCGCAGCGCGTCCAGCGCGGCCTGCACTACGCGATCGTCGACGAGGTCGATTCCATCCTGATCGACGAGGCGCGCACGCCGCTCATCATCTCGGGCCAGGCCGACGACAATGTCGACCTGTACCACCGGCTGAACGACATCGCGCCGAAGCTCGTCCGGCAGGCGGAGGAAAAGGGCGACGGCGACTACTGGGTCGACGAGAAGGCGCACCAGGTGCTGCTGTCGGAGCAGGGCCACGAGCACGCCGAACAGGTACTGGCGGCGGCCGGGTTGCTCGCCCCGGGATCGAGCCTCTACGACGCGCACAACATCGGGCTCATGCACCATATGTACGCGGCGTTGCGCGCGCACGCGCTGTTCCACCGCGACCAGCATTACGTCGTGCAGAACAGCGAGGTCGTGATCGTCGACGAATTCACCGGCCGGCTCATGTCCGGGCGCCGCTGGTCCGACGGCCTGCACCAGGCGGTCGAGGCGAAGGAAGGGGTTTCGATCCAGCGCGAGAATCAGACGCTCGCGTCGATCACGTTCCAGAACTACTTCCGGATGTACGGCAAGCTCGCCGGCATGACCGGCACCGCCGATACCGAGGCGTTCGAGTTCCAGCAGATCTACCACCTCGAGACGGTCGTGATCCCGACGCACATGACGATGGTGCGCAAGGACGAGAACGACCAGGTGTTCCGGACCCTGCAGGAGAAGGTCGACGCGATCCTTGCCGACATCAGGGATTGCCACGCGCGCGGGCAGCCGGTGCTGGTCGGGACGACGTCGATCGAAAACTCCGAAATGCTGTCCGGCCACCTGGCGAAGGTCAAGATGCCGCACGAAGTGCTGAACGCGAAGCAGCACGCGCGCGAGGCGGAAATTGTCGCGCAGGCAGGCCAGCCCAACGCCATCACGATCGCAACCAACATGGCCGGCCGCGGGACCGACATCGTGCTGGGCGGCGCGGTCGAGCCGCTGATCCTCAAGCTGCGCGAGGACGAGGCGCTGACGCCGGCGGAGAAGGAGGCGCGGATCGGCAGCCTGCGCTCCGAGTGGCAGGTGAGGCACGACG
>Ga0315273_10013706_pt1 | contig 10436 bp, 10 predicted proteins | sample YL17G02_0_MG_FD_205753 | JGI IMG/M metagenome (GOLD analysis project Ga0315273, IMG submission 205753) | Sediment microbial communities from Yellowstone Lake, YNP, Wyoming, USA - YL17G02_0 | ecosystem: Environmental > Aquatic > Freshwater > Lake > Sediment | place: USA: Wyoming | collected... | reverse complement strand
CACATTACCTGAAATTTGCTGGCCTAACAATAGCTTCAACTCGGACTGTCTTTTCCTCTGGCGCTCCAAATCCAGCCGGTTAAGCTGAACGTTAAAATGAAGAGATTATAATGAAATTAGTAACAACGTGTTCAAATTGTGGTAGCCGTTTTGAATGGGACAACGAATTATGCACGGCAGGAATGCCAGATTGCCCAGCTTGTGGTTTTAATAATCAAACTGGACCGGAAAGGTATGGTAAAAGAGAGAGAAAACCGGAGGGCTTGGCCGGTACGCTATTAAACCCTGGTTCGAGTGGGGACGATGCGGTAGAAGAGGTTCTTACACTCGCGAGAAATGGTGACAAGAAATCTCTCGCACTTGTCGAAGATGCCATTGAGCTTTTTGTTGATAAGAAGCTTACCTATTTTACTTCTGGCCCGCGAGTCATGGCAGGTGAAGAACTTGATATATTTAGAGAGGGAAAGCGGGGACGTTGGTTCAAATACAACTTTGCATTGCAAAAGAAAAGATCTTGACCGCTGCTCGCCGACGCGGATACCGGGTCAAACAGAAATTGACATTGCCGAATGGGAGGAGTAGGATACACCTAGATGCCAAGATAACCGAGAGGTTTATGACATAATGATAGATGGGCTGATGCCATAACAGGGAGTTGAGGTTGAGGCGGAGGGTCCCGGAGTTAACGTTATCGTCGAGAGGAGTGGCTGACAAATGGACAAGGATCAAGTTGCATTTGAACCAACGTCCCTAATTTCTTCTTGCCTTGGCCCCCCGCTCTCGCAAAGTCGAAAGAACGGACGTGATTACCGACAGCATCGTGGAAAGTTTCGTAATATGCAAGCAGAAGGCGTATTTGGAGCTAGTGAACTGCGCTGGGGCGCAAAGGCAATTTGAGCTTCAACTGGAAACGATTACCGCCCACATACTCGGACTATTTCGTGAATCTATCAAGAGCCAGACTATTAACCCATGCGAGATTTCAAAAATAGGAGTCAATGACTTCTTGGGTTTATCGAAACCTGTCTACCTTGTAGGCCCATCAGTTACCTGTCAGGATAAATACAATCTGACCATCGACGCCCTATCAATTGACCCACCCGCTTCAAACATGCACAAATTAGGATGTACACCCATCAGGGTCTCGCCAAACCACAAGATTTCCAAGCATGACAGGATCTCACTCTGCATAAGAACGTTGCTTCTCCTGGAGCAAAACCCCCGAATTCAAGCACAACAGGGGAGAATCATCTACGGAAGGGTCGGAGCTGTACTTAAGTTCTCCCTCCAACCGTTCATGCGAAAATCCCGGGAAGCGATCCGCCAGATCACACAACTGGCGGAGAATCCCCAGGAACCACGGTATTATAAGAACAACCACTGCAAAGTATGTAAGTATGAGAGCCACTGTCTGGAAAAGCTTGTCGCAAAAGACGATTTGAGGTTGCTTGGATCAATACCGGCCAAAGAGGTCGACAGGCTCAACAATAAAGGCATATTCACAGTCAATCAGCTTTCCTACACCTTCAGACACAGAAGGATAAGAAATAGTCTGAAGCTTGAAGCGCGCCCGAACCACGCACTCAAAGCCCTAGCCCTGCGAGAGAAGAAAACCTACGTCATCGATCCACCGAGTCTTCCGACCCATCCTATTGAAGTGTTCGTTGATTTCGAAGGCCTGCCAGACGAGCGATTCGTGTATCTCGTGGGAATGATAGTCTTGCAAGATGGGTCAGAAAGGCGCGAGTCACTATGGGCTGATTCCCCCGGCGAGGCCGACAGATTGATGCAAGACTTCCTTGCAAGTTTGGCTGGGCTTGGAGACTTCACCATGTACCATTATGGAAGCTTCGAAGCACGGGCGTTGCGAGCTTTTGACAAACGCACGAAACATATGTTCTTTAAAGATGTCTCTTTAGTCATGAATAGATCGTTCAACATACTTCCCCTATTATCTCTAAACGTTTACCCCCCCACATACACAAATGAGCTAAAGGATATTGCGTCGTTTCTTGGCTTCCATTGGTCCGACAAAGGGTTGTCCGGCGCCCAAAGTGTTGTTTTGCGACAGAACTGGGATTTGAGTGGCGCCCCCCACTACAAGAATTCTCTCGTTCGCTACAACATAGAGGACTGCGCCGCCTTGAAAGTCACCAAGGATTGGCTTGCACAGGTTGTAATCAATCTTACGTTGTCCAGCGAAAACAGCTCTGAACTCAGAAGGACAGCTGATGTTCAAGCAACCAGTTATCACAAGTGGGGCAAGCCGCAATTCCAATCCAAGGAACTGGAAGCAATTAATAAATGTGCTTACTTTGATTATCAACGAAGCAAGGTCTACCTCCGAACTAGCAAAGCTGTTCGACGGGCTCTTGTGCGAGAACGCAGGGGAAAGTCCGAACTAAACAAAACCGACAAACGATCCCTGGTACCCGAAAGCTGTCCGAAATGTGGAGACCACCGCGTGGTAGCCGCCAGCAAGGTGCTGCGCCGGCGCCAAATTCTTGATCTGAAGTTCATGAGAAACGGTGTGAAGAAATGGGTTATCGAGGTCAATGGAAAGCACTTCAGATGCCTGAATTGCGGTGTGGTATTTGAGTACTCCATGTACGGTCGCAACCTGCTTATTTGGTCAATGAACCAACATGTCACCTACAGGGTCGGTCTTGAGCGTGTTGGCCAGATGCTGCTTGAGAACTTCAATATTAAAGTACCTCAGTATAAGTTGTTCTATCTGAAGGCGGATCTAGTCCAACACTACCGAGAGACTGCAAATAGCATATTGGCGCACGCATTGCGAGGAGACCTCATTCAGATCGACGAGACATCGGCTAGAGTGCGTGATTCAGCGTCTTCTCACGTATGGGTCATTGCTACCATGGATTCAGTCTACTATTTTTTCCGCCCGAACAGGGAAACGGATTTCCTGCACGAGATGTTGAAAGGCTTCAGCGGAGTTCTTGTTAGCGATTTCTATGCTGGCTACGACTCGTTGCCCTGCAAGCAGCAGAGATGTGTGATACACCTCATCAGGGATCTGAATGGCGATTTCCTCAAGAGCCAACTTAACCTGGAGCTACGGGCCATCGTGACCCGTTTTGGCGAACTCCTCAGAGCGATCGTGGCGACGATTGACCAGTATGGACTTCGGAGAGCACATCTTAACAAACACCATAGAGATGTCGATAGATTTTATAGGTGGCTTGGCGGATGCCTGTATGAGACCGAGATTGCAGAGCACTACCAGAAGAGGCTGACGCGGAGCCGAGACAGACTATTCGAGTTCTTGAACCATGACGGCGTACCTTGGAACAACAACAACGCCGAGAATGCCATCAAGCCCTTCGCAAAGTACCGTGCGATGGCTGGTGACCTGGGCACCCGCAAGGGCCTTGAGGACTATCTGGTGCTTCTGAGCATTCAGCGGACCTGCAAATATCGTGGTATTAGCTTCCTGGACTTTCTGAGGTCGGGCAAATCGACTCTCGATCTTTAGATGGAGGCAACACGCGAAGCAGAAAATGCCAGTCCTCTGGCTTGGGCCTCTGGAAACGCGACATGCGGGGGCCGCTTGTATCCTCTTCTCACTGAAGCACTACGATGTGCAGCCATTGCATGGTGAATTCACGGGCCGATAACAACGGCCTGGGGAGGGAGAAGCGGGGACGTTGGTTCAAATACAACTTTGCATTGCAAAAGAAAAGATCTTAACCGCTGCTCGCCAACGCGGATACCGGGTCAAACAGAAATTGACATTGCCGAATGGGAGGAGTAGGATACACCTAGATGCCAAGATAACCGAGAGGTTTATGACATAATGATAGATGGGCTGATGCCATAACAGGGAGTTGAGGTTGAGGCGGAGGGTCCCGGAGTTAACGTTATCGTCGAGAGGAGTGGCTGACAAATGGACAAGGATCAAGTTGCATTTGAACCAACGTCCCTAATTTCTTCTATTAGCCGAGCTCGAACCCCCTGGAGAGATACCACGGAAGTTCGCGGCTCCGGTCAGGATGGTTCTTAAGAAATCTCAAGTTCCCAGTTTTTTGCAGGAGTTTGGAGATGAACTTCAGGATGGCCCCCACATCATTGATGCCTCGGTGAAGAGTCTCAAGGTTTACAAGCAATTTGACAGGGTTGAAATAGCTCCTGGAGCCTTAGACCGGGACTGGTGCTGGTTTTCCGTCCGTTACGGCTTTGGTAACTCGTCCATTTCCCTTGCGGAAATCCTTCGTGCAAAGAAGGAGGGGCAACGTTTTGTCCCCTTCACCGATGGATGGGTGGACTGTCAATCTCAGGATTTTGAAGGTCTTAACCCGGGTCAGTTTTCAGTGGAACCGCTAACCAATCCGTCCGACCAGTTAAGACTCTCCCGCATAGACCTCCTTCGTCTGAAAGCCACCAGCCATCGACCTCTCCAGGTGACCGGTGATGGCGAGATGGCTTCCTTGTTTTTAAGAATGTTCGATTTCAAGTCTGCGACACCCTTGCCAGAATTGGATGGAATGACATCGCCCCTGCGACCCTATCAGAAATTGGGAGTGGAATGGCTTCTTTTCCTATTTGAAAACGACCTTGGAGGTCTTTTGTGTGACGACATGGGTATGGGCAAGACGCACGAGGTCATGGCACTCATGCTATTGCTGCGGAAGGAAATGGCCGTGAAGGAGCCTTTTCATGTTGTTTGTCCTACCACGGTCTTGAGCCACTGGCGCAGCAAAATCTTAGATCATACCCAGGGCTTAAAAGCGGCGGTTTTTCATGGAGGGCAGCGTGACCTTGAGGAAACGCTTAAAGATAATGACGTGTTGCTCACGTCCTATGGTATCCTCCGAAACGATATTGAACAGTTGAAGCAGATCTCATTTTCCCTCGCGGTATTTGATGAGATACAAAATATCAAAAACCCTGAGACCCTGGCCTACGAGGCTGCCAGAAATCTCAAGGCAACAATAAAACTTGGACTTACAGGGACGCCGATCGAAAACAGACTGGCTGAGTTGAAGGCTCTTTTTGACCTGACGGTCCCCGGCTACCTGGGGACCGATGAAGACTTCGCAACACAATATGTCAAACCCATTGAACAAGACTTGACCAGATCAAGCCGGGAGAGGCTGGCCAGACTTATCTCTCCTTTTACGCTTCGGCGCCTGAAAAAGACAGTTCTCGAGGAATTGCCGGAAAAGATAGAGGATATTAGAATATGCAGTCTCAGCGAAGGCCAAACGAGACTTTATCGAGATGCCATCTCTTCAAGGGGTGAAGGGTTGATCGAGGTTTTAAAGCGAGGCGAAGAACCAATACCCTACATCCACATCTTTGCATTGCTTAATCTGCTCAAACAGATCTGTAACCACCCGGCCCTAGTCGTTGAGAGTAAGGTAGATGATTTTGACAGATACCAATCCGGCAAATGGGATCTCTTCAAAGAGATTTTCTCAGAGGCTTTCGACAGCGGACAGAAGATTGTTATCTACAGCCAATTCCTCGGAATGATAAGGATTATAGAGCAATTTTTACAGGGGCAAGGCATGGGTTTCGTTACCCTAACCGGAGCAAGCCGTAAGCGGGGTGAGATTGTTTCCCGGTTTAACCAAGATCCGGATTGCCGAATTTATGTGGGGAGCCTGAAGGCAGGGGGGACGGGAATTGACCTTGTGGCTGCCTCAGTTGTCATTCATTATGACCGCTGGTGGAATGCGGCGAGAGAAGATCAGGCCACCGATAGGGTTCACAGGATCGGGCAGAGGAGAGGCGTTCAGGTTTTTAAGCTGGTGACAGAGGGGACTCTGGAGGAGAAGATATCGGCCATTATCGAGAAAAAACGAAACATGATGGACAGCATTGTGAGAGAGGACGATCCGGGTTTGCTGAAGACCTTCTCCAGGGAAGACTTGATTCAAATTCTTTCCGCTCCTTCATGATTTTACCCCGTTAGAAAGCCCCGTCATTTATGGCGAGGATGTAGAAAAAAATGTTCATTCCTTATTGAGGGCGGGGTTAAAGCCCCGTTCTTTCTAACGGGGTTTACTCAATAACTCAAAGATTGTTTTTTATGAATGATTGGAGAGATACTTACAATAGGGTCAGATAGTGAAACAGAGGAATGAGAAACATAGGGTGATTGGAGTTTCCAATCGTCCTCGATATGGGGATATCCCTATAGACCAAGAATAACGGACAGAGCCTTTCCTATCTCCTCCATGTAACCTTCTTCAAGGTGACCAAGAACCTTCAATATCCTTCGCCTGTCGATGACTCGAATCTGCTCACAAAGGACCACCGAATCCTGAGTTAAACCACCAGCACCCACAGGAATGTATACATGGGAAGATAAGAGGGCACGACGAATCTTCGTTGTAAGCGGTGCGATGATAGTGTGGGGACTGACAGCATTTGCACGATCAATCTGCAGAATGATTACAGGTCGTATGCCAGCCTGTTCCGTGCCTATCACTGGATTAAGATCGCACAAAACGAGGTCTCCACGGGAAATCGTCGCAGGAATCATTACCACTTGATTTCTCCCCGTGCTAAACGCTCCTCGTAATCCTTAAGGTTGGGCAAATAATCAGAAAAGTCTGATTCAGCCAGCATAGTATCATGCCTTGCCAATAAGAAGTCTACAAAGTCATTTACTTCGTGAACGAGAGGTTCGGGAAGCTTTCGGAGCTTCACAACGATTTCATCATATTGCTCCAGTTGTTCCATCTCTGTCTCCTTTCTTATTTCGTGCTCCACATGAATTATACATAAATCCTATTGAAAAAGAAATAACTAACGTCTTACATGCCCTCTGGTGAGTTTCGTGCCCGCCTCGATCAGGGAGGTTTCGAAATTTCTATATCGGAATATGGATTTATAAGTAGGGAGTTGACAATTATGCCCGTAATCCTTAATCAACATTTGACAGACCCTATGGATAGGTGTAGATTTTAAATCGTAACCTTCAATAGGCTGAGAAATACCAGGAATTCACGGCGTGTTATGTAAGCAATGAGTCATGACGGAGTGTCACCCTCGAATCATGAAGATTACCAAGCATTATCCTCCCCCTTGATGGGGGAGGATTGAGGTGGGGGTGGACATGCCACGTTCCCCCTCACCCCCGCCCTCTCCCACCAGGGGAGAGGGGAATTATCTGGGATTTTCTGAGCAATTTTTTGGAGGGATTTAGATCTGAAGCAAATTAAAACAGGAGATTTTCTGGAGTTGAGTGTTTCCGAGAGGATTCAGTTGGTTGAGGATATTTGGGATAGCATAGCGGCAGTCTCTGATTCCGTTCCGCTGACAGAGGAACAGAAAGATGAACTGGATCGTCGTCTATCTGCTTATCATAAAGATCCAAGCACCGGGTCTCCTTGGGAATTGGTCAAAGAGAGAATTCGGAAAAGCTCGTGAAACGAACCCTCATAACAAGAGGTACAGTAAAGTGTTTAGTTTAGCTTTGACCCCAAATGTTCCGACCAGTGATAATCCTCAAAAGATCATTTTCACAATGCTTTTTATTGATTGACTTATTCAACGTTTGATGATATTTGTTTCACGAGAAATAACCCACTTGGGGATCAGTTAACCTTACAACCTAACCTCTAATCTTTTGGAATGAGTTATGGGGGGAAGAATCCAGAAGGTGCCAATATGAAGCCTCCAGGAGGGCATGATGTCCTTTTGGAGGCTTTTGTCTATTGGTCTTCGATAAATTCAAACGAATTATACCGTAAAGGAGGGTGGTGAAGTATGGTAAAGAAAACCTTCTTGGTGCTGATATGCTTCATTAGCTTAATAATTTTTATATCTACACTGTATGGTCAAGGTTCAAAGAAGACCATCACACTCCCCAGTGGTGAGGTGGTTTGGGACTTAAATGGGGAATGGGATGTTTTTATAGAAAGCGTGTATGGCGGCACTACCAAGGATGTTTTTAAGATAACTCAACAAGGGAGCTCTTTTGTGGCAATTAGAATGATGGGAAATCCTTATATGCCACCGGGTAGCGAGGGAGCACGAGGCGAACTCGATAAAAATGGTTTTAAGAAAGTTCAGATAATGTCAGGGATGGGCCTATTAGATTCCAAGGGCCAAATCAGTGATGATGGGAATAAGATGGTAATCGACTCGACGATTAATAGGCCCGATGGTGTGAAGGTCAGACAAACATATACCAGAAAATGAGATATTTCCTCTCCTTGGAGAAATAGGATAAACGGTTCCCCAAAACTTCACTCTTTATCTTACTTAAACAATTTTTAAAGGTAGGGTCATTTCAGCTCTGCCTTTTTTATTGCAAGCTCTTTTCATGCTTGCTTTCTTTCTGTAATCATCAAGGTTGAAGGTTAGCTTACATTGCAGATAGGTGCAGTTGCCAGTCGGTAACAACCTAACGATGTCTGTCGAGCTAAATTTAGGCTTTTACAGATCAGGTGAATCAATCAAGATCCCCCTGCCTTGGCCATTTCCTCAATGATTCTTAACTGCAATTCAGACACCGGACTTCAGACCTTAGACACCAGACCTTCTCGGGTGTTTGCATTTCTTGCATGATCTGAGATAATTAATTTAGAGATGAATCCACTGTCCCAAAAAATTGACCATCTACCTGCCAACCCAGGGGTCTACCTTTTTAAAGACAAGAAGGGGATGATTCTCTATGTGGGGAAGGCGGGGAATATCAAACACCGGGTGAGTTCCTATTTTCAGAGGCCGATAGAAAAGGATATGAAGACTATGGCGATGGTAGAAAAGGTGGCAGATATCGACGCCATCGTCACCGATACAGAAAAGGAGGCCTTTATCCTGGAGAACAACCTCATCAAGCAGCACCATCCCCGATATAATGTGAAACTCAGGGATGATAAGAATTATCCTTGCCTCAGGCTCTCGGTGGAAGAAGAATTTCCCACCCTCAGAATCGTGAGACGGATTAAAAAAGACTGTTCCCTTTACTTTGGCCCTTACCCTTCCGCAACCTCTCTTAAAGAGACCCTAAAACTTATTCGAAGGCTCTTTCCCATCCGCACCTGCCTCGACACCAAATTTTCACATCGGTTGAGGCCCTGTATCAATTACGAAATGGGGCGTTGTTTGGGTCCATGCTGTGGAAAGATCGACCCGATCCCATATCGGGAGATCATCCATCAGGTAAGGATGTTTCTTGAAGGGAAGAACGAGGATCTGATCGAGAGATTGAAAAAGAGGATGGAAGAAGAATCAGAGCAACTCCACTTTGAAGCTGCTGCTAAAATTCGAGACCAGATCGAACATATTGAGCATGTGATTGAAAAACAGAAGATCGTATCTCGGGATTTCCTTGACCAAGATGTGATCGGGTTCCATCGTCAGGACTCTGGAATCATCATTTATTCCCTTTTTGTCAGAGCGGGGAAACTCCTGGGTGGCAAAGGTTTTACCTTTCCTTCCGCTGGCCTTCCGGATGAGGAGATCCTCTCCTCCTTCCTCCGTCAATATTATCGTGAAGGCAAATTTATCCCTGGACAGGTCTTGATCCCAAGAGCTATTCCTGAGCAAGCCTTTATGGAGCAATGGCTGACAGAGCTGAAGGGGAAAAAGGTTCATATCCTCACTCCCGTCAAAGGCGATAAGAAGCATCTTCTCAATATGGCCTGTGAAAATGCTGAAAAGTTTCTCCTTGGAGAGGCCGAGATAGAAAGGGATCGAGAGAAGCTCCTTGAAGCCCTGAGGGAAAAGCTCCACCTGAGAAAATTCCCTCGTCGGATTGAGGCTTTCGATATCTCGAATCTTCAAGGAGGATATGCGGTGGGTTCCATGGTTTCCTTTGAAGATGGGGAGCCCTTTAAAGAACGATATCGCCATTTCAAGATCAAAACGATTGAAGGAGCGGATGATTATGGCATGATGTATGAGGTTCTTCTCCGGCGGTATAAAAAAGCCGTCGAAGAAGATGATCTTCCCGATTTGGTTCTGTTAGACGGTGGGAGAGGGCAATTGAATGTGGCCCAGGAAGTCTTCAAAGAACTCCAGATCAAGGAGGTCGATCTCATCAGCCTCGCTAAAGAAAGGGCCATTCAAGGACCTCATCCCTCAGGTTCCCAAAAAACGGAAGAGAAGATTTTCCATCCTCAATACAAGGAACCTCTCATTTTAGGAAAGCATTCATCCCTCCTTCATCTCCTCGATCGAATTCGTGATGAAGCCCACCGCTTTGCCGTCAATTACCACAAGAAGGTGAGGAGAAAAGAGACGATCAAATCAGAATTAAGTGAAATTCCCGGCATCGGAACGGTGAGACAAAGGGAGCTGCTAAAGAATTTCGGGAGCATTGAGAAGATCAAAAAAGCCACAGTAGAAGAATTAGCCAAGGCCCCAAAGATGAACCTAAGATTGGCCCAAGGAATTTATGATTTTTTCCGTCCCGAACAAAAATAATCTTGTCCTCCTTGCCCTTGAGGAAGAAA
>Ga0315273_10013704_pt1 | contig 10437 bp, 11 predicted proteins | sample YL17G02_0_MG_FD_205753 | JGI IMG/M metagenome (GOLD analysis project Ga0315273, IMG submission 205753) | Sediment microbial communities from Yellowstone Lake, YNP, Wyoming, USA - YL17G02_0 | ecosystem: Environmental > Aquatic > Freshwater > Lake > Sediment | place: USA: Wyoming | collected... | reverse complement strand
TCAGCCAGTCCACAACCGTCTGCCAGCCATTCGGATATAACCAATGCTTTCCACGAAACGTGGTGAACTCCGAGATGGCAACGTAGCGGTCCTTGATGGGCCTGCCGACCTGAACAACCTGCGAAACCTTGGGTTGCCCGTGGGTCATCTCACGCATGAACCTGTTGTTTACGGTGACGATCGGCTCACGCGGCGGTCCCACCTTGACCACCGACAAGCAGTCTGTCAAATCGTCCGCAGACCAGTTGACGACCTCCTGGGACCAGCACGCCAGCCCGTGGCGACCGCACATAGCCGCGAACTTCTCAGCCGTCATGTTCGGGTCGCGCTCACCCACCTTGTTGGCGCAGTTGCCGGCGTTGCTGTGGTGAAGGAACGCCGCCCCGGTCGGCCTCAACTTCGCTGCCAGCTGAGAGACGTATGCCTCCATCACCTCTTCGTCTGCGTGCACAAGCGAGTCGAAGCTGAAGATGAGGTCCACAGAATGATTGGCAACACAGGCGAGGGATTTCCCGTCATTGACGACGAACGCAGCTTTACCAACTCCAGAAAACCTCGCCCTGCAGGCTGTCACACACCTAGGTGTCAGGTCCACCCCCATAAAGGTGTCGCAGTACTCCAACAGGTACTGCGTCCATCGTCCGTAGCCGGGGGCAATCTCCAGGATTGTGTCTACCGGCAGGTACGGACCCACGCGAGGCAGTATCACCCGCTCCCACAGGCTCCTAGACCCGCCGGCATCCTCCGACCACTCCTCGCCCTGCTTAGGCCAGTCGTAGCGTTCCCACACGTGCTTGTTCTCCTCGAGCGTCACGGCTGCACCCTCGGGCGAATCTCTTGCCAGGGGAGCCCCAGACAGTCCGTGGCGACCTGCTGAAGTGGTATGGTTTGCCAGTGGTTCGGGTTCTTGTTGTAGTCGTCGTCGAAGCAGCCGACGACGTACACGGCATAGTACCCGTCCAGAGGCACCCCCGGATCGTGGAAAGCGACGTCGGGATACGCCTTCTCCAGAATCGACCTCCAGAACGTCGCGACGTGAACCTCGCAGCTGTGCACCTTGCGAAACTCCTCGGCGTACGGAGCCCAGGCCACTGTGTCGCCTAGCGACTTGCTGGACAGGACGATCAAGACCTTCTTGCCATCCAGCCAGATAGGCTCATCCACCACACGTCGTCCGTCCTCCTCCATCAACACACGCCACCGTACGAAGTACTTGGGACTAGGCTCCGCCCAGTGCTCGGTGCCTACCTCAGTGCCGTAGACGCACTCACCGGTCTCCTCGTTGATGAACCGAACGTTGTACGTGGCCTGGGCCGCACCCTTGACGTTGATGCGCGGTCCGTCAATGAAGGTGAGAAAGACTAGGTTGCCCAGGGGGGTTTTGAAGGGCGGCAGCGGACCATCTGTTAGAGCGAGCTGCTTGACGACCTCAGGCGGACCAGCCGCGAACGTCCCGATCTGACCTGGCTTGTTCAATGGTATCACGTCGAAGTGCGGGAACCTGGCCTTGAGGATCACCTCGAACCCGGCATATCCTGTGTTTCTAGGAGCACCTACGGCCACGTTCATGTGGTACTCGCCGACGATGAACTTGATCCTAGCCGCAGTCTCGTCCAGCATCTGGCGCAGAGCCTCTATCTCGCCGCCCTCGCAGTCGAGCTTCAAAAGGTCGATTCGCTCCAGGAGGTTCTCAGATACGATCCTCTCCATCGTCTTGAGCTCGACGTCGGACTCCGACACCTCGCGCCGCCCAGGCAGGGACACAATGCCGGCTGCGTCGGTTAGAATCCCGCCGCCGGTGGCCGCGCCGACGTGTTCAGCGAGCATGGTCTTCTCAGGCTCGTACGACAGTGCCGCGCCGTGCACCAGGGCGTCCGGCACGTTGCGCCTGTACAGTGCCGCAGACTCGCGGTTCGGCTCGTAGGCCACGACGTAGGCGTCGGGCCACAGCGATCGCGCCTTGATCCCGAACGTCCCGATGTGCCCTCCCACGTCCACGATTATTTTCGGTGCTGGTATCAACTTCGCCAACCGCTCCAGTCGGTAGCAATCTTGCGTTATGACCTCGTCGACCACGAACTGGTCCTGCTGCCCGCGATGGGCGATCTCGGGATTGGACAACGCCTTGGCCGGTATCGGCACCAGCGACTCGCCGACCGACTTCCACCAGATCGACCCCAGGTGCTGCACCTCGCCAAACTCCGCATCCACGGCGGCACAAACGCCGGGGAACCCCTTGCTGTAGTCGTGCCCGCAAATCAGCTTCTTCGCCTTCGGAGCCCACGCCCGGATGTCGGTCCGCACGTCGTCTTCCAGGTGACTAGCGTCGATAAAGACCATGTCAACACTGGCGTCATCAAACCACTGGGCGGCTTCCAAACTGGGTTTGCGGACCACCTCCAGGTTGTCAAGCCCAGACACATTGCTCAAAAACTGTTGGTACGCTCCATCGTTCTCCGCATCCTTGCCCATCAGCCGGTAGCCCCTGGACCCACGCCAGTGGTCCACCGCCGTGACCGTTCCCGAACAACCCATCAACAAGGCATGGGTGCTGCGACCCTTCCAGCTTCCGACCTCGACGATAGACTCCATCTGCTTGGCCGTCTCGTGCAGCCACCGCAGCTCAGGCAAGGTCATCCAGCCCTCGATGCCTGGATCTTGGTACGTGGGCAAATCGTCCGGATCTCTATAAGGTTGCGGGGAGTGCTTCTCCACGACCCGCCTCAGCATCTCGTGCGCCTCAGCATTCAACGCCTCCCTGGTCTTCAACCTCTGAGCCGTGCCACCGGCACGACGCTCTCCGAAGCCGTGGCGCACCGTCACCTCCGAGGTTACGCCCAGCTTCAACCCAGCCTTCTGAACTCGTCGGCAGTAGTCCACGTCGTCCCCGCCGTACTTGTCAAACTGCTCGTCCATTAGCCCGACCTTGTCGATGGTCGAACGCTTGATGTATACGCAGACGAAGCCGAGATGAGCCTCGGAATACCACAATCCCTGGTGCTGCGACAATCCCTGGAGCGGGTTTCCAACCTCACCGTCTATCACCGGAGACAATACACCAAGATCCTCGAAAAGATGTGCCAACCGCCGCAGCTTGGCGATGCCGTTCGGCTGGAAGAACTGCACGTCGTCGTTGACCAGCAGCACGTCGCAATCTGGGGGAGCGGCCTTGAGTCCAATGTTCCAGTTGCGGGCGTAGTTGAACGACTTTGCGCCACGAATAATGCTCCATCCCTCGTGCTCCAGCATCTCGCCGTCGCTAACCGCGATCCGGTGCCTCCAAGCAGGCTCGTGTTCCTCAACCGAACCGTTCAATTGCTGGAAAATGTCTGGAAAATGCGTGAGGGTGACTATCACCACGTCTGGTAGTTGGGCCATACTATTATTGTACTTCGGACCATGGTTATTGTAAACGGTTTTGTGTCCAGATCTGGACATCACCTGAAGTGTGTTGGAAAGAGGCCGATCACCGCTCCAATCTGAAACGTGTGCAACCTGATCGCAGAAACAGAATCAACCGTTCCCTTCACCAGCACCAGGTAATTCCTTCCAGGCTCAAACCCAGCGGCAGTAGTCAACCGCCTACGAATCCAGTAGCATCCGACAATAGAATCGAATGGAGACGCCGGAACCATGTCCACATTCTCATCGAGATGGTCGGTCGAAGCTTCCTTGTAAACGCTGTATGTCAGAGCAGTCGGGGCGTAGGCCGCACCCGTGGAGAACCGGTGCGTCGCCGCCGGGATTCCAACGTATTGCCCGATCCTGAATTTTCCCAGGTACATGCCTTACTCGACCTTGAACGTATGCTGCTCAATCGCAGCCACTCCATCAACCGTGGCCTTGATGACCACCAGGTAGTTCTTGCCCGACTCGAAGCCCGCCGCCGTGGTGAGTTGACGCCGAATCCAGTAGCAGCCGACGACGCTATCGAATGGCGAGGCAACCACCATGTCCACGTTCTCGTCGATCCCAACGTCCGTGGCTTCCTCATAGATCGAATAGGTGAGTGAAGTCGGGACGTAGGCCGCGCCGCTGGAAAAGCGGTGGATGGCTGCTGGAATACCAACATATCCGTTAATTGCGAACGAGCCTAAGTACATGTCGTCACCTCACCACGCTGCCGCCGAGAATCGGGAAGCCGCCACCCGCACTCACTCCGTCGTCAATCGAACACACACGCAGACCCATATACGGTCGGCGGAGATTAGACCCATAATTACTCCACGCCCCACCATTAAGCCTAGCCACCATCAACCAGTTCACCCCTCCGGCATGACACTGGAAATGCCCGTTATCGGCAACGTCAAAGTAATACAAACTGATGTTTGCTGCGGTCTGATTTGGTCGGATGCTGACGTAATACGTTGTATCTTTAGCTAAGGCGGTCTTTTCTATGGGAGCCACGGAAAGTCCTTGTGTCGCTTCTCTAACTGCGTTTGCGTCCACGGTGGCGGATACTTCCGACCCCGCAGTTAGGACCATCTGGAAGTTATTCGTAGAGGACCCGCTCATGTTCACCCACGCCAACAGCGAATCCACTTCAACAGGTCCAGGAAACGAGAATTGCATCCCGTATTCATCAGCCGTGCCAGTGTCTTGCTTGAATGCTACACTAGAAATATTGGAGCACACGAACGCACCTTCAAAAGTCCCAAATGTGCCATCAGTAAACTCCAACACAACGTTGGGCCATAAAGACGAGCACCCACCGGGTAGTGTCGTACCCCATGCGGGCGTGCCAATTTTTGCTGATACACAGGAGAGGAGCGGGACCATTAAGCTAGTGCCGGGATTAGTTTTCCCACGAACCCTGATGGAGTCCCCCGCTTGGAAACTCAGAAACTCTATTACTACCGACAGCAATGTCCCGTTGGCCACTACTCGATCCGCGCTTAACTGCGGTGAACGAATCCAAGTATTGGTGGCAAAGCTTGCGTCTGCATTAGCAATCGTGGCCGACTCGTCCTGCGTCTCATCTGGTTGTAATTGAGGGCCAGCGGCAAGATTGACATCCTGGAGAGATACGGTCAAAGTGGACCCCCCGGTCTTCGTCACCGCGCCGAATAGCCACTGAACGTATCGAATAGACTTATTTCCGGTTCCGTTGAACCACACCCGCCCGGAAAACGCCAGTTTTTCGCCGGCCGCGTCGATAATGGCGCTATCTCCGATTGTGTAATAGTCCAGCGCCGGATAACCGGGGATATTAAGCCCCGTCCCTGGTAGTCGTTGCAGCGCCATATCAGATCCTCACCACAAATCCCACCATCGCCGCCAAAGCCTGCGCGTGGGTCTTAGCCGGAGGGCCGGCCCTCAGAGTCAAGTACTGATGTTTGAGCACGACAATCGCGACCTCCGTCAGTTCGGCCAACCCGCGCGGATCGGCGTCGGTGATCTGCGAGAGGTGGATCGTGAAGTCGCCAAGACTCGTTTGGACGATGCGGTGGTTACAGTTACCTGGATTGGTCATTCCGTTGATGGTTATGTTGGGCATCAGAACACCACCAGGATCAGCAGCGTCGGCTTGAACGGCTTCACCTGCGCCACGGCGGAGTCGGAGTAATCCGACTCTTCGCCGCCATAGCTCGCGGTGACCGCGTAGCAGTATTTTCCAGGGTTCACACCAGCATCGTCGTATGTCTTGACCGCCACTGCTGACGCGATGCTCACATACGTCGGCGTACCGCTGCACGCGCCGTTCGCCCGGTAGATCGTGTACGTCGTACCGGTTGGGTTCGTCAAGTCCGTCCATGTCAGTGTGACGGTGTGGGCCTGCCCGAAGGTCAGCGCCGCGAGTGTCAGTAGCAGAATTGCGAGTTTCATATCTTCTCCTTTACTCTTAGAACTTAATCTTCACGTTGGTGGCGTCTACCACGAGATGATTATGGCCTTACCGTCCCCACCGGCCCCGGAGTTCGCGCCCTCTGAACCTCCGCCACCGCCACCGGGCTGAGCCCCAGCAGAACATGCACCGGCGCTCAAATCTTTTCCGGCGCTTCCGGCACCACCTCCCACCGAAGTCCCACCCGCTGAGCCAGTGCCGGTGTCTGAACCGCCCCCGCCGCCTCCGCCACCCATGAACGACGCGCCCCCAGCCTTATTTGTGTTGGTGGCCGTCCCACCGCCGCCACCTCCGCCACCCCAAAACGCGGCCCCACCAACAACAGCAGTTCCACCGCCACCGCCACCGCCACCTCCGGAGTTGGCCAGCCCCGCTGTACCCCCCAACGGGTCTCCGCCAGTGCCTCCCGTTGCGGACCCGCTAGGTGTAGCTCCTACGGAGAGTGCCCCGCCTCCGCCTCCAGCCCCCATCCCATATGACCCGCCCCCGCCGCCGTAGGCCGTTAGGTACGCCGCGAACGTCGTGTTGCCGCCAACCAGTCCGTCCGTGTTGTCTCCGGTCCTGGCCGCGCCGCCTGTGCCAATGGTCACCGACACTGGGTCACTCAAAGCGCTGTACAGGAACAGCATCTCAACGTAAGCGCCACCGCCACCACCGCCAGCGCCATTACCGGACGCGCACCTTCCCCCGGAACCACCCGCGCCCCACAACCGAACGAGAGCGTATGTGCATCCGGCAACCTTGGTCCAGTTCGTGGCCCCGGTGGCAGTGATCGTGGTGATAGATTCATGGGACACCCCGGACGACCCGCTACTGCCAGAGCTGCCGCTGCTGCCAGAAGATCCACTAGACCCGGAAGACCCGCTTGTACCTGCTTCTCCACTGGTACCACTGGTTCCTGCCGCACCGGAAGTTCCTGATGTTCCTGCCGCACCACTGGTTCCCGAGCTACCGCTACTCCCGGAAGATCCACTGCTGCCCGACGATCCACTGCTGCCGGATGTTCCTGATTCACCAGACGTTCCCGAAGATCCAGATGTCCCTGCTGCGCCGGAAGTTCCACTAGTTCCCGCTGCACCAGACGTTCCAGAAGTTCCAGTCTCTCCTGACGTACCAGAAGAGCCACTGCTCCCGGAAGACCCAGACGAACCGCTGCTACCAGATGTGCCGGATTCTCCGCTCGTTCCCGAAGATCCAGATGTCCCCGCAGCACCACTTGTTCCGCTGGTACCTGCTGCACCGCTAGTTCCACTTGATCCGGACGTTCCTGTATCACCGGATGACCCGCTGGTCCCATCGTCACCCTTCTCTACCAGCAAACTCCAGTAAGCAGTCTCGGTAGCAGGGTTTTGGTTGGTCCCTGTCTGTAGACCTACGTATCCAGATCCAGCATAGTGGACGCAGTCGTTCTCGTAGTACTCAACCCCGCTATCCCACACACCCTTCCAGGGGTACTGCGTGCCCGACGCCCCAGACGACCCACTACTACCGGACGACCCGCTGCTGCCGGATGATCCCGAGGAACCGCTGGTGCCACTTTCTCCACTGGTCCCACTGCTACCAGATTCACCACTGGTTCCCGACGTACCTGCTGCGCCGCTTGTGCCGGAAGACCCACTGGACCCGGAAGTCCCGCTCGAACCACTCTCGCCGCTGGTACCACTTGACCCTGACCCACCAGATGTTCCCGAGCTACCACTTTCGCCGGATGTTCCACTTGATCCAGCTTCCCCACTAGTGCCTGAACTCCCGCTTACTCCAGATGTCCCGCTTGATCCATTCTCTCCTGATGTACCGCTAGATCCCGAAGACCCAGAGCTTCCACTACTTCCAGATGAGCCACTATCACCACTGGTTCCACTGGTCCCGTTTTCTCCTGATGTTCCAGAGCTTCCATCCTCCCCAGACGTTCCACTGCTGCCAGACGAACCACTAGAACCTGACGTTCCGCTACTACCAGACTCGCCTGATGTGCCGCTCGATCCGGACTCGCCAGACGTTCCTGAACTTCCACTCTCCCCTAAACTGCCGCTGGAGCCACTAGAGCCGGAAGTGCCACTAGAGCCTGCCGCTCCCGATGTTCCACTACTTCCAGACTCTCCTGAACTTCCACTGCTTCCACTGCTGCCGGATGATCCACTCGTTCCGGCAGCGCCAGACGTTCCAGAAGTTCCCTCAGCGCCGCTGGTTCCACTAGACCCGGATGAACCAGACGAACCCGACGATCCACTCGTTCCCGCCGCACCTGAAGTACCAGACGAACCAGACTCACCAGATGTCCCACTGCTTCCAGATACCCCGGAAGTCCCGCTGGAGCCATCCTCTCCACTAGTTCCACTGGTCCCCGCTGTGCCGGAGGTCCCGCTGCTGCCCGACTGGCCTGACGACCCGCTGCTGCCACTCGACCCAGAGCTACCAGAGCTTCCTGAAGATCCGCTCGTCCCAGCCGCCCCCGACGTTCCAGAAGATCCACTGCTTCCGCTCGTGCCACTTGTACCCGAAGGAGGAATGATCAGGAACGAAGTTTCAACGTTGGATGCGAACTGTGTGCCCTGATACAGGAAGTGTGCAGTCCGCGATGCTCCGCTGTTGGCTGCCAGAACCCTGATAATGATCCGGTCGTCGGTGTTGAGGGTGTACAACCCCTCGGCTACCGTGTGCTCGCTGACAACTTTCTGCGGCACGGTAAGGCTGGTGAGTGTGATTGGCTCTGTAGGATCGGTCAAGAACAGAAAGGTCTTAACCCCGGCAGCCGTCTGCTTCAGAACGCGGTACCGGAATGTTATTGTCGATCCTCCGCTAACATAAAACCACGAGGTGAACGTCCAGATCCCGCCCGGAATGGACGTTTGACCAGGAACGTTTGCGACTGTCAAATATGAGTCAATCGGAACGTTTCCGTCCGCGGTCTCCACGGCAATGTACTCATCGACCTGGACTCCCGTGGCCGGGTATCGGGTAAGCTGCTCATAGTCGGTGGTGATCGTCACCGACGCCCCGGCGCTCTCTGCCTGTAGGTTGTTGGCCAGAGCCAGAGTCATATCTGCAGCGGTTACTGCTACCACGGTGAACGCGTCTGGACCCGTCCCACCGGGAGCGGTGTTGTTCGCCGGGTTGCTCGCGCCTGAGACCTTGATCTTGCACCCAAACAAAAATCCATCAGTAAGCCAGGAACCGGAGACCCTATGAATGGTGTCGGCCGCAACACCGTTTAGGACGAACGATATGTCGCTGGCTGTGGTGGTCGGCGTGCTGATGTCGGCGGCAACGTTGTTGAAGAATAACACCATGCCGCGAGACAGGCCAGCTTCGCCGGATGTCCCAGAGCTACCAGATGTACCACTACTCCCGCTGGAACCGCTGCTGCCAGAACTTCCACTGGAGCCAGATTCCCCCGAAGTTCCACTGCTGCCGGAGTCGCCTGAGGTTCCGCTGGACCCGCTGCTTCCCGTTTCTCCGCTTGTACCACTGCTTCCAGATGACCCGGATTCACCGGAGGTTCCTGAGCTCCCACTCTCACCAGATGTTCCGCTGCTGCCTGAGGTTCCTGCCTCCCCCGACGTTCCCGACGATCCGCTACTACCGCTTGTTCCAGAACTACCGGTAAACTCTCCGGGTTCACCTTTTTCACCAGATGTTCCCGAAGACCCCGACGTGCCGCTGCTGCCTGATTCACCAGAAGTGCCACTGCTGCCTGATTCTCCAGACGTGCCAGACGACCCCGATTCTCCTGACGTGCCAGATGTTCCAGCCTCACCACTTGTACCTGATGTACCACTGCTTCCCGATTCTCCGGAAGTGCCAGAAGATCCCGACTCTCCCGAAGTACCAGAAGACCCTGATTCTCCACTGCTCCCGCTGCTGCCCGACTCACCAGATGTTCCGCTCGAACCGGACTCTCCAGAAGTTCCACTGCTGCCACTTTCGCCAGAGGTTCCCGAAGTTCCGCTCGAACCAGACTCGCCCGAGGTTCCGCTGCTACCACTCTCGCCGGAGGTTCCGCTGCTACCACCCTCGCCAGAAGTGCCAGACGTTCCCGCCACACCAGAAGTGCCGCTGCTTCCGCTCGACCCGCTGCTGCCGGAGGAGCCCGACGTCCCAGACGAACCGCTCTCACCAGAAGTACCACTACTGCCCGATTCTCCTGACGTACCCGAGCTACCGTTCTCACCTGAGGTGCCACTGCTGCCCGACTCACCCGACGTTCCGGAGCTACCACTTTCACCAGACGTACCGGAGGACCCTGATTCTCCAGATGAGCCGCTGCTCCCTGAGGAACCGCTCTCGCCGGAAGTCCCACTGCTTCCACTTTCACCTGATGTGCCAGAGGACCCGCTGCTACCACTGGTTCCAGAGCTTCCGGTAAACTCTCCAGGGTCACCCTTTGCCCCAGATGTTCCACTGCTACCACTTGAGCCAGATGTACCACTGCTGCCAGACTCTCCTGACGTACCGCTAGAACCAGAACTTCCTGATTCACCGCTTGTTCCGCTACTTCCAGATTCTCCCGAAGTCCCGGAACTACCACTGCTGCCAGTTTCTCCGCTTGTCCCTGACGACCCAGCTTCACCGGACGTACCACTGCTACCTGC
>Ga0315273_10013703_pt1 | contig 10437 bp, 13 predicted proteins | sample YL17G02_0_MG_FD_205753 | JGI IMG/M metagenome (GOLD analysis project Ga0315273, IMG submission 205753) | Sediment microbial communities from Yellowstone Lake, YNP, Wyoming, USA - YL17G02_0 | ecosystem: Environmental > Aquatic > Freshwater > Lake > Sediment | place: USA: Wyoming | collected... | reverse complement strand
CATACTAATCTTAACGACAGCAATTTGCGGTCTCTCCTGTATTTTCGCGCCGATAGCCATTGTTCTGAAGGGATTTCACCTGATAAAGATAAGTGGAAACATCTTGGGTATATGGCTATGCGCGACTGTCGTGCTTACCGTCGCGTTGCTATCCTTTATTCCCACGCCGAAAAAGTTTTCAGAAATATTCTGATACTTCTGCGGCGACGCATATCAATTTTCGAGCCCCTGCGCATTGTAATCCGCGCAAGGGCTTTTTCTTTTCTTCAGGCAGCCCCGCATACGGACGAATTTTTTGACAAAATTGAAAATGGCTGCTATATATATAGCAGCCAACTAATATCAACGGTTTATGGAAAAACGATTTCATACAGATTTGCCCGATTACAATACCGGTCATTTACTGGAAGACCAGATGCTTGGCGTGGTTAACGAAGCGCGTTATATGACCGAGTATCAGCGGCAAAAAGAGTTTGAAAAAGAGCCGGCAGAAAATAGCATCGCCGATTACAAATCATTCATTGAAAATACCTACGCGACATTTGATGAAGCGCTGAATATCGCACGCCGCTCCCAGCCGGAAGGTTATGATCCGGCCGACCCGAATATGAAATTCGGTTTTGCCAATGATTTGCACGCGGTGATAGCGGAAAAATTGTCACCGGAGGACTACAGCAAATTAAAATTGTATACGGCGGTAAATTCCCATTTGGACATTTATCACAGCGCTGACGCTTTTTTTGAACTGGAAACTTCAGACCCTGCCACCGGACGCAAGTTTTATGCCATCGTGACATTGGACGTAACGCTGAATCCACAAAAGAGAGAAGGCAAAGCCGATGTGACCTTTACCTGCCCGAAAGAAGGGCTGGACCGCGCCAGCGATCCGACCGCTTACATTTCAGCATATAAAAAACTGGCTGAGCAAATTGAAAAAAAATTAGAAGTTAAAATAAAAGATGGAAATCTTTATTATCCGATACAAAAAGGGGATAGTACTTTTCTAAAGAAATACCACTACAAAATCGCGTAGCCCAAAAAGGAGACATCGATGTCAACGGATAATGGGATTAGAAGAAAGCTCTTTGGCCAAGTCGGTACGATTCGCGATGCCGACGGCAACTACGAACCATCTATTCCGGAGCTGCAAAAACCATTGCAGGGTAAGAGCACAATATTGAGGCTCTTTTGCCGTCAATGCGGTACCTTACTGGAGATCACCGAAAGGGAAGCCAAAATTCTGGCGCTCCTTGATGAAACCGAACTGCCGGAAAATCATGGGGAATACTATTTTGATGTTTCGCCCTGCCGGCTCTGCAAAAAAAACAGAATCGGACAAATTGTCCGTCTGTTGCCAATTCCACGCGGCTGACATTTAAGAACTACTATTTCCGTCTCCGCCCGATGAATTTACTCGGGCGGATTTTTTATATCGCGCGCAAAACAAAACCCCCTCTTTTCAGATGGAAGAGGGGGTTTAAGGTATCGTTTTCACACCCTACAAAGTCAGATCAACTGAAGAATCCGTCATATCGTCCATTGTGGCGTTGGTGCCGCAGGCTTTGCGTTCGGTTTTATAAAGATCCCAAGCGACATTTTTTGCTTTGCGGAATGTCTCGCGCGCGGTTTTTAACGCATCCTTATACTTATTCCACGCGTTTTTTATCGCGGTCTGGCGCGCTTTCTGCTCGGTGATAGCCCAAGCCGCTTTGAGCGCATCGCGCCGCGCCACCAGAGCCGTTTTGACTGAAGTTACATAAACGTCAACAGCCGCAATCATCGCGTTGTCGCGTTTTTCCGCCGCTGCTGCCACGCAAGCTAAAGTGGAGCTCGCATTTCGGACGATTTTTGGAGCAGTCGCACACATGCCCGCCCCGCCTACTAACATGCCTTCAAATTTACAAGTATAGCCCTCGGCGCAGGTTTTACCCGAGTTGCCGCCGCAAAGGCGGTCAGGGTTGATTGAAGACGAAATAATCATGCTGGAAGTCGCATTAAACTTGCCGGAAAACAACGACAAAAAAGAAGCGCTCCACCGCTCCCACCGGCTAGCGGCAAAAGCGGGCGAAGCCAGAACCGTTACGGCAAAAACTATAATTAAAATTACCAAAGCAGCGATTAATTTTTTTTTCATATAGTTAATTAGAAATTATGTTCATTCAGCGACCTTTACATGCATTATATAACCGCGCGTTGAAAAGGGCAAGATTCTTTCCAGAACTTTTTATCCCCACACCAGAAGACCACGGGCGTTAACCCGTGAATGAATAGTCAATGACACCCGAAGGGCGATTGAGAACACCATGGGCTTCAGCCCATGGTGTGGAGATTTATTGGGCAAAACAATAGTCGCCCGCGCGAAAATTTGATATAATAAAAGATAGGCCTATGTTCCGCCATTTCTTGAAGCCAATTAAAAAATTCCGCAAATCGTATCTGCCCGGCATTGTGACGGGCAGCGCCGACGACGACCCGTCCACTATCTCAACTTATTCGGTCGTCGGCGCCGTAACCGGCTTTTCCCAGCTCTGGCTGCTTTTGGTTTCAACGCCGCTCCTGATCACAATTCACCGGATGTCGGCGCGCATCGGCGACGTGACAAAAAAAGGGCTTATTTCGCTGATTAAGGAAAATTTCGGCCGTAAAATCGCGCTCCTTTGCGTGACGATGCTCGTCATGGCTAACTTTATCACTCTGGTTGCCGATATTATCGGCATGGCGGCCGGCTTTCAGTTGCTCACCGGCGAAAATTATATTTATTTCATCATTCCGCTTATAATTCTTGTTTGGTACATTATCGTTTTTGATAATTACAGAACCATCGCCAAATATTTTTTCTGGTTTACCGGAATTTTGCTGGTTTACATAATTTCCGGAGTGCTGGCGCGACCCGATTGGCTGACCATCGCCAAATCCATTTTTGTCCCGCACGCGAATTTTAATTTGACTTATATTATGGCTGGCATAGGATTGCTGGGCGCCACTTTTTCTCCCTACACTTTTTTTTGGCAAACACAGGAAGAAATTGAAGAACATCGCAACGGCAAACAAATCAAAGAAAGCGCCCGCTCGGTTTCTTTGGGTTTTATTTACAGCAACTTAATCGCTTTCTTCATTATGGTGGCCAGCGCCAGCGCCATGCTGAATATCGGCATAAATTCGCTGTCGGTCAAAGACATCGCCGAGGCGCTAAAACCGCTTGCCGGTGATTGGGCACCCAAGCTTTTTGGACTCGGAATAATCGGTTCCGGGATTCTCGCTATCCCGATTCTGGCCACTTCCTCGGCCTGTGCCGTGGCGGAATTTTTCGGTTGGCCGGAAGGCCTGAATAAAAAACCAAGCCGCGCCAAAGGATTTTATGGCGTGATAACTTTCGGCTTTCTGCTCTGCCTTGCTGCGCTGATATTTAATCTGCACCCGATAAAAATAATGTTTTATTCACAAGTACTGGTCGGCGCCTTAACACCGTTTATTATTTATTTTATTTTGCGTTTGGCTTCCAGCAAAAAAATCATGGGGGATTTCCGTGTTCACGCTTTAAGCTTGACCTTAGGATGGCTGACAATTATAGTTTTGCTCGCCGGCGATATTTTTTTGCTAGTTTATCTCCTATGATAAAACAATCGCATTTTATAATTTCCCTCGCTATTCTGACTTTTGTGCTGATAGCCGCCAGTATATTTTTGATAAGCCGGCACCAGCTCAAAGTCACCGCCGATATTTCATCGCTGCTAAACCAGCGAATTGACAATCCTTTGCCCGCCACCGCCAACTCAACGTTGACTCAAGGCACCAGCACCGCCGACCAAATCCTGCAATTGCAAAAAGAAATTGAGGAGCTTAAAAAACAGCCGCCGCAGGTCATTTACAAAACCATCTTAACGCCATCCTCACCCTCGCCGGTACCTGATCTCAAAACGCAGGAAGAATTAAAACAGGCTAAACAGCAAATTTCTTCCCTGGAGCAAAAACTGCAGCAATTGCAAACACAAAATCCGCAGCCGACTACGCCGGCCGCGAGCGACGCTGACCTTATCAGGTCTTGGCAGGCGGATAATAAAGTGGCGCAGGTTGCCTGCCAAGACCAATTTTTGGGCACTTGGCAGCTGGGTTCGGGCGTTTTAATCAGCGCCGACGGAAAAATACTGACCAATCAGCATGTTGTTAAACCGTCAATCGGCGTCACCTTGCCGGATTACTGTCTTTTGCTTTTTAAAAAGGATTTTAATACGCAAACCCAAACCTACGATAAAGAATATCGCGCCACTATCACCGGTTTCTTTCAGGACAGAGACGCGGCTCAATTGAAAATTCAGGATATTATTTATCACGATTCAAACGGCGTAGTGCAGTCAATTCCGCTAAGCGGCTCTTTGCCTTATTTTTCGGTTTCGGGCTCCGCGCCGCAAATTGGCGACCCTGTATACGTCATCGGCTATCCCGAGTCGGCGCAGTTTGCATTTTCTGTGACCAAAGGCATCATCAGCAATCTGACCAATGACAACTTATATTTTGGCACCGACGCCCAAGTTGACCGCGGCAATTCCGGCGGCGCGGCTCTCAACTCCGCCGGCCAGCTCGTCGGTTTACCAACTTGGAAATACGCCGGTAATGGCGACTATCGCGGGTATATTTTGAATATTAATTCGTTGACGCTAACGCCGTAAAATTTAAATGAATAAAGAATTTTTTGTTTTCGGTAAAAATCTCAGTCCCGAAGATGCCACAGACGCCTACGATGACATGAAAGAAAGCTGGGATAGATCGCTTGAACCGGTAGCAAATGAATTGCCGAAAACACCTGACGAGCTCCAATTTATTAAACTGATTGACTTTTATCTTCGCCAAGAATTTGCCGAACTAAAAATTGACAAAGAAATTTCCGTTTCGCCCGAATAAATACATATGTTTTCCCATACCGATTTTATTGATAATTTCTCCAAACGTATTCCGGACATGCCAGCGGCATTTCATGATAGCCAGACCAAAGCAGTTTATATTGACAAAGGCGATTTCCACCGACTAAGAATATATGAGCATATGCTCCATGAAATTATTCATACAGCAGCGTTTCATAAATTCCACGCTGATGTAAAAAATAGAATGATAAAGAATTATCGCACCGGTTACGGGTTTAAGGATCCACGCACAAACGGGCATGAAATTTTTTACCGCTTTAATGAAGCTGTGGTAGACAAAACGACTTATGAAATACTCCGGAAACACGCTGACGAGCTCATGCAAAAACTGAGTATTACGCCCGAAGAAATCAAAGTATCCCAGTTTATTTATAATCCATTCGTTAATATTCTCGATAAAATCATCCAGCGCATTGCCGATAAAAAAGGGGAAAGCGAGACCGCAGTTTGGCAAAAGCTCGAAAGAGGACAGTTTACCGGTGAGATGATGCACTTGCGGGATATTGAAAAATATATCGGCAAAGGATTACTAAAAAAGCTCGCAAATATAAAATTTATGGAGGACGCGGAAAGCGACCTACCGCCGGAAATTATAAATGAATGAAGAAATTATTTTTAACACCGCATAAAAAACACCAAAGATTTATTCCTTGGTGTTTTTGTTTTTCTTTTTGCCTTGGTGAATGGCTCCCGCCGCTCCCATAACAGCGGCTATTCCGCCACCGACTGTTAAAATCAACATTATTTTTTCCCATTTGCTTTTAAGGGTCTTTTCTTTGGCTATTTCCGTCCTTATGTTTTTGGCCAGTGCCGCCACTTTTTCATCTCGCTCTTTACGCATTTGCGTCCAGTCGCATAATTTTTCCAGCGGCTTGATGATTTTTTCCTCAAACCGATCGCTCATCAAAAAAGCGTTCCAAGCGACAACGTCCACGGAAAGTCGGCCAACCTTAAGCCAAATAAGCACCTCTTCAATTATCAATTTTCCCTCGTCATCCATCTTAATTCACCTCGCTTAATAAAAGAACTGGTTTAAACAAAAAGGCCTCTGCTTTATTCTCGCATTTCTTGACTTCAATTACAAGATAAGATAATTTTAGTAAAGATTAGGTGTTTTTTGGTTCTTTGGGAATTAACCAAAAAGAAGAATTAATTTATGGCTAAGCAAAAAATCGCGGATATTGGCTTAATCGGCGGCTATGACCTTCAGGAAATTCTTGAACAAAAAAAGTGGTTGTCAATCCTCACGGAGGACCACGGCGCTCCCTCAAGTAAAATTGCTGTCGGGACGCTATCTGGCAAAAAAGTTGCTATAATCTGCCGCCACGGCCTAAAGCATACTATTGCGCCGCATCAAATCAATCATCAAGCTAACTTGAGCGCGCTCTATCATTTAGGAGTCAGGCATGTAATCTGCACAGCCGCTGTGGGCGCTATCACCAATATCAAACCGGGTGACTTTGCCTTGCCTCACGACTTAATTGACAATCGGGGACAGCTGACAACTTTTTTTGATGATGAAAACTTTAAGCATGTTGACATGAGCCAACCCTACTCGGAATTCCTGCGAGGAAAAATCATCAAAGCGGCGCGAAACCTGAAGCTTAAAATTCACACCCGAGCAACTTATATTTGCTTTTTGGGCCCGCGTCTTGAAACTCCGGCGGAAATTCGCGCTGCCAAGGCTCTTGGAGCCGATATCGTGGGAATGACAAACGCCCCAGAAGTTATTCTGGCGCACGAGCTTGGGATCGAAATTGTCACTGTCGCCATTGCCACCAACTGGGCAACCGGCGTTTCTAAAAAACCGTTTACCCATGAAGACATTAAAAAAATCATGTGTAAACGGGCAAGCCAGCTGACTAAGCTGATTGTTCAAACAATAAAAATCTTATGATACTGGTAAAGGCCGACTGGCTTATTACACAAAACCCAAATCGCCGCATCATTAAAAATGGTGCGGTTTTGATTGAGCGCGAACAAATCGCGGATATTGGCAAGGTGCCGAAACTTGAAAAAAAATATGCCAAGGCAAAAATAAAAATTATCAACGGCAAGGGCAAAGTGGTAATTCCCGGCTTGATCAACAGCCATACGCACGCGGCGATGACCTTGCTGCGCGGCTACGCCGATGATTTGCCCCTGAATGAATGGTTGACGCAAAAAATCTGGCCGGCGGAAACGAAATTTACAGCGGCGGATATTTTTTGCGGCACAAAACTTGCCTGCGAGGAAATGCTGGCAAGCGGCACCACGGCTTTTAATAATATGTACTATCATCCCGAGCAGGAAATCAAAGCCGCGCGGCAAAACGGCATCCGCGATTTTGTCGGTTTGGTGGCAATCCAGACCGGCTCGCAAAACTGCGGCCCCGCGTATATTGAATCCGAATATCGCAAACTAAAAAATCTCGTCAGCGAAAAAATTAAACTGGTTTTAGCACCTCACGCAATTTATACCGTTCCCAAAGAAACCTTAATCTGGTGCAAAAAGTTCGCCGACAAAAATGGTCTCTTACTTCATATTCATTTGTCAGAAACCGAGGGAGAAATCAAAAATTGCCTGAAACAAAATAAATGCCGGCCGGCTGAGCATCTGGAAAAAATCGGTTTTCTGGGAAAAAATGTTCTGGTGGCGCACGGCTGCTGGCTTTCCGAAACCGAAATCAGAATACTGGCAAAAAGGGGCGTGTCTATTGCCCATTGCCCGACTTCAAATTTGAAGCTGGCTTCCGGCGTTATGCCGCTTTCCAAATTGTTAAAGGCCGGAGTTAACGTCTGCCTCGGAACTGACGGCGCCTCCTCTAACAATTCCTTGGACATGTTTTCGGAAATGAAAACCGCGGCGCTAATTCATAAATGGAACGAGCGGAATCCTTCGGCCGCGCCCGCCCAGACAATTTTTGACTTGGTCACCCTAAACGGTGCAAAAGCCCTTGGCCGACAAAATGAGCTTGGCTCTTTGGAAATCGGCAAAAAAGCGGATATTGCAATCTTGAATTTCAACCAGCCGCACCTCAAACCCTGCTTTAACCCAATATCGCATCTGATTTACGCCGCATGCGGCCGCGACGTGGAGATGGTTTTGGTCGGCGGCAAGATCATGCATCAAGCAAACTTAAAATTTGCTTATTGCTAAATTAATTTTTTCGCGGTAAAATAAGTCTGGATAATTATTGTATTAATATACGCGAAATATTCTATTTTTAATTTTATTTGCTTCCGTTTACGGTTTCGGCAACCGACGATTAAAACGTTTGCCAAAATTGTCCGGAGTGGACGACAAACATGATGGATTATTATGGCTGGTCCATGATGGGTGGCTGGGGTGGCATTATCATGATGCTGATTGCCTTCATCACTTGGGTAATAATTATCGGCGGCATTATTTATCTTATTTGGCACTTGACTAAAAGAAATTACCGCGGACCGGAAAAAGATTTCGCTATCAAAATTGTTCAAGAAAGATATGCTAAAGGCGAGATTAACCGGCAGGAATTCGAAGAGAAAATGAAAGATTTAAAATAGTTGCCAAAAAAGATTAATATCCTGCTGCCGGAATTATTTACCACCTCTTTGCATCCATACCAACCCCCCTATCAAAGGGGGGTTTATTTTTTATGAGAAACCGAGTAAGATAATATAGCTACGGATTACGAATAAGTACGGATATACAAATACGTTTCCCCTCTTTGGAAAAGAGGGGTGAGGGGAGATTTTATAATGCTTCGCTACAACTCAAATCTTAAAAGAACAAGCCAACGGCTTAGGTGCGGCATGACCGACGCTGAAAAACTGCTCTGGTCAAAAATTAAACGGCGTCAAATCAAAAATTTACACTTTTATCGCCAGAAACCTATCGGTAACTACATCGTTGATTTTTATTGTCCAGCCGCTAAACTGGTAATTGAACTAGACGGCGGACAACATTACGAAAATTCAAATATTTCTAAAGATAAAATCCGCGAAAGTTTTTTGGCTAATCTTGGATTAAAAATTATAAGATTTACCAATTTGGACGTATTGCGAAATTCAGAAAACGTGTTGAATAAAATTTATAACGAAGTTTAAAAATCCCTCCTAACCTCCCTTTTTCAAAGGGAGGGACGAACCGTTTCTGCGTTATTTCTAAAGAGGAAAAACGTATCCGTATATCTGTATTAATTTGTAATCCGTAGAGGAATCATGCCTGAACTCCCTGAAGTTGAAACAATCACCCGACAACTGAATAAAGCGCTGGCCGGAAAAATTATCAGCCACGCGGAGATTTTGCTGCCAAAAATAGTCAAACTGTCCGCCGCGCAATTTCAAAATGCGCTAAAAGACGCAAAAATTAAAGCCGTGTACCGGCGCGCCAAAATCCTGATCTTTGAATTAAGCAACGGCCAGACAATGCTCATGCACCTTAAACTTTCCGGCCAGCTGATTTTGAACGGGCAAAAATCAAAACACACGCATTTAATTTTTCATTTTACCGACAAATCACATTTGATTTTCAACGACCAGCGGCAATTTGGCTACGTTAAATTAATTGCGACGGCCGATTTGCCGGAGCTTTTCAAAAAAGAGGGGATTGGGCCGGAACCCCTGCAAAACGATTTTGCGCTCGCCGATTTTGAAACGATTTTGCGGCGCCGCCCTAAAACCAAAATCAAACAATTTTTAATGGACCAAAAAAATATCGCCGGCATCGGCAATATTTATGCCGATGAAATACTTTTTTACGCCGGCGTGCATCCCTTACGCCATGCACAAACGCTGAAAAACGCCGAAACCAAAAAGATTTTTAGCGCGATTAAAAAAATACTGACCGAAGCCATAGCGCTTAAAGGCACTTCGGCTGATTTATATCTTGATGCATACGGTCACGAAGGCAGCTATTTATCGCGCCTTAAGATCTATGGTCGCGAAGGCGAAAAATGTGTAAAATGCAAAGGGGAAGTCAAGCGCATAAAATTGGGCGGCCGCTCCGCGCACTTTTGCCCGAAATGCCAGAAATAATTAAAAAGCGACACGGATAATGCGAGTCCGCACGCGGATGACGCGGATATTAGATTCGTATATTCGTAAATTATTCTTAATCCGTAGTAACATTTATGGGTAGGATACAAAAACTTAGAGAGCAGAAAAAAATAGACGAGCAACTGGCTGAACAGACAAAAGCGCAAAAAAATAAAAAGATTATCACCGGCATTTTTATCGGCGCGGTGGTTTTGGCGGTGCTGATTTACGGCGCAACGAAAATATTTTCCGGCGCAAATGTCGCCGGCAATTCTCAAACTACCGCCTCTGCTTTGCCGACCGCCACGCCATCACCGGAACCTATTTTCCCGCCGCTTTCGCCAACCAACGCTTCAAGCACAAGCGCCCAAAATTCCGGCGCGAAAGTCGCGGTGATAGAAACGGCGCGCGGCAACATAAAATTGGAATTGTATCCGCAGGATGCGCCAAAAACCGTGGCTAATTTTATTGACTTGATAAACAAGGGCTTCTATAACGGGCTGACGTTTCACCGCGTG
>Ga0315273_10013701_pt1 | contig 10437 bp, 9 predicted proteins | sample YL17G02_0_MG_FD_205753 | JGI IMG/M metagenome (GOLD analysis project Ga0315273, IMG submission 205753) | Sediment microbial communities from Yellowstone Lake, YNP, Wyoming, USA - YL17G02_0 | ecosystem: Environmental > Aquatic > Freshwater > Lake > Sediment | place: USA: Wyoming | collected... | reverse complement strand
GAGCGGTGTGCATGCCTCTGCGAGAGGAAGCCTGAAGCCCGGCTCTCATAGCGGTTCCACCTGCTAATGGCAGGTTCATCGACCTCTCCACACGGCAAAGCGGGGACTTTCGTCTATCGTGCCCACCACGGCCGCTCTCGCCGCGGGGGTTGCCTTACCCGCCAGGGCGCGTAGCCCCCGCGAGATCCCCGCCTCCGGGGACCTCGAAAGGACGCGGCATGACTGAAGTGTTCTACGTCGTCAACGCCTTGATTACCGCGGCGGTTGGCGCGATTTGCCTGTTCGTGTGGTTCGGAAGTCGGAAGCGCGCGGCCGTCGAGATCGTGGGACGCGCCGAAGAGAAGGCGGCCACCCTCGTGCGGGACGCCGCGCGCGAGGTCGAGAACAGGAAGAAGGAAGCGCTGCTCGACGCCAAGGAGCGGACGCACGACCTGGTCGTCGAAGCCGAACGTCAGGCGCGCGAACGCCGGCAGCAGTTGGCCGGGGTCGAGCAGTCGCTCAATCGCCGCGAGGAAAAACTCACCGAACGGGCCACGGCCCTGGAACATCGGGAGAAGGAACTCCGCACGCAGGATCAGGCGGTGCAGAAGCGGGACAAGGCCAGCGCCGAGGCCGCTGCGAAGTACCAGGCGCTGGTGGCCGATCAGCAGCGCGAACTGCAGCGTGTGGCTGGACTCACCGGAGAGGAGGCCCGGGACCTGCTGCTCAAGCAGATTGAGAGTGACGCGAAACGGGACGCCGCCAACCTCGTGAAGCGCCTCGAGGCCGAAGCCCGCGAGAGCGCTGCGGCGAAGGCCCGCCAGATCATCACTGAAGCGATCCAGCGGAGCGCCGCCGAGCACGCCGTCGAAACCACCGTGTCGGTAGTCGACCTGCCGAGCGACGACCTCAAGGGACGCATCATCGGCCGCGAAGGCCGCAACATTCGGGCACTGGAGATCGCCACCGGCGTCGACTTGATTGTCGATGACACGCCGGGCGCGATCATCCTGTCGGGCTTCGATCCGTACCGGCGCCAGATCGCCAAACGGGCCATCGAGCGCCTGATCGCCGACGGCCGCATCCACCCGGCGCGGATCGAGGAGGTGGTCGAGAAGGTCAAGGCCGAACTCGATGAGGAAGTCCGGCGCGAGGGCGAGGCCGCCGCATTTGAACTCGGCCTGCACGACCTGCACCCCGAGGTGCTGAGGCTGATGGGCCGGCTGAAGTACCGAACCAGCTACGGCCAGAACGTGCTGGACCACTCGAAGGAAGTGGCCTTCCTGGCCGGCACGATGGCCCGCGAAGTCGGGCTGCGCACGCCGCTCACGGTGCGCGCGGCGTTCCTGCACGATATCGGCAAGGCCATCGATCGCGAGATGCAGGGCACGCACCTCGAGATCGGGCTCGAGTTCCTCCGCAAACACGGCGAACAGCCGGCCGTGCTCGATGCGGTCGCCTCGCACCACATGGATGTTGACTGGCCGTCGCTCGAAGCGATGATTGTCCAGGCGGCCGACGCGATCTCCGCCGCGAGGCCAGGCGCCAGGCGCGACACGCTTGAATCGTACGTCAAGCGGCTCGAGAAACTCGAAGGCATCGCCGATTCGTTCAAAGGCGTGTCGAAGGCGTTTGCACTGCAGGCGGGCCGCGAGATCCGGATCATGGTCGAAAGTGAGAAGATCACCGACGAGGAAGCGGTCTGGCTCTCGAAGGACATCGCGCGGCGCATCGAAAACGAACTCGAGTACCCAGGCCAGATCAAGGTCACCGTCATTCGGGAGACCCGGGCCGTTGAGTACGCCAAGTAGTGTCGGGGCAACCGGCGAGCGGGCGCTGATCGATCTGATCCGGATGCGTGTGCCTCCGGGGCCGCCGTGGGTCACGCTCGGCATTGGCGATGACGCCGCCGTGGTCGAGCCCGAACCGCGTTCGCTGGACGTGTTCACCACCGACGCGCTTGTCGAAACCGTCCACTTCGATCGGGCGTTTACCCCTCCCGACGCCATCGGTCATCGTGCGCTGGCCGCCAATCTGAGCGACCTGGCCGCCATGGGAGCCCGCCCGCGCGTGGCGCTGCTCTCGCTGCTGCTTCCGGCGGACCTCCTGCTGTCGGATCTGACGGCGATGGTCGATGGCGTCCTGGCACTGGCGGCCCGGCACAAGGTGGCCCTGGTCGGTGGCAATATCACCCGAACGCCTGGTCCGCTGTGTATCGATATCACCGCGGTGGGATCGGTCCATCGGAGAAAGTTTCTGACCCGGTCGGGTGCGCGACCAGGCGACGAGGTGTGGGTCAGCGGACAGGTGGGCTCGGCCGCCGCGGGGCTCGCGTCGCTCGTCTCGGGCGCGGGAACGGCCCACCAGATGACCTCGTGTGAAGAGGCCTACCTCCGGCCCGAACCACGGATCCGCCTCGGACTCCTGCTCGCCCGCAACGGCGCCGCGTCGGCGTGCGTCGATCTGAGTGACGGGCTGGCCGATGGCCTCCATCAACTCGCGCTCGCCTCCGAGGCTGGCATCGTCGTCGACGGCCAGACCGTGCCGGTGGCGACTGATGCGCGCGAGTGGTTCGTCGCGCACCAGAGCGACCCCGTCATGGCGGCTCTGCGCGGGGGCGACGACTACGAACTGCTGTTCACGGTCAGTGCCCGCCAGCGCGCGAGGCTCCGATCGGTTCGGCAGACACTCGGGAGCCTGGCCTTGACCCGGATCGGAATGGTCACCGCGTCCAGGTCGGTCCGCCTGACAACGACCGGGGGCGAATGTCCGGTGCCGGCCGGGTACGAACACTTCAGATGATCCACGTCACGCGCGCCCTGCTCCGCAAGTTGATCGAAGCGCTACTGCACATTCACGACTCGCCACAGCGGACGGCGGTGGCCTTCGCGGTCGGCGTGTTCTGGGGCTTCTCGCCGTGCTTCGGCCTGCATACTGTCCTTGGTCTGGTCTGCGCCTTCCTGTTCAGGCTGAATCGCGTGGCGGTCATCGTGGGCGTCTACGTCAACCTGCCGTGGATCATCGCGCCGTACTACACGCTCGCCACGCTGACGGGAGCCACAGTGCTGGGCGTCGGTTTGCCGGCGGACTTCGAGTCGCGGCTGGAGCAGTTAGTGGCGGGCTCGATGTTCAGCCAGACGTTCTGGACGGGACTACTGGGGCTGATGCGCCCGCTGCTGTGGCCCTACCATCTCGGTTCGCTCGTCGGCGCCCTGCTGCTGGCCGCCCTGGCCTATCTGCTGGCGCTGCCGGCCATCGTCGCCGGCCGCAAACACATCCATCTGCGGACGCTCACGGTCGCGCCGCCGGAGTCGCACTGATGCTGTCGCGATCCGGCTGGCAGAAGATCGTCGCCACCTCGTTCGCCGCGCTCGGCTTCGTCGTGCTGTACCAGGTCACGATCTTCGATTCCCGCTATGCCGCCAGGCAGGCGGTACTGCGCGAATCGACGGCATTGCCAGCGCCAGGCGCGAGGCTGCGCTTCAGCGCCACCGCCTACTGCAAGGGCGCGCTGACGGCCTCCGGCGTGTGGCCCCGCACCGGCGTCGCTGCCGCCGACCCGGTGCTGCTGCCGGTCGGGTCGGTCATCCAGGTGCTGGCCGAGCCGCCCTACTCCGGCATCTACACCATCATGGACACCGGCCCCATGATCCAGGGACGCCACGTCGACATCTACATGTGGAGCTGCGTCGAGGCCCTGCGCTTCGGCCGCCGCTCGGTGGAAGTCACCATCATCCGGCTCGGGTGGAACCCTCGCGACAGCACGACTGATGTGCTGCCGTCGCATCCGCTCCCGCTCGGCGAGCTCGAACGCCTCCGCTAGCCACCGCGTCGCCGACGATCCCGTCCCGCCCACGCTGACTCATGCAGGCCCCGCCGGCCTCACAGGGCCATCACGTCAAACTGCTCGTGGTGCAGGTGGAGGTCCGGCTTGATCGACACGGTCTTGCCAAGCGTGTCCTGCAACTCGCGCAGCACCGGTGCCTCCTCCTCCCGGAGCGCTTTCGCAATCTCCGGATTGACCCGCAGGACCAGCCCCGGACCATCCAACTGAGCGCCGACCTTCCGCACCTCATCGAGGATCTCGTAGCAAATCGTCGCGACCGACTTGATCACCCCGGTACCCGAGCAATACGGACACGGATCGGTCATGACGCGTTCGAGGCTCTGCTTGACCCGCTTGCGCGTGATGATGATCAGCCCGAAATCAGACACCTGCACGGCCTTCGATGGCGACCGGTCGCGCCGCAGCTCCTGATCGAGCGCCAGCGCCACTTTCTGGCGGTTCTTTCGCTCCTCCATGTCGATAAAGTCGAGCACGATGATGCCGCCCAGATCGCGCAACCGCACCTGCCGGACAATCTCCTTCACGGCCTCCACGTTCGTCTTGACGATCGTGTCCTCGAGCCGATCGTTGCGCTTGCCGACAAATCGCCCCGTGTTGACGTCAATCGCCACGAGCGCCTCGGTCTGGTTGATGACGATGTAGCCGCCTGATTTCAGCCAGACCTTGTTGCGCAGTGCCTTGTCGATTTCGGATTGGACGCCGTATTCCTCGAAGATCGGAAAATCACTCGTGTAGTGTTTGACGCGCCCGGCCAGCGCCGGCATAAAGCGCCGCACCTGTTCCTTGACGTTCTGGAACTCGGCGGGGTCGTCAACCCGGATGGCGGAGTACTCGTCGGTCAGCAGGTCGCGAACCAGCTTCGACACGAGCCCCTCCTCCCGGTACACCACCGCCGGACATCGAGACGAGTCGACACGCTGGCGGATCTCGCCCCAGACCCGCTGGAAGTACACCAGGTCGTTGGTTAGATCCTCCTGCGGGCGGCCGGCGGCCGCCGTGCGGATAATCACACCGCCGGAGAAGCCTTCCTGCTCGCGGAACTGCTTGACGATGCCCCGCAGGCGCGACCGCTCGTCGCGCGAGTCGATCTTGCGCGACACGCCGATATGGTCGACGGTTGGCATGAACACGAGAAACCGTCCCGCCATGGTCGCATGCGACGTGAGCCGTGCGCCCTTGGTCCCGAGCGGTTCCTTGACGATCTGGACCAATATCTCCTGCCCTTGCTTGAGCAGGGTCTCGATCTTCGGCGTCTCACCGCGCTCGCGCCCCTTGCCCTGGTCGCCCCCGCCATTCTCGCGGGCCCCCTCGTCTCCGTCCTCGTCGTCGATGCCGAGGCGCTCGAACGCCTCCATGGTGTCGACCACGTCGGAGACGTACAGAAAGCCGTCGCGCTCGAGACCGATGTCTACGAACGCCGACTGCATGCCGGGCAGCACCTTCGAGACGCGGCCCTTGTAGATGTTGCCCACGACCCCGCGCTGCCGTTCGCGTTCGACCGACACTTCCATCACTTGGTCGTCCTCGAGGATGGCCACCAGGGTCTGATGGCCGTTCGAGGTGATGATCATTTCCTTGTTCACTAGTCCGTCCTCTTCGCGAAGCCTGGAATCGGACGCCCTGCGGGCTTCGACTTCGGCCTCAATTTCAGGCCTTCGCTCAGGACTAGCCCTGAGTAAGGCGCGCCAGCGCCGCATCGAAGCCGGCACCGGCCAATATCGGTTGACACCGGCGCATCATCGATGGACGCGAGCGCGTCCATGGGTGATGCGGGCTAGTTGGTAAACCTCCGCATCCTCACATTGAGGATGAGCCCGAAGCCGGCGAGCGTCGCGATCAGGGACGAGCCGCCGTAGCTCATCAGCGGCAGCGTGAGTCCCTTGACCGGCGCGAGTCCCGCCGACATCGAAATGTTGTAGAGCACCTGAAACGTGAAGCTCGACAGCACACCCACAACGAGATAGGTGCCCAGGCGGTCCTTGGCGAGCCTGGCCGTCTCGAGCGAACGCACGACGACGAACAGGTACAGGCCGAGGACACCCAGCACGCCGACAAAGCCGTGCTCCTCCGCCAGCACCGAGAAGATGAAGTCATTGTGGGCGACAGGCAGAAAGCTGAGCTTTCCCTGCGTGCCTTGGCGGAAGCCCTGCCCCCACAGCCCGCCGGCGCCCACAGCGATCTGCGCCTGGATCTGCTGATAGCCCTTCCCGCGGGGATCACGCCACGGGTCGAGAAAGGTCACGACGCGCGCCTTCTGATAGTCCCTGAGCCCGTAGTTCCAGACGATGGGCGCGGTGACAATCGCCAGGGCCAGCAGCACACCTGCCACGCGCAGTCGCATGCCAGCCACGTACGCGACGCCGAGCAGCACGGGCACCAGCGTCAACGCCATACCGAAATCGGGTTGAATCACGATGAGCAGCAGCGGCACCCCGGTCAGCAGTCCGCCCACCAGAATATTGCCGGTCGCGGGGATCCGTTTCTGGTCAGCCGCGAACAGTCTGGCCAGCAGGATCGCCAGCGCCAACTTTACGAACTCGGATGGCTGAACGTTGAACAGCGGGAGTGGAATCCAGCGTCGGCCGCCGCCTCGCGCGACACCAAACACGAGCACGTAGACGAGGAGCCCGAGCAGCATGACGTACAGCACGTGGGCGCGATCGGCCAGGGACCGATAGTCGACACTCAGGCAGATGACAAACGCGACCGTCCCGATCAGGATGGCGTAGATCTGTACGACGAACAGGCGCGCCGTGGCCACGCGCGCCGCGTCGCCGGTCGTGCTGTAGATCATCAGCACGCCAATGACGCATAACGCGTACACGGCCGCCACGAGCGGCCAATCCAGATGCAGGTAGAAACGCCGATCGAACATCGCTCGCCGAATGCCTCTCTCTAGTGCGGGCGTTCCTGCCCGGCGACACCAGCAGCCGCGGCCTTGACCGGCGGCGGCGCAGGTGGAGCCAGTACCGGCAGTGGCCGCCCCTCTTTGATGGCGAAATAGGTTTCGATGATATGCCGCGCAAGCGGCGCCGCGTTTGACCCGTGCTCCCCGTGCTCGGCAAACACAACGCCGGCCACCTCGGGGTTGTCCTTGGGCGCAAAGAACGCAAACCACCCGTGATCGCGTAAATCCATGTCGGTCTTGCCCGCGGCCTGCTTGCCGCCCTGCAACGAAATCACCTGGGCGGTGCCGGTCTTGCCGGCGACGTTGTAACCGACCAGTCGCGCGCGCCCGCCCGTCCCGTTGCCATTGACGACCAGGGACAGCCCGTCGTGGAGCGCGGCCACAGTCTCCGGCTTCAGCCGCGGGCTGACGACCGCATCGTGCGCCGCGGGCGCTTTCCATCCAGATCCGTCGTTGACGGCTCGTACCAGATGTGGCACAACCCGGGTGCCGCCGTTCGCCACGGAGGCGTACGTGACGGCCAGCGCCACGGGCGTCACCCACACGTCGCCCTGCCCGATGGCCACCGAGATGGTCTCGCCCGAATACCAGCGTTGGCCGGTGCGCGCCTTCTTCCACTCGGGCGACGGCACGACGCTCTCGGCCTCGTTCGGCAGATCGATCCCGGTCTTGCCCGCCAGGCCGAGCGCCTGCGCCCACTTGTGGATCTTGTCGATGCCCACCATGTTGCCGACGGTGTAGAAGTACACGTTGCACGACTGCTCGATGGCGTGGCGCAGATCGACGGTGCCGTGACCCGGCTTGTAGCTGCACTGGAAGAACCGGTCGAAGAAGGTCGCGCCTCCGTGGCACGTCACCTTGAAATCCGGCGTGATGATGCCTTCCTCAAGCGCCGCGGTCGCGACCACGACCTTGAAGGTGGAACCCGGCGAGTAGCGGCCCTGCGTGGCGCGATTCTGCAGCGGCCGGAGTCTGTCGCTGTTGAGACGTTTCCAGGCGGCCGGATCGATGCCGGCCGCAAAGGCATTTGGATCGTACGACGGCACGCTGGCAAGCGCCAGAATCTCTCCGTTTCTCGGATCGAGTACGACGGCCGCCCCCGCGTATCCCGACACGCGGAAGGCGTCCTCGGCGGCCAGCTGCAGGTCGTAGTCGATGGTCAGCTGGATCCGGCGTCCCTCGACCGGGGGCAATTCGGCCAGCGCCGTGATCTCTCGGCCCACGTTGTTCACCATCACCCGTCGCTCGCCGTCGGTGCCCATCAACAGCGTGTTGTAGGCCCTCTCGACGCCAGACTGCCCCACCATCGATCCGCTGGCCAACTTGTCCGACGCCATCTGCGCTTCACTGATTTCGCTCACGTACCCCAGCAGGTGAGCGGCAAGCCCGCCGGACGGGTACCGCCTGGTCGGCACGCGCTGCACGACCACGCCGGGCAATTCGTCGAAGTCCAGCCGCCGCGCCAGCACAGCCGACACCTGCCCCAGCGAGGCGTCCTCGATGACGACGATGGGCTGGTAGCTCGGTGTGCTCCTGTGCCGGGCGACCGTGTCGCGCACCTGCGACTCGGCAACGCCGGAGGCGGCGGCCAGCAACTGCATGGTCTTGTCGAGATTCTTGCTGTGCTCGCGGAGAATCGAGATCACGTAGGCATCGCGGTTCTCGACCAGCACCCGATCTTTGCGGTCGAACAGGATCCCGCGCGGGGCCCGCAGCGCCAGGCGCCGCTCGGTATTGGCCTCTGCCATCTCCCGGTACGTCTGATTGTGCAGCACCTGGATGTACCAGAAGCTCACACCCAGCGCGCCGAAGCACACGCTGACCACCACCGAGAACACGGTGAGTCGCAGAGCCGTTCGACGCCGGCCATCGGCCGTTCCGGTCACCATCGTCAGTGAAACCGCACTTTCCTCAGTCGCTCGCGCCGGATTCGCCAGCGCTCGGGCAGGCCCGGCAGGGTGTCGACCAGGCCGAAGACCACGATGCCAATGGCCGCGTTGACCAGGGCCTGAACTGTCACGTCGAAGTACGGCTGGTCGAATCGACGCAGGCCGAGCAGCAGATAGAGCCCGTTGAACACCGCGCCGTGCACGGCAGTCGCGCCGGCAAAGAGCAGGAACCGCGGGATCGTCTGCGTCACGATAAACTGTGTCCCGATGTAACCCGCCAGGAATCCCGCCAGGCTCGACGCCATCCCGCCAATGCCGATCACGTCCCCGACCAGCGCGTCTTGCGTCAATCCGGCCAGCGTGCCGCCGAGCAGTCCGGCCACCCGGCCGTACAGCAGCGCCGTGGTGACCACGGCCACGAGGACCAGATCGACCGGCAGCCGAACCGATCCGGTCATCCACGCCAGCACGCTCTGCAGAATCAGCGCGACCGCGATGCCCAGGATGGTCCGCAGGGCCTTCATTGTCTGGCCTGCGTGTCGGCCGGTGGACGCACGGGCGCCGGCTGCGGCGCCGGGTCGACCACGATCAGCACGGATTCAAGGGTGGCGAAATCCACGGCCGGTCGCACAATCACGGGCCGGCCCGCCCGTTCGACGTACCCGACCACGATGTCCTTTTGATAGACGCCGTCGACGCCGGCCGTCACCACCTCGTCGCCGCGCCGCACGTCGGCCGACGCCGCCAGGTAGTCGAGCCTCAGCGTGCCGTCCCCGTTCCCGAGTACGATGCCCTGCGCGCGGGAGTGTCCCACGATCACCGCCGCGGCCGCACTCTTGTCCACGATAAGCTGCACGGTCGCCGCGTGGGCGCTGGCCCACACCACGCGTCCGACCAGCCCCGCCGGCGTGATGACCGACATGTTCTGATGCAGCCCGGCATCGCTGCCGCGGTCAATCACGATCGACCGGAACTCCGGCGACACGCTGCCGCCGATGACGTCGGCCCCGGTCGTCTTCCATGCCACGCGGGTGCGCATCTCGAGCAGCGCCCGCAAACGCTCCACGCTCTGCGACGCCGCACGTTCCTGCTGCAGTTGGACGCGCAGGTCCGTGACCTCCTGGCTCAGCCGCTGGTTGTCCGCCCTGACACCCAACAGGGCGACGTAGTTGTCCCACACCCAGTGCCAGGTGCCGACAACAGCCCAGGCGGCGCGCTGTGTTTCTGCGATTCCGCCCACCAGCGCCGCCCGCAGCAGCGACCCGCCGGATCGCGAACTGACCTGCGTCGAAATGAGCAGAATGTGGCCCACCATGACCGCTACGAACAGGTAGCGGACGCGGTGGCGGGTGTCGGGAAGGGCCATCTGATCGCAGCCAGGGGTACCGACGGCGCCCAGCCAAGCGGCCAGGGCGCCTCGGGCCAATCGTCGAGTCAGTCGATGGAGATCTTGCGCAGCAGGTTGAAGTCCGAGAGCATCTTGCCGGCGCCCAGCACGACCGACGACAGCGGATCTTCTGCCATCGCCACGGGTAGCCCGGTCTCCTCGCGAAGACGCTTGTCGAGGTTCTTGAGCATCGACCCGCCCCCGGTCAGCACGACGCCGCGATCGACGATGTCGGCCGAGAGTTCCGGCGGGGTCCGCTCGAGCGCCACGCGGACGGCGTCGATGATCACATTGACCGTCTCGGCCAGCGCCTCGCGCACCTCTTCGTCGCTGATGGTGAGGGTCTTCGGCACGCCCTCGATCAGGTGCCGGCCTTTGATCTCCATCGTCAAACGCTCGTCGAGGGGGTAGGCCGATCCGATCTCCA
>Ga0315273_10013698_pt1 | contig 10439 bp, 6 predicted proteins | sample YL17G02_0_MG_FD_205753 | JGI IMG/M metagenome (GOLD analysis project Ga0315273, IMG submission 205753) | Sediment microbial communities from Yellowstone Lake, YNP, Wyoming, USA - YL17G02_0 | ecosystem: Environmental > Aquatic > Freshwater > Lake > Sediment | place: USA: Wyoming | collected... | reverse complement strand
AACGCTTCGTCCCGCAGTTGGGCCAGGGATTCCTCACGGCGATCCGTCGCCATGCGGTAAAGGAAAACATGCTGTCTTCCACATTCCTGCAGCTTGTCCAGACCGGCGACGAGGGACGAGAGTTGCACGGGATGCCGGGGGAAGAGACCGCCGAGAACCTGAATCATATAGTCCCGCAGGTTGTCGAGGGACATGTCAACGCGGATGCCAAGCTCCGCGAGGCACTGTTCGATGATGGGCTTGTTGTAGCCAAACAGGGTTTCGACGGCCTGCCGGGCTCGTTCTACGTCCGCGGTTGTCACGGCAACCCTCCGCGCGCCCCGGAGGGGCGTTCAGAAAATAGCCGGGGGCAAGCGAAGCGCAGCCCCCGGTTACCTAACGACACACGGGGAGCCCTGGAGGGGCAACAGAAAATCACCATAATCTCCCCCATATCCAAGGCTTCAACCAGGGCCTGTCCTCTCCTTAAGTCCAGCGCCATTCTGATATGTCCCCGGATCCCGATGAGTGTTGTGTCCCGAATTTCCCCGGATTTCAAAGTCCGGATTCGCACAATGCGCGCTGGAGCGGCGCCGTCAATTGCAGTTCCGCTGCCCAGTGCTGCAGGTATTCAAAGTCCAGTGCCTGTTGCTGAACCTTGAGAACTCCAACCACGTCGTTCCACTGCCGCTCGGAGACTTCGCCCCCTTGCCGGTAGCATTCAAGTTTGTTCAGGATCAGATCTTCGGGCGAGGCCAGAAAGAATTGGCGCGGGTTTTCGGATTCCTCAATTGTGTCCTTGCGCGCTCTGCTGAAGGCGACCTGGTCGTAAGATCTTCCCTTCAAAACAAACACATCGACCTTGAGCATAGATTCCAGGTGGATAGCGTTGAAAGAGGACCTCTGTCGTACTGCTTCGCGAACACGCTCCTCGTCGATGTAATATTGCTCCTGCAGCCGCCCCACCAGGTCGCACACGTGCTGCTCCCGCAGGTCGGCGACGATGTCTACATCGAGGGTCGCACGAGCAATGCCGTATGCCGAACTGGCTACGGAGCCGCCAATGTGGTAGGAAATACCCAGCGCCTCGAACGCGTCGATCACCGGATCCAAAGCAACGCGAATCGCCGTCGAGCTCACCGCGCCCTCCGGCTCAGATCGCTTGAAAGGCGACTGGCAAGCTCGGCCCCATAATGCACCGACACAAAACGAAGCAGGATTTCCTGCTCCCCGTCATGCGGATAGCGGCGACGAATCGCGCGTTTGGCCAGATCGATCACGGTTTGACTCAAGGAGAATGCCAAAGTCAGGCGCTGAGAGACCGAGGCCTGCCGGAGAAGGTCCAATTGGGCCTTTTCCGCGTCAGGATGCGTATCATTTGATTGCGAACTCATGAAACCTGGCTCCCGAATATATGGACCGGTGTCAAGCGAATCATTGGTCCCATGTTACAGCCAGATCGGCCATCAGGTGCGGGAATTCTGCGAGAAGGTGGCGGCTAACCTGCGCAGTTATCAAAGAAATCAGCCACGAGTTGCACGAATTAAACCGACAGCCGGCGGCCGCGTTAAGGTCGGATTTTCCTCGCGCTTCCGGCCCGGCGCGTGGCACATTGGTGCGCAACCTACTCAGGAGAAAGACATCCATGGATCGCAGAGCGTTCATGCGCAGTACCGGGATCTGTGCCGCTGCCCTGGCTTCGGCCGGCGACGGTTACGCCGGGGCGGACGCAGTTGCCGTTCTCGGCCCCGATCAGGAGGCCAAAACACCGGTGTCCCGGAAAGCGCTCATGAAGGTAGGGACACAACATGGCTCTTCAGACGACATTCTCCGCGCGCTGGCCGCCTTTGGAGTGAACCATATCTGTGCCGCCCTTCCTTCGGCGCGCCGAGATGAACGCTGGTCGGTGGCAGGCCTGCTGAAGCTGCGTGAGCATGTGGAATCATTCGGCATCCAGCTCGACATGCTTCCCCTGCCCTTGAGTTCGAGTTACATCACACGCGCGGAAAATCCCAACATCCTGCTGGGCAAAAGCCCCGATCGGGAGCGCGAGATCGACGACATCTGCCTCATGATCAGGAACGCCGCGCAGGCAGGAATTCCGATGCTGAAGTACAACCTGAGCATCCTGGGTGTGGTCCGGACCGGATCCACCCCCGGCAGGGGTGGCGCGAGCTACAGCACATTTGTATACGACGAGGCGCCGCAGGAACCGTCTCTCACCGAAGCCGGCCCAATGGATGCAGACCTCTACTGGGAGAGGATCGCCTATTTCCTGAAGCGGGTGATTCCGGTCGCTGAAGAATACAAGGTTCGGATGGCCTGTCATCCGCATGACCCCGGCATGCCGCCGGAGAAAGGCTATCGCGGCGTTCAAACCGTGCTCGGAAGCGTCAACGGGCTCAAAAGATTCATCGAGATCACGCCCAGCAGATACCATGGTCTGAACTTCTGCCAGGGAACGGTTGCGGAGATGCTGCACAATCCGGGAAAAGAAATCAACGAGGTCATCCGTTACTTTGGCAGCCGCGGTAAGATCTTCAATGTCCATTTCCGCAACATCAAGGGCGGCTTCCTTAATTTTCAGGAAACCTTCATCGATGACGGCGACGTCGACATGCTCCAGGCGATGAGGGTGTACAGGCAGGTTGGCTACGATGGCATGATCATGCCCGATCACGTTCCCAGGATACAGGGAGACGCCGGCGGTCTGCAGGCCTTCGCCTTCTCGTTCGGATATATCAAGTCTCTTATCACGGCAGTCGCTGCAGAATCGTAGCGGATTCAACTCAAGGAGAGACCCACAGGGGAATCTGGGGGACAGTCACCACAATTGCTGCAAACACGTCAGGATGCCGGGTCCCTACATTCCAGGTTCCCCATCCACCCATGGAATCCCCTTTCAGGTAGACGCGATCGTCGTCGATGCTGAGCCGCTCCTTCGCCAGCTTGATCACGCGCATGACATCCTGGTCACCAAGCCCGAGGTAGGAAGTGTTTCCTCGGCCGTGGGGTTCCATGGTGATGATCCCTTCGTGCCCCGCGTATTCGACGTCGCTCATGGCGTGGCGCGAATCCGCCGCCCACCAGCGGACATACTCGGGGTTTGCGGGGTTGTATCCGTGAAGCTGCAAGACCAGCGGCCATTTCTTTGCAGGGTCGTAGCCTCCAGGGAGATATACGCGACAGTATTGAGGGGAGCCATCCACTTCATCGCGATAGGCCAGCCGAAGAAATCCATACGGCCGCGCTCGAGCGCGCAGACCCCCGGCTTCCAGTTTCATTTCTTCAAATTCCATCAGTGGCGAATGGATGGCCCACCAGGGATTTCCCGCTACCGTCTCGATCTTTCCTCCCAGGCGGTCGAGCACCATGTCGGCGAGCATCTTCGTCGCGAATCCTTCGGGTTTCTGCAGGTCGGCTTTCGCCCCCGCCGAGATCAGCTCGCGAGCCGCCGCCATCGCGTCCCCTTTGTACCAGGCAAGGTGTGTAGCAAAGAGAAGGCCGTTGAGCCTGCGGGTGCTGCACCGTATCTCGTAAGGGCCGTCCGGCCAGCGGCTGCCGTCGAAGCGGACACTCGCGCCTCGCTCTGCTGTCTTCTCAGCCATGATTTTGCCGCCCGCCGCAACGACCTGCATCGTCACCTTGTCTTGAGCAGAGCGCTCACCGTTGATGTCGGTCTTGACGGCAAGAGCGGCACGATCAGACTCGATCAAGGAAGGTCCGATCTCCTGGATTCTCGCCGGCACCGATCCGGGCTCCAGAACCCTGGCAGAGAAGTTCCACGGTCCGGTCCGCTGTTCCAGTTTCACAAGCAGAGTGTTTTCGCCGGCCTTCATGTCGGTTTCGATCTGGTCTTCATCGAAGGTAAGTGAGCGAGGGCCGCGTTTGTCCAGCACTTGCTTCCCGTTCAGCCACACGCGAATGCTTTCATCGCTGCCGATCAGGAGAAGCGCTTTGCCCTCCGCGGCGCGCTGCACAGTGGCATAGGCATACCCGACCAGGTCGCGCTTCAATCCCACACCATCGGACAGATCCACTGCGTCGCCCCAGGCAACGAGTTGCCGCCACTTGACCGAGCCGTCAGGCAACTTGTGCTCCATGCCGGGAATCGGCCGGATTTTTGCCTCGCCCCCGTGTTCGAGAAGAAAATCCTCGTCGATGGAGGCGAGCGGAGTGGAAGAGATGGGAGTAGACCACCGGTGCGTTTAGGCGGTCACCACTCCAAGCTGGAGAGCTGGCAGATCCTTCATTTCCAGCATTGGCTCCCAGGACGCAATACTCATCTCATTCTACTGAATCGCCTGCGTCGTTATGATTACTCTTCAAAATGATCGACCCTTGCCTGGAAGGTGAGGAGTTCGCCCTGTGTCCCCTGATTTCCGGGGATCGAAACCATCGCCAGGGGAGATTCAGGAGCAGAAAATGGGCAAGCGCAACGAGCTCCAGGGAGGCGAGATACCAGGGCCAGGGGCCCAAATAGTCCAGCACTGAGGGCCGACCCGGTTTGTCACGCAGGTAGCCGTAATTCCAGCCGAAATACGCGTCGATGCCGCCCACGATCAGAGCATAAAGATTCACGAACGCGAGCATCCGGAGCACGCTCCCCTGGCGCGGCCTGAAGCCCTGGCAGGAAACAAAGAACACGACCGCCAGCAGGACGATCCCGTGGCTCCAGAAAAAGAGGATGAACTCCCAGCTGGGAAAGCCTTGGCCGATCTCAGGCGTGAGCGTCGCCTGCAGTGTCCCCCCCAGGCCGACAAAATAGGTGATTTCGGATGCCAGCGGGCTCGGCCGGACCAGCGCAAACGCGCAGGCGAACATCACCCAATGGCATAGCTCCAGCGGAAGCGCGAATTCCCAGTTCAGCTCGTGCGCCATCCCCTTCTGCGCGTAAACCACCACCACATAGCCAAGCAGAATGGCCGCCAGCACCCAGCCGAGCCGGCGTGTCCGATCCGCGGTCCAGCGCCTTCCCGCTGCGGCAATCAGCGCGCCGAGGATGGCTATCAGGCCAAGCACTGCCAGGTGATCCCTGCCGAAGATGTGGAACGTCCCAGGTTCGAGCATATCGACCTATCGGAAAATCGGGGGCGTCCGAGCTATTTCCCTGGTTTCCTCGATCGGCTTTCAGCCTTTGGTTTCTGGACTCGGTCCCTTTTTCCGTAATTCAAACAAGGTGGAAGTGGTCGGTCATGAGGGAGTGGGAGAATATGGGCCGTAAATGGCGTTCCCGCTTTCGTGCAGAGAATGCAGAAACACGAGCCGGTCGAAATCGTCGAGAAACATTTTGGAACGACGATTTTCTAAATCCGTTGCATGATACGGAAACCAGGGGAGGACTACTTGACGAAAGCGCGGCATGGAAACCTCTCCTGAAAACCAGGTTAACAGCTCGGACGTCCCCGTATTTCCCCGTTCGATTTAGCCCGCATTGTACCACATCATCGACATGCGGAATCAGGGTCGAGGTTCCATAGCAGGGAAAAAGCCACCAGCAAGACATTAAGAACCCCGAACATTCGCCTTTCATTGCATGTCCGCGGCTTGATCGGATCGGGCGGGGCTCGACGTTTGCTGGCGTTCGCACCCCCATGTATAATAAGTACTCCAAAACTGCCGCGGAGGAATGGCCGAGTGGTCGATGGCGGCGGTCTTGAAAACCGTTAGGGGGGTAACTCCCTCGTGGGTTCGAATCCTACTTCCTCCGCCAAGTCTTCCTGTTCCCGCAGGGAAAAGACACATCAACCACAGATGAACGCAGCGCGGCAAGCCGCTTGGGTAAATCCGGCTTGAACCTCTCTTTGGTTGCGGCTTGCCGCGCTGCGTTCATTTGTGGTTTATAAGATTTTGTTGCGGCTATGCTGCACCAGCATCATCAGCGGCAACCGGCCCGGCACTCTCCGGCTCAGTTGGGCTCGTAGCCTTCCTTGGCGCGGACCTTATACCCCTTCGGTCCCTTGACGATCAGGTGGATGCTCCGCCATTTGTCGTTGTTCGCCTGGGGCGCCGTATAGGCCAGCATGTAGGTGTGATTGAGATCCCTTGAGATGCCCTGAAATATATCCTCGACATCACGCGACTTTTTCGCCGCATAACTGAGCCCCCCGGTCCTTTTCGAGATGTCCACCAGCTGTTGAAGCAGCGACTGGCTTCGCAGCGCCTCCCCTTCCGCCACGGTGTACAAAGGAACCCCGACCTTCCGGACTCGCGCCAACGCGACGGTCGCGTTCAGGTAGCTGGAATTGTCGTCGCCGTCGGTGAAGGCGATGATGGCTTTCTTCCCTTTCCGCCTGGACAGATCCAGGGCGACCTGCGCCACCGCATCGAACAGCGCCGTCGACCCGCCGGTCCTGATGCCCAGCACCGCCCGCTTTGCGGCGCTCTTGTCCCTGGTGAAATCCTGCAGAAGCCTCAAAGATGCGCTGAAGCCGTAGACCGCGATCCAATCATTTTCCCCGAGCTCGCCGATCAGGCGCGTCACCGCGTTCTTAACCGCGGGAAGGGCCGGGATCATGCTGCCGGTCGTGTCGAGCAAAATCGCGCAGGAAAGCTCCGAATCTGAAGACTCGAAGGACAGAATCGGCTGAGGCTCGCCGTTATCCGCCACTTCAAAATTTTCCCGCGTCAAGCCAGTGACGGGCCGGCCGCGCTGGTCGAACACCGTGGCATAGACTTCGACCAGGCGCACATCGGACCGGAACGCCGGGGGCACCGGCGTCCCCATCTGCGCGGCACAGAACGCCGCCGCCAGAACGCCGATCAACCCGATTACGCCAATCCGCTTTATCATTGCTTGCTCAGCACTGCTCGAATCTGGTTGTCGTTCAGTCCCGAGTAGGCGGCGAGAAACGCGTGCCAGTCCCGGGGATCCGTCAGGCGCACATCCCGGAGAATCTCGGTCGCGAGAGGCTCCGCAATGGCTTCGAGCGCGCCGGCCGGCAAGCCCATGCGGTCCAGGTATTCGCTGATGTATAGCTTGAACTCCCCGGCGCGCACGGCCAGCTTGTCGGTCATCAGAAACTTCTCGAAGTGCTCGTAGGGCGGAAGGCGCAAGAGGTGCGGGTGGCTGCAGTTGTAAATCGAGCTCAAAACCGGGCCAAGCCACTGCAGCCGCGCTCCGTCTTGCCTGGCCGCGAGGTTGCGCAGCGCTTTCATGGTCGGCGAGTCCCACGGGTCCGTCTGGTACCGGCGGAGATACTCGTCCGAAAGGAAAAACAGGTCGCTCAACGTGACGTTCTGCCAGATTCCGGCCCAGTCTTTCGACTCCAGCGAGCGCATCAGTCCCGCGCGCCGGGTCAGAGAAAGAATCCCACAGGACGCGTCGGCCAGGCCGGACATCAGAGCGGGATTCCGCGCGGCCTGCACGACCCACTCCCGCGCCGCGCGGACCTTCAGACCCACAAGCCTCAAATCATCGTCCTGCAGCAAGTCCCACCGCGTCGCGCGCAGCAGCCCGATCTGCGTCGCAATGAACGAAAACCCTTTCGTGTCGGCCATTCGGGAACCGGCCAGCGCCGTTTTTCCGGCTTCAGCGGCAAAATCGGCGAACCCCCCGCGGAGATAGCTTCCTTCGACCTGCCGCTGAATGAGCTCCGGTTCGGCGAAGATATGGCTTTTCCTGGTCGCGGACTCCAGATCCAAGTAGTGGTGCCGGCGAAGGAAAAGCGGATCCTCCGAAATCAGGAGGTCGGAGGGACTCAGGTAGCGGGCATAAATCGGCCCCGCAAGAGCAAGTTCGACCTGAGGATTTATGGCGCCCAGCAGCTCGTTGACCGGCTTTTCCAGATCCTTCGGGTTGAGCTTCCGTTTGTTTGCAACCTCGCGCAATCGGGAAATCGCCTCGACGATTTTCCCGGGCTGGAACGACTCGAGGCTGTCCATCTCCTTCCCGGATATCCGCAGCGATCCGGGAATCTCGAAACCAGGGATGGACGGCGCGATCTTCTCCAACGCCGCGACCTTCTCGGCGGGATTTTCCCCGGCGCCGGCCAGCGCTCTTGCCGTATCGTAAAGCTCGAGGAGGACGTGGAGCGCGGGCACCCTTTGAAGCGCCAGCACGCGCCGGTAATTATCGTATCGAGCCTTCCCGCCGTTCAGCTCGAATGCGGTTCCCTTCAGTTCGAGGGACACCGGCTCCGCCCTGCCGAGCAGGATCTTCGCGAGAGCCGCATCCGGATCCCCGGATGCCTCGTCCGGCAGCGCGCGGCCGATGAGCATCCTCACCAGCTCAAGAGAGGCCACAGTGTAGTCCCGCGCGACGGCGGCGGCGCCGAATCTTTCGCACAACGCAAAAAATAAATCGGCACTCTGCCTCTCGTCCAAACTGCCGGCCTGTTTCGCCATGCAGATCAGCTTGATCAGCGCGTGAAGCTGTCCGAGGACCCGGTTCAGCCCGACATCGTCGAGCTGCCGCAGCTTCTCACCGAGGGCGAAAAAGCGGGCGTACTCCTTCTGGCCCAGACCCGTCAGGACGGCAAAGTAGGGCCAGACCTGCGCGTACTCCGGGTACTCCTGCGCCAGCACTAGCGCCGCTTCCTCGCTGAGAGGTTCGGTGCGATGCGCCTCCAGATGCACAACGGCAAGGAAGTTGGTTAGCTCGGAACGAGGCAGCCCGCCGACCTTGTAACTCGTGCGGGCCAGCCGCAGGAGGATCTCGTCCTCCAATTCGGGCGCCGCCGTTTTCGGCAGCCTCTTGAGCAGCCTGGCCGTATTTGAGGGCGAGCTCGAATGCCCTCTCGCCAACATCCAGACCTCCGGGCTGCCGGGAAATCTCACGTGGCCCGAATCATCGAGCGGGACGCCTGCCAGAAAGTCGATGAAGGGCGTGGCTCTCCAGTCGCGATTGGCGCCGTGCTGGACATCCGGCGCCTCCTTGAAGAGATCGTAAAACCCGGCCGTTCGACCCGCGCTCGACGTGAAAAAACGCTGGTGCGGCATATCCTGCTCCGTGAGGGCATAGAAAAAGGCCAGCATCTTTCCCTCGTCCTTCTTCAGCAAAGCCTTGAAAAATTGTCCGGGATTGCGGGGGGAGGCGCCCGTCAACCGCTCCCAGATCGCTTCCGCCTGCTCCCCGCCGGGCAGCGCGGCTTTTCCTTTTCCGGTGGCGAGCGACGAGGAATAGGCGAGCAGAAGATCGGCGTATTTCTGCGCCAGCTCCCTGAGGCCGATCGCATCGACCAGCGCGGCGGCGGTCGCGGCGTCCAGGGCCGTCAACCCGAGGTAAAGCCTGGCAATCTGGGGATCGCGTTCCATAGCCTCCGCGATCCCCCCGGGGAGATCATTCTTCGGCAGGAACTGGGTGCGCCACAAGGATTCGTCGAAAGGGATCAGAGCGCTCTCGTCGACGATCTCGAAATTGAATTCCCGGCCCGCCTGCAGGGCCTCCTGCATGGCAAGCTGATCGATGCCCAGGGCCGGCGCGACAAACTGGTTGCGCGAAGCGGGCCCCTCCTCCGCGGCCTCGACCACAATTCCCTTTTTCGTGTAGCGGATATCCCAGCCGATCAGGTGGAGGATTGTTTCGGCGGCCTGGCGCGCCGGCTTGTCGTTGACCGCAAGCGTAACGGTGACCCGGTTTCCGTTGCGCTGCCCGAGCCCCTCGAGAGCGGAAACACGCGCAAAGTATTCGGAGATCAAATCCAGATTGGCGCGCGCCACTCTCGTGCTGGTCATGGAAACGACGCTCACGATCGCACGGCAGTAATCGGCGAAGAAGCTTTCCGCCGCGGTCTGCTCCCTGCCCTGGATCACCATGAGCAGCGCCTTCATCCCCCCGCGCACGAGGATTCCCTTGCCGGGATTTTCCTTCCTCACATTCGACAGGAGGGAAGGCTCACCCTGGCCCGCCGCCTCGAGTTTACCTTCGAACCATCCGGCAGCTCCCATGTCGCCGGCGCGCAGCGAAACGTCGAGCCCTCTCTTGAGAGCGGCGATGTACTCCTTCGAATCATCCGGGGAACGCCCAAGAAAGGATGACAGGGCCATATAGGATTGCACGGCGGACTGCCCGTACTGGTCTTCGCTTTCCGCAGCATGCCGGAACAGGCGGACATCCTCGATTGCCGCCGCGCCTTTGGCGATGGTGCGGCGCGCCTCGTACCAGAGGTTCTGCTTTTCCAGGGCCAGGGTTTTCGAGAGAAATAGCCGCGCCGATCGGGGAGCCGCCTCCAGACCGGCATCCGCAGCACCGGCTGCCCCGGCAAAATCCCCCTGATCGAGCAGGATCCGGGTCGCGCCATAGTGAGCCTCTTCCCGCCGGGGGTCGAGCTCGAGCGTTTTCCTCCAAAGGCGCAGCGCATCGCCCTCCTGCCCCAGCCGTTCGAGAAATCCTGCAAAGGTGGCGCACGCATCCGCCTCCTCCGGCAGGGCCGGGAGTGCCATCCGGACCTGTTTGAGTGCGTTCTCAGGCAGATCATGAGCGAGATACAGGCGCACGAGTTGCGTGCGTTCCGGCAGAT
>Ga0315273_10013697_pt1 | contig 10439 bp, 6 predicted proteins | sample YL17G02_0_MG_FD_205753 | JGI IMG/M metagenome (GOLD analysis project Ga0315273, IMG submission 205753) | Sediment microbial communities from Yellowstone Lake, YNP, Wyoming, USA - YL17G02_0 | ecosystem: Environmental > Aquatic > Freshwater > Lake > Sediment | place: USA: Wyoming | collected... | reverse complement strand
GGGTGCAATCTGCCCGAGACTCACCCCATGCCGCTCCGCAAGGGCGGCGCGCAGGCGGTACGCACCGCCATCGGGATAGCGGTTCAAATCGCGGGCGATCCGCTCGAGCGCCTCCAGCGCCGCCGGGAACGGTCCATGCGGGTCCTCGTTCGACGCAAGCTTGATGACCCGTTGCAGGCCGAGCTGGCGCTGGATCTCCTCTATCGGCTTCCCCGGCTCGTACGGCACAAGCGCGCGAATGGCCGGGCGAAAGGGGCTTTCGGTCGCCGGCGCGGTCGGGCGAGGCACGGCGAGACTCTACCCCCCACGCTCGGTTACCCACCCGGCTTCACGCGACTACCCTTTCCCCGTGCCCGAGATCGGTCTCTTTCCGCTGGCGCTCGTCCTCACCCCGACCGAGCGCGTGCCTCTCCACATCTTCGAGCCTCGCTACACGGAGCTGATCCGTGAATGCATCGCGAGCGGCGAGGCGTTCGGGCTGCTGCTCGAGGACCAGGACGGCCGGAGAGAAGTCGGGACGCTCGCCGAGGTTCGAGAAGTCGTTCACGTCTTCGCTGACGGGCGCATGAACATCGTCGTCGAGGGGAAGACACGCCTTCGCGTCGTCGCCTGGACCGATGGGCGCTCGTACCCGACCGCGGAGGTCGAACCGCTCGAGGACGACGATGCTATGTCCCCCGATGCCGAGACCTCCGAGCAGGCGCTCGCGCTCTTCCGAAGGCTTGCGGTCATCGCCGACGCCGACGTCGACGAGCCGGACGGTTCCTCGGGGTCGCTCGCGTTCGAGATCGCTGCACACGTGGACTTCGGGTCTCAGCCCAAGCAGGAGCTGCTCGAGCTGCGGTCGGAACCCGACCGCCTGCGGCGGCTCACGGAACTGCTCGAGCAAGCGCTCGCGGCGATGACGCGAGAACGTGAGATCCGCGAACGCGCCGCGACGAACGGCCGCGTTACTCAGGGTTAGTGCTTCAGTGGACCACGATGCCGTGACCGCCGCGGCGTGGGTCACCGGCAGCCGCAAGCGTGCCGTCCACGCGGCGCTCGACGCCTGCCACCCCACCGAAGAAGAGGTTCCGCCGCCGCCAGCGGACGACGTCATAGCCGCGGCGCACCAGCTCGTCGAGCGCGGCCGGGTCATTCCCTCCCTCGCAGTGCACGTGCGGCTCGTCGACGTGCACACGAGGACGCTCGATGGCGTCGCGCACGGTCAGCCCGTGCCCCGCGACGTTGACGATGACCTGCATGACCGCTCCACGAAGCCGCACGGAGCCGGCGCTGCCCAGCACGAGCCGTGGCACATCGCCGCTCGAGACGATAGTGGGAGACATCATGCTCGTGAGGCGTGAACCGGCCTTCGGGGGCCTGCCGCCGGGATGAAGGTCGTGCTCGCCGAGCATGTTGTTCAGGTGAATCCCGGTACCGGGAACGACCACGCCCGATCCGGCGCCGATGGAAGCCGAGAGCGACGCGGCGTTGCCTTCCCCATCCATGACCGAGATGTGCGTTGTTCCGCCCGCCGACGCCGCTTCGGCTGGCGCCCGCAAGCTCTGCTGTACTCGAAGGACGGCAGCGTCGATCGCGTCGTCGGCGAGCAGGCGCCGCCCGAGCCCTCCGCGATGGAGCTCGGTTGTGAACCGTGAGTCCCGCGCCCGGCTCTGTTCCCGCAGAACCTCGACCAGGCGGGCGAGCTCGTCCGCTGAGCCTGGCTCGCCGAGAGTCCCCAGGCGGTCGAGCAGGCGCAGCCCGTAACCGATCAGCACGCCGCCCGAAGACGGGGGCGGATTGGACTCGAAGCGAAGTCCCCGGTACGAAACGGCGATCGGGCGGCGGCGGATGACACGGTAGGCCGCCAGGTCTCTAGGTGTGACGGCTCCTCCGTGATCCTCGAGATGCCCGGCCATAGCGGTCGCTAGGTGCCCGCGATAGAAGACGTCTGGCCCTTCGGTGGCGATCGCCGTCAGCGTCTCCGCCAGGTCTTGGAGGACGAGCCGCTCGCCGGCGACGAGTCGTGCGTCGCGTTTCCCGTAGACACGACGGCCTTCCGCCGTGTGGCGGAGGATCGAGTCGAGCAGCGCATGCAGAAACGCCTGCGCCTTCGTGAGCACGACGCCCGCGCGTGCCAACTCGATGGCTGGTTCGACGAGCTCGTGCCACGGCCACGTCGCGTACGTTCGGTGTGCCGCAGCCAGGCCGGCGACCGTCCCCGGAACGGCGCACGACGCCGTGCCGATCAGAAACCGCTGCGTCGTGTCGCCGCCCTCGAAGTCGATATCGGTGGCGTCCATTTCGCCCCCAGGCTTGCCCGTTCTCCCGAGACCGGGGGCGGCGACGAAGAAGTCGAGCAGTCGGCTCGAGCGCTCGCGAACGCGGCGAACGAGCATGAATCCGCCGGCGCCGGGACCCGTCAGCGGACTCTCCGCGACCCAGGATACGAACGCTGCTGCGATGCAGGCGTCGACCGCATTGCCGCCCTCGGCGAGGACGCGCGTGCCTGCCTGTGCCGTGATCTCGTGCCCGGCGGCCACCGCTCCCCGCATGGAGCAAGCCTACTGCGAGGTCGTCAGAGGTCTGAGAGGAAGCTCGGTGGCTGGTAGGCGTCGCCTCCGCGACGGCGTGTCCGGTCGCCGAAGCCGGTGGCCACGACGGTGACCCAGACCTGCCCGGTCAACCGCTCGTCGATGGTCGCCCCGAAGATGATGTTCGTGTCGTCGCCGGCGCGCTGGCGCACGATCTCGGCGGCCTCGTTGACCTCGTAGAGCGATAGGTCGTCTCCGCCCGCGATCGACAGCAGGATGCCCTTCGCGCCGACGATGTCGGACTCGATCAGAGGTGAGCGCAAGGCCCGCTCTACCGCCTCCACTGCGCGGTCGTCCCCGCTGGAATAGCCGATGCCCATCAGCGCGGTGCCGGCGTCCTGCATGATCGTCCGCACGTCGGCGAAGTCGAGGTTGATCAGGCCCGGGAGCGTGATCAGATCGCAGATGCCCTGCACGCCTTGCCGGAGCACGTCGTCGGCGATGCGGAAGGCGTCGAGCATCGACGTCGACCGGTCGAGTACTTCGATCAGCCGCTCGTTGGGCACGACGATCACCGTGTCGCAGGCTTCGCGGAGCGCTTTCACGCCGTCGTCGGCGGTGCGCCGCCGCTGTGTCCCCTCGAAGCGGAACGGCAGCGTGACGATGCCGACGGTGAGCGCGCCGAGCTCGCGCGCGATTCCGGCGACGACCGGAGCCGCCCCGGATCCCGTACCTCCGCCCTCGCCCGCCGTCACGAACACCATGTCCGAGCCCCGGAGTGCGCGCTTGATCGCGTCGTGCGCCTCCTCGGCCGCCCGGCGACCCACGTCCGCGTCGGCGCCGGAGCCGAGACCCTCGGTGAGATCGCGGCCGATGTGGATCTTCGCCGGTGCGTCCGAGACCTGGAGCTGCTGGATGTCCGTATTGACGGCCACGAACTCGACCTGCGCGAGGCCGGCATCGATCATCCGGTTGAGCGCGTTGAGTCCTGCCCCGCCGACGCCGACGACGCGGATGACGGCGATGTACGCCCCCGAGTCGGCCCGAGGCGCCGTGTGCAACACCGGCGGCTCCGGCATCGTCTCGAGCCAGAGATCGGCGCGCACGCGCGCCTCCTCCCGGGCGGGAGGGGGCCGCTCGGGCTTCGGCGCCACCTCGACGGCAACAGCCTTCGCTTTCGGTGTGCGCTTCTTCGCCTGCTTTGGCGGAGCCGTTTTCTTCGGCTCGGCGAAGTCAGGTGTGTACTCGACGGTCTCGTCTAGTGCGAGCCGTTCCTCGTCCGCGGCAGGCGGCGCCGGATCATCCTGGCGCTCGGCTTGCTTTTGTGCAGCCTCGGTCGCCCTGAAGAGCTCGGCGAGCGGCCCCTCACGCATGCTGGCGCGCTTTCGCGCCATTGAGAACCTCCTTCGCAAGATCGCGGTATGCCTCGGCTGCGCTGCCGGACGGGTCGTATTTCAGGATGCTGGCGCCCTTCACCGGCGCTTCCGCGTATCGGATGGTCTTCCTGATGCGCGTCTTGAAGACGAGATCGCCGAAGTTCTCCTCCAGGATCTCCACCGCCTCGCGCGCGTGCAGCGTACGGCCGTCGAACATCGTCGGCAGGATGCCCTGGATCTCGACGGCTGGGTTGAGATTCTCGCGGATCATGCTGAGCGTGTTCTCGAGCTGGACGAGCCCGCGCAGCGATAGGTACTCGCACTGCACGGGGACGATGATGCCGTCCGATGCGACCAAGGCGTTGATGGTGAGCAGCCCGAGTGACGGGGGAGTGTCGATGAGGATCCAGTCGTAGCGCTCCTTCACCGGTGCGAGCCCCTTCTCGAGAGCGCGCTCACGTCCGATCAGGCTCGACAACGCCAGCTCAGCGCCGGCGAGGTCGATCGACGAGACGGCCAGGTCGATCTCCCCCTTGTGCACCACCTGCTCGATGGGCAGACGATGGACGAGCACGTCGTACATCGAGCGCTCGATCGTGTCAGGGTTGAGCCCCTGGCTCATGGTCAGGTTGCCCTGAGGATCGAGGTCGACGGCGAGCACGGACAGGCCCCGCTCGGCAAGCGCGACGGCGAGGTTGAGCGTGGACGTCGTCTTCGCCACACCGCCTTTCTGGTTGGCGAACGCGATGACCCTTGTCACACCTGCTCCTTCCGAGGTGTCTGCGGCCGCAGGCCGTCGAAACGCTTGCAGGAAGCCCATGCGGGCTTCCTTTCGGGTCAGGCTAGCAGAGTCCTGCTACCTCCCAATCCGGCCGGCGCCGGGTCGGAGATGGCCAGCCGCAGGCGCTCTATCGCCCCCTCGGCGATATCCGTGTGGCCGGCCTCCACACGCAACCAGGCCTCGGCATCGGCCACGAGCGCACGTAGCTCGGCGAGAAGCAGCGCGGGCGGTGCACCCTCCCGGTTGAGGTGCTCGATCCGGTCGAGCCGGCGGAGTACGGAGCGAGCTTCGTCCATCACGCGACGGTAGCCAGCCCCGGCCCACCCGGGCGTGCCAGCTCTGTGACGAATTCGTGGACTCGGCGAACGCCACTCAGCCGGCGGCGGCGCGGACTGCGAAGTAGCTCACCGGCCGCGGACTCAGGCCGAGCAGCGACTCGTCGAGTCGCTCGAGCAGCCCCACACGGTCGCCGTGCATGAGCACCTCCACGAGCGCGCGGCGGATGACGTCGACCTCCGCTGCCTCTGCCCGATCGCCGCTCGTGACGCCGCGCAGACGGGCGAAAAGCTCGCCCCGATCCGGGCCGCGGTCGCCGACCAGAACGGCTGCACGTGCGGCGGCGGCCCAGAGCCCGTCCTGCCCGCCAAGCAGCGCCGCCAGGGACTCGCGCAGCAGCTCCGACCTGAACGGCTCGTCCGCGAACAGCGACAGCTCCCACCGATCGACCGCCTCACCAAGCTCGGGGTCGGCGTCGCACGCGGGAAGCCGTTCGAGCAGGTCGCGCGCCAGCCGGCCACGGAACTCGTCCAGCCGGCTTGGCTCGCCTGCGGGCTCGGTGGCCGCGATCGGCGGCACCGGGCGTATGCCATACGGTCGCCAGTCGAGCCGCTCGAAGAGGATCGGCCCGGCGGCAACGGGGGCTGCCGTCGCCAGCCGCAACGCCGTGACCGCGTCGGCGAGCTCGCCTGGCGCATCGGGCGCTTCCTCCTGACCAGCCGGAAAGACCGTCTCGAACTCGAGCACACACATCCGCTCGGGCTCCTCGCCGAAGCCACCGGGGAGCAGACCGCGGGCCTCCGGCCAGTACGCAGACAGCTCACCGACAGCAGACATCCGCACCACGAGCCCCCGGCCCAGCTCGACGGGGACGGGTGCCGAAAGCCCGACGAGCGGTGCCGCCGCGCCGTACGTGTGCTGCTCGCCGAGGAGAGAGCGCTCGACTTCTTCGTAGGCACGGTTGAACACGCCGTCGTCCCAGTCGAAGCCGCCGCAACCATCGGTGACAGAGCTCAGCAAGGGGAGCAAGATGGACCGGAAAAGAGCCTGCCCCTCGTCCGGCCGGCCCGTGGCGTGCGCGCGGGCGAAGATCGCTGCCCGGGGCTCGCGCTCCAACTCGTCGATGGCAGCCTGGGTGTCCTCGAGCCGGAAGAGCTTCTCCGCGCGCGCCTCGACGTACCCTCGCGTCAGCGGGCGGTACTCGTACAACGCCGGCCGGCCGGGAGACACGTGCTCCTCGAACGAAAAGGTCAGCGGGATGTCGTTCTCGGATTCCCGATGCAGGCACGCGAATGCGCCCAGACAGAAGCCGCGGATGGCCGCATAGAGGTTCGGGGACCGCACCACCACAGTTTCCGTTACGCGCCCGGGAGGCCCTTTCCTCTCTCAGGCTACGGGCGCAGCACGGCGCGGCGCGGCCCGGCGACGAAGCCCGCTTCGAGCAGGAGTGGCAGCATCCGCGACTCGGCGATGGCCTCACCGTCGAACCGCTCGACAGCGAGGCGCTTCGTTCCCGCGCGACGCGCGTGCTCGACGAGCGCCGCAAGCGCAGTGCGGAGCCAGCCGTCGTCAGGCTCCCGAAGACAGAGCAGCGTCTTGCCGCCACGCTCGACGAAGAGCGCCGGTTCGCCGTCCAGTAGCACCACGTACGCACCCGCGACACGGGCAGCCCGTCCGGCGGCGCGCTTCGGCCAAGACAGTGCAGCGCCGTACGGCTGCGCCGGATCCGCCGCCGCGAGGACGAGCGGCACCGGCTCGTCGCCCTCGCGGCGGCGCAGCTCGCGCAACCGCTCGACGGCGCCTCCGAGCGCGAACTGGGCGCCGCCGAGACCCTCGACGAAATAGCCGCGACGGCAGAGGCCGAGCGTCTCCAGCGCACGCAACTCTCCGTACACCGCTCCGTACCCACCGGGAATCCCCTCGGCGCGCACTCCGTCGCGGGTGACGATGCCCTGGCGCTCGAGTAGCAGCTCCGCGAGCGAGCGCTTCGAGGGGTTCTCGGACCCCGTCCACGCACTCCATCGGCCTTGCGTCGCCGTCACACCCGACACGCGACGGCGCGAGAACCGGCGGGGCCTGCGTTCCGCCTTCGGCGTGCCGTAGCGACGAGGGGCTCGCAGCGGCTGCCACGCGTCGTTCGTCACCTCGCCCGCCCACACGAGATCCCAGAGAGCGGGCAAGGCATCCTCGGCTTCGAGCGCCGACCCGGCGAGCAGGTCGGGCCAGAACTCGGCCGACCGGGCGAGCGCCGCACGGATGCGGTCGTGGACATCTCCATCCGGCGCCGGTGCCCCGGCGACGGCACCCAGCACCGCCGCATCCTCGCGGAAGTACACCGCGACCCGGTCGAGGCCCGCTCCGAGCCACACGAGCTCGCCGGTCGCACAGAGCTGGTCGAGCTGCTCTGGCCGGTAGCCGGGCACGCGCCTCGGCAGAATCTCGGACTCCCACAGCGCGACAGGAAGGGCGAAGGCCTGAAGCGGTACGAGCGCCTCACGCAGGCTCGCACGGCGATCGATGCCGTGCCACGAGGCGAGAAAGCGAGCGAACGCGCCCTGTTCCGCAGGCTCCACCTCCTTGCGGAGCGCTGCCAGCGACGCGCGCCTTAGCCGCCGCAGGACGTCGGGGTCACACCACTCCCGCTCGGAACCGCCGGGACGCAGCTCGCCGCGCACGAGCAACTCTTCCGCCTCCAACTCGCGCAGGATCGGCTCGACGTCGAGTCCGAAACGGGCACCGGCATCCGCGCTCGTGAACGGGCCCCGCCCCCGCGCCCACCTGAGAACGAGCTGCCTCAAGCTCGTGGCGGTGTCAGACACCGTGAGGAAGGCGTCCGGGAGCCCGGATGGCGGCATCGCGCCGAGTGCATCGCGATAGCGCCCGGCGTCCTCGGCCGCGATCAGCCGCTCCTCGCCCGCCACACGGACGAACACCGCCCGGCGCTCCGCGAGCAGCGGGTCGGCCAATGGTGTTGCATATTCGCTACTTCGCAAATCTCCTCTCCGTAAAAGAAGAAAATGCAAATCGTCAGGACTACGCGGGTCTCCGCGCAGTTGGCGCTCGACCTCGTCGATCGCGTCGGCGTCGAGCAAGTCGCGAAGCTCCTCCTGGCCCAACAGCTCCCGGAGGAGGTCGCGATCGAGCGAGAGCGCCTGCGCTCGCCGCTCCGCGGGCGGGGTGTCGTCCTCGTACATGTAGGTCGCGACGTAGTCGAAGAGCAGCGACGACGCGAACGGCGACGCCGAGTTGGTCTCGACGTCGACGACGTCCACTTCGCGCGCGGCGATGGCGGCGAGCAGGCGGCGCAGCGACGGCAGGTCGAAGACGTCCTGGAGACACTCGCGATACGTCTCGAGGATGACGGGAAAAGCCGGGAAGCGCCGAGCTACCTGGAGCAGGGACTGCGCCTTCAAGCGCTGCTGCCAGAGGGGCGTCCGCACGCCCGGCCGCCGGCGGGGGATCAGGAGCGATCGGGCCGCGTTCTCGCGAAAGCGGGATCCGAAGAGCGCGCTCTGCCCCACCTCCGCCAGCACCAGCTCCTCGACCTCGGCCGGATCCGGCAACAGCTCTTCGAGGGCCGGCGGCGCGTCGGCGTCAGGAAGATGAAGCGCGATGCCATCGTCGGACCAGATCGACTGCACCTCAAGACCGAGTGACTCGCGCAGCCGCGCGGCGAGCGCGAGCGCCCACGGGGCGTGGACGCGGCCGCCGAACGGCGTCAGCAGGCAGACACGCCAGTCGCCGATCTCGTCGCGGAAGCGCTCGACGACGACCGTGCGGTCGGAGGGGAGCACGCCTGTGGCCGCCTCCTGATCGCGGAGATACGTCAGCAGGTTCCTTGCAGCGAGCGCATCGAGGTGGTAGTCGCCGCCCAGCCGCTGGAGCGCGTCGTCGTCGGGAAGCGCCGCCAGCTCACGCGATGTCCGACCGATCGCCTCGCCCAGCTCGTACGGACGGCCGACTCCCTCACCCTTCCAGAACGGCACCGCGCCGGGGACACCGGGAGCCGGGGAGACGAGCACGCGGTCGTGGGTGATCTCCTCGATGCGCCACGACGACGCGCCGAGCAGGAACGTCTGGCCGACCTTCGCCTCGTAGACCATCTCCTCGTCGAGCTCCCCCACGCGGCTCCCCGAGTCGACGAGCTGGACGGTGAAGAGACCGCGGTCGGGGATCGTGCCTGCGTTCGTCACGGCCAGCCGCTGCGCCCCCGCGAGCCCGCGGATCGTCCCGCCGGTGCGGTCCCACACGATGCGGGGACGAAGCTCCGCAAACTCGTCGGATGGATAGCGGCCCGCGAGCATGTCGAGCACGTTCTCGAGCTGGACCCGCGAGAGATCGGCAAACGGATACGCACCGCAAACGAGGTCGTGCAGCTCGTCCACGGCGATCTCGTCCTCGGCGCACACGGCGACGATCTGCTGTGCGAGGACGTCGAGAGGGTTGCGCGGGATCACCGTCTCCTCGATGGCGCCCTCGCGCATGCGTTTCGCCACGACCGCTGATTCGAGCAGGTCGGCCCGGAACTTCGGGAAGATGCGCCCCTTCGAGACGGCGCCCAGTTCGTGGCCGGCGCGGCCGACGCGCTGGAGCCCGCGCGCCACGGATTTCGGCGACTCCACCTGGATGACGAGATCCAGGGCACCCATGTCGATGCCGAGCTCGAGCGACGACGTGGCGACGAGGCACGGGATCTCGCCCTTCTTCAGCAGCTCCTCGATCTCCACACGCTGCTCACGTGCAAGCGAGCCGTGGTGGGCGCGCGCGATCTCCCGTTCGGCCAGCTCATTGAGGCGGAGCGCCAGCCGCTCGGCGAGGCGTCGGTTGTTGACGAATACGATCGTCGAGCGATGTAGCTCGACGAGTCGCAGGATCTCGGGGTAGATCGACGGCCAGATCGACTGCGACGCAGGACCCACGCCGTCCGTGATGTAGCTGCCGTCGACGATCTCGGGCTGCGTCGTGGGCAGGCTCGCTCCTGGCTCGCGCATGTCCTCGAGCGGTACGACCACCTCGAGGTCGAGCTCCTTCGCCCGGCCGGCATCGATGAGCTCGATCGGCCGGCCACCGGAGACGAAGCGGCCGATCTCCTCGAGCGGCCGCTGAGTGGCCGAAAGTGCGATCCGCTGCAGCGGGGACTCCACGAGCCGGTCGAGCCGCTCGACGCTCAGCGCCAGGTGCGCACCACGCTTCGTACCCGCGACGGCATGCACCTCGTCGAGGATCAGCGTCTCGACGGTACGCAGCATCTCCCGCGCCTGCGATGTGAGGATCAGGAAGAGCGACTCGGGCGTCGTGATGAGGATGTCGGGCGGCCTACGCGCCATGGCCTGCCGCTCCTTCTGCGGCGTGTCGCCCGTGCGGACGGCGACGCGCAGCTCCGAGCGGAGCCCGGCGAGCGGGCCACGCAGGTTGCGCTCGACGTCGTAGTTCAGCGCCTTCAGCGGAGAGACGTAGACCAGACGTAGGCCTTCGCCCGGGCTGGCGGCG
>Ga0315273_10013696_pt1 | contig 10439 bp, 6 predicted proteins | sample YL17G02_0_MG_FD_205753 | JGI IMG/M metagenome (GOLD analysis project Ga0315273, IMG submission 205753) | Sediment microbial communities from Yellowstone Lake, YNP, Wyoming, USA - YL17G02_0 | ecosystem: Environmental > Aquatic > Freshwater > Lake > Sediment | place: USA: Wyoming | collected... | reverse complement strand
CCGGTCTCCGCGGCTTCGACGGCCGCGGACATGGTCTCGTTGTCGCGCATCTCGCCGATCAGGATCACGTCCGGATCCTGCCGCAAAGAGGAACGGAGGCCTTCGTGGAAGCTGCGCGCGTGCATGCCGACCTGGCGCTGCATGACCAGTGCGTTGTTGGATTCGTGCAGGAACTCGATCGGGTCCTCGAGCGTGATGATGTTGCAGTTGCGGCTGGCGTTGATCTCGCCGACCAGCGCCGCCAGCGTCGTCGTCTTGCCCGTGCCCGGCCCGCCGGTGACGAGCACGAGCCCGGAGTCGAGAGTCGTCAGCTCGGCCAGGACCGGGGGCAACGCGAGGTCCTGCAAGCGGGGCACGACATCGGGAACGATTCGGCAGATGGCCGCGAGTCCGAGCCGCTGGCGATAGACATTGAGGCGAAAGCGGCCTCCATCCGGAACCGCGTAGCTCAGGTCGACGGAGCCGTTGCGCTCGAGTTCGTCGAGGCGCGGCGCATCGAGCACCTCGAGCAGCAGCGCCTCGGTCTCCTCCGCGCGGAGCGGGCGGTACTGGAGCTCGGTCAGTTCCCCGTCGAGGCGGACCAGCGGCGGCCGCCCGATGGTGATGTGGATGTCCGAGCAGCCTTGCTCCCGGCCGAGCTGCAGGAATGCGTCGATCCTTGCCATGGCTTACCTCGCAGCCTCGAGGGTCTCGAGCGCGCGATCGATCATGCTGCGCAGCTCGAGGGCGCTCCCGGGTCGGTCATTCGGTTCCCGGGCCATTGCGCGAGCGACCAGCTCCGACACGACCTCCGGGCAGGTCGAGATCAGTCCGTGGAGCGGAGTCGCGCCGCCTTCGAGGTGCTGGAACAGGACCTTGACGGGCGTCTCGGCGGCGTAGGGCTTGGTTCCGGACGCGGCCTCGTACAGCACGATGCCGAGCGAATACAGGTCCACGCGGTGATCGACCGAGTCCCCCGTGATCTGCTCGGGGGCCATGTACTCGGGCGTCCCGATCAGGAGGCCGCTCTTGGTGAGCCGCGACCCGTCGCCGGTCGACTGGTGGACCGACGCGAGGCCGAAGTCCACGAGCCGCGTGTCGTCGTTCTCGCCCACGAGGATGTTTGGCGGCTTGATGTCGCGATGGATCACTCCCTCGGCATGGGCGGCCGCGAGGCCATCGCACACCTGGGCCCCGATCCGGAGGACGCGCACCAGGTCGAGCGGGCCGCCTTCGGTCAACAAGCGGCCGAGATCCTTCCCCGGGAAGTACTCCATCGAAATCGCGCGCGCGCCGCCGAGATCGAGAAAGTCGTGGATGCGGATCACGCTCTTGTGGGACACGCGCCGCGTGAGCTTGAGCTCCTGGATGAATCGCCGGGCCGCCGTGTCGTCCATCGAAAGCTGCGGATTGAGCACCTTGAGGATGATGTCTTCCTGGATCACCGCGTCGTGCGCCAGATAGACCGTGCCGAAGCCACCGCGGCCAACCTTGCGCAGGATTCGATAGCGATCGAGGAACTCCTGGCCCTCGGCGAGGTCCGAGAAGTTCATGCCGAGCGCGCCGGCGGTCTCGCGGCGGATCGGCGGCGCGGCCGGACGGCCCGGATCGCCCGCTGTCGGGATGAAGTTCAACTGGCGGCGCGGCGGGTTGTCCCTGCCGGTGAGACCCGGGCCGTCGACATGCGGCGAGCGGGGTGTCGGGTCGCCGCCCAGCGGGCTCGCGAACGGGTGGTCCCGGAGCAGGCTGGCGCCCGGGGTCGTTCCGCGGACCCGCATCGGGATCTCGATCGAATTGGCCGACTGGACATGCGCCCGCGCCAGCACCTCGTGCAGGAAGTTGCGGTCGTCGGAGCTGAGTTCCCCGCGCGGGAATTCCTGCAGCGCCTCCTGCGCTTCGCGCCGGATCTCGGGCACCGGCGAATCCAGCAGCACGACGAGCGAGCGCAGGGTCCGCGGGTGGCCGATCGCGCCGAGGGCACGCACACACAGTGCGGCTGTGCTGTTCTCCTGCTCGAGTAGCCGGAGCAACGGGTCGACCGCGCGCTCGTCCCGGGTCTTGCCCAGGGCATCGATGGCGCGTTCGCGCACCCACCAGTCCTTGTCCTCGAGCGCGGCGACCAGCGTCGGAAGCGCCGCCGGGTTCGGCACTGCGTTCAGGATCTCCACTGCGTGGCGCCGGATGAAGTCGTCCTCGTCCTGCATCAGCCCGGTGACAGCCTCGACGACCTTGTCCCCGCCGAGCGTGCCGAGCGCGTCGGCGGCGCGCACGCGCACCCACCAGTCCTGGTCGCGCAACGCGCGGACCAGGTCCTGGATGGCCTCAGCGGTGGCGACCTCGTTGAGCACTTCCACCGCGGCGCGCCGGACATACTCCGATTCATTCGTCAGGACGGCGACGAGGCCGGGCACCGCGCTCACGTCGGCGAGCACGCGCAGAGCGTCGATCGCGGCGGTCTGCACCTTGAGGTCGGAATCTTCCAGCACCTCGATCAGCGCGGTCACGGCATCGCGCGCACCGAGCGCGTGGAGCGCGAGGACGGCCTCGTAGCGCACGCCCTTGCCCGTGTCGTGCAGGAGTTCCGTCAGGCCGGGCACGACGCCGGGGCCGGGATGCTCGGCCAGGAACTTCGCGAGACTGGAGCGCAGCCACGGATCCTCGTGCCTGAGCAATGGGAGGAGCGCCGGAGCGATGTTCGGGTCCGGGCTGCGCTCGAGCGTGCGCAGGAGCACGGACTGGCCATCGCGCGCCAGGGCCGGCAGCATGGACGCCATCTCACCCACCGGGAACGATCCGACATGCTCGCGCAGGACGGGTTCGAGCACCGACTTGGGGGGAGTCGATTCCTTGAGCGCAGCCAGCAGGCGCCGCGGATTGAAGCTCCGGCCGTCGCTGAGCACACGGACGGCGCCGGAGACCACGGTCGGGTTCGGCGATGCGAGCAGCCCGAGGAACTGGTCGAGCGACTGGTCGTTGAGCAGGCGGTCGAGCACCTCGATCGCGGGCGCGCGGGCTTCGCCGTGCGAGAGACACTCGCTCAGCGGCACGATCGCGGACGGCCCCATGGCCGCCAGCTCGTCCATGAGGCGACGCAGGTCGACCTCGTTCATGGAACGGGCGAACCGCAGCTTCTGGGCGCGCTTCTGCGCCAGGAAGTCGTCGACGAATTTCATCCGGGAATACGATTCATGCCACGCCCCATCGAGGAGGCCTCCGTCAACGCTGGTTCGAGGAAATCGCTCCCTTGAGGGGACGGAAGGCCTTGTGCCACGGCACCCAACGGAGCCCGCCGCCCGCGACGTAGCCGGCGGCGAACGCGACCAGGAGGCCAAGCACCACCAGGCTCCGCGCCCGACGGTCCGCGCCCGGCGCTCGCACGGGTGTTGCAACGGCCGGACCGCCGGGATAGGCCATCACGGCACTCAAAGGCGGAGCGGTCTCGGTCACGCGCAGCGTCTCGATCATCTCCTGCAGTTCGGTGGTCTTGAGAACGGTCGTCCCCTCATCCTGCGTGCTGGCCAGCCGGCGGGCGTCGTTCTGCTCCCCGCGGCGGTCCTCCTCGTAGGTGAACCAGAGCGCGAACTTGCCGACGAAGACGACGTCGTTGTTCGAGATGAAATGCGTCTTGACCGGCTGATCGTTGACGAAGATGCCGTTCGCGCTGTTCAGGTCGACGATGCGATAGGTGCCGGACGGCGTCTTTTCGATCCGCGCGTGCTCACGCGAGATTCCCGGGTTGTCGAGATAGATGTCCGCACCGGGATCGCGACCGATCGTGGCGCTCTCGTTCTTGAACGCGGCAGCCTTCACGGGCCGACCCTTCAGGCTGACGCGAACTTTCAGTACTTTCTCCGACATGGCGTTGTCTCTCCTTGACGCGGGCGCAGTAAGCCCGCGGATCCCGCGGGCGGCATTTCCCGGGTTGCAATCCGTTGCGCACTTGGTTATCGGCCCCTCCCGGCGATCCGTGAGCGCCCTGAGTGGAAATCGCGCGATCCCCCGGTCCGGAGGCCGCGGCCGGGGGCCGGCCCCGTTCTTACCCATTGCCCGCAAGGCAGTTAGGCGGGACACTCCCGCGATGCCCCCGCGCACCCCCGGCAAGCACGCGCTCTGGTTCGTCGCGCTCACCGTCCTCCTGGACACGATCGGGTTCGGGCTGATCGTCCCCGTCCTGCCGCGCCTGCTGGTCCAGCTCACGGGCGCATCCGTGAGCCGCGCGGCGCTCGACGGCGGCTGGCTCGCGTTCGTGTTCGCGCTCATGCAGTTCGGCTTCGCGCCGGTGCTCGGGAGCCTTTCCGACCGCTTCGGCCGCCGGCCGGTGCTGCTGTTCGCGGTGGGCGCGCTCGGGATCGACTACCTGGTGATGGGCATCGCGCCGACGCTCGGCTGGCTGTTCCTCGGGCGCGCGGTTGCCGGAGTGGCCGGCGCGTCGTTCACGCCGGCGTACGCCTACGTGAGCGACATCGCACCGCCCGAGAGGCGGGCGCAGAGTTTCGGCATGGTCAGCGCGATGTTCGGGGTGGGCTTCATCGTGGGACCGGCGCTCGGCGGCCTGCTCGGCGGGCTCGGCCCGCGTGCGCCGTTCTTTGCCGCGGCGATCCTGAGCCTGTTGAACCTCGTCTACGGGTTCTTCGTGCTGCCCGAGTCGCTACCGCGCGAGAGGCGGCGCGCATTCGATCTCAAACGAGCGAACCCGGTCGGGACGCTGCTCCAGATGCGGCGCTACCCGGTCGTGCTCGGGCTGCTGGCGGCCCTGTTCCTGTGGTCGCTCGCGAACCAGGTCATGCCGGCGACGTGGTCCTACTACGTAAAGCTGCGCTTCGGGTGGTCCGAGGCGATGATCGGCGCGTCGCTCGCGACCGCCGGCCTCGTGATGGTCACGAGCCAGGCGGTGTTCCTGCGCATGCTCGCGCCGCGGCTGGGCGAGCGGCGCTCGGCGCTGCTGGGCATCGCCGTCGCGGGGATCGGCTTCGTGGGGTATGGATTGGCGACGAAGGGCTGGATGATGTTTGCCTGGCTGGCGACCTGGTTTCTGGGCGCGACCGTCATGCCGAACACGAACGCACTGATGTCGCGCCGCATCCCCTCGAACGCGCAGGGCGAACTGCAGGGCGCGGTCGCGAGCCTCTTTTCGCTGGGCTCGATCGTGGGACCCGTGATCATGACCCAGCTGTTCGGGCACTTCTCCGCGCCCGGGGCGCGGCCTTCCGTCCCGGGCGCGGCGTTCTTCTTCGCGGGCCTGCTCGCAGCGGCGTGCTTCGGCGTCTACTGGACCTCGACGCGCGAGGTCCCGAAGACCCCCACCGCCTAGGCGGGCGTGGGCACGCCGTCGCCGCCCGCCGGCGCTATCTCCTCGTCGAAGACCTCGGCCTTGTGCGTCTTGGCCACCAGCATGTAGATCGACGGCACAACGAACAGGGTGAACGCCGTGCCGATGATCATGCCGGAGACCAGCATGATGCCGATGCTGTTGCGGGCGCCCGCGCCGGGACCGCTCGCGAACACCAGCGGCAGGTGTCCGAATACCGTGGCCGCGGTGGTCATGAGGATCGGGCGCAGTCGCGTCGTCGCGGCCTCGATCACGGCCTCGAGCTTGTTGCGTCCGATCTCCTGCAGGTGATTCGCGAACTGGACGATCAGGATCCCGTTCTTCGACACCAGACCTACCAGCGTGATCAGGCCCACCTGGCTGTAGATGTTCAGCGACGTGAGTCCGAGGAACGAGAAGAACAGAGCGCCGCACACCGCCAGCGGCGCCGACCCGATCAGGATCACGAACGGATCGCGGAAACTCTCGAACTGCGCCGCGAGCACCAGGTAGATCAGGATCCAGGACAGCAGGAAGATCGCGAGGAAGCCTCCGCCCTCCGTGCGCAGCTGGCGCGATTGGCCCGCGTAGTCGATCGTGAAGCCCGGCGGCAGGATCTTCTTCGCCTCGGTCTCGAGGTAGCTCAGGGCCTTGTCGAGCGGGACGCCCGGCGGGATCGCGCCCTGGATGTGCACCGCGTTGAGCTGCTGGAAGCGGTTGAGCTGGCGCGGCTCGACCGTCGTGCGCAGCGTGGCGAACGTCGAGAGCGGGACGAGCTTGCCGCCCGCGCCCGTGATCTGGATGTCCGCCAGCTGATCGGCGGTCAGGCGCTCCGCGCGCTTGACCTGCGGGATCACCTTGTAGCTGCGGCCCTGAATGCTGAAGCGGTTCACGTAGTTGCCGCCCAGCATCGTCGACAGGTCGCGTCCCGCCTGGCCCAGATCGACGCCCTGCGCGCGCAGCTTGTCGTGATCGAACACGATCTCGGCCTGCGGCTGGTCGAACTTGACGTCGGTGTCCGCGTACATGAACAGACCGCTCTTGAACGCTTTGCCGACGAGGTCGTTGGCGAACGCGACAAGCTGCTCGGGCTCGGCCGTGGAGACGAGCACGAAGTCCACCGGGAAGCTGCCACCGCCCGGCAGAGCCGGCGGCACGACTGAGATCACGCGCAACCCGGCGATCTTCGACATTCCGATCGAAGTCTCGACCTGTAGCTGCGACGTGCTCTTCTTGCGCTCGTTGCGCGGCTTCGTGACCATGCCGCCGAACCCGCCGCTCGGGAACGTGATCTGGAACGTGTTCTGGTGCTCGGGCAGCGAGGCGTAGACGTCGTAGATCTCCTTCGTGTGGAGCTCCGTCTGGTCGAGCGTCGCGTTCGGGGCCGCCTGCACGATGCCGAACACGATGTTCTGGTCCTCGACCGGCGCCAGCTCACGCTGCGAGAACATGTAGAATGGGATCGTCAGCAGCATCACGATCGCCCACAGCGTGAGCACGACCGGGCGGTACTTGAGCGTACCCGTCAGCCGTTTCGCGTAGGCCTGGCGCACGCTTTCGAAGCGATGGTTGATCCAGCCTGCGAACCCCTTCTCCGTGTCGCCGGCGCGCAGCAGACGCGATCCCATCATGGGCGACAGCGTGAGCGCGACCACGCCCGAGACGATGACCGCCCCGGCGAGGGTGAATGCGAACTCGCGGAACAGCGACCCCGTCAGGCCGCCCTGGAGCGCGACCGGCGTGTAGACCGCCGCCAGCGTGATGGTCATCGCGATGATCGGGCCGACCAGCTCGCGCGCGGCGGCGATCGCGGCCGGGAACGGCCGTTGCCCTTCGTGCAGGTGGCGCTCGATGTTCTCCACCATGACGATGGCGTCGTCCACGACCAGTCCCACCGACAGCACGATCGCGAGCAACGTCAGCAGGTTGATCGTGAACCCGAAGATGTTCATGAGGAACACGGCGCCGATGAGCGAGATCGGGATCGCGACCACCGGGATGATCAGGCCGCGCACCGAGCCGAGGAACAGGAAGATCACGAGCACGACGATCAGCAGCGTCTCCGCGAGCGTCTTGAGCACCTCGTGGATCGCGTCCTCGATGTAGAGCGTCGAGTCGTACGGCACGCCGAGCTTCATCCCGGCCGGCAGCTGCGCCTGGATCGAAGGGAGCGCTGCGCGCACACGCCGGATGACATCGAGCGAGTTCGCGTTCGGCAGCACCCAGATGCCCATGAACGTGGCGTCCTCGCCGTTGAACCGGACGTCCTGGTCGTAGTTCTCGGAGCCGAGCACGACGTCGGCGATGTCGCCCAGCCGCACAAGGCTGCCGGCCTTGGACGTGACGACCAGGTTCTTGAACTCCTCGGCGGTCTTGAGGTTCGTGTTCGCGACCAGGTTGACCGACACCATGGTGCCCTTGGTCTGGCCGAGCGCGGACAGGTAGTTGTTCGCCGCCAGCGCGGCGCGCACCTCGGAGGCCGAGATGTTCCGCGCGGCCATGAGATCGGGCTTGAGCCAGATACGCATCGCAAACGTGCGGCCGCCGAGGATGTCGGCGCGCTGCACGCCCTGCACCGCGCTCAGCTTCGGCTGGACGACGCGGGTCAGGTAGTCGGAGATCTGGCTCTGGTCGAGGTCCTTGGACGAGAAGCCGATATACATCGACGCGAAGCGCACATCCGCCGACGTCAGCTCGATCACCGGCGCCTGCGACTCGGGCGGCAGGTCGTTGCGGACCTGCGCGACCTTCGCCTGGATCTGGGTCAGCGCCGAGCTGGTGTCGTAGTTGAGCTTGAGGTGCACGGTGATCGTGCTGACGCCCTGCGCGCTCGACGACTCGAGATAGTCGATGCCGTCGGCGCTGGCGATCACGCGTTCGAGCGGCGTCGTGATGAAGCCGCGCACGAGGTCGGCGTTTGCGCCGACATACGCCGTCGTGACCGTGATGAGCGCGATGTCGGTGCGCGGGTACTGCCGCACGCTGAGCGAGCGGATCGATTGCAGACCGGCGATCAGGATGACCAGATTGACGACGACCGCGAGCACCGGCCGCCGGATGAAGAGGTCGGTCAACTTCATCTAGCTGTCCTCGGGGCGCGGGTTGGTCTCGTTGGACGGCTGGATCTTGTTGTTCACCACGACCGCCGCGCCGGGGCGCAGCTTGAACACGCCGGAGGTCACGATCTCCTCGCCGGGCTTGAGGCCCGAAAGGATCGCGACCTGGTCCCCACGGCCGCGCCCGGTCTTGACGAAGCGCTGGCTGACGCCCTTGTAGCTCTGCCCCTTCGGGCCCTTCATGGTCTCGACCACGTAGACCGAGTTGCCGTAGGGCGCGTAGTTGATCGCGCTCGCGGGCAGGCCGATCACGTGCTCGTGCGTTCCGAGTTCCACCGTCACGTCCACGAACATGCCCGGCTTGAGCCGGAGGCCCGGGTTCGGGATCGTGGCCTGCACCGAGACGTTGCGCGTGCTCTCGTCGATCACCGAGTTGACCGCGGTCACCTTGCCCGAGACGTTGCGCGCGACCGTCGTGTCGGCCGCGATGTGAACCACCGCGCCCGCGCGGACGTCGGCCGCGTCCTGCTGCGGCAGCGTGAAATTGACATAGAGCGGGTCGAGCGACTGCAGCGGGACGATCGGGTCGCCCTCGTTGAGATGCTGGCCGAGATTGATCTGCCGGATGCCGAGCATGCCCGCGAACGGGGCGCGCACGGTCTTGCGCGCGATCGTGGCACGGACGGTCGCGACCGCAGCCTCGCTGGTGCGGGCCTCGGCGTCGAGCCGATCGTATTCCGCCTGCGCAATCAGCCCCTTGGCGACGAGTTGTCGGCCGCGATCGAGGTTCAACTTCGCGAGATCGGACTGTGCCTGCGCCTGGGCGAGCAACGCCTGCTCGGTTGTGGTGTCGAGGCGCACCAGTATCTGCCCCGCGGTCACACTCGCTCCGGACTCGAACTCGATGCTGTGCACGATGCCCGAAAGGTCTGCGCTCACCATGACGCCGTGGACGGCGGCGACGCTGCCGATCGCGTTCAGGCTCGAGGGCCAGTCATCCAGGCGGGCGATCACGGTGGTGACGGCATCGGGGGGCGGCTGGTACGACGAGCCCTGCTTGATGGCTGCGCTGATCTGCAGGTACTTGTACGTGCCTATGGCAGCGAGGAAGAGGCCGACCACGAGCAACATCAACCACATTCGCCTTGCCATGGAACGTTGTCTCCTGGGTGATTCGAGAAGAGCGATCCGCCACGGCCACGCGCACCGGGGTGGCGACGATGGATCGCTGCTGGGTCGGATGCGGGATTGTCCCTGTTCCAGGGGACAGCCGTCGAGGCTTTCGATGCGATCAGCGCGTTGAATCCTGCGCGGGAAATGGTCTTGGGGCGATTTATTGTCTGGAAAATGTGGAATCTTCACGCGAGCGGAGAGAGAGGCTTCCCCGGGTCCGGTTCCGGCGGCCGGGCGATCGCCAGGCTGCCGCTGGATTTCGACATCCACGGCGCGCTCACGTCCCCGTCTTTCGTCGTGATCGGGCGCAGGCGAAACCTGTCCATGGGCCTCCCGGCTTGTGCGCCGAAGTTCGGGTATGGCATCGTGAAAGGATCGGCGCTCAGCGAAACCTTGCGCCACGGATCGCAACTCCCGGCAAGCCATGGAGACCCGTCATGCGCCGTTCCACGAGCCTCGCAGTCGTCCTGTTCTCCGTCCTGCTCGCCCAGCCTGGCGCGACGCAGGCCGCGAGCAGCAACGTCAAGCTCGATGGCTACCTCGAATTCCGCAAGCCCGGCTTCCTGATCGTGGACGCCCAGCGCGTGAAGGCGACCGCGTCGACGAAGTTCAAGGGCGCGGGCGCAGCAAGGAACCCGGCGACGATCCCGCTCGGCTACGCGGTCAAGGTCAAGGGCGCCCGCGGCGCCGACGGCACGATCGTCGCGAGCGAGATCGAGGCCAGGCCGAACGGCATCGAGAGCATGGAGGCCCAGGTGCTGGCCGGCACGAACCACGCCGAGTCGACGTGGGTCGCGGCGAAGAAGATCGTCGAGCAGGATGCGAACGGCAAGGAGGTCAGCATGGGCGCGCTGCGCGATTCAGGCGGCGCGGTCGCGCGTGCGAGCCGGATCGTCGACCGCGTCCTGCCGCCGTACGTGGAT
>Ga0315273_10013694_pt1 | contig 10440 bp, 8 predicted proteins | sample YL17G02_0_MG_FD_205753 | JGI IMG/M metagenome (GOLD analysis project Ga0315273, IMG submission 205753) | Sediment microbial communities from Yellowstone Lake, YNP, Wyoming, USA - YL17G02_0 | ecosystem: Environmental > Aquatic > Freshwater > Lake > Sediment | place: USA: Wyoming | collected... | reverse complement strand
TTGCTGCTTGTACAGGAGCTGCTTTTCCAGCTTTGGCAACACCTACTGCTCCTCCTTTTCTACCTGTAGTTCTTGTACATTGTCCTCTAACTTTTAACCCATACATGTGACGATACCCTCTCCAACTGTTTGTGATTCTTTCTCTTTCAATATCATTTCTTAAAGTAAAAGGAATATCTGATGTTAATAAATGCCTATTTGCTCCCGTCTCAATGTCTTTTCTTCTGTTAAGAAACCACACTGGAAAATTTCCTGCTATGGGATTGGTAATTAATTTTTCAATTAATTGAACATCAGATTCAGATAGAAAACCAATATTTGTATTTGTATTAATTTTTAATGTATCTAGAATTGCTGTGGCAAAACTATATCCTATTCCTTTAATCTGGGTTAATCCCACAATAGCCTTTTTGGCTCCAGGGATATCATTTCCCACAATCCTAACAATGTGTCTGAATTCTTGAGTACTCAAGTATTTAAAAATTCTTAGTTACCCCGATAAAAACCATGCTAGGCATCAATCAGATGTGTTTCAGAGAATTCAGTATGAGTCACATATTTGTAATTTTCACCCTTAATTTTTTATTTTAGCCTTCTATCTAAGATATTGAGTTAGATTCTGAAATTTATCTGAAGTCCGAATCTTCTGTCCAGTCTTTACCTTGTACATTCCATTGATTGCATTTACAGCACTTCTTTACTCCTCTTTGAGTATCTATTTCGATGCAGAAACAATGCTCTCCTTTTCCTGATGTATCTCTAATGCATAATTTCTGCATTATTTGTAATTCTATTATTTTACTAATTATCTTATTGGTGTAAATCACGTGCAATTTCTGATTAGAAAAGTTATAATTCACATAAAGATTGATGATTAGAAATGGATGATGCTTTTGATAGAGAAAAAGTAGTTGACTGTATGTTTGATCCTATTACATCATCTATTTTAGCTGAATTGGAAGATGGTGAAAAAGAATGTTCATTCTTGGCAGAAAAATCTTCTATTTCTGAAAGTGAGGTTTTTGAAAGACTTTCTTATTTATTAGATCATGGATTTATTTTTAAAAATTCTAATAATGGAAAATCTATCTTTTCTGCAAATACTAAAAAATTAACTCAAATTATAGAGAACAGTGATACATTTAATGCAACAATTGAAGGATTGGAAAAAATGGATAGTTATCTTAACTGAAAGATTTCTTACGATTTTTGATTGCATATATTGCCACTCCTACTACTCCAATCAAACCAATTATGATAATCCAGAAAGAAATAAACCATAATGATTTCTTACCTGCATCTGGTTCTGGTCCTATGACTCCGAATATTTTGATTTCTTTTTCATCTGTATTTTCGATAACTAATTTGTATATTCCTGACATTGTAATGTTGAATCGTCCTTGAAAAACTTCTTTATTGATCGATTGAAATTCTATTTCTTTATCAAATGGATCTAATATTTTTGCTGTAACTCCTTCTTTAAAATCAATTATCTGAATTGCATAATTTCCAATTTGCGTTTTCTTACTGTCAAATTCATCTGAAATTATCAAATTTTCTCCAATTTTGACTTGACCTTCTCCTTTGATTAATTCATCATAAATTATTTGACTTCCGTAATATGATAATATTATTCCCGTACCTACTATACTACATACAATCACAAAAAGAATGCCTGTCCTTTGCACATCTTATTTGTGATATTCTTTAGTTTAAACCTAATTTTTTTAATAAATATAATTCATTTTTGTTTGTTAAATTTAGATTAGGCTAAAAAAGTTAGCCTAGGCTAACTTTTAAATAAACAAATTACCTCTATTGGTTATCCTTGAAATTTAATCGATCAACTATTATGGTGTTGATATTATCTGCAATTATCGGGGTTTCAACAATTATTGTTTTTTCAGCATATTCTGAAGCTCAATTAGCACAAAAAACGTTTGTAACTCATTCAGGACAAGTAATTAAAACATCTGGTGATGTTTTAGATCCACTTTATACTGCTTCAACAGTTGAATTTGATCCGGAAAAATATCTTAGAGATTTTAATTATGGAAGGATCTCTGAATCAAAAAATGGTCAAACAGTTAGAGATTTCACAATAATTGCAGAAGATGATAAAATACAAGAAATCTCACCTGGTATTTTTTACAATGTTTGGACTTTTAATGGAACTGTTCCTGGTCCTACAATTCGTGCAACTGAAGGTGATTTGGTTCGTATTCATTTCATTAATAATGGTTCAAAATCACATACAATGCATTTCCATGGAATTCATCCAGCTGCGATGGATGGCGTATTTGAAACAGTGGGTCCTGGTGGTGGGCAATTTACTTATGAATTTGAAGCTGGCCCTGTGGGAGTTCATCCGTATCACTGCCATGTGATGCCGCTTGAAGAACATATTTCACATGGTCTTTATGGTGTTTTCATAGTAGATCCAAAAATAGCAAGACAACAAGCTGATGAAATGGTTATGGTTCTAAATGGATTTGATACTGATTTTGATGCTGAAAACAATTTCTATGCTGTTAACTCAATTCCATTTTATTATCAACATCATCCAATTCAAATTAAAACGAATGAACTAATTCGTATCTATGTTGTAAATATGGTGGAATTTGATCCAATTAATAATTTTCACTTACATGGAAATCTGTTTCAATACTATCCTACAGGGACTGCTCTTGTACCCTCAACTTTTTCAGACATGATAACTTTATCTCAAACTGAGCGTGGAATTATGGAATTTCAATACAAATATCCTGGGAAATATCTATTCCATGCACATAAAGTTGAATTTTCTGAAAAAGGCTGGGTTGGTCTGTTCTTAGTTCAAGATGCCAAAGAAAATTTTGGAGAATAAAATGGAAGAAATCAAAACATCTAGAATTCGTACAATTGTAAGTGGATTAATTCCATTTGGATTTCTTGTTATTATGATATTATATCTGGTCGGTCCTAGTTCTAACTTGCTTGAATTTGGAGTATCTTTACCAGAGATAACTATAGAAAAAGTTGAATTTGTTGATTCTGAAATACATGTCACAGTTCGAAATACTGGCCCAATTCCTGTTGAGATAGCAATGGCAGATGTTAATGATCGAATCCAATCTGCTGCAATAGAACCTGATAAATCTTTAGAGCGATTTGAAACTGCACTAGTGCGAATTCCTTTTTCTTGGAATAAATCAGAACCATACACAATTGGAATTACTCTTGATGATGGTGTAAGATTTGATAAATTCATTCAGGCAGCAACTCCTGCAATCAAATCTGATTATCAATTAGCTGGATTTTTTGCTATTATTGGAACCTACGTGGGAGTTATTCCTGTAATGATTGGATTGCTATGGTTACCGTTTATCAAAAGAATTGGAAAAAATAAATACAATTTTTTTCTGGCATTAACTGTTGGACTGTTAATTTTTCTAGGTATTGATGCAATGCTAGAAGGATTTGAAGTTTCGAAAGAAAATCTTTCTGCTAATTTCAATGGAGGATTACTTATCATAACTATTGCCTTGTTGTCATTTCTTGGACTGTATTATTCTGCTGAAAAACTAACTTCAAGAACTGGACTTACAGTATCTTCTAAACCATTTGCTATTGGATTGATGATTGCGATTGGAATAGGACTGCATAATTTGGGTGAGGGATTAGCTATTGGGGCAGCGATTGGTTTGGGACAAGTAGCTCTAAGCACTTTTCTGATTGTTGGATTTGCACTTCATAATACGACTGAGGGAATTGCCATTGCATCACCACTTGCCAAAACAAAATCACCTATATCAAAAATAATTCTTCTGGGGCTAATTGCAGGTGCTCCTGCTATTTTGGGTACTTGGATTGGAGGATTTTTCTATTCTCCATATACTGCAATAGTCTTCTTGTCAATAGGTGCAGGAGCAATTTTCCAAGTTGCACTGATAATTCTAAAATGGATTTACCAAAGTGAACAAAAACTCGTACAGGCATCAATTGTATCTGGAATTGGCGCTGGAATGCTCATCATGTATCTTACAAGCATTTTAGTTTGATTTTTCAAATAGGTTTCTGATGTACTGTGATTACTCTCATGTATTACAAGTACTCTTAAGATAATTCATGCGACAAGATTATTTGTGATAGGGAATATTTTTTGTTATGTTATGCAGAAAATTCATCATTTTACTTACAATTACCTCTTCTACGTTCTTAATCCCATTTATACAGGTAGAAGCTGCCAATAACCCAAATCTGTTTGTTTCGGCTGAAAATTCTCAATTTAACAATCATTTTTCTGGCTCTATGGTAGTTGAAGTTGTAATCCGTGATCCAAATCTTCACGACACAGATCAAGGAAATGGCGAACCTGATGTTACGATTAATGGTAAATCTTTACGAATGGTTCAATCTACAGACGGTAATTACTATGCATATTTTGCAAATGTTGACAAGGCAAAAATAGCAGATTCTACTCAATCTGTCACTTCTGGTAAAGGTTTAGACTTTGGTGTTTTTTGTAGTAGAGATACTGCATCCTCCGTTTTTGGAATTTCTCTTTCTGAAACTGACGGCTTTGCTGTTCCGAGAAATATTGGCTTATCTGGTTTTACAAACGGTGATGCTTCATTTAACCAATGCACTGGAACACCAACAAGTTCTACCAATCTTAATAATGTTGTAAGAAATGCAAAATCAATTAACACTAATCCAAATATTCCTTCTGGACAAATTGGACTAGATTCAGATGCATGGCCCTTAATCCAGATGTATGCTTTCTCAACAGGTGGTAATGTTATAATTCAATACAATGCTGGAGGAAATCCTCAAAGTGTTGTTCTTGAATATGATGACAGTGCAAATATTTCTCTGAATCTAGATAGATCTCTGTATCCCAAGAATTCAGAAGTTTTTCTAACTATAAATGATTTTCAATTAAATCAAGATCCAACTGATGACGATTCATGGACATTCAACATTGATTCTCCAATTGCTACTTTCTATCAGGCATATGATGATTCTGGTTCTGACTCTGCTAACGGTAATATGGGATTAGTAAATTTGATTCCATATCTTTCTAATTTGGGTTTTCAAGATAACGGAAAACTTTCAATCATATTGGGAAATATTATGGAATTAAAATCAAATGATGAGCAACCTGATGTGTCTGTTGATAATCCAGATCCTGCAAATCCATTTTCACAAATTGTCACTTTGGTAGAAAATGGTCCCAATTCTGGAGTATTTGATAACGTTGATGATAGTGATGAATCTACAATTGTGATTCTTGATGATGCTCCAAGAGGTCAAATAGGGCAAATAGAATATAATCAAAAATCCATCTCTGTTCTTACAGGATCCTTGACATCCTCTGTTTCAATAAATGAACCTATCTTGACAGTTGGTGATGGGTCTAAATCATTAATACCTGGAACAAAATTTCCTGTAATTCTTCTTGATCCTGATCAAAACATCAATTCAGGGATTAAAGATGATTTAGATGTCTTCAGAGACACATCTCTTATCCCTACACTTAAGATTGGAAATCCAATTACTCTTGGAAATGCATATGATGTACAATTTCATTCTTCAGCCTCTGGATTAAATGCCGGGGATACCTCAAATTCCTCAATACCTGACAAAAATTCTGCAAGGTTATTCATCGATACATCAAATGTAACGCTTTCTACTTTTGAGCAAATCTCATTGAATCTTGGAATTTCAGCATCTGACTTACAATCTATCCTCATAGATTCTTCTATTTCAAATACTGATGGGACTAATTGGCTAAACTATGATCTCAGATCCTTTGAGAATGATTTTGGAATCACTGATTTTACTGACACTTCGATTGTTCTTTCATTTGCCACTTTAGGTTCTCTGCCTGTCACTATAGTTGATTCTGGAGATTTATCTTCTTCACATGGATTAATTCAACTGGATGATTCTGATATTCAAACAATATCTAGTAGAAGTGGAACTGTGTATCTTGTAATAAATTTTGATTCATCTAATGATAGTTCTGGAGTAGGAAGTATTTCTGCTGAAACAAACAATCAACCCATAGTTTTTGATTTATTTTCATTTGGACTTGATAATAACAATGATATCAATAACGCCATTTACCGATTTGAATTAGAAGAGACAACTGATAACTCATCAAAATTTGTCGGCTCTCTTGAATATGCTGTAACTAACCAACTTAATATTTTAGATCCTAATTTCATTAAAACAATTCGAATAATAGATAATGAAATTAAATTTATTGTAACTAATAGATTAATTGACGAAAAAGGAATTTCTATTTCTTATTCTGATTTGGATAAAGTTGGAGTAACCACAACAACCTCTACTAAATCTAACATTACTACTAATTCAGGTATTGTATCTACTGGTTCAACCGCATATCGATTTGGTCAACCTGTAACAATTACACTCAAAGATCCCGATCTTAATTTGAAAAGTGACAATGTTGATATCTATCTAGTAAACAATGATCCTACTTCTCCAAATGTAGATACTGTTGGTAAAGATGGAGATATTTTGCTGGAGATTTTAATTAAAGATATTCGATACCAGCGGTGTACTGTAAATGGAGTTGAGTATGGTGGTTTGGCTTCTTCAGGTTTTACTTTAATTGAGACTGGACCTAGTACTGGTGTGTTTGAAGGAATTTTCAAAATGCCATCACAAATTTGTGACAAATCTGGAACAAAATTAATTTCTTCTGCTGGAGGCAGTCTTGATGCAAAATATCATGACTCTAGAGATATATCTGGAAATCAAAACATATTCAGTTTGTTACGAGATAAATCAACTACACAATTTTCAAATTCACCACAACTAAGCACAAATAAAATCGTCATTCCATCATCGGGTAACTCTGAAGAAATAATTCTATCTGGTAGTATTGCTAATCATAAAAGAGGTATTCCTTTAGCTATAACCTTAACACATCCTGATGGTGTTGTTCAAAGTTTTGCTGCAGTTATATCCGATAGCGGGAGTTACCGTGCAGCCTTTTCCATAAATGAAAATTCTCTATCCGGCATTTATAAAATTCAGTTATTTCATAATGGGGATAATGTTGGATTAGTTTCATTTAATGCTATTCAAAATATTCCTGATTGGGTTAAAGACAATGCAAGACGATGGTCGTCTGCTTCTATTTCTGATTCTGAATTTATTGATGGGTTGAAGAAGATGATTAATGACCAGATTATTGTATCGCCGAAAGAAAGGTCGATATCTGAAAGAGTAATTCCTGATTGGGTTAAACACAATGCAAGATGGTGGTCTAACGATCAAATTTCAGATGATGACTTTATAAAATCACTTCAATACTTGATAAAAAAAGGTATAATTCTAGTATAATCAGGTCAATTTTTCTTTCATTTAATACATAAATACCCTCAAACATGATTCAAAATGAAAATGAAACTTGGAGGATTCCTAGTATTATTAACGATCTCTTTATTGTCTTATGGGGTTGTTGGAACTGTAAATGCTTTAGGTCCAGAAGACTGTACACCTGACCAAGTATGGCAAAATAATGCATGTGTTGATGCAACAAAACCTCAAAAAAATGATCTAAATTTACAAACTAACCTAGATCTTTATGCCCAAGGTGGAGTAGTTGTTATTACTGGGTTAGTACATAATATTGAAAATCTTAGTACTGGCGATGTTGCAATTATTGTTCGAGCACCAGATAATAATATTGTTACAATAGCTCAAGTACATCCTAATACAGATGGTTCTTTTCAAACAAGTCTTAAAGCCGATGGCCCACAATTCAAAGCACCCGGTGTCTATACTATTCTTGCTAATTTTAGTGGATTAAAATCTCAAATTACATTTGAATTTACCGGTGGTAATGGCGCTATTGTATCTGGTGGTGATTCACAACCAACAACATGTCCATCTGGTCAAAATTTGATTAATGGAAAATGTGTTGCTAAACCAACACCAGAACCTAAACCAACACCAGAACCAGAACCAACACCAGAACCAGAACCAGTACCAACTGAACCAGAACCAATTTGTGGTCAAGGAACTGAATTGGTAAATGGTATTTGTCAAGTTGTCAAAACTGAGGGCAAAGGAAAAGGCGGAGCATGTCTAATTGCAACTGCTGCATATGGTACTGAATTGGCTCCTCAAGTACAGTTCCTTAGAGAAATCAGAGATAACACTGTAATGAGTACTACATCTGGTATGGCTTTCATGACTGGATTTAACCAACTATACTATTCATTTTCACCTACAATCGCTGATCTAGAAAGAGAACATCCTATGTTCCAAGAAGCAGTGAGAGCTTTTATCACTCCTATGATTTCTACGCTTTCGATTATGACATTAGCTGAAGATGGTTCTGACGCTCAAGTATTAGGATTAGGAATCTCTGTAATTGCCTTAAACTTGGGAATGTACATTGCAGCACCAGCTGTAATTGGATTCAAAGTTCACAAACACTTGAAATCTAGAAAATAACTTGTAAATTTTTTATTACATCTCTCTAAAATTCAAGAAAAATGGATAAAATGATCTCAACGTTTTTTATGTCGGAATTACGATGAACACTAAGATAGGTACAAAAACATGAAAAATAATACAAAATCTCTTTTAATTAGTTTCATTTTACTATTCATTTTATTACCAAATAATGTATTTGCAGCAGACCCTGATACTGACGGTGATGGTATCCAAGATTCTCTAGACTCTTGTCCAACTGATCCTGAGACAGTTAACGGATTTCAAGACTCAGACGGTTGTCCAGATGTAGTTCCACCAACTGATACTGACGGTGATGGTATCCAAGATTCTCTAGACTCTTGTCCAACACAATCTGAGACAGTTAACGGATTTCAAGACTCAGACGGTTGTCCAGATGTAGTTCCACCACCAACTGATACTGACGGTGATGGTATTCCAAATTCTATTGATACATGTGTAACTCAACCTGAAACATTGAATGGTTATCAAGATGCAGATGGATGTCCTGACACAAATCCAGCAACAACTGATACTGACGGTGATGGTATTTCTGATTCAATTGATCAATGTCCAACACAAGATGAAACAGTTAATGGATTTGATGATCTTGACGGTTGTCCAGATGTAGTTCCACCAACTGATACTGACGGTGATGGTATTTCTGATTCAATTGATCAATGTCCAACACAAGATGAAACAGTTAATGGATTTGATGATCTTGACGGTTGTCCAGATGTTGTAGCACCAAAAGATACTGATAATGATGGAATTGATGATAAATTAGATGAATGCCCAATACAAGCTGAGACAGTTAACGGATTTGAAGACTCAGACGGTTGTCCAGATGTTCTCATTATTCAAGATTCAGATAAGGATGGAATTATAAATTCTGCTGATACTTGCCCACGTTCTCCTGAAACAGTTAATGGATTTCAAGACTCAGACGGTTGTCCTGATGTAGTTCCATCAACTGATACTGATTCAGATGGAGATTTGATACTCAATAGCCTTGATTCTTGTCCAATACAAGCTGAGACAGTTAACGGATTTCAAGACTCAGACGGTTGTCCAGATACATTGCCTATAAAAGATTCAGATAAGGATGGAATTTCAGATGATTATGATAAATGTCCAATCCAATCTGAAACCATAAACAATTATGAAGATACAGACGGTTGTCCCGATGTAGTTCCTGAAAACAATTCTGTTTCCACATCAAAATCAGAGCAAGACAATTCATTTTTCCAATGGACTGCTATTATTGCTGCAATTATTACCGCAGTAGGTGCTATTGGGGCTGCAAAATTCAAAAAACAATCCTAAATTTTCTAAATAATATTTGATTTTTCTGTCTTCTCTTTACTTTATAGTCAATTTTGACATCTAGTCCTTTAACCAAACATTTAATGCCAAAAATTCTTTTTATAAAAATAATTGGTTTGCACGCCAACAATCCAGAAGGAATCATCCAATGGTGGTTCTTTCTGGAATTTTAATGAGGCTTGAGCATATGTTTGATATATTGTTTTTTTGGGTTTTTCCTCATTTGTTTTTGTAAACTGGAAATTAACCCAATGGCATTTGTTATTACTGTCATATTGTTTGCTATATCTGTAGTTGTTAAAATCATAAAAAACAAAAAAACTCATCATAAATTTCTAAAAATAAATACATGTTTTCTTTAATTTTCTATTATTACTCTAAGTTATTATATTGAAACAAATCACTAATTTTAATGCATATAGAATATGAAGAATTTGATACTATTGAAGATCTCTTTTTGTATATGGCATCTGCAGCTCCACCCATGAAAAATACAATGCCAGTTAATTCGTATAAGGGTTACATTATGGCATTTATTCCACTCAGTTCTACAAATGGAGATACATATCTTATGATTTATACTAAAGGTATACTTGAATCAGGAATTTATGAATTTGATGTAAATTCACAATCTTT
>Ga0315273_10013693_pt1 | contig 10440 bp, 6 predicted proteins | sample YL17G02_0_MG_FD_205753 | JGI IMG/M metagenome (GOLD analysis project Ga0315273, IMG submission 205753) | Sediment microbial communities from Yellowstone Lake, YNP, Wyoming, USA - YL17G02_0 | ecosystem: Environmental > Aquatic > Freshwater > Lake > Sediment | place: USA: Wyoming | collected... | reverse complement strand
GGGAAACCCTCGGCCGGCTTTACCTGCTGCGGGGCGACAACGAGAAGGCTGCCGCCGTCTTCCAGGAAATCCTCGCCGAGCGGCCCGGCCACTACGACGTGATGGGCCTCCTGTGCCACGCCTACGTGCAGCAGAAGAACTTCGCCGTCGCCCGCGAGATCGCCCGGAAACTCATGCAGGCGAAGCCCGACGGCTCCGAAGGCTACCAGCGCCTCGCCGAAGTCTACCGCGCCGAGGGCAACCCCGAAGGCGTCCTCGCCGACATCGAGGCCTTCCGCAAGAAGCAACCCGATAACCGGATGCTCACCTTCCAACTCGCCGGCCTATACGAGTCGCTCGGCCGCAAGGACGACGCCGCGAAACTGTACGGCGAACTGAGCGTCGAGGCCGACCCGTCCCAGGGGCCGAGCGTTGCGGCCGCCCTGAAGTTGGCCGAACTTCAGATTCAGGCGAACCGCCCCGTCGAGGCCATCGAGGCCCTGGCGGTGGCGATCTCCGGGGCGCCGGCCGACTCGGCCATCCTCGTCCGCGGCGCGCAACTCATCGACGGCCTCAAGAACCCCGCGGCCGTTTACCAGGATGCCCTGCGGCTCGTCACGGACGATCGGAAGAACTACGGCGCGTTCATCCTCGTCGGCATGCTGGCCGAAACCGTGAAACGCCGCGACGAGGCCATCGCGCTGTATGACAAGGCCCTCGCGCGCCAGCCCAAGGCCGCCATCGCGTACTCGCGAAAGGCCGACCTCCTGATCGACGCCCAGCGCCCCGCCGAGGCCCTGGCGGTCTACGAAGCCGCCCTCAAGGCCGGGCTCGATATCCCGGTCTTCCACCGCAAGATGGGGATGATCCTGGAATTCCTGGACCGTCCCGGCGAGGCCATGGTCCAGTACCGGATCGCCCGCCAGGCGGCCCCCGACGACAAGCCCACTCGCTACCTGCTGGCCGGCCTGCTGGCCCGCACGGGCGAGATGGCCGAGGCCGAGAAGGAACTCCGGAGCCTCATCTCGCGATTCCCGAAGGAGGCGCAGGCATACATTCAACTGGCGGTCATCGGCCTTCAGAAGAACGACCTGGCGGCCGCCGACCAGGCCGCCGGCCAGGCCCTCGGTATCGAGTCCGGCTCGATCCCCGCGCAGGCGATCCTGGCCGAAATCCGGTTCCGGCAGAAGAAGTTCGACGAGGCCGAGACCCTGGCGCGCGACGTCCTCAAGCAGCGCCCCGAGGCCGGCGACGTGCGACTGTTGCTGGCACTCATCAAGGCCGGCCAGAAGAAGTTCGGCGATGCCGCCACGGAACTCAAGACGGCCCTGGCCGCCAACCCCGAGAACATCGAGTGGCGGTACGTCCTGGCCGGCATCTACTCCGAGATGGGCGATGTGGCCGCCGCCGAGCAGGAACTCCAACGCATTCTCCAGAAGAAGCCCGACCACGCACCGTCCAAGAACGACCTCGGCTACATGTGGGCCGACCGCGGCGTGAACATCGCGAAGGCCGAGCAACTGATCCGCGAGGCCCTCAGTTCGAGCCCGCAGAGCCCCGCCTATCTCGACAGCCTCGCCTGGGTGATGTACAAAGGGGGCAAGTTCGACGAGGCCGTCCGCATGCTCCTGGACGCCACGAAGGCGGCCCCCGAACTCGACGCCGTTCTCTGGGATCACCTGGGCGACACCTACTGGCGCCTCAGCCGCCAGGAAGACGCGAGGAATGCCTGGGAGACCGCCTTGAAGATCCTCCAGTCGCGAGGCGAAGGCAGGGCGGGCGACCTGGAACGCGTCCGCCAGAAAGTCGAAAACGTTCAGGCGGGCCGGGCTCCCGAAGTGGCGCCGCTGGCCCCGAAAGATGAACCTGCACCGAGTGCCGCCAAGGGCGCCTCGGCGCGCTAACGTGAGGAGCCTAGCCATGTCAGGCCATTCACATTGGGCAACCATTAAACGCAGGAAGGGCGCCGCCGACGCCAAGAAGGGACAGGCGTTCTCAAGGTGCGCCAAGGCCCTCATGCTGGCCGCCCGCAGGGGAACCGACCCGGATATGAACCTGGCCTTGCGCTACGCCCTCGACGAGGCCCGCGCCTGCAACATGCCGAAGGATTCCGTCGATCGGGCCATCAAGAAGGGCGCGGGCGAACTGGAAGGCCAGCAGATCCAGGAAGCCGTCTACGAGGTGTACGGCCAGGCCGGCGTCGCCATCCTCATTGAGGTGGTCACCGACAACCGCAACCGCACCTCCAGCGAACTCGCCAAGGTCGTCGAACGCCACGGTGGCCGCATGGGCCAGCCCAACAGCGTGGCCTGGCTGTTCACGAAGCGCGGCATGATCGTGGTCAGCGGCTTCAAGGACGAAGAGAAGCTGATGGACATCGCGCTCGGGGCCGGCGCCGCCGACCTTAGCCCGACCGACGACGGCTTCGAGGTCGTCACGCCCCCCGAGAAGTTCGAGGCCGTCAAGAAAGCCCTCGCGGCTGCCCAGATTCCCGTGGCGCGGTCCGAACTGACGCAGCGCCCGCAGAACTTCGTGTCGCTCGGCGAATCCGACGCCCGCAAGATCCTCTCCCTCATGGAGGCTATCGAGGAACACGACGACGTCCAGAAGGTCCACGCGAACTTCGACGTGCCGGCCGAGATTATCGAGAAACTTCAGGCGGAATAAGACGGCATTGCGGATTGCGGATTGCGAATTGCGGATTGGGATACCCCGCGGCGGCCCTTGCTGGCTGCCGCGAGTTTTTTGGGGGGCGCGAGGCATCCTGTTTCGCGCAGAGGTGCCCTTTACGTTTGAATCGCGTCTGGCCGGCTATAGCATTGAGATGAAAATCCCGCCAAATACGACGACAAGCCGTGTTTGAGTCGTTGTCCTTAAATCCGCAATCCGCAATTCGCAATCCGCAATTACTCCACCGTCACGCTCTTCGCCAGGTTACGCGGCTTATCGACTGCGCACCCGCGCATCACGGCCACGTGGTAGGCCAGGAGTTGCAGCGGCACGACGTTCAGGATCGGCTGGAAGGGCTCCGGCACGTCGGGCACGCGCAGGACGTGCTTGGCGAGGCGGTTGATTTCCGTGTCGCCCTCGGTGGCCACGGCGATGATGTGCCCGCCGCGGCTCCGCACTTCCTCCATGTTCGAGAGGACCTTGTCGTACTGGAGGCCGCGGTTGGCGAGGAACACCACGGGCATCCCCTCGGTAATCAGGGCGATGGGCCCGTGCTTCATCTCGGCGGCCGGCAGGCCCTCGGCGTGCACATAGCTGATTTCCTTGAGTTTCAGCGCCCCTTCCAGGGCCACCGGGTAGTTGTAGCCGCGCCCCAGATACAGCCAGTTCGGGCAGTTCTTGTACTCCGCGGCCACCTGTTGGATCTGTGCGTCGAGTTTCAGCACGTGCCGCACCTGGTCCGGAATGGCCTGGAGTCCCTTGATGATCTCGCGGGCGTGGTATGGGGCCAGATGCCGCCGCCGCCCCAGGAACACGGCCATCATCGTCAGCACGACGAGTTGGCTGGAGAACGCCTTGGTCGACGCGACGCCGATTTCCGGGCCGCAGTGCAGGTACACGCCCGCGTCGGTCAGTCGGGCGACCGACGAGCCGACGACGTTGACGATGCCCAGGCACAGGGCGCCCTTGAGTTTGGCCTCGCGTATGGCGGCCAGGGTGTCGGCGGTTTCGCCGCTCTGGCTGATGGCCAGCAGGATCGTCCCTTCGTCGATGATCGGGTTGCGGTAGCGGAACTCGCTTGCGTAGTCGACCTCGGTGTGCAGGCGCGCGATGTCCTCAAGCAGGAACTCGCCCACCAGGCCGGCGTGCCACGCCGTGCCGCAGGCCGTGATGATCAGCCGCCGCGCGTGCGTCAGTTGCTTGGCGATGTCGTTGATGCCGCCCAGGACCACCTCGCCGGCCTCGAGGTTCAGCCGTCCGCGCATCGTATCGGCCAGGCTCTCCGGCTGCTCCAGGATCTCCTTGAGCATGAAGTGCGGGTAGCCCTTCTTCTCGATCTGCTCCAGGGACCACTCGACCTGCTGGATTTCCTTGTGCGTCGGGACGGCATCGATCGTGGTTGTGCGGATTCCGTCGCGCCGCAGGACGGCCATTTCGCGGTCCTCGAGGTAGATGACGTTGGTGGTGTGCTCGATGATGGCCGAGGCGTCGCTGGCGACGACGTACTCGCCCTCGCCGACGCCGATGATCAGCGGCGATCCGTTCCGCGCCGCCACCAGCACGTCGGGCTCGTCGGCGTGGATGACCGCGATGCCGTACGCGCCGCGGACTTCCTGGAGGCCGTCCTGCACGGCCTTCTCCAGGTTGCCCTTGTAGTAGCGGGCGAAAAGGTGGGCGAGGACCTCCGTGTCGGTCTCGCTCTTGAAGACGACGCCTTCATGCTCCAGCAATTGCCGCAGGGCCGACCAGTTCTCGATGATCCCGTTGTGTACGACCGCCAACTTGCCCGACATGTCGGTGTGCGGGTGGGCGTTGACGTCGTTCGGCGCACCGTGCGTGGCCCAGCGGGTATGGGCGATGCCGAGCGTGCCCGCCAGGTTGGCGCCCTGCGTCAGGGCCTCCAGCGCGGCAATGCGGCCCTTGGCCTTCAGCACCGTCAGGCGCCCGTTATGGTCCTGCTGCAGGGCGATGCCCGCCGAGTCGTACCCGCGGTACTCCAGGCGCTTCAGGCCTTCCATAAGGATCGGGTACGCCTGCTTTTGGCCGATGTAACCCACGATGCCGCACATAGAAACTCCTTATCGCCCCGCCGTACCCTGCCAGGGCTGTAGCGGTGTGGCTGCCGCCGCTGTTGTTGACGCGCAATGCGTGTTTGCACGGATACCCCGCCGCTTCCGCGTCGGGCTCGAACTTCTGTGCGCAGAACGCCGCAAAGGCTATCGACGCGTGCGCCTCGCTGTCTTGAGCCGCATCCGGTGTCGGGAGTTCGTGGCGGTTGGCTCGAGGCGGGCGATGCACAGGAAGAATAACATCAGGCGGGCGGGGAAACAAGGGGGCGGCTGGTACAGGGGCGGCCAGTACGGCAGTACGGCGTTGGTTTCAGTTGGTCCTTTATGTCATGGGGGGGGGCAAAAGACCGCTTTGCCGAGAGGGTGTTCTGCCTGCCGAGCGGCCCGCAAAACACCACCTGAGCAAATCCCACGCGTTCTCAGGGCACGATCTGAGAATCAGGCTAGCCGCAAGCGGGGGAGGGGCAGTACAATACGCGTCAGTTCGCCCAGCAGTGGGCCGGGCGGAGGTCATCTGGGGAATCTCGGAACAAGAGGAGCCGCGAGCATGAGACAGCCCCGGGCCTGCGTGATGAGCAGCATGAGTGCGTGCCTGCTCGCGGTGTCCGTCGCCTGCGCCGGCGAGATTCCGTCGGTGACGGTCGGTGCGGCGGCGCCGCAAACGATCGATGTGCCGCGCTGGCAGCCGTACGACTTTGCCTTCTCTAGCGTCGCCAAACCGGAGAATCCTTTCAATCTCCCCTTCTCGGCCACGGTGAAGGGGCCCGGCGGTGCAGCCTTCAAGACGGCGGGCTTCTACGATGGCGACAGAACGTGGAAGGTCCGCATCTCGCCCACCGCCGAGGGGGCATGGTCGCTGGTCACGCAGTCCGAGGCGCCCGACCTGAACGGCAAGACCGTCGCGTTCACGTGTACGCCGAACAAGAACCCGCGGGTGCACGGCGGTCTGCGGGTCGATGCGCAGCATCCGCGTCATTTTGTGTTCGAGGACGGGACGCGCTGCTTCCTCATGGGCTACGAGTGCGACTGGCTGTGGGCGCTCGACCTCGGGCGGCCGACGCTCGATACCCTTACCCCGTTTCTCGATAAGATTGCCGGCGCAGGCTTCAACTACGTGCTCCTCAACGCGTACGCGCACGACACGGGTTGGCGCAAGGGCGCGACCGGCCCTGACGACTTCGGCCCGCCGCCGATGTATGCGTGGGAGGGCGACAACGCCCAGCCCGATCACAGCCGCTTCAACCTGGCGTACTGGAAGCACTACGACCGCGTGATCGCCCAGATGAACCAGCGCGGCCTCATCGCCCACCTTATGATCAAGGTCTACAACAAGATGGTGAAGTGGCCGGCCCCCGGCAGCCCGGAGGACGACCTGTACTTCGGATGGCTCGTGGCCCGTTACGCGGCGTTTCCGAACGTCCACTGGGATTTCTCGAAGGAGGCCAACAACGAGAAGAGCCTGGACTACAAGGTCGGACGGCTGAAGTTCCTGCGCGAGCGCGATCCCTATCGCCGCCCGATCACCGTTCACGACGACCACAAGACCTACGATGGCGGGGCCTACAACGATCTGCTGGATTATCGCTCGGATCAACAACATTCCAAGTGGCATGCGACGCTGCTCGACCATCGCCGGCAATACGCGTGGCCGGTGGTGAACGTGGAGTTCGGCTACGAACACGGCCCCGGCGGCCTCAAGGACAAGACCTACAGCGGCGCGCAGGCCCCCGAAGAGGTCTGCCGCCGCGCGTGGGAGGTGTGCATGGCGGGCGGTTACGGCGCCTACTACTACACCTACACCGCCTGGGACGTGATCCGGCCGCAGGACACGCCGCCCGGCTACGCGTATTTCAAGAACCTGCGGGCGTTCTTCGACGAAACCGGCTACTGGCTGATGGAGCCCGCTGACGGCCTCGTGAGCGAGGGCTACTGCCTGGCGAATCCCGGCCGCGAGTACATCGTGTTCCTCAACAGCGCCCAGCCGTTCACGCTCAAAATCGAGGGGCTGGCGGCGCCGCTGAAGGCCGAGTGGTTCCAGCCGCTCACGGGCAATCGCAAGGAGGCGCAAGTGATGGGTAGCGGCACCGCCGATCTCAAGCCGCCGGAGAAGTGGGCCGGCGGACCGGTGGTGCTGCACGTCGGCTCGCGGCCGTGAGGCTGCCAGAAGCCCGGCGGGATGGAGTCACGCGCACTATTCCGTCTTCCGCGAAATCAGGTCGCCGAACCGTTTGTTGATCGCCAGCGCTGGGTCCAGCGGCACCTGGACGGGCTTGCAGTTCTTCGGGATTTTGATCGTCGGCTTCGGGGCGATCTTCCGGCCCTTGAACTGCGGCAGCCACTGGCGCTCCTTTTCGAGCATCTCGGAGCACATCTCGCGGATCTCGTTGAGCGTCAGCACCGCCGCCGTCAGCGGGTCCATCGCCACGGCGTGTACGACGGCCTCCGGGTCGCCCGCGAGACCCGCCTCGGCCGCGAGGATCTGGACGTTGACGTTCGTCATGCAACACGCCGCAAGTTGCGAGGGCAGGGCCCCGATGCGAGTCGGGTGCAGGCCGGTGGAGTCGGCGAACGTGGGGACCTCGACGCAGCAGCCTTCGGGCAGGTTCGTGATGTAGCCGCGGTTCGGCACGTTGCCCATGAGGCGGAACGGCTTGTTGGTGACGACCGCCTCCAGGATGTAAGAGCAGTACTCGACGCTTCGCGACTCGATCTTCGGGTTCTCGAACTCCAGCGGGTCGTGCTTGGCGTACTTGGCGGCCAGGGCCTTCGAGTACTTGTAATACGCGCCGCTTTCGCCGCCGAACGACGGCTCGTCGCAGTAAAGGTCCAGGGCCTTCTTGTTCTTGCGGAACCACGGCAGGTATTCCGACAGGTGCCCCGTCGATTCGGTCATGAAGTACCCGAACTGCCGGAACACTTCGCCCCGGACCTTCTCGTTCTTATAGTACTCGGGTTTCTCGAAGACCTCGCGGAGGATCGGGTACAGGTCGCGCCCCTTGTGCTCCAGGCGCAGGAACCAATCCATGTGGTTGATGCCGCCGCAGGTGTAAACGATCTCTTCTTTCGGCACACCCACGTAGCCGGCGATGAGGTCGAGCGTCGTCTGCACGCCGTGGCAGAGGCCGACGAACGGCACGCTCGCGGCCTTTCCGAGGGCCAGGCAGTTGCCCGCCATCGGGTTGGCGTACTGGAGCATGATCGCGCCGGGCTTGGCCGCCTCGACCATGTCCTTGGCGATGTCCACCAGCACCGGCACGGTGCGCAGGCCCCGGAACACGCCGCCTGGCCCGAGCGAATCGCCGATGCACTGGTCAACGCCGAACGCCAGCGGCACCTCGTAGTCGACGGCATAGGCGTCGAAGCCGCCCACCTGAATCGTGATGATGACGAAGTTGGCATCCGCGATGGCCTTGCGGCGGTCGCGCGTGGCCCAGACCTTGCCGGGCAGGCGGTTCTCCTTCAGCATCCGCTTGGCGAACGTCTCCATCCGCCGCAACTTCGGCTCGGTGAGGTCCATGAGGGCCCACTCCGAGTCCTGCAGGCACGGCGTGGCCATCATGTCCGACAAGAGCGTCTTGGTGAACACGACGCTTCCGGCCCCGATCATCGCGATTTTCTTCGGCATGTTCAAACCCCTTTGCTTGATTTGCGAACGCTTCGCAAACGCGCCCATCAAGATGGGCGGCTAACCAAGAAACGGCGCGCCCGTACGCGCCGGCTATTCATGAATCGTCGTCATGCCCGTCTGCGCGCGGGCCAGTTGGGCGGCCACGCGGATCTTATCCATTGTGTCCAGACCGCCCGGCAGGGCCAGCAGCAAGAGATCGTTGGCCAGGCGGTCGGTCGAGACGATGCGCACGTGCGCGTAGCCCGTGATGCGGCCCCACAGCGTCTCGATGAGGCTGAAATCCTTGATCCGGAAAAGTTCCATCTGGACCATCTCGCGCGCCACGATGCCCTGCCGCACCCGCAGCCGTTGGCTGGTGAAGATGTAGTACGTGTTCAGGTAAGTGAGGATGCGCTTCGCGAGGCCCCAACCCGCTATGGCCGCACACACCAGGAAGAACGCCGCCACGTAGGCGGGGGGCACGATGTTGCCGAGGTCAGGCGCGATGATCCGCGTGTTCTCCACCACCCACTCAGTAAACCGCGAGGCGCTTACCGCCAGCGTCAGCCAGACGACCGCCCACAGCCCGGACCAGGCCATCCCCGGCAGGAAGTAGGCGAGGGCGGCGCGGCCTTCCCAGATCGTCTCCTCGGGGTTCGGGATGGGCGATGCGACACGCACGTTATGCGTTGCGGTCATGTGCGGCGTGAAGATCATGGTTTGCGGCTGTGCGGCCGCGGCGGCCGGGGGCTGGACGATGTACACCACCGGCTGTTGCGGATTCTGCGTTTGCGGCGGAGGCGTTTGCGGCGGAGGCGGGGAGGGAACCATCGCCTTCCCGTTGCCCGTGCCGGCGCCGCCCGATCCGCCGGCCGCCGGATGCGGCGCGGCGCCTCCAACGATGAACGCCTTGCCGCAGGCATAGCACGTCATCTGCTTGCCGACGAACTGCTTCGACACCCGCATCGGGTTGCCGCACTTGCACCGCACCAGCAGTGTTTCGCCTTGCGGATCAGCCATGTATAACCCACCGAACCCCACCATCAGCAGGGGCGGCTTCGCGAATCCAGGATTCCCGTGCAGCGCAAGGCCGCCATCGCCCGGGGCGCCGCGTGAACCGTACCCGCATCGTAGTGGCCGGGGCGGGCAGCGTCAACGCTTTCTCGGCGTGTACGGGATTTGCTCTTGACCTCGCCCGCGAAGCAGCGATTATAGGGCGCGTGAAGTCGCGAAAGGAACGCTTATGGGCGGGCGATGGCGGTGGATAACGATGCTGGCGGCGGCGATCGCCCTGACGGCTGTGGCCGGCTGCGGCAGCCAACCCAGGGCCTCCGTCCGGTACATGACGGGCGGCCCCGACGAAACCGTCAAGTACGACATGGCGATCTTCCAGATGGCACGCGGCGAGAAGATGCAGATCCTGCTCTTCCGGCGCACGGCGGCCCCCGTCGGAGAGGCCGACCCGGACTTCGAATTTGTCCTCCTGGAACTGCCCCAGCGGTCGCGCTACGGCTGGGTCAAGGAAGACAACGTTCCCGCGTACCGCTGGGTCCGCCAGAACAGCCGCGACCACCTCTGGCAAGCCACCGCCGGCCAGATGAGCATGCGCGGCATCGACGACAACCGGCATATCCACGTAGACTTCCAGGCCACCATGGAGCCGATAGCGGGCACGCCGGGCGGCGTGTACGTCTTCAGCGGCAGCGTCCAATGCAACGATGACATCGTCCAGGCACAGGGGCTGATGAACCGCTACGGCCAGTGGATGCTCACGCTGGTCGGCAAGTTGCCCAAGGAACCCCCCAACCCTCCCGCCAAGCCGCCGGCGAGCGCCACGCCTAAGAAGAAACCGAAGTCGCCTTTCTAGTGCTCTGTGACACCTGAAATGAAGGGTGCCACGGCCCGCCCAGGCGGGCCGTGCCATCCGAGCGGCACTGGTTGCAAGCAACCAGTGGCACCCATCAATTGACGAGTAACGGAACACTAGCCCCTAACCAAGCGTGATTTTATTTCTTGCGGCGGAAAAATTACTCGAAATCCCTTTGCTGTTGCGGTTAAGAAGGACGTTGGCAAAACGGGCCTCTCAACCGAAGAAAGGGATTTCGAGTGAACGCC
>Ga0315273_10013692_pt1 | contig 10441 bp, 7 predicted proteins | sample YL17G02_0_MG_FD_205753 | JGI IMG/M metagenome (GOLD analysis project Ga0315273, IMG submission 205753) | Sediment microbial communities from Yellowstone Lake, YNP, Wyoming, USA - YL17G02_0 | ecosystem: Environmental > Aquatic > Freshwater > Lake > Sediment | place: USA: Wyoming | collected... | reverse complement strand
CGCGGTGGCCTTCGGGCTGTTGCCTCCTGCGCCGTTGATGAGGAAGTCGATCTGGCCGAAGCGGGCGAGAGCCGCGTCGCGGGCGGCCTCGATGCTCTCGCGCTTGAGGACGTCGCAGGCGATGCCGACGGCGTCGCCGCCGGCGTTCGAGATTTCGGCGGCGGCGGCCTTGGCGGCGTCCTCGCGGATGTCGAGGATCGCGAGCTTGACGCCGAGGCGCCCGAGGGCCTTGGCGATGGCGCCGTAGAGGACGCCCGCGGCGCCCGTGACGACGGCGACCTTGCCGCTCAGGCCGAAAAGCTCATTCAGCGGGTCACTGGCCATCGAGTCTGCTCCTCCAGGGAGTCGATTGAAAATGGCAAATTGTCAATGTCTGCGGAAGGGCGCGATGTGGCGCCCGAGATGGCGCTCGAGGAAGCGGGCATAGAGGTCCTCGTGCTCGCGGAGGAGCGCGAGGAGACGGTCACGGAAGCGGTACGAGCCATCCTCGTTCTTCGCTCCGAGGACGGATCCGTAGGTGACGTGGAGCACCTGGCGAGCGTCGCGCGACTCGAAGAGCTGGACGAGCTGGGTCTTCTTCAGTTCGGCGGATGCGGGGATCTTGGCCAGATTGGCGGAGACGCTGTAGGAAGCGCGATCCTTGTCGTAGTGGGCGCGGGCGAAATCGAGGATCTCCTTGAACAGCTCCGAATCGACCGTGGCGATGGCGTGGAGGGCTTCGACGTAGCTGGTGCCCGCGGTCTTGATGTGCAGGAGGTCGCCCGCGTGGCGAGCAATGCTGCCGTAGACGGCGAACTTGTCGCTGCCCGAGTGGAGGCTGAGCTTGTAGGGGCCGAGGGCGCGGGCGACGGCGGCGTGCTGGGCAAAGGAGTGATCGAAGGCGGCCGGCTCGCCCTTGTAGTCGACCCCTTTCTCGAACTCGCCGATGAACCGCGGCGCGAGGCCGACCCATCGAACGCCGAGCCGCCGAAGCTCGCAGGCCACGTAGTAGTGCTCGGCCAGCGAGGTCGCCGTGGCGGTCTCGTCGACCGACACTTCCAGCTCGAAGGGCTGGGCTCCCTTGCGCGTGGCCAGGTGGCGGTAGAGGCGGACCGTCTGGGCGATGGCGGCGCCGTACTTCGAGGCGGCGCGCATGAGCGTGCTCTCGCTGAACGCGATCTTGACGCCGACGACATCCGGCGGATTCGCGAGGTAGAAGGCCCGGCAATCCGTGGGCGAGGTCTCGAGGCCGTCCCACGGCAGGTTGCGGAACTTCTCGGCCAGAGCGCCCGGCGCGGCCGCGTCCGCCGCGGCGTCCACCTGGGCGCTGGGGTCGATCGTGAACATCGTGAACCCGGCGTCGACGCAGGCATCGACGTCCTCGGCCGACTTCAGGTGGTCGGCGTCGGCGCCGAACCCGTCGCGAAAGCCCTCCGCGAAGACGCCCCAGACCGCGTCGTCCAGCACCCGCTGGGGCGAACGCCCGGTCCGCGTCATCTCGCGGATCGATTGCTGGGCGAAGACGGGGCGCAGCCCGGACCCGCGCACCGCGCGAACGTGGCCGGGCGTGGCCAGGCCGAGGCGGTCGCCGAGCCCGAACGAGGGCGCCAGCCCCAGGCACTGCGGCACGAGGAAAGGCAGCCGGCGCCGCAACTCGACGGCGTTCCCGTGCGTGAGCGGGCAGAGCTTGGCCGCGACCTCGATGCCCTCCACTTTGCGGGATTCCGCCGTGCCCTCGAAGGCCCCGACCGCGGCAGGAACTGCTGCCGCCTCGTAGGCCAGCCCGAGATGCCGATCGTACCGGCTTCTGGCCAGAAAATAGATGACGCAGTCGCAGCCCGTGAGCGAGGCGGGGTAGACCTCCATCTCCGTCGCGGCCGACAGAGCCCCGGCGAGGCGTTCCGGGTGGTTCAGCCGCGGAGCCAGACCCTGGGCGACGAGGAGAAACTGAAGCTCGTGCATGATGTCCCTCGGGAGCCCGCCGTGCGGCGGACAGATGGACTCAGCCCCTGCGAAGCGATCATTCTAAAGGGCAGGGCACTCAAGATCAAGCGACGGCCGAGGAGAAAGCGAGGTGGGCGAAGCGAGACGTGGAGGAACGGCCGCTGGTTCCCGGCGCAACTTCCTCACATCTTGGCCCCATCTCACTTGAGGGGCAGCGTGTCGAGTTTTCTGAGCTGTTGCGTGCGGGGGTCGACCACAATGCCAACGTCTTCGAGCGCCAGGACTCCCAGGAGCGGCTCGACCCCGGGTGGGCCAAAAACCACCCGCGCCACCGCCTGCATGCCCAGGAACGACACGCGGGCGAAGCCGTACTCCAACTCGACTGGCTCCCCCGTGGCCAGCGTGTAGTCCGTCCTTCCCTCGGGACGGACGCCGGCCTCCACGAGACGATCTGAAGGAGCCATGCAGTGGATCGCCCCGGTGTCGACAAGGAACTCCGCCTCGTAGGGAACGCCGTTCTGCGACAGGTTCGACACCTGCACGGTCACCCGCGTCATACCCGTGTTCTCACCCTCGCTGATTGGCAGGTTCACAATCGGTGGACACCGCCGCATTCCTTTACTTCAACTCTACAGCAGACGAATGGGCGAGTCAAGCATCGCGGGTGATGTGGCCCGTTGGGGACTTGCGTCCGCCGGGGGTAGCCGCTATATTTGTCTGCATTCAATGGAATCCGGCGGCCTGGAGGAACGAAGTGCTGCACCTGCAACCGGAGCTTGGTGTCGGGATCATCGGCTACGGCTTCATGGGCAAGATCCACAGCTATGCCTATCGGAGCCTGCCGTTCCTGTACGAGCCGGCGCCGGCGCGGATCCGATTCGCGGCGGTCTGCACGGCGCACGAGGACTCGGCTCGGAAGGCGGCAGAGCAGGGGGGCTTCGAGAGCTGGACGACGGACTACCGCGCGCTCATCGACAATCCGGCCGTCCAGGTCGTCCACGTCTGCACGCCGAATGCGGCGCACCGCGATGCCTGCGTCGCCGCGCTTCAGGCGGGAAAGCACGTCTACTGCGACAAGCCGCTGGCACGCGACGTGGCGGAGGCCGAAGCCATCGTCGCCGCGGCGGACGCAGCGCCCGGCGTCAGGCACCAGATGGCGCTCCAGTACCGCTTCCTGCCCGCCACGCTGCGGGCGAAGCAGTTGATGCAGGAGGGCTTCGTCGGGCGGCTGTTCAGCTACCGAGCGGCCTACCTTCACGCGGGCTACGTCGAGGCGAGCCGCCCGATGTCGTGGCGGCTGGACGCCGAGGTGTCGGGCGGAGGAGCGCTCCACGACCTGGGCTCCCACGTCATCGACCTGATGCAGCATCTCGCGGGCGGGATCCGCCGCGTGTCGGCGTGCTCGAAGACGTTCGCCACCGAGCGTCCGACCCGGGACGGAGGCAGGGCGAAGGTCGAGGTCGACGACCTGACGCTGGTGCAGGCCGAATTGGATGCCGGCGGCCTCGGCACGATCGAGTCCTCGCGTGTCGCCACGGGCGCCAACGACGAGTTACGGTTCGAGATCCACGGCGACCAGGGAGCGCTGCGGTTCAACCTCATGGATCCGAACTGGCTCCATGCGTACGATCATCGGGACTCGACCGGCCCGTACGGAGGCGACCGCGGCTTCAAGGCCATCGAGGCGGTGCAGCGTTATCCCGCGCCGGCCGTGCTGCCCGGGCCGAAGCTGTCGGTCGGCTGGACGCGGGCACACATCGCGTGCCTGCACAACTTTGTGAGTTGTGTCGTCGAGGATCGGCCGGCAAGCCCGAGCCTGGCCGATGGGCTGGCGGTCCAGAGGACGATGGCGGCAGCCCAGGAGTCGGCGCGGAGCGGAAGATGGATCGATGTTGGGTGTTAGCCGCTCAAGAATGGAGAACCCATGGCTCTGGCAGATGATGTGGCAACCTGGATCCGAACGACGGTGCATGACGCGAAGGCCGAGGGGGTGGTCATCGGCCTGAGCGGCGGGATCGACTCGGCGGTTGCGGCGGCCCTGGCTCAACGCGCGCTGCCGGGCCACGTGCTGTGCGCGATCCTGCCTTGCGAGAGCAACCCGCTCGACGCCGAGCTGGCGCACCTGGTCGCCTCGACCTTCCACATCGAAACGGTCGAGCTGGACCTAGCGGCTCCATACCAAGCCTTCATGGCGCTCTTGCCGGACGGACCGCCCACGGTCAAGGCCAATATCAAGCCGAGGCTTCGGATGATCGCTCTGTACTACCTGGCCGCCAGCCGGAAGTACCTGGTCTGCGGCGCGAGCAACCGCAGCGAGCTTTCCATCGGGTACTTCACGAAGCACGGCGACGGCGCCGCAGACCTGCTGCCTATCGGCAACTTCCTGAAGTTCGAGGTCCGCCAGCTTGCCAAGGACCTCCGCATCCCGCAACGCATCGTCGACCGCGTGCCGACGGCGGGGCTGTGGCCTGGCCAGACCGACGAGGTGGACATGGGGATGAGCTACGGCCAACTCGACACGGCGCTCCGAGCACTCGACCACAAGGATTTCACGGCTGTGCCGGGGCCGGCCATCGCGCGAGTCCGCCAGATGATGCAGGTGTCGGCCCACAAGCGAGCGCTGGCGCCGATCTTCCGGCCTCGCCCGCGCGCGGGCGGTCCGCCGCCGCTGCCGACGCCGTAGGAGAATCAGGTTATCGGCTGTCGGTTATCGGTTTTCGGCAGGAGAAGGTGCACACAGGAAGGATCGATCGAGGGGAAGCGCGTCTGGCAAGGCGCCGCCGGCGCCCGAAGGTGCCCAACCACCCCAAGCACAAGGAATAGGGGGCTTGAGGCAGGCAGATAGGCTGTTTTGGGCACGTAATGTAACATAACAGATATTATCAGACGTTGCGGATCGGCTCAAAGCCCCTCCTCGCCAGCTCAAACTGCCCGGAAGCCACACGCCAGTGTGCGATCGGAACGGTTCAGGGAGTCGGCTGCGGCCGCGCCGGAGCGCTGGGTCCCGGCTTGGGCGCGTCTCCCTTTGGCGCCGCGGCGTGGATTTTAACTCTGGCCTCGCCGAAGCGGGCGCCATCGAAGACCACGAGAGTCGCCTCCCAGTCTCGGGGCTTGTCCGGCGCAGTGCCGCGCGCCACGGCGGGGTTCTGCGGGTCGGCCTTGATGCGGTCGCCATACCAGAAGAACTGGAGGGGCTGGCCCTGCGGGTCGCGGCTCTTGGAGGCATCGAGGACGAACTCCTTGCCGCAGACCACTCGGGGTTCCTTCGGCTCGACGACGAGGTCCGGCGCGCGGTTCGACTGGCGGAGTTCCCCGGGGATCTTGGGGCGCGCCAGCTCCGGCTTGTCTCTCGAAGAGCGAAGGCTGGTGCGCACCGACACCTGCCCGGCAACCCGCTGGCCGCTGAGAAACGCGGTGTGGAAATCGAGGTCGGTCACCCAGTGGAACTCGGTCTGCCCGTCGCTGACGGCCTTGAGGAGCAGGATGCCCTGGGTCTCGATGGCGTTGGGCGTGAACGGGACGTCGTGGAACTGGTTGTCCTTTCTCGGACCGCGGCCGAACGGGTTCCAGACGTCCACCTTGCCCTCGAAGTCGTCGGTCTCCGGGTCGTCCCACTCGTCGTCGGTGTAGCGCGGGAAGACGAACCGGCCGCCCTCATCGGTGTGGCCCAGGAACTTGGGCCGGTCCACGATCCAGCGGCGCTGCGCCACGTTGGCGACGTGGTAGACGTAGACCGCGGCGTTGCGGAGCGGAGCGTCGGCGACATCGTAGAGGACGAGCGCGCTGCGCCAGATCGGGAGCAGGCGGCACTGCGAGCCCCAGAACCGTTCCCCTCGGTAGCCACGGTAGTACTGGATCTTGCCGGCGTTGGCGGGATGGAGCCAGAAATGGCAGTCGGACATGAAGGGACCCCACCACCCGGTGGTCTGTGAAACCGCAGGCGGGTTGTGGAAGAATGACCTGCCGCTGGGCAGCAGGCCCGCCCCATCGTAGCGGTTCCTCTCCGGGTCTTTGAGCAGGATGTTCTCTGGCCACACGGAGTAGGCATAGAGGTCGGGGAGCGCGAGAGCGTTGTGGCCGCCTTCGTGCAACGCGCCGGAGTTCTGGCTCATCAGGATGTTCTCGACGTGAACGTGGTGGCCGTCGTAGAAGTCGCCGCCCGCGGCCTTCTTGGTCGCCTCGAAGTTGTCCCAGGTATCGAACGTGAAGGTGCCGTCGATATAGATCGAATCCAGCACCCCGGCCGGGCTCGTCGTGGGGTACACCGCCTCGCGCAGGAGCATCTCCAGACACTCGAATTGCGCCTGAGCGTAGTCGTAGTACGAGAAGGAGCCGACCAGGTTGATGGCGCGATCCGCGTGGCACTTGGCCGCCTGGTTGGGGGGCATGAACCCCACGAGCGTCGGGCGGGCGATGCTCAGGTGCTGTCGCTGATTGTTAGCGCGGCACAGGTCTGGCAGGCGGTTCTCCGGGTCGAGCGTGACGCGGATCCACACCGGGTCGTCCGTCCACGTCCACTCGAACCGCACTTCGGCGGATTCGCGGGGCGCGAGCGGCTTGCCGATCGTCTTCCGCTGGGTCGCGACGGGCTTCTCATCGGTATCCAGCCGGTAATTGCGATTCGCATCGGGCACCAGCTCGAACTGCACCACCGCGCCGGCCGGGACGTCCTTGCAGCCGTAGTTGGCGACCGTGGCCACCGTCTGCACGGGCTCGCCCGGCGCCGGCTTGTTTTTCGCCGCTTCGCGGGGGTACCGCGGCAGCCGCGAGAGCCACAAGAGATCGAAGTCGGGCTGCTCGGGGGAAATCACTTCGAGATCATAGGTCGCATCGAGGCCGCGGAACGCCGCGCGAAGCGTGCAACGCCCCGGCGCGACGCCGGTCACCAGGCCGTTCTTGTCCACCGTGGCGACCTTCGGGTCCGACGTCTGCCACGTGACGAACGGCTTGGCGTCGAAGTCACCCCAGGGGTAATAGCGCTGGGTGAAATCGGTGAGCTGGAACACGCGGCCCCGCAGTTCCGTGCGGAGGCCGAACGGCTTCTTGTGGCCGGCCACCGCGCGCCGGTCCGATCGGGCGTAGTTGGGCTCCGGGTCGATGGCGATGCGGGGGAACGGGCCTGTGCGGTAGAAGTCGCGGTAGACCAGCTCTCGCGCCCGCGCGGAGATCGCGTCGCGATGCTCGGTGCGGAGAATCAGCTCGTCCATGTCCGCCTCGGCCGACTCGTCGCCAATCCACACCCGCGGGTCGTCCAGCCGGGCGGGGTCGAGAAACGTGTTTCCCGCGGCCAGCGGGCCATCCAGAGTGTCCGGCCCGCCACGGCCGGGAAGCGCCTCATCGAGGTAGAGCACCGTGCCGAGCGGCTTGCCGTCCCGGCTCTCCCAGGTCACCGTCACCTGGTGCCACTCCCCTGCTCTCCAATGCGACACGTCGTAGCGCGCCGCGGTGATCTTCTGCGGGCTGGCCATGACGAAGCGCAGCATGCCTCGCTCCGACCTCTCGATCAGCAGCCCGTTTCTCGCCGGATCGCCGATGCGAAGGAGGCGATGCGTCTTGCCGTCGTTGCCAGCCCAGTGCGGCCGAAGCCAGAAGCTGATGTAGCCCTGGTCGCGTCGCAGCGTGGGCCATTCGACCGGCACCGCCTTCACCAGCTTGACGCCCTTGCCACAGGTCCCATCGGTTTCCGGCAGCGCGTTCGCCGGGGCCGACGCGCGCACGGCGTCGGGCACGCTGGCGTCGGTGAACCAGGCCAGCCGCGCCTCGGCGGCCCAGAGACCGTGTGGCAGGAGCAGGCCGAACAGCAGAAGATTCGCTTTCATGAGGCGCCCTGTGGGGAACCTGGGAACATGGGAGCGTGAGAGAGTGTGAGAGCGTGCGCGGGCCAGACTGCAACTGTTCGGCTTCCGCACTCTCACGCTCTCACGCTTTCACTCTCTCACGTTACTTCGGCGGCCCGGGCGCCTGGGTGGGCGGGGTCGCGGGCGCGGGCGGAGGCGCGGCGGTGAGTGTCCAGGTGGCGGAATCGATGGTGTAGCCGAGGGCCTCGGCTTGCTGGAGGGCCGAGATGAGTCTGTCGGGCGGGATGCTGGCGCGGGCGGGATCGTCGGTGGCCTTGGGGTCGCTGTAGCCAAGCTTCTGGAACAGATCGAGGAGCTTGTCGTCGGCCCGGCGGGGTGCCGCAATGGTGAGAGGCTGCCCGGCGCTCGCCTCGAGGTCGTTGACGAGCTTGACGTAGTGGCCTGCGAGCTTCGTGACGGTCCCGCCGGACGCGACGAACCAGGTGCCGTCGTCCGGGTACTGGAAGGCCCAGGCGCTGGCCGGCGTGAGGTAGGCGACCGCGCTGGCGCCGGGGCGAGCCTGCCGCAGGGCCTGCTCGTAGGTGAACTGGCGCGGCTGGACCTTGAACGTGATGGGCTCGGAGATGAGGCGGGCCGACTGGCGCGTGAGGATGAGCGGGCGCACCATGAGGTAGTTCTCGGGCTGCGGATTGGGGTCGGTGAAGTGCGCCGCATCGATGCGGGTGTAGACGTCGGTCTTGTGGTCGGCGCTGGGCGGCACGTTCTGCGTCTGATGGCGGGCGTACAGGCGGCCCGCGACCAGCTCGTTGCTGAGAAGGTAGTACAGGAACTCCGCTTTGAGGAGGCGCTGGGTGCGCGGGTCGGCCTGAATGTCGAACGTCTCGGTGAGGGTCTGGCCCGGGAGGAGGATGCGGGGATGGGGGTAGCGGGAGTCGGGCTTCTGCGTCCACTGGCCGTCGTCGCCCACCAGGTCGGCCTCGATGCGATTGAGCGAGCGCATGTCGCGGACTTCGGCGGCCATGAGGGGCTTGAGGTAATCGGTCTCGGCCAGGGCATTCCGAGTGCCGGAGAACTCCATCGGCTGGCGGCGGACCGTGATGGCCATCGAGATGGGGATGATGGGCTCTTTGTGGACGTTGGTGAACGTGACCGAGATCGGTGTGCGCTGGCCCTCCGCGACGCCCTGTGGCGTGGTGAAGGTCAGGGCGCGCCCGGGGACGTAATCGATGCAGCCCGACAGGGCGAGCACGACAGCCGCACACAGCGCGGGCACGAGCAAGCGGGCAACGCGATGGCGGGTATGCACTCTTGAGTCCCCTTCCCTTCCCTATTCTACGACGCGGGGTACACCAGCGAGGCCCAGAGCGCGTCGTCGTCGAGACGATCGCGGATGGACACGCCGTAAGCGGCCTCGATGGGTTGAAGCAGCTCGGGGTTGCAGTTCCAGACGGCTTGTGCCGCGGCGCGGACGACCTCGACGGCTGGGAGCGTGGGCTTTCCCAGAGGGCGGCGGCAGCCGGCGGCGATCATGCCGAGGCCCTGCATGAGGGTCTTGATGGGCACAGGGTTGCGGAACTTGTCGCGGACGGTGAACCGGTGGGCGCCGAGGGTGCGCGGATCGTCCACGCTGACGCTGACGATGTTGAAGAGCGGGTCGAGCGCGGCAGCGAGGCGCTGGCCTTCCTCCGCGCGGCCGGCCGCGAACGCGCGGGCCATGGCCTCGACGGCCCCCGGCACAACGTTGGACATCACCGAGACGACGCCGTTGGCGCGGATCGCCTTGTCGGTCATCATCGTCGCGGTGAGGTTGTCGTCGCCGGACAGGATATCGAAGTCGTCCCCGACCAGGGCGCGGGTCTGAGCCATGCGCTTCAGGTCGCCGGTGGCCTCCTTGACCGCTCGGACGTTGCGGTGCTCGTGGGCGAGCAGTGCGAGGTCCTCGGGCGCGAGAGCCGTGCCCGTGCGGCTCGGGATGATGTAGGGCACGATGAGAACCTGCGGGCAGGCGGCGGCGATGGCGCCGTGGTACTCCTTGCGGAGTTCGAGGCTGGACGGGCTGTTGTAGTAGCAATCGACCAGGAGGACGGCCTCGGCGCCGGAGGCGACGGCGTGGCGCGAGCCGCGGAGGCCCTCGTCGGTGGAGTTCGACCCCGTGCCGGCCAGGACGAAGCACTGGTCGCCTCGGAGGCGCAGCGTCGTGTCGATGAGCTGGTTGTGTTCGTCCCAGTCGAGAGTTGGGGACTCGCCGGTGGTGCCGGCCGGCACGAGCCCGGTGATGCCCTGGTCGATCTGGAAATGGACCAGGCGCTCGAACTCGGGCCAATGGATCGTCCCGTCGGCGGCGAAGGGGGTGACGAGCGCTGTCCAAGCGCCTTCGAACCGCTCCAGGTTCACCGAACACGCTCCTTCAACTGGATGAACGGACGGACGCGCCGCAAGACCAGATTATAGCAACGGGGCATAGCTGGCGCAAATGGAAGAGCGCATTCGCGGATTTGCGGAGGCCGCACGGATGCACTCCGGTATGTAGTTCCGTCCGCCGTACGGCGGACGGCGTAGGTATAGAGCCTTCAGGCGTTCATCGTTCTTGGGGCGACGGGGGACGGTTCGTCGGTGCGGGGCTGCCGGGCGCAGGAGAGGACCGCCTGAAGGCGGAACTACAAACGCCGCCTGAAGGCGGAACTACATACCCGAACCCCAACGCGGCCCCCGCGAATCCG
>Ga0315273_10013691_pt1 | contig 10441 bp, 6 predicted proteins | sample YL17G02_0_MG_FD_205753 | JGI IMG/M metagenome (GOLD analysis project Ga0315273, IMG submission 205753) | Sediment microbial communities from Yellowstone Lake, YNP, Wyoming, USA - YL17G02_0 | ecosystem: Environmental > Aquatic > Freshwater > Lake > Sediment | place: USA: Wyoming | collected... | reverse complement strand
GACCCGCGCCGCCGTGGCGGAATGGGAGGGCGAGAAGCTCACCGTGTGGACCAGCACCCAGAATCCGTTCGGCTCGCAGTCGGAGATCGCCCGCGCCGTGGGCGTCGGCAATGACCGCGTGCGGGTGATCGTGCCCGACTTCGGCTGCGGCTTCGGCGGCAAGCACCAGGCCGACGCGGGGGTCGAGGCGGCCCGGCTGTCCAAGGCCGTCGGCAGGCCGGTGCGGATCCGGTGGACGCGCCAGGAGGAGTTCACGTGGGCCTATTTCCGCCCGGCCGCGGTCATCGACATCGAGGCCAGCCTCGACGCCAAGGGCACGCTCACCTCATGGCACTATGTCAATATCAACTCCGGCGGGGCGGCGCTCGACACGCCGTACCGGGCGGGCAAAGCCAGGTGCCAGTCGGTGGGGTCCGATTCGCCGATGCGGCAGGGGTCCTACCGCGCGCTGGCCGCCGCGGCCAACAACTTCGCCCGCGAGTGCTTCATGGACGAGCTGGCGGCCGCGGCCGGCACCGACCCCCTCCAGTTCCGCCTGGCCCACCTGGACAACCCGCGGCTGCGGGCCGTCCTCGAGGAGGCCGCCAAGCGGTTCGACTGGCCCGCCCGGGCCAAGAAGAAGGAGCCCGGCGTCGGCGTGGGGCTGGCGTGCGGCACCGAGAAAGGTTCCTATGTAGCGGCGTGCGTTGAGATCGCGATCCGCGAAGGCGCGATCTCGGTCCGGCGCGTGTGCGAGGTCTTCGAGTGCGGCGCGGTCCTCAACCCCGACAATCTCAACGCCCAGGTGGTCGGCTGCATTCTCATGGGCCTGGGGCCGGCCCTGCGCGAGGAGATGCGGTTCGAGAAGGGCGCCGTGCTCAACGCCTCGTTTGCGAGCTACCTGCCGCCGCGGTTCGAGGACGTGCCGGAGCTCGACATCCATCTGCTCGACCGGCCCGACCTCGCGTCGGCCGGCGGCGGCGAGACGCCGATCATCGCCATCGCCCCGGCCATCGGCAATGCCGTCTTCCACGCCGCCGGCGAGCGCGTTCGCCGAATGCCGATTCGCCTGTCGAAGGCCTAGGGGACATGAACGCCCCTCCATTTGCCACCGATATCCATCAGGCCGTCGTCGATTTCGCCGACGCCGGCCGCCCGTTCGCGCTGGCGGTGGTTCTGGCGGCCGAGGGTTCCACGCCGCGCCAGGCCGGCACGAAGGCCCTCATCGATTCCGGCGGCGCGATCCGGGGCACCATCGGCGGCGGGCTCGTCGAGGCCGAGACGCAGCGCCGGGCGGTCGAGGCCATCCGCGCCAAGCGGCCGCTCGTGTTCGATTTTGCGATGGAGGGCGCCAGCGCGGCGGGCGATCGCCCCATCTGCGGCGGGCGCATGCGAATCCTCGTCGATCCGACCGCCGCCGACCAGCGGGCCGTGTACGGCCAGGCCGCCGAAGCCCGCCGCCGGCGCGAGCGCGGCGTGCTCCTGACCGCCGTGCGGCTCTCGGCGCTGCCGCAGACAACCGTGCAGTGGTTCCCGCAGGACTCGGTCCTGCCGGACGTCGGATTTCCCGGCGGCGAGGCCATCCGCGCGGCCATGGCGGGCGAGGCGCCGAAGCATTTCGTCCAGGACGTGTCGCCGGAGGGCCCGCGTCTCGAAGTGCTGGTCGAGCCGCTGATTCCTGCGCCGGTGCTCGTGATCGCCGGGGGCGGGCACATCGGCCAGGCCCTGGCCCTCCAGGCCGGCCTCGTGGGTTTTGACGTCGTGGTCATCGACGACCGGAGCGAGTTTGCCGACGCGGCGCTGTTCCCCTCGGGCACCGTCACCCTCTGCGGCGACATCGCCCGCGGGCTGGCTGCGCTGCCCGCCGCCGGCGACACGTACATCGTTGTGGTCACGCGCGGGCACCGGCACGACAAGGAGGCGCTGGCCGCCTGCATCCACAAGCCGGCCGGCTACCTCGGCATGATCGGCAGCCGGCGCAAGGTGGCGCTCATTCGCAAGGAGTTGGCGGAGTCCGGGGCTGCCGCCGAGGAAGAGCTCCGCCGGGTTTATGCCCCCATCGGTCTGGACATCGGCGCCGAGACCGTGCCGGAGATCGCCGCCAGCATCGTGGCCCAGTTGATCGCGGTCCGGCGGAAGGGCAGTGCGCCGCGGATGCCAAGCGCGTAGGAGTGCGTACGTGTGCCGTGTTTTTTTTCACGTGCCACGGGTTGCCAAGCAACCGTACATGTTTGGCGTGTTGCTCCGGATGGCCGGGTGGCATGCCCACGGCGTCGTTCCGTGGGCATGATTTGACCGTGCCCCGAGGAGCATGCCCACGCGAACAGCGGCGTGGGCATGCCACCCTGCCTATGGACGTCGGCACGCTAAACGCGTACAAGCAACCCGTGGCACGTGCACGGCCGGGGCAATGAACACATGAGGGTCCGATGATCTGTGCCGTCCTCCTCGCCGCCGGCCGCTCTCGACGCATGGGGGCGCAGAAACTGCTCCTGCCCTTCGGCGGGCGGACGGTCATCGGCCACATCGTCGGCGAGATTCTTCGCAGCCCCGTCGACCGGACGTTTGTGGTCGTGGGCGACGACGCCCCCCGCATCGCCGAGGCGCTCGACGGCCTTAGCGCGACCCTGGTGACCAATCCGGATGCCGGCGGCGAAATGCTGAGCTCGGTGCGGTGCGGCCTTCGGGCGCTCCCGCCGGACGGCGAGGCGGTCCTCGTGGCGCTGGGCGACCAGCCGACCCTCACCGCGGATCTCATCGGCCGGATGCTCGGCGCCTTCCGCACCGCCGGCCGCGGCATCGTGGTGCCCGTCCACGAAGGCAGGGCGGGGCATCCCATCCTGTTCTCGGCGCGCTATCGCGAGGAGATCCTGACGTGCCACGACGACGTGGGCCTGCGCGGCCTGCGCCAGGCGCACCCCGAGGACGTGTTTGAGCTCGGCGCGGCGAGCCCCGCCGTGCTCTCGGACATGGACTGCCCCGAAGACTACCGGCGGGAGCTGGACCGGATCGAGCGGAACCGGCCGTGTGGAGCGAGACCGGAGGATGGCTGGCGTGTTCATCACTGACGGAATGGTGGTTATGCACCGCGAAGTGATAGGCGTCCTCGCCCTGGTGGCGGGCATCCTGGCGGTCGCAGGTCCTGCGCCCTCCTGGGCCGAAGAAGGCAAGGTGGCGGAAGCGGCGCCGCGCGACGCCATCCTCCAGGATTGGCTGCTCCAGGACGGCGGCAAGGACGGCTCGCCGGTTGACGGCGAGGTGGTCGGCCGCGTGCTGAAGGAGCTCGGCGACGGCGCCGGGCCGTTGCGCGAGACGCTCGACCAACTCGCGAAGCAGCAGGCGCCCGGCGGCGACACGCGCTGGCAGGACCTCTACGCGGCCGCCTGCCAGGAGCGCCGCCAGGTCCGCTTGCGGCGACTTATCGAGAAGTATCCGCGGATCGTCTTCACCAGGCACTACAACCTGGGCGGCAGCCACTACGCCTACACCGAGGGGCAGTCCGACGCCCAGGCCGAGCGGCACTTCCAGCCGGGGTCGGCGCTCTGCCTGCTCGAGCTGGAGGGCGCCGGCGCCCGCGTCCGCACGCTGGTCGACGATCCGAAGGGGGTCATCCGCGACCCGGACGTCTCGTACGACGGCCGGCGAATCGTCTTTGCGTGGAAGAAGTCCGACCGCCAGGACGACTATCACCTGTACGAGCTTGAGGTCGAGACCGGCGAGGTGCGCCAACTGACCTTCGGCCTCGGGTTCGCCGATTACGAACCCGCGTACCTGCCCGGCGGCGGCCTCGTGTTCAACTCCACCCGCTGCGTGCAGATCGTGGATTGCTGGTGGACCGAGGTATCGAATCTCTATACGTGCGACAAAGACGGCCGGTTCCTGCGGCGCCTCGGCTTCGACCAGGTCCACACCAACTACCCGCAGGTGCTCGACGACGGCCGCGTCATCTACACGCGATGGGACTATAACGACCGCGGCCAGATCTACCCGCAGCCGCTCTTCCAGATGAACCCCGACGGCACCGGGCAGACCGAGTTCTACGGCAACAACTCGTGGTTCCCCACCACGATCATGCACGCCCGCGGCATCCCCGGCACCTCGAAGGCCGTCGCCATCCTGTCGGGCCACCACTGCATCCAGAAGGGCAAGCTGGCCCTCGTGGACCCGAGCCGCGGCACGCAGGAGGCGGCGGGCGTGCAGCTCGTCGCGCCGGTCCGCGAGACCCGGCCCGTCCACGTCGACGCCTACGGCCAGGACGCGGAGCAGTTCCAGTATCCGTACCCGGTGACCGAGACCGAATTCGTGGTCGCGTATCTGCCGGACGGCGGCGCGGACAAACGCAAGGGCGGGCTTTTCGGCCTCTACCGGGTGGACCTCGACGGCCGGCGCGAGCTGCTGGCGTGCGACCCGAAGATCTCGTGCAACCAGCCCGTGCCGCTGGCGCCGCGGCCGCTGCCGCCCCCCCGCGCGTCGAGCGTGGACTACCGCAAGGACAAAGGTATCTACTATGTCAGGGATGTCTATGCAGGGGCCGGGCTGAAGCGCGTCGCGCGGGGCGCCGTCAAGAGCCTGCGCGTGGTGGAGCTGGACTTCCGCGCCGCCGGGATCGGCGAGAACGGCAGCGGCGGGCCGGCGGGCGGCGCCTTGAGCAGCACGCCCCCCTCCGTCCGCAACGCCGCGTGGGACGTCAAGAAGGTCCTCGGCACCACCCCCGTGTACGACGACGGGTCGGCGATGTTCACGGTGCCGGCCCGGACGCCCGTCTACTTCCAGTTGCTCGACGCGAAGAATCATGTCGTACAGTCGATGCGAAGCTGGTCCACCCTCCAGCCGGGCGAGACCTTCGCGTGCGTCGGCTGCCACGAAGGCAAGGGCGAGACCGCGTCGCCCGAGGGCGGCGTCACGACGGCGGTGCGCCGGGGGGCGCGGGCCCTGGAGCCCTTCTACGGACCGCCGCGGGGCTTCAGTTTCCCCGAGGAGATCCAGCCCATCTTCGACAAGCACTGCATCGGCTGCCACGACGACCGCACGGCGGCGCCCAGGATCGAGAAGCGCGCGGCCAGGGCCGACGCCCGGCCGGCGCCGGCCGCGCCGACCCCCGACGGCGCGAAGAAGTCCTTCAGCCTTCTCGACGCCCGCACGCTCGACGCCGGCTCGAAGCGGATGTGGAGCGATTCCTACCTGGCCCTGACCAGGGGCGGCGCCCCCAACCGCCTCGTCAACTGGCTGAACGTGCAGTCCATCCCGCCGATGCTGCCGCCGTACTTCGCCGGCGCCGCCAAGAGCGAGCTCGTGACCCTCCTCGAGAAGGGCCACTACGAGGTGAAGCTCAACCGTGAAGAGATGGACAAGATTGCCTGCTGGATCGACCTGCTCGTGCCTTTCTGCGGCGACTACACCGAGGCCAACGCCTGGAACGAGGCCGAGAAGAAGAAATACGCCTACTTCCTGGCCAAGCGCGAGCGGATGGCGGCCATCGAACGCGAGAACATCCAGGCCCTCCTGGCGGCGGAGGCCGGCCCGTAAGAATGGATGGAGCCGGGTGGCACGGCCACGCGCGGGTATGTGTTTGGCGTGGGTGGCATGGCCACGCGCCGTTGCGTGGCCATGAGCCCTGAAGCTCGGAGGAACATGGCCACGCAGCGGCGCGTGGCCATGCCACCCGTGTCGACCAAGGCTCGCAGTAGAACCCTGGCACACCCGCCGGCTGCCCGGCGCCGTTTTCGCGTTGACTTCCGCCCCGCCAACACGCAATATCCCCTTCGTCCGCGCCGGACGGCCATGAAGGAGCACACACTGGACCTGTTGCCTGCGTCTGAACTTGTTCGAGAGGCGCTGCGCGGCGGCTACGCCGTGCCTTCGTTCTGCGCGTGGAACGCCGAGACCACGGAGACGGTGCTTCGGGCGGCCGCCGCCTGCCGGGCCCCCGTCCTGCTGATGAGCGGGCCCGGGGAGTTCCCCGTTCTTGGGCCGGCGATGCTGGCCGACGCGGCCCGCTCGCTGGCGGCGCGATACGGCGTGCGGGCGGCCCTCCACCTGGACCACGGCGACTCCATCGAGATGGTCAAGGAGTGTCTGGCGGCCGGCTACACGTCGGTGATGCTCGACTACTCGCTCCGCCCGTTTGCCGAGAACGCCGCGGCGCTGCGCGAGGTGGCGGGCCTGGCCCGGCCTCGCGGCGCCTCGGTCGAGGGGGAACTGGGCGCGGTCGGCCGGGTGGACGACGCCACGCCGGAGGGCGGCCACGCCAGCGCGCTCACCGATCCGGCCGACGCACGCCGGTATGTCGAGGCCACGGGCATCGACATGCTGGCCGTCTCGATCGGCAACGCCCACGGCATCTACACGAAGCGGCCGCGCCTCGATTTCGAGCGGCTGGCCGCCATCCGCCACGCGACCGGCATTCCCCTGGTGCTCCACGGCGGCTCCGGCACCCCGCCGGAGGACCTGAAGCGGGCTGTGGCCCTGGGCATTGCCAAGGTCAACGTGGCCAGCGAGCTGTGCCTGGCCGTGCGGCGCTCGATCGAGGGCGAGTGGGCCTCGGGCGTCCCGGGCTGGCTTCCTCACCAGCTCGCCCGGGCGATAGCCGCCATGGGGCCGGTGGTGGAGAAGTGGCTCCACGTTTGCGGCGCGGCCGGCAAGGCCTGACCGTACCTGTTTAGCGTGCGGACGTTCATTTGCAGGGTGGCATGCCCAGGCCGCCTTTGCCTGGGCATGTTCGCCGATGTCCGGCGTGCCTGTTTAACCCCCGGTGATTCACCGGGGGCGAAGTACTTTGCGTGGGCATGCCGCCCGGCTCTCCGGAGCAACACGCTCAACACGTACACCTGATCTCGATCGCCAGAGGCGGGAGTGGCCGGACATGTCGTGGACCATGGTGACCGACCCCTTCGCGAGCACCGGCCTTTCGGCGCTCGTCGCGTGCCTCTCCATCCTGTATCTCTTCTGGAGCCTGGCCTGGCGGCGGATGAAAGGCCACTGGGCGGCCACGAGCGCCCTGGCCATCGCCGTGGCGACCGCCATCCTCGCCTTCGGCATGCCGGTGCGGCTGTCGCTGCTGGCCACGCTCAACGGGATGATGTTCGGCCTCTGGCCCATCGGCTGGATCGTGATCGCGGGCCTCTTCATCTATAACCTGTCGGTCCGGACGGGCCAGTTCGACGTGATCAAAGGCTCGCTGGCCGCGGTGACCGACGATCGGCGGATCCAGGCCCTGCTCATCGCCTTCTCGTTCGGCGCGTTCATCGAGGGATGCGCCGGCTTCGGCACCCCGGTGGCCATCACGGCCGCCATGATGATGGGCCTGGGGTTCCGGCCCCTCCATGCCGCCGGCCTGTGCCTGCTGGCCAACACGGCGCCGGTGGCGTTCGGGAGCATCGGCATTCCGATCATCGTGGGGGCGCAGACGTCGGGCCTCGACCCGATGGTCCTCGCGAAGATGGTGGGCCGCACGTTGCCCTTCGTCAGCCTCATCATACCCTTCTACATGGTTATGGTCATGAGCGGGTGGAAGAAGGCCCTGGAGGTCTGGCCGGCGGCGGCGGTGGCCGGCGGATCGTTCGCCCTCGCCCAGGCGCTGACCTCGAACTACCTCGGCCCCATGCTGCCCGACATCGTCTCGTCCATCGCCTCCATCGTGTGCCTGACGGCCTTCCTGCGGCTGTGGCGGCCGAAGGTGAGCTGGGTGTACGCGCACGAGGCGGCCGCGTCGGGCCGGGCGCCGCTGCGCTACACCGGCGGCCAGGTGCTCAGGGCCTGGGCGCCCTTCATCATCCTCTCGATCCTCGTGGCCGCGTGGGGCGTGCGGGCGATCAAGGAGGCCCTGGACGGCTACACGGCGATCAAGTTCGCCATCCCCGGCCTGGACCAGATGGTCGTGAGGGACGGGAAGCCCATGGCGGGGGTCTTCACCCTCAACCTGCTGAGCAGCTCGGGCACGGCCGTCTTCCTGGCGGGCCTGGCGTCGATTCCGGTGATGGGGGCGTCGCTCGGGACGGCCCTGCGCGTCTTCGGCCAGACCGTGAAGACGATCCGGTGGCCGCTGGTCACGATCAGCGCGATCCTGGGCTTCGCCTACATCATGAACTTCTCGGGCATGGCGATCGCGCTGGGCAGCGCGTTCGCCCTGACGGGGGCGCTGTTCCCGTTCTTCGCCGCGTTCCTGGGGTGGCTGGGCGTGTTCATGACCGGCTCGGACACCTCCTCCAACGCGCTCTTCGGCAAGCTCCAGGAGGTCACGGCCACCGAGATCGGCATCGACCCGGTGATCACCGTGTCGGCCAACGCCACGGGCGGGGTGTGCGGCAAGATGATCTCGCCGCAGTCGCTGGCGGTGGCGACCGCGTCGGTCGGCCTGGTGGGGCACGAGAGCGACATCTTCAGATTTACACTCAAGCATTCCCTCATTCTGACGACGCTGATCGGCGCGATCGTGGTCCTCCAGGCCCACGTCTTCACGTGGATGGTGCCGGCGTACGAGAAGGCCGCCGCCCCCGCCGTCGCGGCGGCCGCGGCTGCCGCAGCCGTGCCCGCCGAGGGGCTCCTCTACCTGGCCGTCACGGCCGCCCTCGTCCTCGCCGTGGCCGGCCTCTCCATCGCCGCCGGGCGCAAGGGCGCCGCTGTAAACGCCGAGTCACGCGGGGGGTGAGGGTGCGAAACCTTCGGATGACCGTCGCTGGCGATTGGCCCCGATCTCCAGGCGGAAGAATCTGGCAGTCACGGGCGGAAACGCCTTGAACAGGTCGCCCAAGAGCTGCTGAGTCATGACCAGTTTCTACCCTACGAGGGGGTAGGCAAGACGTCTGGGTAAGGGCCGAGAAAGCGCGCGCCGTTGAAATGAATCAGGTGATCGGGATTCACGGCAACCCAAACTTCGGTCTCCCATGAAATCCGGTTCAGAAAGCTACGCATAACGTAGCGATCTGCAAACGCCGTCACAAAAACAAGGCCGGCTCTGCAACCGGCGAAAAGCTCCTTCAGTTCCTTTCGCCTCTTGGCATCCACCGGTCCAGCACTGATTACGGCCTCAACGAGGAGCAGCCAGTTTCGGCGCGTATCGTGTATGGCGATATCGGGCATCTTGGCGGACGCTGGAATCGCCACGCCCAGCCGTTGAAGATACTCGGCGTCCAGGTGAAGAAACTTGTTCTCGGCGTCACCGATGTAAAGGACGATTCCGCCCGGCACGAAGCGCGGGCAAAACTCCTCAATAATCGTCTTGATGAGCGGGTTTTGTCCCCCCGGTGAAAGCGAAACGGTCTTGCCTGACGGAAGTTTCACGGGAATACGGACAAGATTTCGTCCACGCTCCAGTTCACCGCGGATATGGTCTCGGCTCGCCAGATAGGCTTCCAACTTTGAATTCCATTGCGGGCTCTCATGGGTACGCAGTAGTTCAAGCGCACTCATCTCCACCGCATAGACCGTCTTCCCGCTGTTCGTAGGCCGAGAGGGGGCGTCTGGATTTCGGATCAGCATTCCAGCTTCAAGGAAGTGTTTCACAGCCTCGTCCCGTATGGTTTCACGAGTGTTCGGAGCGTAGCGGACACCGTACGCCTCGCCTATAAAGTCAATGATAGGTGTGATGCCCCGAAGCGGGGCGGTCGCTTCTTTCCAAGGTTGGATCGGCTTCAGGTCAAGCAACGCAAGCAACGTGTAGCCGGCGACTTCGTTGCTTTGTCTGAATCCAAAACCAAGCGACCTCAGAGCTTCCATTGCCTGGTTGAGCTTCCGCCTTCGTGCCGAGGCATGAACGCCTCGGTTCGTCCTGGCCATTAGAGAAGCTCCTTCTGAACCAAGGCATCCAACTCGCTTTGTTGCATTCCCGGGGTGTCGATCCTGCGGCCCAAGCCCTCGAGCGCCGCCATCGTAGGGTACCTCAACGCTCGCAGGTCCGTCGCGTTCACCTGCGTGTGGCCGCTGAACTGCCGAAAATAGACATCAACAACAGTTGAGTTCAGGAAGGCTGCCAACCCTCTTGCCAGGGCCATCGGAAGGCCGTGGCCTTGCATGTGGAAGTAGTCCAGGTGATTCTCAAAGCCGACCTTCGCCGCTTGGACTTGTCCTGGGTCGTAGATGCAGGCGACAACCCGCCGGCGCTCTTCCTTCGCCGTGAACCTCTTCACCAGCACGAACACGCCAGCGGGAACGAGCAAATCACGTGTGTGTTCGTCACTGACGATGGCGTTGGGTTTGTGCCAGTTCTCTCTTGGCCAACGCACAAAACCATCGCGAAAATGGCACGGGTAGATGAGCGGCACTGTACCGGCATCGGGTTGCTGTCGAAGAAACTGCTTCGCCCGAAAGTCCACCACTCGCCCGGTTGACACGCTCAGGCCAAGCTCGGCAAGACTGGTCGTTAGGCGGCTCATCCAATCTCTGGCGACGCTGTGGGAGCGGTGCACAACTAGGTGAATGAAGCGCTCGGGGTCACCTGCCGAAACAACATCCTGATAGACAACCT
>Ga0315273_10013690_pt1 | contig 10442 bp, 7 predicted proteins | sample YL17G02_0_MG_FD_205753 | JGI IMG/M metagenome (GOLD analysis project Ga0315273, IMG submission 205753) | Sediment microbial communities from Yellowstone Lake, YNP, Wyoming, USA - YL17G02_0 | ecosystem: Environmental > Aquatic > Freshwater > Lake > Sediment | place: USA: Wyoming | collected... | reverse complement strand
CGCCCCCCCCCCCCCCCCCCCCCCCCCCCCCCCCCCCCCCCCCCCCCCCCCCGAGGCGGACAGGGGAGTGGATGGCAGGGGCCGTTTTCCCAAACCCCGACCTCTCTTCCTCGTCTCCATCCAACTCACCGCCAGGAACCGGCTGACCCGATCTCCCTCTCGAACAATCTGCGGGCACCAGTCCAGGGCCCACACAGGCCCGCCCGCAAAGCAGACGACATCGCTGGCGACGCCGGCTTGGACGGACGGGGTGGGCGTGGCAGCAGCCATGCTGGTGCTGGCGCCGCTGCCGCTGCCTCCCCGCACGTGGGCCGCCCCAAACAGAGGCACCCGCCGCCCGGCCTCCCGCCCATCCTGTAGGATAAGGAGGTCTGACGAGGGGGCGTACTGGGAGAGGTAGGTGGCGGGATCGCTGTGTGGGGGGGAGGAGGCGTGAGAAAAAAGGCGTGCAGAGGGACGACGCATGCGGCCTGGTAAAAAAACGCAAATAGCAGCGTACCTCACAGGCAAGCCTGCCCCAGCTGCCAGGGCCCAGGATGGCAGAACTAGGCCGCCAGGGGGGGGGGGGGGCGCTATTAACGGTGATGGTGCGGCAGAACCGCCCCGGGCGGCACCGCGGGGCGGCATGAAGATGGATGGAAAAGTGTTTTTGCACTCAGAGGACCAACCCCAACCTGACCTCTCCCCATTTTTTTTGTTCACCACTCGTCATCCGACACGACCGCCTTCACGTCCTTGCCCTTCTTGGCTTGGGGGGCGGCATCGCTGTCGTCGCTGCCAGACGAGGCTTCCGGCTCGGAACCCTCGTTGCCGTCTGAGGACGAGGGCGCGTCGGACCCGCTGTCGTCGTCGTCGGACGGCGTGGCCGCCTTGGCCGCCGCCTTCTTCCCAGCCGGCGCCGGCGCCTTCTTCGTCTTCCCACCACCACAACCACCGCCGCCGCCCTCGTCATCATCCTCATCCGAGGAAAGAGAGGAAGACTCGTCATTCTCATCATCCTCATCATCCCCATCCTCGTCGTCGCTGTCGCCCAGGCGCGGGCCCGCGAGGGCGGCCTTGTAGTCAACGCGCGCGGCGGCCGCTCGCCCTGGGCGCCCGCCACGCCCGCCACGCCCGGCGCCCCCACCCCCACCGCCTCCCTCGCCACCCTCCGTCTCGATGATATTGGATGTGTCGATGCCGTCCAGTTCCCGGCCCAGGGTCAGCTTCTTCTTGACGGCCTTGATGGAGGCCTCGCCCGACCGCCCGGTCAGGCCGTGCTTGTCGAGCAGGGCCTCCAGTTCCTCGGCTAGGACGGCCTCGCTGTCCTTGCCCTTCATGTAGACGGTGGGCGGGATGGGGATGGTGGCGGCGCGGGCGACGGCCTTGAGGCGCTCCACTTCAGCCGAGTGTTTTTTCTTGGCACCCGCACCTGCAGGCGCTGGGGCAGCGGCGGCTTTTTTCTTGGGCGGCTTTTTGGCAGCGGCCGGAGCTGCCGCCTTGCGCTTGCGGGGCGGGGTGGACCCGTCGTCGCTGGCGGAGGGACTGGCGTCGTCGTCGGAAGAAGAGACGGTCCCGGCGGCGCCTTGGTCGTCGCCACCACCACCGCCGTTGGCTGCCGCCGCTTTCTCCTTTTCCGCTGCCTGGGCGCTGATGAGGTCGTCCACCGCGGCCTTGACGGCCTCCTTTTTAGGCTTCAAGGCGCCGGGGGGGAGGGAGAGGTCGGCCTCCAGCGTGGCGCGGAGTTGTTTCATGGTCATGGTGCTGTGTGCGTGGAGAGAGATGAAGGGTGTGGGAGAGGAGAGCGGGTTCAATGAGCGTGCGGCGCGGCGCGTCTCCGCCGTCGCGCTCGCCGCCGTCCGATAAACTCCGCTCCCACTGCCACCCACTCACTCCAGGGAAGTCAAGATTTCGGTGGCGCGGGCCTGGACGGCCGCCTGTACGGCCGTTTCCAGGGCTGGGGAGGGGACGGCAGCACTCATTGAGCGGAGCTGTTTTGAAAACAATTTGTGAAAGCAGTGAGCAACACTCCACATTTTCTGGCGCCCCGGCCGTCTCTCTCGCTTTATATGAGGAGCGCCACGCCACCGCACCACGCCACGTCGACCATGAGCTCTGCTAGTGGCCGCGTCGCCCTGCGCGCTCTGAGTGGGCGCCTGCTGGGCCGTGTCAGTGCGGATGCGCCGTCGTTCAGCGGGCGGACGGCGACGGCGGCCGCGCCGACGCAAGCCGGCGAGGCGGGCCGCCTGAGCCGAGGCATGCGCTTCCTGACAGGCCCGGCCACGCCTTCGTGGGCACTAAGAGCCTCGACCGCCGTCCTGCGTGGGCGCGGGCCGGTCCTGGGCCGACACCTCGCGTCCGCCCCCGACTTTGTGCCCCCGACTGTGGCTAGCGCGGCGGCGACCGACCAACCCGCTGCCGCTGCTGCCGCTCCAGCCACGCCAACGCCTCCTCCCTCCTCCGACCGCCCGCACCCTTTAGACTACACGACCCTGTGCGCCCTGGCAGCCGCCCTGCGCGGTGTCGCCCTGCCCGCCAAAGTGGATGAAGTCGTTCAGGTGGACTCGCACACGGCCTGCCTGCGCGTGCGGGTGGCTGTGGCCCCGACGACCACGACGGCCGCTGATGATGATGAAGGCCAGCCCGGCGATGACACCCCTCTGGAAACGCTCTGGATTTGGCTGTGCTGGCACAACATGGGCGCCCGGGTGACGGTGGGCCCGCCCCCCCCACGCGGCGGGCCCGCAGAAGCCTACGGCTTTGGCCGCTCCCTCCAGGCGGCCCTGGGTGGCGGCGTCCTGGTCCAGGCGCGCTGCCCCGTCGAGTACGAGCGGTGCATGGAGCTCCTGTTTGCGGAGTCCGCGTCGGCGCCGGCGGACACGGCCCTGGTCCTGCACGCCAATGCATCGGACAATTTCCTGGCCCTGGTCAGCGTTGGGGTCCGGTCGGTGGCGGACGCGGCGGCGGCAAAGAAAAAAAAAACGCCGTCGGCCCTGCCCAATAAAAAGGCGCCACGCGGCAGCGGCAGCAGCAAGGTAGTCCGCCTGCCGCTGCAACCACCACGCCTGGCGTACGGGCGCATCATGGCTGTCTCCACCGCCCGCCCGGGCCAGCGTTCCGAGCAGGCCCGCAAGCGGCAGGCGGGCGCGGACGGGCTCCCACCGCGCCCCCGCTTCCCCGTCCCGGGCGACAAGTTTCAGAGGCCCCAGCCGTCCGTCCGGCACCTGGTGCCGTCGCCCTCTGAAACGCTGGCCCTGTGGCGCAGCAACATCATGGCGGCCGACGCGGACGCGATGGCTGCCCGGGCGGCGGCGGCGGCCAAGGATGATGAGAGTGATGATGAGAGTGGGGAGGAGGAGGAGGCGCCTCCTCCTCCTCCTCCTCTGCCCCGGTCCGCCCGCCCGCCCAAACAGCCGGACTCGGCCGTCGCGGCCTGCATGGCCCGCACCTACGCGGGCGTGGGCCGGGCGACAGCGGATGAGATGTGCGTGGCGGCGGGCGTGGACCCGGCTGCCCCGCCAGCGACCCTGGATGAGGACGCCTGGGCCGCCCTGCACTCCGCCTGGACGCGCTGGCTGGTCGCTCTAGGTGCGTCCCACTATAAGCTGGGGGGCGGACTGTTCGGGCGCCCTTTCTCCGTGCTGGGCGCGGGGGCGGCCCTGCTGCAGGGCGGGCCCCTGGACGACCGTGACCCGCTCGCCCGGGCGGCCGCGGCCGGCGCGCTCGCGGCCACCAATGACGACCCGACCGTCCGGCTGCCCGTCATGGCGCGGGGCGACGCCCTGGATCTCATGGCCGCTGTCGACACCTACTTCCGCCAGGTCAAGGTAAGAGAGACAAAAAGGAGGGAGTGGCCGACGTACAAAAAAAAAAAAACAGGGGGGGGCAATGACGACATTCCAAAACTAATTAAATATACATCGACGTTCCACTCTCGTCTGGTGGCGCGACGGGGGTGTCCTTCGCCCTCTGCGTGCTGCTGGACATTTGGTGGGCATGGGAAAAAAACTTTTCACATTGTTCTATTGCTGAGCCCCCACTTGTGTTTTTTTGTGTGCTTCCCCCCGACCATCTGCCTCTGCCCTAAACCTTATACGCTGCGCGCGCTCCCTCTTTCTCCTTCTTTCCACAGGACGCCGTCGCCCCGACCACCCTGGAAGCCCACGTCCAAAACGGCACCGCCCGCGCCCTACGCCGCGCCCGGGACAAGGCCGCCTCCCTGGCGACGCAGGCTGACCGGGCGGCCAGCGCGGACGCCAAAGCGCACACAGCAGACCTGATCATGTCGCACGTCCATGCTGTTATCCCTGGAGCAACTGAGACGACTGTTGTCGACTGGGAGACGTCGGCGGAGGTCACGATCCCCCTGGGCGATGGCCGCACGCCCGCGCCTGACGTTGCGGCGGCGCTGTACAAGGAGGCCCGGCGCATGCGGCGGGGGGCGGAGGCGGTCGGCCCCCTGCTGGAGGCGGCCCGGGCGGACGTCGCTGAGCTGGAGGAAGCGGCGGCCACGCTGGCGGCCCTGCCTGCCCTGGGCGAGGATGGCGAGGCCGCCGACCCGGCGTCCGCCGACGCCCGCGCTGCCGTGCTACAGGAGGTCCGCCTGGCCCTGGAAGCCAAGCGGTGGTTGCCGCCCTGGCGGGAGGCGGGCCTGGAAGTCCGCGGGGCGGCCCTCGCCAAGCGGGCTGCCAAGCGGACCGGCGGGGTCGACCCCTCTCCCTCCCTCCCCTCCGCCCCCCGCTTCCGGCGCTTCACCGCGCCGTCGGGGCTGGAGGTCCTGGTCGGCCGCAACAACAAGGACAATGATCGCCTGTCCCTGCGGGTGGCCAACCCGGGCGACACCTGGCTGCACGCGCGGGGCGTGCCGGGAGCGCACGTCGTCCTGCGGGCACCACCTGGTGGGGCCGAGGGCGCCAGCCTGCCGGACGAGGCCGACCTCCGCTTCGCGGCGTCCATCGCCGCCTTCTACTCAAAGGCCCGGGACGGGAGTGTCGTGGACGTGTCGCACACGCCGGCGCGGCACGTCAAGAAGCCGCGCGGCGCGCCGCCGGGGCTGGTCACCCTGTTGCAGGAGGCGGTCGTGCGAGTGCGCCCGGACGACGCGGCCGCGGTGGCCGCGGCGGCTGAGGGCGGGGAGGAGGACGAGTGATTTTGAGAGGGCGCGATTAATTGTTGTGGCCAGAAGACAAGCTATCATACAGTGAGAGTTACACGCAATGCACGGTCCGTCACGGGGCCCGGCGGGAGCGTGGGCCGGCTCGCCGTGGGGTGAGATGAGAGACAGGAGGCTGTTTCGGCACCGGGCCCGCGCGGCGACCACCCCCTTCCTTTTCTTTCTTCCTGTCATCCACCACCACCTCCCCGTCCGCCGGCACGCTCCACAAACGCCAATTAACGTACATGGCCGCGGCCACAATGTGCAGGAAGGCAAAGCCGACCGTCAACCCGTCCCACAGCCAGGGCAGGGCCGGGGGTGGGGCAACCCACTCGCGCGCTGCGTGGAGGGCGGCCGCGACGAGCGTGGACCCGCCGGCCACGGCCCAGCCCGCGCGCTGCTGCGTCGACGCCGGCGCCGCCGGCCAGCTCGGCGTCACCAGGGCTGCCCAGGCCAGCAGGGCCGCCGCGTAAGCCAGGCCCAGCCCGTCCCGGCGCAGCAGGGGCCACATCGAAAAGCAGGCCAGGGCGGGCAGCCAGGCTGCCAGGCCCGGCTCGGCGGGCGCCAGCAGGGTGAGGGGGAGCAAGGGCAGGAGGACCGATTTCTCGTGGACCTGGTAGGAAAAGGTGTAGAAGGCAAAGGCCGAGGACGCCATGCAGTACAGGAGGCCCCGGCGGGAGGGGTGAAGGGCCTGGTGGAGCGCGGCCGGGGTGGCAGCAGCCACGGTGAGGCCCGCAGCCGCTTTGGCCAGGGCGGCCTGAGAAAACCGGGCCTTCCACTTGAGGGCCGGGTGCGTCGCACACCAGAAGTTGGCGACATAATCCTCGAACAGGCCGCGCCCCAGGGGCGCCAGGCGGCCCAGCACCCGCCCCAGGCCGGCCAGGCCATCCCCGTCCTCCGCCCACAGGTAAAAGGGGGCCCAGCACAGGGTGGCCGTGGCCAGGACGGCCGCCCCGTACGCGCCCACCCGCCACGCCGCGGCTCCTGGGCCCTTGGCCCGCCCCGCCTGCAGGGCCCGACCAGCCAGGTGGCCCAGGAAGGCGGGCGCATAGTACGCCGCCATCTGCTTGTGGTGGACGGCCGCGGTGAAGAGGATGGATGACAGGACACCGGGGAGCGCGGAGCGGGTGTGGTCGCCCCGGGCCGCGACGGCCGCCGCGGAGGCCGCCAGCCCCAGGGAAATGCAGTTGTACTGGAAGTGGCCGTGGTCGATCAGCAGGGCCGCCGGGTTGAGCAGGACGGCGAGGAGTGCGGTGAGGCGGGCGGCGGCCGCAGAGGGGCTGGCGCCCGGGTAGAAAGCGGCGACCGCGGCCAGGGCGGCCGGGAAGAAGACGGCCAGGTCCGAGAGCAGGACCGTCCCGCGCAGGACGGCTTTGGACCAGGGCGACTCGTGGCCGCGGGAGGTGCCCAGAGCGATGCCGGCCGGGTCCAGCGCGCGGACGGCGAGGCCGTGCACCCAGGACTGGAGGGCCGAGAGCGGCGGGTAGTCGAGGCCCCACCAGGACGCCGGGTTGTCGGGCGGCCAGTCGCCGTACCAGCGACCGAGGGGGAGGTGGGTGGTGACCTCCATCCAGTGGCGCTGGGCCTCGTAATCCCCGAACTTGGGCGGGGCGGCCATGCCTGCGGAATGGACAGGGCGAGAGATGAGAGGAGAGAGGGTTGAGGAGGGGGACGAGAGAATTGAGTGCGCTCGTGTCTCGTCTCTTCTCTCCCTCTCTTTTACCTGAATATGGATGCAGCCCAATCGCAGTGCGGGCGACGACGGCTATGCCCAGGACCAAGGCGACACCCCGGGCGCCGTGGAGGGCGTCCCAGGTGGGAGAGGACATGGGGAAAAGATAAAAAAAAGAAAGTGAGGGGGAGCGTAAGCCGATGCTTTCTCGTTTCCACACACATTTAACAGGCCCCTCGGCCTCGCCTCTCGCGCCCGGTGACGCAGGACCCCACCTATAGCGCGTTCCTCTACCAAGCAACCCGACAAACGCGCACGCCGTCACGCGCACATCTTGAACCGCACCTCCCGAACACACAAAGAAAAACCTTGCGACCTCTTCTCCTCTCTCTCTCTACCACCCTCTCCCTCCACTCCCCTTCTCACCAAATGCCCCCACCCGGTGGGGGCCGGGGTGGGGGTGGCCGTCGCCGGGGCGGCGGCTCGTCCGGGCCAGGCGGTGGGCGTGGCGCCGGCGGCAGCGGCGGAGGCAGGGGCAGCGGTGGCGGCGGCGGCGGCGGCGGGTCCGCCGCTGCCTTGGGCGCCCGCCTGGCCGTGCCCAAGCCCGTCAACCTGCCATCCATGCGCAAGGTGAGTGATTAGAGAGAGGGAGAGGGCGCTGTCGCCACCGCTATCACCGGGATGCATGGGAGGGCCCAGTGAGTCAAGCGCGGAGCCCGGGGAGAGCGTGGCTTGATTTGCGCCGCTTTTTCCACCTCATCATTTCCTCATTGTTTGTCTCCAGGAAACCGCCGTCCAGGAATCGACCGCCCCGCCCGTGGGCACCAGCGGCGGCGGGTGGGCTCCCAAACAACAGCTGCAACTGTCGACCGGCGACGGGCCGGGCTCCGAACACCCGGCGAGCGGTAGGGTGACGCCTGCTGTGGCTCCATCGGGTGGGGCAGTTGCGCCCGCACGCCCGGCCGGGTGGGTGCCGCCGCCCGCCGCCACTCCTGCTGGCCCACCCGCCCACCAGGGTCCACCAGCTCACCCTGTGCGCCATCCGTACGCCGCGTCGGGTCCTGGCGGTGGTGGCCTGCCGGGCCCGCGCACCAGGCCGGCGCCGCCCCTGAGCGCGAGCGAGTTCCCGGCGCTTGGTGGGGGCCCCCTCCCCGCCGCGCCCTGCCTGCCGCCCCCCGCGCCGGTCGCGTACTCCGCCCTCCTCGCGAGCAGGCGGGGTGGGGGTTGGGATGAGGATGAGCGGCGGGGGCAGGGCGGGCGGGGGCGGGCGCCGTCGCCGCCGCCGCCACCACCAGCGCTGGTCGCGCCGCCACCCCTGCCACTCCCGCCACCCCCGCCGCCACCGCCTGTGGCCGCCCCTCCTCCCGCCCCTCCTCCTCCCACCGCCCGCCCACCCGCGGAAGAGGAGCGGTGGGTGCGGGACCGGCGTCCACCGCAACCCCCACCCCCGCCCACCTCCGGCGGCAACCGGCGCCAGGAGTGGGGCGACAGCCGGCGCGGCGGCGACCGGCGCGGTGGCGGCCGCGACGGCCGCGGCATGCCAGACCCCTCCCTCTTCCCTCCCACCCCGCCCCGCCGCTCCGTCGCCGGCGGCGCTGGGGACGGCCTTCTGGCCTCCCCACCACCCCGGCTCGCAGTTGGAGGAGTCCTCTTGCCGCCTACCTCCGCCGCGCCCGCCCCTGCCCCGCCACCGCGGCCCGTGGTCACGGCGGCCGTGCGAGCGGCCGCAGGCGCGCAGGACGCGGTCTTCCTGGCAGAGCTGGATGCCCTGGCCGCCGCCGCCCGGGCCGCCAAGGGCGTAATGGAGGCCGCCCCTGCTGATACTGCCCCACCCCAGCCGCCTGCTGAAAAGCCGGCGGTGCGGATGGCGGACCTGCTGCGGGGCGGGCCGCCGGCGCCTCAGCCTCAACACCAGCCTCAGCCTCCCCCGCCTGTCCAGGCGCCGCCGCCTCCTGCTGCTGAGCCCGCCGCCCTGTCCCCACGCCCACCGCCCCCGGCGGCCGTCGCCCTGACGCCTGAAGCCCGGGCCAAGGCAGCCGAGGTGCGGGCGGCCCGGGAGGCGGAGGCCGCCGCGGCGGAGGCGGCCCGCAAGGCGGCAGCGGCCGCGAAACTGCGCGCGCTGGAGGAGAGAATGGCGGCCCGGGCTCCCGGCTCGGAACCGGCCGCCCCCGTGCCACCGGCCGCGCCGCAGCTGCCGGCTGCCCTGCTGGAGAATGGCCTGCTGGGGCCGGGGCTGGCCGCGGCGGCTGCCCGGGCAGCGAGGTCCTCGCTGGTCGCCCCGCCAGCTCGGGCCGCGCCAGCGCCGCCGCCGCCCCGCGCCCACCCCCGCCCTCCCCTGGCTGCTTCTTCTTCCTCGTCAGAGGACGAGGACGGCGACCCCACCACCCACGGCCTCTCGTCCTCCGCTCGCCCCCGGGGCAGCCGGGGCGGGGGCCGGGGCCGGGACCGGGCGGCGGCGGCGGCCCTGGTGGGCGGCGTGGCCGCTCTGGCGGCGGGCGAGGATGATGGCGGGCGCCATGCGGGCGGCAGCCACCGCCACGACCCTCCTCCTCCTCCTCCTCCTCCTTTTCCTCCTCCTCCGCCGCCGCCGCCCCTTGCCTTGCGCCCCCTCCCACCAGCCTTCACTCCCCAGCACGCCGTCGAACCCGTCCGCTCGTATGCCCCCATCCACCACTCCCCCGCGCACCTGCGCACGCACTCGGCGTTCGACTGGGGTGCGCCCGCGGGCATGGGGGGAGCGCGTGAGGACGAGGCCGTCGACTCCGCGGCGTCCACGGACGCGGCTGCCGACGCGGCGGCGGGCGCCCTGCTCCCCGCGGACCTAGCGGCGACCTTTGCGGCGGGCGGCGTCGGCGGCGTCGGCGGCGTCGGGTCGGCGGCGCCGTACTCGTCTTACAGCAGCGGGGCGGGGGGGGGGGCTGGCGCTGCCGCCGGCGGGGCCGGCGTCTGGGGCGCCCCCGCCCCCGCCCACCTCCACCACCACCACCACGTCACCTCCGCGGGTGCCTTCGCTCCTCCCCCCTCCTTGGGCGGCGCCATCCCGCCCCTGGGCCACCTGCCTGGGGCGGGGGCTTACGGGGCAGCCTTCGCGGTTGGTGGTGGGGGTGGCGGTGGTGGTGGAGGCGCCGCCGGTGCGCCTGGTGGGCCGTACGGCGGCCCGCCACCTCTGCCACGGCACCAGGGCTCGGCTGACGGGTCGGCCGTGCCGCCGCCTCCGGGCCTGTACCGCGGGCGGTGATAAATAGGGAGGAAGGAGTTTTTTGGATGGAGAGAGGGCGAGTGGCGAGGAACACTTCCCTCCATTTTTTTTGGCGCGCGCCGCCGTGCTGCCTCTTTACGGGGAGTGTGGGTGATGTGGGGGGAGTGGGGCGTGTGTGGGTGCGTGCGGTGCGCGCGCTCTGTTACACAGGCTCGAGTCGCGGGGTCAAATGAAGGCGCTGCAGCGGAGGTTGATGCACACACAGAACGAAACCACGCCGCCCCGACGGCCCGTCTTTGCGCCTCTCCCGCGCGTGCATCATCTTCCCGCCCGCTGGCTGTTGCTACACACACCTTCACGCCCAGCCACCATGCTGCGCCGCGTCCTGGCCGACACCCTGACCCGGGCGACCCAGGTAAAGGCGGAGGGGAGAGAGG
>Ga0315273_10013689_pt1 | contig 10442 bp, 9 predicted proteins | sample YL17G02_0_MG_FD_205753 | JGI IMG/M metagenome (GOLD analysis project Ga0315273, IMG submission 205753) | Sediment microbial communities from Yellowstone Lake, YNP, Wyoming, USA - YL17G02_0 | ecosystem: Environmental > Aquatic > Freshwater > Lake > Sediment | place: USA: Wyoming | collected... | reverse complement strand
GTAATAGAAACTCACCGGGTTGAAGCAGTGCCCGAAGGTGCGAAGGTGGGTGAGCAGCCGCACCGGGCCCGCGGGCCGCCGGCCGGTCTCCCGTTCGACCCGGTCCCGGACGGCCTGGTCGAGCGGTACGTCCGCATCGCCGAGGTAGTCCGAGCGCCGCAGCCAGGCGAGCGCCGGACGCCGGGTGGACCAGAGCCACCGGCCGCGGAACACCTCGTCGAGTTCCGCGAGGTCGAGCCACGCCATGGACAGCCGGTGCGTGAACGCGTGCGGCGTCGGCAGGTACCGGTGGTGGCTAAGCCGACCGGTATAGAGTGCGCTCTGCATGGTCCTGCTCGAAGTGGGTGACGGCCTCGAGCGCGCTCACGACCCCATCCTCGTGGAAGCCGTTGCGCCACCACGCTCCGCAGTAGTAGGTGCGGCGCGGGCCGTTCAGCTCGCGCTGTCGGGCCTGTGCCGCGACCGAGGCGGGCGTGTAGAGCGGGTGGTGATACGCGATGCGCTTGATGATGCGCGCGGGATCGATCTCGTCGCTGCGGTTCAGCGTCACCAGGAACGGCGTGGGCGAGTCCAGGCGCTGCAGGCAACTCATGTCGTAGGTGAGCGCCACGGGTCCGCCGCCGCCCACGGGCAGGTGGTAGTTCCACGCAGCCCAGGCGAGGCGGCGCTTCGGCATGAGGCGCGTGTCGGTGTGCAGCACCGCCTCGTTGCGCTGGTAGGGGATCGCGCCCAGGACCTCATGTTCCGGCCGGGTGGGATCGGCGAGCATCTCGAGCGCCTGGTCGCTGTGGCAGGCGAGGAAGGCCGCGTCGTAGCGCGCAGCCTCGAGGCCGCGGGCCTTGACGATCACGCCGCCCGGCACGCGGCGCACGGACTCCACCGGGGTCGCGAGCCGGACACGGTCGCGGAACGGCGCGGTGAGCCTTTCCACGTAACGAGCCGACCCGCCGCAGATGGTGCGCCAGACGGGACGGTCGGTCACGGTGAGCATGCCGTGGTTGTGGAGGAAGCGCACGAAGAACCTGGCCGGGAAGGAGAGCATGGAGGCGGGATCAGTGGACCAGATGGCCGCGCCCATGGGCACGAGGTAGTGTTCGACGAAGGCGCGGCCGTAGCGGCCTCGCTCGAGCAGCTCGCCGAGGGGCATCTCGGCGCCGGACTCGGCGAGCAGCGACGAAGCCTCGCGGTTGAAGCGCAGGATGTCGCGGACCATGCCGAGGAAGCGGGGGCGGAGCAGGTTGCGCCGCTGCGCGAAGAGCGAGTTCAGGTTCGTGCCGTTGTACTCGAGGCCGGTCGCCTCGTCGCGAACCGAGAAACTCATGCTGCTTTCCTGGTTCTCGACGCCGAGTTCGGCGAGCAGCCGGACGAAATTCGGGTAGGTGCGTTCGTTGAAGACGATGAAGCCCGTGTCGACCTGCCAGGTGCCCCCGGCCTGCTCGACGGCGTGCGTGTGCGTGTGGCCCCCGAGGTGGCTCGCCGCCTCGTAGAGCGTGATGTCGTGCTCGCGGTGCAGGCGGTGCGCGACGACGTTGCCGGCGATGCCGCCGCCGATGATGGCGATCTTCATGCCGGTTGTCCCTCGACGCGGGCGCCGTGCGCCGCCGTCGGTGGCTCTGCCGCGTTGCTGTCGATCCAGCGACGCAGCGCGAGTGCGAGGCGGCGTGTCATGGCGCCGGGTCCCGGGAAGGGCTGGCGCTCGAGTCCCAGCGCTGCGGCACCTTGCGCAGCAGCGAGACGTCGTAGCCCTGGGCAGCGACGAACTGCAGCAGGCGCTCGTAGTCTGCGTCCGGAATCGACGGAGTGCGCGCCATGATCCAGACGTAGTCGCGCGCGACTCTTGCGATGACGGTCTGCCCGTAGTCCGCCGAGAGGTAGGCGATTCGGTAGTCGGCCTTCACCGGCCACACGAACCGCATTCCCCACACCGCGTTCGATTCGTGGTCGAGCACGAACCCGCGCGGAGTGTAGCGGCGGGGCTCGCCGTCGAATCCGCCTTCCTTGAAGGTGAAGGTGGTCTCGATCGTGCCGTCGGGTGCGAGGCGGTACGACTCGACGGCATTGTAGGCATCGCGCTCGATGTAGGTCGGGATGGACGCGATCACGTACCAGTCACCCATGAACCGCCCGAGATCCACCTTGGGCGGCTGCGCAAGCGGCGGCATCGGGGCGCTCTGGCAGCCCGAGAGCAGGAACGCCGCGGCGAGTACGATACGGGCATTCATCGCGACACTCCTGGTTACATCAGTTCATAGCGCAGGCGTCGTCCGCCCGCGGTCGGGGCTTCGAGCGCCACCCAGCGCCCGCCCGCGTACCAGAGATCGATCTGCAGGTCCGGCCCGGTGATGCGATGGCGTTGCGCGGCGAGCCGCTGGCCCTGGACGGCCACGGTTTCCTCGCCGAGGGCCGTGACCGTCACGGGTAGCAGCTCTCCGGTCTGCGAATTCAGCAGCTGCCGCGCATCGAGGATGCGCGGGTTCCAGTAGGCGAAGCTCATGACGCAGCCCGGGTGCTCGTTGCGCTGTTTCGGGCGATCCACCACCAGCCGGCCATCGCGCTCGGCGGCGTCAACGGACTCGCGGCGGCCGTTGTCGTCGGTGCGCGCGACCAGCGTACGAAGGCAGTCGCCATCCCAGCGTTCGACGGCCTCGTGCTCGTAGCGATAGACGCTCAGGAAAAGCAGGCGCACGTCGAACCGCGCCTCGCTGCGCAGCTCGCGCTCGCCGTCCTTCGCGCTCAGCGTGTAGCGGTGCTGGCCGATCTCGCTTCCTTCGAGCAGCACGCGGAAATTCCAGGCGTCGGACTGCGCGACGGCCAGCGTCGGGGCAAGAGTCGCGGCGAGCAGGAGGAGGGTACGCATCAGACGCGTCCGGGCGCTTCGGGCGCGGGGGCTTGGCCCTCAGGGCGTCCCGCCACGACACGCGGGTAAGCCAGGGGTCGCTCGAACAGGTAATGACTGACCCACCACTCCTGCCCGCCGCGATAGCCGAACATCTCGGCGCAGGCCATGAAGAAGATCCGCCAGCGCTGCAGCCACATGGCTGCGCTCGTCTGGCCGTAGGTGCGCGCCATCACGGCCAGCACCTGGGCCCGGCGGGCGTCCACGTTCGCGAGCCAGGCGTTGGCGGTTCTCTCGTAGTGCCTTCCATCCCAGCGCCAGCGGCTCACGAAGCGCAGGTGGTCCTGGAATCGCAGGGCGAGTTCGTCGCTCGGCATGATGCCGCCGGAGAAAAAATGGCGGCTCATCCAGTCGGCCGGCCCCTGGTCCACGAACGCATACGACGTGGCGCGGTGACAGAAGACGTGCATGAAGAAGCGCCCGCCCGGGCTCAGCCAGTCGTGCACGCGGGCGAAAAGCGCGGGCCAGTTGCGCATGTGCTCGAACATCTCCACCGATACCACGCGGTCGAAGCGCCGACCGGTCGAGAAGTGGTTCATGTCGGCAGTGATCACCTCGACGTTGCCGAGGCCCCGCCGCGCGGCCTCCTCGAGGATCCACGTACGTTGCGAGTGCGAGTTCGATACGGCGGTGATGCTGCTCTGCGGGTACCGCGCTGCCATCCACAGCGTGAGCGAACCCCAGCCGCATCCGAGTTCCAGGATCGACTGCCCGTCCTCGAGCCCCGCATGCTCGCAGGTCGCGGCGAGCGCGGCGGCCTCGGCCTGCGCGAGGGTCTGCGTGCCCTCGGGCCACCAGGCGCTGCTGTACTTGCGGTGCGGGCCGAGCGCGAGGGCGAAGAAATCGGCCGGCACCTCGTAGTGCTGCGTGTTCGCGAGGTGAGGCAGCGGGGCGATCTCCGACTCTGCCATCGCGCGCGCGAATGCCTCCGTGGCCAGCGATGCGCTCTCGCAGTCTCCGGCGCCGATTTCCGACAGGCGTTGCTCGCACAGGCGGCGGATTCCGGCGCGGATGACGGCGTCCGGGACGAGGCCTTGTTCGACCCAGTTGATGGCTAGACGGGTGGCCTGGCTCATGGGGCTGTTCCCTGGCGTAAGAGCGATGCTGCGATGAGGCGTACGCCGTCCTCGGGTGCGGAGCCCAGCGCGACGGCTCCGGCCGCCACGACGGCGGCGCGATGCCGCCGGGCCGTCGTGCCACCGACGAAGACGGGCACCTTCACCTGGCGCACCAGCTTCGGCAGTTCGCGCTCCAGCAGCCCCGCCGGGGGATCCACTGAAGACGCGAGGACCACCGCGTCGCACCCGGAGCGCGCGCGCGCCTCGGCGACGTCCTCGAGGGGCGTGTCCGCCCCGAGCAGGACCGGGCGCAGGCCGGCATCCTGGGCCTCCAGCGCGAACAGCAGCAGGCCGATCTCGTGCTGCTCGCCGGGTGCGCAGGCGGCGAGGATCCGCGGGCCGCTCGCGTAGCGCATGCGGTGCTGCAGTCGCGCGCCGAGCTTGCTGCGCAGGTAGGTCGAGAAGAAGTGCTCCTCCGCGATGGCGCCGGCCATGCCCTGCCAGCGTTCGCCGAGGCGGACGAGCAGCGGCACGATCATCTGGCTGGTGACGGTCTCCACGGAGTGCACCGACAACGCGCCGTCGTAGATCCGGTCGAGTTCCAGTTCATCGAAGCGCGATATGGCCGCGGCCATCGAGTCGACGTACGCCGACCACGGCCCGCGTCCGCGGGCTGCCGGGCCGCGCGACCCCGACTCTTCCTCGAGCAACTCGCTCACCTGGCTGATCGGCACGCCACGTTCGACCAGCACGAGCACCCGGCGAATCAGCTCGACGTGCTGATGCGTGTAGAGACGGTGCCCCTTGGGCGTTCGCAACGGTCGGATGAGCCCGTAGCGCCGCTCCCATGCGCGCAGCGTGACGGCATTGACGCCCGTCAGTGCGGAGATGGTGCGGATCGGGAGTTTTTCTCCGCCGGCGAGCGTCATGGGGTTGTACAAGGTGAGGTAATAAAGTGATGCAAAGGCTATACAAGACGGATATTACAGTCAAGACGGTCAGTAATATATATGTACAAAACATAGACAATGGTCGATCCGGTGCCCCCGGGGCCGTCAGCGGCACGGTCCGTGACCCACGGTCCTGCGCCACGAACCCGTTAGAATCACCCCTTGATTCAACGGAGCGCGCCCGTGACACAACTCGTCCTCGGACTGGTGACGTTCCTCGGCATTCACTCGATTGCCATCTTCGCGCCGGGGTGGCGCGACTCGATGGTCGCGCGCCTCGGGGCGCTCAACTGGAAACGGCTGTATTCGGTTGCCTCGCTCCTGGCGTTCGTGCTGCTGGTGCACGGCTGCAGCGTGGCGCGGCAGGAGCCGGTGGTGCTCTACCAGCCGGCCACCTGGATGCGTCACCTCGCGCTGCTGGTGATGCTGCCGGCCTTCCCGTTGCTGCTCTCGGCCTATTTGCCCGGACGCATCAAGACCGCGGTGAAGCACCCGATGCTCACTGCGACCAAGACCTGGGCGCTCGCCCACCTGCTGGCGAACGGCATGCTGGCGGACGTGCTTCTCTTCGGCGGATTCCTCGCCTGGGCCGTGCTCGATCGCATTTCGGTCGGCAAGCGCGCCGTGCGCGACGTTCCCGGGGCGCCGCCCGGAAAATACAACGACGCGATCGCGGTGGTCGGTGGCCTGCTGATCTATGGACTCTTCGTCGGCTGGGCCCATGGGCGATTGTTCGGCGTCGCGCCGATGCCCTGAGGGCCCGGATGCCGAACGTCCTTCACCGGAGCGGCGCATGACCGACGCGGGCCTTCCGACCTACCTGAGCCGCGGGCTGACGCTGACCCACGCGGAGCTCTGCACGGAACTGGGCAGGGAATTGCTGGCGCTCTGCCAGTCGGTGACGTCGGACGGCCGCCTGTCCCCGGAAGAACTCGCGGGATTGAAGCAGTGGCTGAGCGACGCGGAGACCGCGGCCATGCCGGCGGCGAAGCACCTGCGCGGGGTCATCCAGAAGGTGCTCGCGGACGGGATGATCACCCCGGAGGAATACCGGGAGGTGCATCGGGCGGTCGAGGCCGTGCTGCCGTTCGACGCGCGGCGACAGGCCATGGACACGCGGCTGGAAGTCGAGGCCGCGGAGGAGGCTGCCGCGCGTGCCGCGCGAGCGGAGCAGCGTCAGGGTATCGTGACGCGCTTCGGCGCGGGCAGAAGCATCGTGGCGATCATCACGCTGCTGGTGATCCTCGCCGCCGTCGCGGCCTGGCTGCGGGGGTGACCCCGGATTCGACGGCCGATCAGTCCGCGTCCGCCTCGAACAGCTGCTCCAGCTGGCGCGCCGAGGCGACCGCCGTCGCGATCAGTTTCGTCTCGTCGTCACGCACCGACGCCTGGGCCCGAAGCGTTTCCTCGTCGAGTTCCCGGAACCGACGCACTTGTGACGCAGCCGCTTCGCGAGAAGTGCCGAGCGCCACCAGCGTGGCCTCGGCCAGCTCCAGGCTCGAGGCATAGGTCTCGCGCCAGATCTCCGTGACGCCGGTCTCCATCAGCCGGAACGCATGCTGGCGATTGCGCGCGCGAGCCAGGACGCGCAGGTTCGGAAAGTGGCGACGAGCGATCTCGGCCGTGCGCACCGAGGCCTCGACGTCGTCGATCGCGATCACGAGCACTGACGCCTGCGAGGCGCCGGCGGATCGCAGCAGTTCCAGGCGCGACGCGTCGCCGTAGTACAGCCGGTTGCCGAAGCGTCGCAGGAAGTCCACCTGCGTCTGGCTGATCTCGAGCGCCGTGAAGCGGATGCGCCGCGCGCGCAGCACCCGCGCCACGATCTGGCCGAACCGGCCGAGTCCGGCGAGCAGCACGCGCGGCTCCTCGGGCTCGAAGGTATCGAACGCCGGCGCGGCCGTGGCGGGCTTGAGGCGTCGCGCCAGCCGGTCGGCGCCGGCGATCAGCAGCGGCGCCGCGACCATTGACAGCGTGACCACGATGACGAGCAGCTCGGTGGTCGCGCGCGGCACGAGGCCGTCGGCCGCGGCCAGTGCCAGCAGCACGAAGGCGAATTCTCCACCGCCCGCCAGTGCCACGGCGAGTCGCCGCGCGGTCGGGGCGTCGTGCCGTGCAATCCGGGCCGCGCCGCCGACGGCCAGCATCTTGAGCGCGAGGTAGCCGAGCGTCAGCGCGAGTACCGTGAACGGGGCCTGGAGCAGCACGCCGAGGTTGGCGGACATGCCGACGGCCATGAAGAAGAGCCCCAGCAGCAGGCCCTTGAAGGGCTCGATGTCCGCCTCGAGCTCGTGGCGATACTCACTGTCGGCGAGCAGCACGCCGGCCATGAAGGCGCCGAGCGCCATCGACAGGCCGACCGACTCGAAGAGCAGCGCCGTGCCAACGACGACCAGCAGCGCCGCAGCCGTAAACGCTTCCTGCGCGCGGGTGCCGGCGATGATGCGCAGCGCAGGGCGCAGTGCGTAGCGCCCGGCGGCGACCACGACCGCGGCGGCCACCAGCGGTATCGCGATCGCTTTCCAGTCGAGCGCGGCGGAGCTCGCGCCGCCCAGCATCGGCAGGATGACGAGGGCCGGCATGATCGCGAGGTCCTGGAACAGCAGGATCGCGAATGCGGAGCGGCCGTGGCGCGCAGTCAGCTCGCGGCGCTCGGCCAGCACCTGCAGGACCAGCGCCGTCGACGACAGCGACAGCGCGAACGCAATGACGACCGCGGTCTGCCACGCAAGGCCGAGCGCGAGCGCCGCTGCGGCGAGCGCTGCGGTCGTGACCGCCACCTGCACGCCGCCGGCGCCGAAGACCGCGTGACGCATCACCCACAGCCGCGACGGTTGCAGCTCGAGTCCGATCACGAACAGGAGCAGCACGACTCCGAACTCCGCGAAGTGCAGGATGTTCTCGACGTCATGGAAGAGCCCCAGCCCCCAGGGCCCGATCACGACGCCGGCGGCGAGGTACCCAAGCACCGCGCTGAGTTTGAATCGTCGGAACAGCGGCACGGCGATGACCGTGGCGGCGAGAAGCACCGCGATCTGGCCTGTTAGTGTCATGGCTTCGCCGTCCGTGCGGGCAGGGGAGGGGAGGGACGATGGACCAGATGACGGGCGGCGGCAATGCCGGCCAGGCGCGTGAGCCGGTTCCCGCATACGGCGTATCATTCGGCCCCGGGGACAGACACATGTATTCAGACGTCGAACCCGGCTCCGGCCGGTCGCCGGCAGCGGCTCGACGACGAGCGCCGTGGGTCCTGCGATCGCTGGTCTCGATCGTGTTCGCGCTCCAGGCGTCCTGCGCTACGAATGGGGGCGTGCCGACCGCATTGCCGACCAGCGTGGATTCCCTCGGTCGAGTCGGGCTCGTGACCGGGCGTGGCGAGCCGACCTACGAATTCGATGCCTTCCTCGAGAGCAAGCCCGAAGGCGCTGCGGCCGGCGCGTTCATGGGTGTCGGCAAGTGCTTCGAGGGCGCCCTGGGAGGAAGCGACCTGTCCGGGTTGAGCGTGGCATTCATGATGATCTGCCTGCCGATCGCCGCGCTCGTCGGTGCCGTGGCGGGCGCAAGCGTAGCGGCGCCCGCCGACACCATCGACGCCGCGCGCGCGAAGGCACAGGATGAGTTCGCCTCGATGCAGCTGAACCAGGTCGCCCTGCGGGAGGGCCTCGACTACGCGCACGCCGTCGGGTTGCAGCTGCAGCCCCTCGATCGAGGGGCGGGTCCCGCCGGTCCCGGTGACAATCCGGATTACGCCGGTCTGTCCGATCAGGTCGACACGGTGATCGAGATCGACATCCTGCGCGTCCATGCCTCCACGAGCGGGACGCAGGGCGTGCCGATGGCATTTACCATCAACGCACGCACCCGCGTGGTCGATACGCACGGGGCGCGTGTGCTCGATTCGCACGACGGGATCTACACGACTCCGGAGCGCGTCGCCGGAGAGTGGCTGGCCGACGGCGGCAGGGCGCTCAGCGACGCGCTGCAGGCCGGCGTGAGGGACATCGTGGTTCAGGCCCTGGGAGCGATCCAGGACGAGATCATGATCTATCGTCCGTCGGGCCCGACGAAAGTCGGGTATTTCGACGGGCACGTGCCCGGCTACGCGCTGCGCTCCATCGATCCGCCCATACGCGTGCGGCCCAAGCTCACGGGCGGATTGTTCACGCCGAAGAATTACTGCGATTCGGGCGAGGCCACGTATGGAGGGCTCGAACGCTATCGTCTGGACAGCATTCAGCCGACCTTCCGCTGGGAACCGCTGCCGCGCGACTTCGACCTCACGCCCGGGAGCGGCCCGGGGCAGGCGCAGGACCTTCGCTACGACATCCGGATATTCGGTGCGGGCGCGATTCATGCTCGACGGGGCCTCGCGCGTGACGGAGTGGACGGGCGCGTACAACACCATCGGTGGCTACGCCGATCCGGCCTGGATCCGCAGGCATCCCGGCAAGCCGGCGCTCGCGGCGATACCTTCGAGCCTGCTGCCGTTCTTTCCGATCGTCCTGACGCCGAGCGCAGATGGCGGGTCCTGTACCTGCAAGTAGCGCACCAGGCACACCACGCGCGCGTCATGGCAACAGCCTTCAGCGTCGTCGCGCGTCAGCCGCCGCCCTCGTGCGAGGCGAGCCAAGTCGCCGCCTCGGCCTTGCCGGTGAGGCCAGCGTCGGCGGAGTGCCAGATCGTCATGAGTTCGGCGTATGTGGTCCTGGCGGTGGCCTCGTCGCCGGCTGCGGAGGCGGCCCTGGCGAGGCCCTGCAGCGACTCGACGCGCCGCGGCGCGAGCCGCAACGATCGCTCGAAGTACGTTCGTGCTTCCGCGGGCCGACCGAGCTGCAGCAGCAGTTCACCGGCCAGTTCGTGAGGCGGCTTCACCGGCACCGGCGGACCGTAGTCGAAGGGCACCGATTCGTAGCGGGTCGCGGCCCGCTCGACGATGTTCAGTCCGCCGTCCTTGTCGCCCTGCCGGAAGGCCGCCAGGCCCGCCACCGCCTGCGCCATGATCTCGAAGTACGCATCCCCGTTCGGTGACTCCTCGGCCTCGCTTGGCTGCAGTACCAGGCCGACGATGCGCGCGCTTGCGGACCCCGCCGCCGCGAAGTCGCCACTCTCGGCCGCCGCATAGCCCTCCGGGAACCACACCCAGGCAGCCGAGCGATGCAGGCCCTTCGTGTCGATGGACATCGCGAGCGCCTGCGCGCGCACCGCCGGAGACTCGATGACCGCGGTGGCGCGCATGAAGGCCAGCGACTCGGCCAGGCCGAGGGCCACCTGCTCGCCGGTCCGGGACGAGCCGAGCTTCGGATCGTGGTTGCGGGCCGCCCAATCGACGGTGGCCGCGCGGCCGTCATTGCAGGCGGCAAGCAACGCGTCTGCGTCGTGCAGTCGGCCCTGCTGGTAGTAGCCGTAGATCAGCCACTCGGCATAGTGTCCGCAGTCGGTGGCGGGCTGGCCGCGCTTCAGTCGCCCGGCGTTGACGACGGCCATGGCCCGTTCGTTCGCGAGCACGAGATCGTCCCACATGCCGAGTGCGCTGAAGAT
>Ga0315273_10013688_pt1 | contig 10442 bp, 9 predicted proteins | sample YL17G02_0_MG_FD_205753 | JGI IMG/M metagenome (GOLD analysis project Ga0315273, IMG submission 205753) | Sediment microbial communities from Yellowstone Lake, YNP, Wyoming, USA - YL17G02_0 | ecosystem: Environmental > Aquatic > Freshwater > Lake > Sediment | place: USA: Wyoming | collected... | reverse complement strand
CCGTGCCGAACTCGCCGTCGAGCACGGACAGGTAGATGCGCACGGGCATCGTCATCGTCCGGCCGACGTAGAGGATCAGCGAGCTCGACAGCTCGTTGATCGCGGTGATGAAGCTCATCAGCGCGCCGGCCACGATGCCCGGGAGCATCAACGGCAGCGTGATCTTCACGAATGCGCGCGCGGGGGAGGCGCCGAGGGAAACGGCGGCTTCCTCGATGCTGCCCCGGATCTGCCTCAGGATCGACGCGCTGGCGCGCACGGAATACGGCAGCCGGCGGATGAACAGCATGAGAACGATGATCGTTGCGGTGCCGGTGATCTCGATCGGCTTCACGTTGAACGTGACGACAAACGCCAGGCCCAGCACCACGCCCGGCACGATGTAGGGGACGAACAAGGCGCTGTCGAGGAGACCCGCGATCCGTGTTTCGCTGCGCGCGACGAGGTAGCCGATCAGCGAACCCAGGACTACGATCAGCGCGACCGCGGTGAGCGAGTACGTCGCGCTGTTGCTGATGACCTGCGGCACTTCGCGCAGGATGCGCGCATAGCTGTCCAGCCCGTAGCCAGGCTTGAACACCGGTCCGCTGGTCTTGCGGAACGACGTGTAGATGACGACGAGCGATGGCAGGCTGCTCGCCAGCACGATTGCATAGCAAACGACGTGCGCGGCGGCCGACGCCAGCGGCCCGAGCTGTTTCGGCTCTGGCTTGCGGATCAGGGTGCCGGCGACATTGCGCCGGCGCACCGACCAGCGCTGCAACGCGACGACGACCATCGACAGCACGATCAGCACGACGGAAGTCGCGGAGGCGAGCCCGGGATTGCCCGTCATTTCGCTGGTGAACAGATTGTAGGCCGTCGTCGCCAGCACGCGCACTTTCCCGCCGACGATCGCGGGTGTGCCGAAATCGGCAAGGGACAGTATGAAGGTCAGCAGAGCACCCGCGCTTATCGCCGGAAAGACCAGAGGCAGCGTCACGCCGAAGAAACGCCGCCACGGACCCGCGCCCAGCCCTTCCGCGGCTTCCTCGACCGACGGATTGATCGTGCGAAGGCTGCTCGACGCGAGCAGGAACACGAACGGGTAGAACTTGAGGCTGAAGACGAGAATGATGCCAAGATAGCCATAGATCGACGGCAGCTCGATGCCGATCTCTTCCAGCGCCACGCGCACGAAGCCGTTGCGGCCGAGCATCATGATCCACGCGTAGGCGCCGATGAACGGCGGCGACACGAGTGCCAGCACCGCGAGGGTCGCCAGGAAGTCGCGCCCTACGATCACGTAGCGCGCCGTGAGCGCGGCCAGCGGCACGCCGAGCAGCATCGCCCCCAGCATGCCGCTCACGCCCACGATGAGGCTGTTGCCGAGCGCGGCCTGGAAGAAAGGTTGCCCGAGGACCCGCGCGTAGTTGGAAAGCGTGGGCTCGCGCGTCGTGTTGTCGATGAAGCTCGCGCCGAAGATCGACGACAGCGGCCAGATCAACAGCATGCCGAGCACGGCGAACGCCAGCACCATGACCAGCGTCCAGAAATCGAAGCGCAGCCGAGCGATCATTGGTGCACCCTTGACGCTGCGCGCCGCCCCTCCGAGAGGGAGCAATTCGCGCTTGGGGCGGCCCGGCGCGCTCATGGACGCAATTCGACGCGCCGGCCGTCGGCGGGATCGAACGCGTGCAACCGTGCGAGCGGGAGCGAAATGCCCAGACGCTCGCCGACCGACGCGAGCCGGCCCTGATCGGGTCGGGAAACGTGCGCCAGCATCCGCAGCCCGTCAGCGCACGTCAGCCGGTAGAAGGCTTCGCGCCCGGCATAAGTCACCTTGTCCACCGCGCCCTCGATCGGGATCGCGTCGCCGGCATCGTCCCTGCGTCCCGACAGGATGACATCTTCCGGCCGCATCGCGAGCGTGATCTCCGCGCGGCCCATCAGTGCCGGCAACGCCCGCGTCGCGGCCCCGATCGTCACTTCGCCGCCGGGCCCGACGGGAAGGCGCTCGAACACGTTCATCGAGCCCACGAACGACGCGACAAACAGCGTCGCTGGTCGGCTGTAGACCTCCACCGGCCCGGCCACCTGATGCACGCGACCGCCCTGCATGATGCAGATGCGATCCGATATGACGAGTGCTTCTTCCTGGTCGTGCGTGACGTAGATCGTCGTGATGCCAAGCGAGCGTTGCAGGTCGCGAATGTCGTCGCGCAGCCCGATCCGGAGCTTCGCGTCGAGGTTCGACAGCGGCTCGTCCATCAGCAGGATCTGCGGGTTGATGACCATCGCGCGGGCGAGCGCCACGCGCTGCTGCTGTCCGCCCGACAACTCGTGCGGCATCCGCGTGGCGAGCCCGCCGAGCTGCACGACGTCGAGCGCGCGCGCCACGCGGGAATCGATCTCGGAGCGCGATACGTGGCGCATCGCGAGGCCGAAGGCGACGTTGTCCGCCACGCTCTTGTGCGGAAAGATCGCGTAGTCCTGATACACCATCCCGATGTTGCGCAGGTGCGCAGGCATGGTGTCGATGCGCGTGCCGTCGAACAGGATCTCGCCGCTGTCCTGCCGGTTGAAACCCGCGATCGTGCGCAGCAGCGTGGTCTTGCCGCAGCCGGAGGGCCCCAGCAGCGTGAAGAACTCGCCGGGCTCGACCGTCAGCTCGACGTTGTCAAGCGCCGTGACGCCCGGATAACTCTTGCAGATCCGCTTGAGGTCTACACGGGCCATCGCGCGTTCGCTGGCCGCATTGGAGTATTGAGGGGAGCCGCCGGCGGCTCCCCGACGCCGGCGTTACAAGTCGGGCGCAGCCGGAGAACCTCAGCGTGACTGGACAAGGCCCTGCCACTTGTCCATGTATTCCTTGCGCTTGTCGGCGGCGTTCTTGATGTCGTATTTGACGAGCTTGATCTGGTCGAGCGGCTTTAACGCGCCCAGCGGCTGGGCATCCTTGCGGATCGGCCGCCGGCCGAGTTCCTGGACCGCAAGTTTCTGCGTCGCGGCGGAAAGCGCCCAGTCGATGAAGGCCTTGCCCGCCTCGGGATTGGGCGCTCGCTTCACCAGCGCCATGCCGTCGGCGATCACCGATGTCCCGTCTTCCGGATAGACGATCGCGACTGGCCCGCCCCCCTTGAGATAAAGATACGCATTGTCTTCGAGGGTAATCCCGACGACCGCCTCGCCGTCGTTGACGAATCGCGGGACCGCGCCCGAACTCGCCGACACGTTCAGGTTCTTGAACACCTCTTTGAACTTGTCCCAGCCGGCCGGCTTGTCGCTGTAGATCGTCAGGAACGTGTTGAGCTGCATGTAGGCCGACCCCGATTTTTCGGCATCCGCCATCGACACGAGATTCTTGAACCGGGGCTGGGCCAGGTCCATCCAGGTCTTCGGATATTCCTCGGGCTTCAGCTTCTTCGTGTTCACCACGAAGACGTTCAGGATCCCGGTGTACGGAAGCCACGGCCCGCTGGTCTTGAACGCGTCCGCGATCATCGCGTACTCCTTGGGCTGGTACGCCTCCAGCAGGTCCGTGTTGGCCTCGAGCAGCTCCGCGCCGATGCTCCAGATCACGTCGGCCTTCGGATTCGCGGATTCCGCGCGCACCCGGTTGATGATGTCGCCCGAACCCGCCTTGACGACGTCGGCTTTGATGCCGGTCGCCTTCTCGAATTCGGGGATCAGCCGCTCGACGATATTGGCCGTATGTGCGGTGTAGATGCTGACGCGCTGCTGCGCAAGCGCCGGAGCGACCAGGACAGCGCCCAGCGTGGCGCCCAACGCAACCGCAGACAACCGAATTTTCGTCATGTTCTCTCCCCCTGGTTTGCCCATGTTGCCGTTCTTGCCGTGCTCGTGCTCGCGACCATCGCCGCAATGATATATCCTGTCCTGCGGGTGTACAACCGCGGCAAGCGGAGAGGCGGCCCGAGGCGCTGATCGAACGCGCCTCAGCAGGTCAGCAGCGCCTCGACTTGCGCGATCGTGCGCTCCGTCCAGGGAGCAGATCGGGATTCGGCCATGATGCGCAGCACGGGTTCGGTGTTGGAGGGCCGCACGCCGAACCAGGATCCGTCGGCGAGACGCACGCGCACGCCGTCGAGATGGTCGATCGCATGGTGCGGGAACGCAGACTCCAGGCGCTGATACAGATCCGCAATTGCGATTCCGATGGGGATGGCAACGCGTGCTTTGCGCGTGTGCAGCGACGGAAGCGCGCGAAGTCGTTCGCCGATCGTTTGTGTGCCACGCGCGAGCACCTCGAGGACTAGCGCCATCCCCGTGACGCTGTCCCGGCCCACGCACACCGGCGGAAAAATGATCCCGCCGTTTCCTTCGCCACCGATCGCGTAACGCCCCTGCGCCACGTGCTGCATCAACGCGCGTGAAAGATTGATCTCCCCGACGCGTGTCTCGACGATGGTGCCGCCCCGCCGTCTGACGACCTCGTCGAGCGCGATGGTCGTTGCAACATTCTTCACCACCACGGCATTCGAGGCTTCGGGACGCTGCAGCAGGTGGTCTACGACGAGCACCAGCGTGCAATCCTCCCCGGGCGCCAGTCCTTGCTCGGTCACGAGCGCCAGGCGATCGGCATCGAGGTCCTGTGCGAACCCGACGTCACAGCGCGCGGCGCACACCGTGGCCATCAGTTCGCCCAATTGCTCCGGCACGGGTTCGGACTCGCGGCTCGAAGTCACCAGCACGGGATCCGCGCCCAGCGCGCGCAGCAGCGCCAGCGCCGGTTCTTCACCCGCGCCACGGCCGGGATCGATCGCGACGCGCAACCGCCGGGCGCGGATCGCCTCCACATCGACGTGGCGCAGCACCCGTTGCACGTGCTCGGCGATCACTTCGTCGTGACGCGCTTCCGTGGTCGGGGTTGCGTGCGGCGCTGGCGTCGATCTTTCAAAATGCCGGAACAGCTCCGAGATCTGTGCTCCGTCGAGCACCGTGTTCTCCGGCGCCAGGAAGAACTTGAAACCGTTCCATGGCTGCGGGTTGTGGCTCGCGGTGATGACTGCCCCCGCATGGGCCGAAAGCGCGCTCAAACCGATTTGCACCGTCGGCGTAGGTACGACGCCAAGCTCAATGATGTGCACCCCGTGACCGGCCAGTCCGCGGATGAGTCCCTCCCGCAGCATGGGTCCGGAGGGTCGCGTGTCCCGGCCGATCAGGACGCGAGCCGGCGCTGCGTGCCGCTGCCTGATCATCTGACCAAACGCGTCGCCAAACTTCTCCGCCGTTTCCGCGGTCAGCGATTCTCCGACGATGCCGCGCACTCCAGAGTAACTCACCACCAGCGGCCGCAGTGCCATGCTCAGTTCTTCTGCCAGTCGGGCTTGTTGGCAAACACGCTGCGATAATAGTCTTGCAAGGTGAGCTTCGCCGCCGCTTCCCCGTCGACGATGATCGTCGTCTGGGGGTGATGCTGCAACGCGGATGCGGGCACCATCGCGCTCACCGGACCTTCGACGGTCCGCGCCACCGCATCTGCCTTGTGCGTTCCCGTCGCCACCAGCACGCAGTGTCGCGCATCGCGGATGGTTCCGATGCCCATCGTGATCACGTGCCGCGGTACGGGGTCGTCGCCGAACACCGCCTGCTGCGCCATCACCGTGCTTGCCGCCAGCGTCTTGATGCGCGTCCGAGAGGCCAGTGACGACGTGGGCTCATTGAAGCCGATATGTCCGTCCCGCCCGATACCGAGCAGCTGCAGATCGATCCCGCCGGCAGCCGCGATGCTCATCTCATACGCGTGGCACGCTGCTGGCACGTCGCTGGCGAGCGCCGGCGGGATGTGGATTTGTCTTCGCGGCAGGCCGATCGGGTCGAACAGGTGGGTCTTCATGTAGCGATGGAATGAGCAGCGATGGTTTTCGTCGAGACCGACAAACTCGTCGAGGTTGAAGGTAACGATGCGGCGGAGATCCACCTCGCCGCGCTGCTGCATGCGCACGAGCTCCGCGTACGTCGCTAGCGGCGTTGTTCCCGTCGCCAATCCGAGCACGGCCTGGGGCTTTCGACGCACCAGACGCGCGATGATCCAGGCCGCCAGGTGCGCTGCCTCCATCGCGGACGGTTGGATGATCAATTCCAAGCCTAGCGCGCCCCGCCCACCCGCCGGATCCGTGAGGTAATGTCGTCACCGAAGCGCTGGATCAGCCCGGCAACATACGTCTGCACCGCAAGGCTGGTATCCATGATCAGCGGCGTGAGATCCATGGCGTATTCCATTGCGGACGCCTGATCGGTCTGGCCGGACGCCGCGTAGGTCGCATTGCTCCGCTTCCGTCCGATCGTCGCCAGGTCATACCGTTTGCCGCCCGCGATCTGTGAGTCGAACACACCCATCAACGCGGTGGTGAGATGCTCCCGTGCGCTGACGTCGAGGATTCGCTTGTCGATATCGCTGAGCCAATCCAGGCCGCGCCAGACCTCACATCCCAGCACGCGCGCGGGCCGTCGTTCGGCGGGCAGGGAACGCAACACCGCAATCACCTGCAGCGCGACCGCAACATGCGTATCGTGACGGTCGGCGAGGTTGTGCGTGTAGATCACGCGCGGCCGTGTGGTTTCGATGACGTGACGCAGATCCTCATGGAGCGCGGCGGTTGCGCCGGACTTGATGGACTCGCTCTGAAAACCCAGGCACGCAAGCCAGGCATATCCGCCGACGAGTGCTGCCTTCTCCTGTTCCGCGATGCGCACCACCCGCATCTGCTCGTCGGTCATTCCCGCATACGCACCGCAACGGGGACTGCCGCGTCCGTCGGTGACGATCACCGCACCGAGTGCTTTGTCCGGCTGCTGGAAACACTCGAGGATTGCGTGCCAGGCCATGAACTCCACGTCGTCGGGATGCGCGACAATGGCGACGTGTGTGGTACGCTGGCACGCCCGATCCCAGGGCGTTCCGTCCGGAACGTGCAACTGGGCAAGCGGCTGCGTCGGCTTCACGTTGCGCATCATACCGTAAGTGTCGCGTTCAGCCGGTGACTCAACAACGGCGGTCGGCGCATGCGAATCGAAACAATCAGCGAAGGCAAGAATCTCGACGACCCGGAAGCGAACGAGGACCAGCTGCTGGTCCTGCCCGGGCGCGGTTACGCGGTGATCGACGGCGTCACGGACATCACGGGCCGCGTCTACGAGGGAATGCGCACCGGCCGGCTCGCGAGCCGGGTTGTGCAACAGGCCGCCGCCGACTTCCTCACCGACCCCGCCGAGTCCGACCGACGACCCGAAGCGCTGATCGAACGCGCCTCGGCCGCGTTGCGCGCCGCTTATGTCCGGCACGGTATCCTGGAGGAAGTCCGCGGCGAGCCCGCCCGGCGCTTCGGGGCAACGCTGACGGTTGCGGCCGACCTCGGCCGCACCTTCCGCTTCATTATCATCGGCGACAGCGGCCTGCGGCTCAACGGTTCGGAACTCGTCGTGGTCGACACCGGGCTCGATCTGGTGACAGCCACGCTGCGGCAGGAGGCCTACCGGCTGGTGGCGGAATCCGCGGGCGATCTCGAGGCGCAGCGGCGCGTGAGCCGGGCCTGCTCGTTCCATGGCGTCGGAGCGTCGCATCCGGACATGCTCCCCTGGCTCGACGACGGGAGGCTGGCCGAACTGCACGAGCGCAGCCTCGCCCAATGCCGCGTGCGGTTCCCCCTGGCGCCCGTCGCCGATATCAAGCGGCTGCTCCAACGCGGCATCAGCGGACAAACCCGGTTCCAGAACAACACGGCGAGCCCGTTCAGCTACGCGACGCTCGATGGGTTCGACATTCCGCTGCAGCTGGTGCGCGTGTTCGACCGGCCGCGCGAGTCGCTTGGGACGATCGAGCTCTTCACCGACGGTTACTTCAAGCCTGCAGCAACGCCGGATGTCGCCGCGTGGGAGGCGGCGTTCGCGGAGGTCGAGCGCGCCGATCCGGAGAAGATCGGTGCCTATCCGTCGGTCAAGGGCACGGCCGGACGGGTGAGAACCGACGACCGCACAGTGGTCATCGTTCACCTCTGACCGCACGCCAGGGCCAATTCGGACCAAGGATGGGTCCGCGGAATGGGAGTTGGCGCCGGCGCCCGGACCCGCGGAGGTCGGTGCCGTGGAAGATGCGGTAGCATGACGGCGCATCCGGCTTTGCCCTCCCTCATGGATTACGCCTTCATCCTCGACCCGCTGCCCGAACTCAAGGCCTACAAGGACTCGAGCGTGGCGATGATGCGCTCGCTCGCAGCGCGCGGCCACGCGATTTTCGCGTCCGAGCAGGCCGACATTTTCTGGGATGCGCGCGGCACGCGGGCGCGCGTCGTGCCGCTGACACTCAACTCCGACGATCACGACTGGTACGCGGCGGGCGACCCCGAGGATCGCGCGCTGAAAGATTTCGCGGCCGTGCTGATGCGCAAGGACCCGCCGTTCGACATGGAGTACGTGTACTCGACCTATCTGCTCGAAACCGCCGAGCGCGAGGGAGCGCGTGTCTTCAATCGGCCGCGGGCGATCCGTGACCACAACGAGAAGTTCGCGATCGCGCAGTGGAGCGCGTTCATCGCGCCCACGCTCGTGACCCGCGATGCGGTCCGGGTCGACGCCTTCATCGACGCCAATCGCGACACGATCGTCAAGCCGCTCGACGGGATGGGCGGAACGTCGGTCTTCCGCGTTCGCGCCGACGACCCGAATCGCAACGTGATCGTCGAGACCGTTGGCCAGCAGGGCGCGCGGACGGTGATGGTGCAGCGCTTCATTCCGGAAATCGCCGACGGCGACAAGCGCGTGCTGGTGATCGCCGGCGAACCGGTACCCTTCGCGCTGGCGCGTATCCCGAAGGCGGGCGAGACGCGCGGCAATCTCGCGGCCGGCGGTCGTGGCGTCGCGCGTCCGCTCACGGCCCGCGACCGCGAGATCGCGGCCGCGCTGGGGCCGCGGCTCTGGGCCGAAGGCCTGCTCGTCGTCGGCCTCGATGTCATCGGCGACTGCCTCACCGAAGTCAACGTGACGAGCCCGACTTGCTTCGTCGAGATAACGCAGCAGACGGGGTTCGATGTCGGCGCGATGTTCGCCACGGCGCTCGAGCGGGCGTCGGCCTGACGGCCCGGCCGCATGAGTCTGCGTGCTACCATTATCGAAGGCCATTCCGATAGCGCCAGCGCGCCGCCGCAACCGCTGAACGATGCGATGGCGCCACCACGGGACCCACGATGATCGGCATCCTGATCATTGCGCACGACAGCCTGGCCGAAGGCCTTGCGCGCGCCGTCACGCATGTGCTCGGCAGCCGGCCCCCGCAGTTCGAGGTGCTGTCGGTCGCCGCGACCGACGACCCCCATGCGCTGCTGCCCGCCGCGCGCGACCTGATCAAACGGCTCGACACGGGCAGCGGCGTGATGATCTTTTCCGACATCTACGGCGCGTCACCCTGCAACCTCGCCGCCCGGTTGCTGAAATCGGGCCGGGTCGAAGGCATTGCCGGTGTCAACCTGCCGATGCTGGTGCGCGCGCTCACCTACCGTACGCGTGACCTCGAGACGATGGTGAAGAGGGCGGTTTCCGGCGGGTGCGAGGGCGTGCTGCACATGAACGTGGATCCGATCCATGCCGCAACGCGAGGTTGAGATCATCAACAAGCTGGGGATGCATGCGCGTGCGTCGGCGAAGCTCACGCAGCTCGCGGCGAAATACCAGAGCGACGTCGCGCTCTCGCGCAACAACCGGAAGGTGAACGCGAAAAGCATCATGGGCGTCATGATGCTGGCCGCCGGCAAGGGGGCAAAGGTGACGCTCGAGACCAACGGCCCGGACGAAGCCGAGGCGATGGAGGCGATCGTGGCGCTGATCAACGACTACTTCGGCGAGGGCCAGTAGCGCCGTGCCGAGCTTCGCGCTCCACGGTCTCGGCGTCTCGGGCGGGATCGCCATCGGGCGGGCGCATCTCGTCTCGCACGCGACGCTCGAAGTCGCCCACTATGCGATTCCCGCCGCGCGCGTCGATAGCGAAATTGCGCGCCTCGACCACGCGTTGGCGGAAGTTCGCGCCGAGCTGCTGGGTCTGCACGGCGCCATGACGGCGGGCGACGCCCCGGCCGAGTTCGGCGCTTTTCTCGATGTCCACACGATGATCCTTTCCGATCCGACGATCGCGGAGGCGCCGAAGCGGATCATCGCCGAGCAGCACTGCAATGCCGAATGGGCACTGACGCAGCAGATGAACGTGCTGGTCGAGCAGTTCGAGGAAATCGAGGACACCTACCTGCGCGAACGCAAGGCGGATGTCGTGCAGGTGGTCGAACGGGTCTTGAAACGGCTCCTCGGGAAACCGGGTGCGCTGGCACCGGCCGGCGCGGAGCAGCACACGATTCTGGTCGCGCACGATCTTTCGCCGGCCGACGTCATCCAGTTCAAGACGCACCGCTACGCCGGATTCATCACCGACCTGGGCGGCGTGACGTCGCACACGA
>Ga0315273_10013686_pt1 | contig 10443 bp, 7 predicted proteins | sample YL17G02_0_MG_FD_205753 | JGI IMG/M metagenome (GOLD analysis project Ga0315273, IMG submission 205753) | Sediment microbial communities from Yellowstone Lake, YNP, Wyoming, USA - YL17G02_0 | ecosystem: Environmental > Aquatic > Freshwater > Lake > Sediment | place: USA: Wyoming | collected... | reverse complement strand
GCTGCGCGCGTGCACGTTGGGTGGCGGGGTGGGACCCACGGGCACGCGCGCTGCCCCGCGGCCGGCGCCGCCAGCCCCTCTCGCCGGAGCCGCCGGCGGCGCTGTCTCCCCCGTCGTGCTCTCCCCCGTCGGGTGTCCGCGTCGCCGCTACAGGTCGCGAGAGAAGCGCGTCCTCGGCTCGATCGCCGCGTCTTTCGCGAGGCGCGAAACACGATCGCCGGCCTTCAATTTCGGGCGTTTCATCGGCGTCCCCCCTGCATGCCGTATCACTGTACGTCGCGCCGGGGAGGAGATCTAAAGTGGTGGAGCTGAACGGGATCGAACCGTCGACCTCTTGAATGCCATTCAAGCGCTCTCCCAACTGAGCTACAGCCCCACACGGGTGCGGAGAGACCGGGAAAGGTAGCACCGGGCCGCACTCGAGGTCAAACGGCGCGGTCTTGAGGTTACGATCCGCGCGGCAGGAGACGCCCATGCGCTGGAACCGCGACGAAGAAATCAGCCCCGACATCGAGGATCGCCGCGGAGAGGGCGGAGGCGGTGGAGGCTTCGGGTTCGGAGGCGGCGGCATGCGCCTCGGCCTCGGCGGCATCATCGTGCTCGGCATCCTGAGCCTCGTCTTCAAGCAGAATTTCTTCGCGCTGCTCGACTCGAATCCCTCCCCGGGCGCGGCACGTCCGTCGGCCGTGGACGTCACGCACTCAGGCCCGCCCGTCGCGCAATCGTCCGAGGACACAGAGCGCGTAAAGTTCGTCTCCTTCGTGATCAAAGACGTCCAGAAAACCTGGGAAGCGGAATTTCCGAAGCTCGGCGGAACCTACGAGCGCGCGAAACTCGTCCTCTTCCGCGACGGCACGCGCTCGGGCTGCGGGTTCGCCGAGTCCGCGATGGGCCCCTTCTATTGTCCCGCCGACCGGAAGGTCTATCTCGACCTCGGGTTCTTCGACGAGCTGCGGTCGCGATTCGGCGCCCCGGGCGAATTCGCGGAGGCCTACGTGATCGCCCACGAGTTCGGGCATCACGTCCAGACGCTGCTCGGCATCGACGAGAAGATGCGGCGCGCCCAGGCCGAGCGTCCCTCTCTGAAAAACGAACTGTCCGTGCGACTGGAGTTGCAGGCCGACTGCCTCGCCGGCGTCTGGGGACACGCGACCGGCGAGCGCAACATCCTCGAGAAAGGCGACGTCGAGTCGGGCCTCGCGGCCGCGGCGGCGGTGGGCGACGACCGGCTGCAGAAGGCCGCCACGGGACGCGTGACGCCCGAGACGTGGACGCACGGCTCCTCGAAGGCGCGCCAGGAATGGTTCACGAGGGGATTCCAGACGGGCCAGGTCGGGGCCTGCGACACGTTCGCGCGGGCGCGCTGACGCCGTCTCCCGCGGGGAGCGCGTAAACCCGGCAAGGCTCTTGCACGTCCTTTCCTCGGAGGTGCTCCTTGAAAAGGACTCCCCTTCTCCTGATCGCCATGCTCGTCCTGGGTGGCTCCGTCGGTTGCTCCAGCATCGAGACGAACGTCGACTACGACCGCGCCGCGAGCTTCTCCTCGTACAAGACGTTCGCTTTCAAGGACGTGCACAAGCCAGACAACCCCATCTCGATGAGGCGGGTCCAGGCCGCGATCGAAAAGACACTCGCGTCGCACGGGCTCGCGAAAGCCGACGGCACGCCGGACCTCTGGGTCGTCCTCCACACGCGCACGCGCAACCAGACCCAGGTCACGACCTACAGTTCCGGCTGGGGCTGGGGCTGGGGCTGGGGCGGCGGTTACGGGGGCACCACGTACGTCCAGCAGATCCCCATCGGCACGCTCATGGTCGACCTGATCGACACGAAAGCCAAGGAGCTCGTCTGGCGCGGCAGCGCGTCGCGGATCGTGAATGCCGACGAGATGCCGAAGGAACGCGACGAGAAAGTCCAGGAAGCCATGAACAAGCTGTTCGACGGCTTCCCGCCAACGCCCTAGCTGCTAGAAGGACGCCTCGAGGCCCGCGAGGAAACGGCGGCCCGGCGCCGGAAAGCCGTTGACCTCCGCATAGCGCCGCGCGAAGAGATTCGTCACGCGCGCCCACGGCGCGAGCGAGAAGACGACGGGGGGCAGCGTGACCGCGGCGTCCACGCGGAAGTACGATGGACTCTCGACAGGCGAGGTGAAGTCGGCGGCATCGCGGTCGGGGCGCGCGCCCGTGAAGAGCCCGGTCAGGCTCCACGACCCCCCCGTCCCGAAGCCGGAGCCGGCCGTCGCCGACGCCATGTGTCTGGGACGGCGAATCAGCGGGGCATCGGTGTCGACATCCCGGGCGTCGAGATACGTATAGGACGCGCGGAGGAAGGCCCGCTCGCCGACGGCCGTGCGCACGGCCACTTCGACGCCGCGCGTCCACGCGTGCCCGATGTTCGCGTTCGAGAAAGTTCGCGCGTCGTATTGGATGAGGTCCCGGATGTCGTTCCAGAAACCCGTCGCCTCGAGGGCGAGACCGGGCGCGAGCGTCTGCTCGACGCCGACCTCCCAGGCCGTGGATCTCTCCGGCTTCAGGTCCGGGTTTCCCGAGTACGGGTAGTAGAGCTCGCCGAGCGACGGCGCCCGGAACGCGGCGCCCGCGGCGGCGCGCACCTTGAACGACGGAAGCGCGCGCCAGGCCACCGTCACGCGCGGGCTCACCGCGCTCCCGAAGGCGCTGTCGTCGTCCCAGCGGACGCCCGCCGTCGCGACGACGCGTTCGTTGAGGAGCGCGACCCGGTCCTCCGCGAAGACGGCGAAGGTCCGCGTGGTCTCGCCCTCCAGCGCGACGCCGAAGTTGCTCTCGGAATACACCTGAAGGCGCTCCCAGTCGGCGCCCACGGCGACCCTGTGGGCGCCCCACGTGCTCACCGCCGCCACGCGCGCGCCCGTCCGCCGCGCGTCGGTCGTCGACGACGTGAAGAACGGGTCGGCGGGGTCGGCGTACCCGGGCTTGTCGCGGACGTAGCGGACGGAGGCGGAGAGAGAGAGATTCTTTGAAAGTGAAAGAGAAAGAGGGAGCTCGACGGCGGTCGTATCACTCGTCGTGGATCGCTGGGGCGTGGGTGTGGCGCCATCCGTGGGGATGCCGGTCCGTCCCGTCTCGCGGCGGACGGTGACGCCGGCTGACGCCCCCTCACCAATCTCTGCCGTCAGCGCCCCGGAGAGGGTCGTTCCAGAGAAGAATTCGTTGAATTGCTCGCCCGAGGAAAGAGTCCTTCGAAAGCCTAGAGTCCCCGACAGCGCACCTTCAGAGAATCCCCCTTCTGCGGAACCCTCCTTTCCTCCCGCATTTCCGAACGACAGGCTCGCGTGTCCGCTCACTCCCGCGTCCGCCGCCCGCCGCGTGAAGACGCGCACGACGCCGCCGATCGCCTCCGAGCCGTAGAGCGCGGAGAAGGGCCCGCGCACGACCTCGATGCGCTCGACGTTCGCCGTCGAGACGGCCGAGAGGTCGGTCCCGCCGAAGTAGGGGCTGTTGAGAGTCACGCCGTCCACGACGACGAGCGTCTGCGTCGAGGACGTCCCGCGCAGGAAGAGGGACGTGACGCCGCCCGGGCCGCCCGACTGGACGACGCCGAGGCCGGGCACCGTGCGCAGGAAGTCGAGCAGCGTCGTCGCCTTCGTGCGCCCGATCTCGACCGCGTCGATAACGGTCGCGGCGGCGCCGAGTGTCGCCGTGGGCTCGGGCGCGGCCTCCGCCGAGACGACGACGTCGGCGGCGAACTTCGACGCCTCCGGCGGCTGTGGCGTTTGCGCGAGGAGGCTGGGCGCGAGGCCGGTGAAGAGGAAGAGAAGGGTACACGCCAGCCGGGCGAAGACGACTCGAGAAACCATGGAACACCCCCGTTCCGTTGGCTCCGCCCTCCCATCGGAAAAGAGCGGCGCGCCCGCGCGGGTGGCGGAGGCAGCCGCGACTTCCCGAGCCCCGGAGAAGGCGTTGCGAAAGCGATGTTCTCGAGCAGGTCTCCTGGCTCCCGGATCGTCCGCGCACGGCCCCTTCCCGGAGGCGCGACCGGCCCGAAGCCGATCTCTCGCCGCCAGTGGGATCTCGCCGGGCGCGTCCCCGGTCACAGTGGCGGGGGCCGCGCGGGAATCTCACCCGCTTCCCTCTTCGCCCCCGGAGGTCGAGGGGACTCGAGGACGATTTGAAAGAACGAAGACGAGTCTACTTCTTCTGCTTGCTCTTCGGGTTGTTGAGCGCCTGCAGGAGAGACGAGCCGAAGATCGAGACGGAAGGCTCCGCGGCTTTCTCCCGCTTCGCAGTCTCTTCGCGATAGCTCCGGAGATCGCCACGGTCGGATTCCGCTTTCGCGCCGGCCGCCGAGAGCGAGATGCGCCGCTTGGCCGCGTCGACGCCGATGACCTTCACCTCGACCTTCTGGCCGGGCGCGAAGTGGCGGTTGATCGTGCCGGGAGGCACGCCCGACTCGGAGTTCGGAATGAGGCCCGTGAGACCGGGCTCGAGGCGCACGAAGACGCCGAACTGGGCGACGGTCTCGACTTCGCCCGTCGCGACCGAGCCCTCGGGATGGCGCTCTTTGATCCCGTCCCACGGACTCGAGGTGGAGACTTCGCGCAACGAGAGCGACAGCCGGCGCTGCTTCAGATCGACTTCCTTCACCCAGCCCTGCACCGTCTGTCCGACGGCGACCGCCGGGTCCTTGAGGGAAACGCCCGGCGGGAGCGCCGAGACGTGCACGAGGCCGTCCACGCCCGGCTCGACCTCGACGAAGAGGCCGAAGTCCGCGTGCCGCGCGACCGTTCCCGTGAACGACGCTCCGGGCGCGAGGCGCTCCGGAAGCGTCTGCCAGGGATCGGCCTCGAGCTCCTTCATCGAAAGGGAGATGCGCTTGCCTTCACCCGCGAGCTTCGTGACCTTGACCGTGACTTCCTGACCGACGGCGAGGACGTCTTTCGGGTGCGCGACGCGGCGCCGCGAGATTTCCGTGACGTGGACCAGCCCGTCCACGCCGCCGAGGTCCACGAACGCGCCGAAGTCGGTGAGGGAACGGACCCGTCCCGGCATCACGGCACCTACGGTGATCTTCTCGCGGGTCACCGCGGCCTTCTCGTCCTGCTCGACCTTGAGGAGCGCCACGCGTGAAACCACGACGCGTCGCCCGTCCTCGGTGTACTCGAGGACGCGGAAATCGAAGGTCTGCCCCACGTACGCCCCGAGAGCCGGCTCCTCGTGGCGGCCGAGGTCGATCTGCGAGACCGGGCAGAAGGCGCGGAGGCCGTGAGCGCCGCCGATCACCACCTCGAAGCCGCCCTTGTTCCGCGCCATGACCTTTCCGGCCACGGGGATCTTCGCCTCGGAAGCGGCCCTCAGCTCGGCCTTCATGCGATGTCCCACCGCGAGCTTGCGCGAGAGCCGCACGTCCGGCCCCGCTTTCACGACGACGGCCTCGATGCGGTCGCCGACTTTCTCACCATCGAGCTCTTTCAGATCCATGAGCGCTTCGGACTTGCCGCCGATCGAGACGAGGACGATGTCGGGCGTGATGCCGGCGATGATGCCGTTCACGACCTGCCCCTCCACGAGCTTCTTCTTCGGGGAAGCCGCGTCGGCCGCGAGGGCAGCCTCGAATGTCTTGCGGTCGGCGGATTCGGCGGTTTCGGCGGGTGGAGAGATGAGCGTCTGGGACACGAGGATTCTCCTGGCCCGCCAATCGAAATTCCCCCGGGAAAAGAAGTCGGGAGCTGCGGGACCGCGAATTCTACCCGAAAGCGGTAAGATGAGACTGCTTCTCCGGCCGGCGCCTCCCGGCGGCCCCGGAGGATTCTCCCTGTGGAGGAGTGGAATGGCCGAACCGGGTGTCCTGACAGCCGCGGGCGCTTCGCCGTCCGAAGCCGCCGCGACTCTCGCGCGGCTCGCCCCGAGCCGGGACGAGCTCAGGCGGTGGTACGCCCTGATGCATCTCGGGCGGCTGCTCGACGACAAGGCTCCGAACTACCTCAAGCAGGGCCTCGGCTGGTCGTATCACGCGCCGTGCGCGGGGCACGACGGGATCCAGGTCGCCCTCGGCGTCACGTTCCGTCCCAGGCACGACTATCTCTTCCCGTATTACCGCGACCTCACGACGTGCCTCGCCGGCGGATTGTCTGCCGAGGAGATCCTGCTGAACGGGATGTCGAAGAAGGACGACGTCGCCTCCGGCGGGCGGCACATGTCGAACCACTTCGCGAAGCCCGAAATCCACATCCAGAACGTCTCGTCCTGCGTTTCGAACCACGCCCTGCACGCCGCGGGCCTCGGCCGCGCCATGAAGACGTACGGCTCGGATGCGATCGTCTTCTGCTCGGTGGGAGAGTCGTCCACGTCCGAGGGCTACTTCTACGAGGCCGTCAACGGCGCCTCGCGCGAGAAGCTTCCCGTAGTCTTCGTCGTGCAGGACAACGGCTACGGCATCTCCGTTCCGAAAAGCGACCAGACGGCGAACGTCTTCGCCTCGGACAACTTCGCGGGGTTCCTGAACGTCAGGATCGTCCACTGCGACGGCAAGGATCTCTTCGACTCGCTCCACGCGATGCGCGACGCGGTCGCGTACGTGAGATCCGGCGCAGGGTGCGCGATCGTGCACGCCGAGTGCGTGCGCATCCACTCGCATTCCAACTCCGACCGGCACGAGCTGTACCGCTCGCCCGAGGAGCTCGCGGCCGCGAAGGCGCTCGACCCGCTGACGCGCCTCCGCCGTTCCCTCGTCGAGGGCGGCGCGTTCTCCGAGGTGGAGATCGTCGCGGTCGAAGACGCGAACCGGAGGACCTACGAAGAGTCCGCCGACCGCGCGGGCAGCGCGCCCGACCCCGACCCCGCCTCCGTTTTCGAGCACGTTTCGCCCGAGCCCTGGATCCCCGCGGGCGACGGACTCGCGGACACGTACGTCACCCCCGAGACCGTCGACGGCGAGCCGGCGGTCGAGATGTCCCTCATCCAGGCGCTGAACACGACTCTCAAGGAAATGTTCCGCGAGAACCCCGACACCTACATCTGGGGGCAGGACGTCGCCTACAAGGAGAAGGGCGGCATCTTCAACGTCACGAAGGGCATGCAGCAGGAGTTCGGACCGAAACGCGTTTTCAACGGCCCGATCGCCGAGGACTTCATCCTCGGCACGGCCGACGGCTTTTCGCGCTTCTCCGAAAAGATCCGCGTCGTCGTCGAGGGCGCCGAGTTCGCCGACTACTTCTGGCCCGCGGCCGAGCAGATGGTCGAGATGTCGCACGAGTTCTGGCGCACGAACGGGCAGTTCGTCCCGAACGTCACCGTGCGCATCGCCTCGGGCGGCTACATCGGAGGCGGCCTCTACCACTCGCAGAACATCGAGGGCTGGCTCACGACGCTCCCCGGAATCCGCGTCGTCGTCCCCGCGTTCGCGGACGACGCGGCGGGACTCCTCCGGACGGCCATGCGCTCGCGCGGCATCACGGTGTACCTCGAGCCGAAGTTCCTCTACAACTCCGCGCAGGCCAAGGCGCGTGTGCCGGCGGACTTCGCCGTGCCCTTCGGCAGGGCGCGCCGCCGCCGCGAGGGCGGCGACCTGACGATCCTCGCGTACGGCACGCCGGTGCATTTCGCGCTCGCCGCGGCCGAGACGCTCGCGAAAGAGGGAAAGAGCGTCGAAGTGCTCGATCTCCGCTCTCTCGTGCCGCTCGACTTCGACGCCATCGCCGCCTCGGTGAAAAAGACGTCCCGCGTCCTCGTCGTCCACGAGGACAAGGTGCACGGCGGCTTCGGCGGCGAAATCGCGGCGCGCATCGTGTCCGAGCTCTTCGAGCACCTCGACGCTCCCGTCGACCGCGTCGGCTCGACGTTCACGCCCGTCGGCTTCAACCGCATTCTCGAACGCGCGATCCTGCCGAGCGCCGAGAAGGTCCTCGAGGCGGCGCGGAAGACGCTCGCGTACTAGCGGCTCCGAGCCCGGGTGACGATCGTGTACACTATTGAGTGATGGTGCCATCATGAAGTTCGTCTCAGTCCGGGATCTCAGGGGTCGGCCGACGAAGGTCTGGAAGGACCTGAAGTCCGAGAAGGAGCTCGTTCTGACGTCGAACGGAAGGCCGATGGCGATTCTGACGAGCGTCGACGAGAGTTCCTTCGAACGCAGGCTTCTCGCCCTGCGCCGCACGCGGCTCGGCGAGATGGTTCGTGAGATTCAGCGCGCGTCGCTCGAGCGAAATCCGAAAGGGATGAGCTTGCGCGATATCAACGCCGTCATCGCGGACGTGCGAAAGAGCCGCCGCCGTTGAGGGTCGTCCTCGACACGAACGTGCTTGTGTCGGGCTTGATCTCGCCAAAGGGCCCTCCGGCGGAAATCCTGAGACTGCTGGAGTCGGACCTTCTCGTGCCGTGTTTCTCGGACACGATTCTGGCCGAATACCATGACGTGCTGTTTCGACCTCATCTCGGAATACCGCCACCCGCCGCGACCCTTCTTCTTGAAGACCTGGAGATCGTCGGGCTTCGAGTGCTTGCTTCGCCGCGGAGGGTTCGCCTTCCCGACTCCGCCGACGAGCCGTTCCTGGACGCTGCGCTCGAATCCGCGGCGCGCTTTCTCGTCACGGGAAATCTGAGGCACTTCCCTGCGCCTCTCCGGCGGGGCGTCGCCGTGGTCTCGCCCCGGGAGTTCATCGAAGCGCTTCGCGGCCGGTGAGCGGCGCTTGCCGCCGGAGCCGATAGGATCGGGCAGACGGTGGCTATCTCCATTCTTCTCTACTCGGGCCTCGTGCTCCTCGCGCTGGGGAGCGTCTCGCTCGTCCGGCCGCTGAGCCTCCTCGGTATCGCAACCCGTCTGCACGCGCTCATCGCCTTCGACGCGCTCACGCTCGGGCGCGTCCGCCACTTCGCGCGGGCGGCCGAGGCGCTGCACGTGGCACGGCCGTCACTCTCGCGCAACATCGCGGCGCTCGAGAAGACGATCGGCGTCCCGCTCTTCGACCGGGGCAAGGGAGACGTTCAGCCGACGGCGATCGTGGGGCGTCTTGCCTTGACGGCGTGAAGTCAACGGGCCTCGGGCCCGCTTCAAGGAGAAGGCTTCCGCTGCCTGTCCCAGCCTCAGAGGGCTCGGACTCGGCCTGTCGGCCTATTTCAATTCCTTCGAGATCTCGGCGTCGGGCTCGGTCACAGGGGGCGGCCGGCGGCGTTCGAAAGGCTGATCCTCGTGTCGAAGGTCTGGGCCTGAACGGAGAAAGGGCCGCCACCGGGAACGGTGGCGGCCCGAAAAGAGGCGGAAGGAGGGATCAGTTCGCGGGCTTGATCTCGCCCTTCGCGGCGATGATCTCGACGCGCCGGTTCTTCGAACGGCCGTCCACCGTCGCGTTGTCCGCGACCGGGTCCGACGGGCCCATGCCCTGGAAGGCCAGACGCGACGCCGCGACGCCCTGCGCGATGAGGAAGTCGTAGACGGACTTCGCGCGATCCGTGGAGAGCTTCTGGTTCGTCGCGGCGTTGCCGGTCGAGTCCGTGAAGCCCTCGACGCGCATGTTGACGTCAGGGAAAACCTGCGCAATGCCCGCGAGCTTCGCGAGCGTGAGCTGCCCCGAGACCCTGAGGTTGGCCTTGCCGGTCTCAAAGGAGATTCCGGGCAGGCTCATGACGGCGCCGCGGGCGCTGTCACGCGTGTCCATGGTCGACTCCATCGACTTCCGGAGGAGCTTGGAAAGCTCTTCGTTCTCGCGGGCGAGCGCAGCCTGGTCCTTCATGAGCTTCGCCTTGTCGGCCTCGAGCTTGGCCTGCGCCTCGCGGAGCTGGACGACCGTCATCTCGCTCTTCGCGAGCTCGGCCTTCTTCTTCGCGGCCTCGTCGGCCTCGAGCTTGCGGCCCCAGTCGCGCATCGCCTCCGCGGTGAGCGCGACGGTGCGGCGCGCGTAATCCGTGACGGCCTTCGAGCTGCCACCGGACTTGGCAGAGTTCTGAGCCTGCGTGAGCGTCACCTTCGCGTCTTCCATCAGCTTCGGGCTGAGGGCGGCGGCGCCGGTGCTCCCGGCGAGGGCAATCGCGCGCTCGGCCTGCACGAGCGCAACAGCCTTCTTGTCCTTGTAGGTCAGGCCCGCGATCGAGGCGTTGTCATACTTCGCTTGGAGCGTGCGGAAGTTGCTGAACACGAAGGAGGCGCTCTGGGTCTTCTTCGGGTCGGCGGCCATCGAAGTCGCGACCACGAGCTCGCCCGGGCGCCCGACCAGATAGTACGGCTCGGCGGTGACCATCAGCCCGAACTGCTTCTTGCCGGTCGCGTATTTCCCGGAGCCCGAGTCATTGCTCTCGTTGACAACGAGCTCGCCGAGGTTCTCGACGGCGCCGTCGCGCGTGACGGCCCACACGACGTAAGACGAGACGTCGCCGCCGAAGAGAATCGCGGGTTCCATCTTCTTGAACGAAACCTCGACCTTCGCCTGGCCGTCCGAGAACTTGACGGACGCATCCAGCTTCGAGGCGTTCGGCG
>Ga0315273_10013685_pt1 | contig 10443 bp, 7 predicted proteins | sample YL17G02_0_MG_FD_205753 | JGI IMG/M metagenome (GOLD analysis project Ga0315273, IMG submission 205753) | Sediment microbial communities from Yellowstone Lake, YNP, Wyoming, USA - YL17G02_0 | ecosystem: Environmental > Aquatic > Freshwater > Lake > Sediment | place: USA: Wyoming | collected... | reverse complement strand
TCAGGGCGCCGAAACCTGCACCATGGTGGAATTCATGGCCAGCTTCGAGTCCCTCCTCAAGATCACCGGGGAGGCCGTTTGGGCCGACCGCGCCGAAGAAGTCGCCTTCAATTCCCTGCCGGCGTCGATGACGCCCGACCTCAAGGGCCTTCACTACCTGACCGCGCCGAACCTCATTTCCTGCGACAGCACGGGGGAGCACGATTTCCAGAATTCCGGGACTCTCGTTTCCTTCGATCCGTGGAGCTATCGCTGTTGCCAGCATAATGTCGCTTTCGGCTGGCCGTATTTCGCCGAGCATCTGTGGATGGCGACGGCCGACAACGGCCTGGCAGCCGTCCTCTACGCCCCTTCCACGGTGAAGGCCAAGGTTGCCGAAGGGACCGAAGTCGCCGTATCCGAGGAGACGTTCTATCCGTTCGACGACCAGATCCAGTTCACGGTTTCCTGTGACCGGCCGGTCGAGTTCCCGCTCTACCTGCGGCTTCCCGGCTGGGCGGCGAAAGTCCGGGTCCTCCTCAACGGGCGCCCGCTCGAGGGAGAATTCCGCGGTGGCCGGTATGCCGTCCTGCGGCGGACCTGGCGGCACGGCGACCAGGTCCGGCTGGAATTCACCCCGGCGATCGAAGTCGTAGCCTGGCCGTCCGTCCGCGGCGCTGTCTCCGTCCGTCGAGGTCCCCTCTGGTACTCGCTCAAGATTGGGGAGGAGTGGCGCAGGTACGGCGGGACGGACGCCTGGCCGGCCTACGAGATCCTGCCGACGACGCCCTGGAACTACGGCCTCGTCCTCGACGGCGCCGGGTCGGGCCCGGCGATCCGGCTCGCGGCCAGGCAATCACCGCCCTACCAGCCTTTCACGCCCGAAGGAGCGTCGATCGTCCTCAAAGCGATGGCCCGCCGCGTCCCCGGCTGGAAGGAGGAAGGGAGGATGGCCGGTCTCGTCCCTCCGAGCCCTGCCGCTGGGGAAGGCCCGATCGAGGAGGTCGAGCTCGTCCCCATGGGCTGCGCCCGGCTCCGGATCTCCTCGTTCCCGGTCGTCAAGAATTGACAGGCAATCCGGATTTCGCATAAATATAGTGAAAGTTGCTTTATGAGGAGGTTAGAATGTTCAAAGAATTCCGCGAATTCGCCATGCGCGGCTCGGTCCTGGACATGGCTGTGGGCATCATCATCGGCGCCGCCTTCGGGGCCATCGTCACGTCGCTCGTCGCCGACGTCCTCATGCCGCCGATTGGACTGCTCCTCGGCAAGGTCGATTTCGCCAACCTCTACGTGCTCCTGACGGCCGGTCAGACGCAGGGACCCTACGCCTCGCTCGCTGCCGCCCATCAGGTCGGAGCGGTCACCCTGAACTACGGGGCATTCATAAATAAGATCATCAGCTTTCTGATCGTCGCTTTCGCGCTCTTCCTGATGATCCGGAGCATGAACCGGATGAAGAGGAAGGCCGAGGCCCCCGCCCCGGCTCCGACGACGAAAGATTGCCCGTTCTGCGCGACGGCCGTCCCGCTCAAAGCGGTCCGCTGCCCGCATTGCACATCGGAACTCGCGAAATAGCCGTGTCGCTTCCGGCTAAAAAGCTTCCTGGGCGGTGACGTAGAGGCCGAAGGACGCCTTGCCCCAGGCCATGTCCAGACGCAGGGTTGTGCCCTCGCGCTTGTTGATCATGTAGCGGAAGCCGGTTCCTAAGGAATACTTGATCGTCTTGAGCTTGAATTCCGCGAAGGCGGGAAAGACGTCGGCCAGGCCGGCAAACCCGACGACACCGATCCTTTTCGTCACCATGACCCGGTATTCGGCCTGGACGGCCAGGATGTCCTTGTCTCGGAAACGGCCCTTGTAATAGCCGCGCATGAGGGACTCCCCGCCGAGGAGGGCGAGTTTATGGAACGGGACTTCTCCGGCGGTCGACCTGATGTACGCCTGGAGGGCCAGGACTTGGTCGGGCGCGACGAGGAAATACTTGCGGCAATCGAGTTTGAGGCTGGTGAAGGTTAAGTCGCTCCCGGTCATGGCGCCGTAGGTGTCGGCCGTGAGCTGAAGAAAGACACCCTTGCGGGGGTAGAGGACGGCGTCGCGGGTGTCCCAGTCCAGACTGACCCCGAAGCCGGAGAACAGGCCGCCCCGGCTGCCCGGGATCTCCCCGTCCTCCAGCATCCCGCCAGGCTCGACCTTCTCCATGGTCATCTGCTCGAAATCGTATTGGACGCCGGCGAATAAGTGCCCCAGGAATTTCTTCTTTACGCCCACTTGAAAGTTCACGATCCGCGGCGTGTAAGATTCCTCGGCGGTCGACGGCATGTCGTTGCCGATGCCGAAAAAATTCTGGGGCGTCCTCTCGTAGCGGATGTTGCCGCTCAGGAAGAAGCGGTTGCGTTCGAAATAAATCTCGGGCTTGACCACGACCTGGAACTGCTTGGCCAGGTTGAAGGTGCCGAAGGCCCAGATGGTGGAGGCCCGGGTCTTCTCTTTGTTGCGTCCCGCCCGGAAATTGAGGACACCGCCGACGCCGAAAGCGAGTTTCGTCTCGGGGGAGTAATAGATGAAGGGGATGGCGATGAGGCGGGCTTTGTAGATGTTCTTGACGGCCTTGGCCTCGTTTCCCGCGGTCCCGTCGCCGGCGTCCTGGGCGCGGACGGGACCGGGGACAATGGAGCAGACGAGAACCAGGGCGAACAAGAGGAAGGATCGCGTCTTGATCATCTCGTGCCTTTAGTCGTTTGGGGTATGATAATGTTCAGGCCGTGAAATGTAAACCCCGGCCCTTGACCGGCGCCGGCAACGGGGCTATCCTCTCCGGCGCGGGAGGACCGATGACGCCGAAAGAGAGAATGGCCGCGGCCATGGCCGGGTCCGTTCCCGACCGCGTGCCGGTGATGTGCCAGATGAGCATCGGGCACATGCTCTTGCAGACGGGGGCCGAGCCGGCCCGTTTCTGGCATGCTGCCGACGCCTTCGCCGACGGTCTCGTCAAGCTGCGGTCACTCTACGGCTTCGACGGGATTCTGGTCAGCCTTCATGGCCATTCCGCCGGCTGGGAACGCCGCGTCGCAGCCGTGGAACGGGGGCCGGACGGAGAGCACGTCCGTTGGAAAAACGGGGACACGACGTTCTTCCCATTCGATGACCTTCCCGCTGTCCATCCGGCCAGACCGCCCGTCCGGCCGGAGTTCGGCCGGTTCGACCCCGATTCCCTGCCGGCCGAGGCCGCCTACATCCCCGTTTCCCAAGGGCTCCGGTTCGCCCTCGACCCGGAGCATCTCTTCGACGCCATCTCCATCGTCCGGGAGAGGGCCGGAAGGGAATTCTCCATCCACGGCGAGGTGACTTCGCCTCTCGATTACTTCCTCGACCTCTTCGGCTTCGAACAGGCCATGATCGGGTTCCTCGAGGACCCCGGTCGGGCCGCCGAGGTTCTTGGGAGATTCACGGACGGGGTTGTCGCCCTCGCCGAAGAAATGGTCGACGACGGGGTGGATGCCGTCAAGATCTCCTCACCTTTCGCCGGCGCGGGCTTCCTGTCGACGGCCTTCTATAAGACGTTCGTCCTCCCTTACGAAAGCCGGATCGTCCGGGCCGTCGAAGCCCGCGGGGCCCGGGCCTACCTCCACACCTGCGGCGACATCCACGACCGGCTCGAGCTCATGGCCGGCTCCGGGGCTTCGGGGATCGAGTGCCTCGACCCGCCGCCCCTGGGCCGCATAGACCTCTCCGACGCCAAGAGGCGCATCGGGGGGAAGGTTTTTATCAAGGGAAATATAGACCCCGTCCACGTCCTCCTTTCCGGGTCGACGGAACTCGTCCGCGAGGACGCCCGCCGCCGGATCGCGACAGGGAAGCCGGGCGGCGGTTATATCCTCAGCACGGCCTGCTCGATCGCCCCCCGGACACCGCGCGAGAACGTCCTTATCCTCGCCGAGGCCGCCGAGGCGGGCGGCGTTTATTGAGTTGAAAGCGCTTCTCGCCTAAGCTATAGTAGTTCACTAAACTGGCTTCTAGAGGAGACTCCGTGAAGAAGATCATTGTGTTGGGTTCGGGAATGGTCGGTCGGGTCATGGCTACCGATCTCGCTGCGGATTTTGAGGTCACCGCCGTCGACGTCAGTCCGGCCAACCTGGCCGGGCTCGAGAAAACCCCGGTCAAACGGCTGCGGGCGAACTTGTCGGACGCCGCCGCCATCCGGGACGTCGTCCGCGAGTGCGATCTCGTCGTTGGGGCCGTGCCCGGGTCCATGGGCTTCGCCACCCTGAGGGAGGTCATCGCCGCCGGGAAGGACATCGTGGACATATCCTTTTTCCCCGAAGACGCCTTCCTTCTCGACGACGCCGCCCGGAAGGCCGGGGTGACCGCCGTCGTCGATTGCGGGGTGGCCCCGGGGATGAGCAACATGATCCTCGGCTATCACGCCGCCCGGATGACGGTCCGGCGCTTCGAATGCTATGTCGGCGGACTGCCGTTCCTGAGGGAATTCCCGTTCGAATACAAGGCGCCTTTTTCACCGGCCGACGTCATCGAGGAATACACCCGGCCGGCCCGCTACGTCGAGAACGGCCATATCGTCGTCAAGCCCGCCCTCTCGGATGTCGAGAACATGGATTTCCCCGAGATCGGCACGCTCGAGGCATTCAACTCCGACGGACTCCGCTCACTCCTCGCGACCATGAAGGTCCCGAACATGATCGAGAAGACCCTCCGTTATCCCGGTCACGTCGGGCACATCAGGGCCCTGCGCGACAGCGGCTTCTTCGGCCTGGAGGAGATCGATGTCCGCGGCCGCATCGTACGTCCTCTCGACGTCACCTCGGCCGTCCTCTTCAAGCACTGGCGCCTCCACGAGGAGGACGACGAGTTCACGATCATGCGGATCATCGTCGAGGGCGAGGAGAACGGCCGCCCGAAGCGCTACACCTACGGCCTCTTCGACCGGCGGGATAGAACGACCGGATTCTCCTCGATGGCCCGGACAACGGGCTTTCCGGCGACGGCGGCCGCCCGCCTCGTCCTGGCCGGGAAATTCGGCCGCAAGGGCGTCTGCCCGCCCGAATTCATCGGGGACCACGAGGCGTCGTTCCGAGCCGTCCTGGCCGAACTCGCCGCCAAGAACGTCGTTTACAAATGCACGGACAATCAGCCGTAACCTATAAAACCCCCAAGGAGGTCCTTCGATGACACGCAAGCTCACGCTCGCAGGTCTGGTCATGGCTCTTCTCGTGCTCGCCCCGGCGGGCGTCCTCTCCCAAGGCCGAGCCCCGGGCAAGGCCAAGACTCCGGTCGCGGTTCCCCTCGATGTCGCGGAGATCTTGAAAACTCTCGACTATCGCTCCATCGGGCCGACCCGGCAGAGCGGACGGTTCGTCGATTTCGCCGTCCCGCTCCAGCGGCCGAACACGTTCTACGCGGCCGCGGCTTCGGGCGGGCTGTGGAAGACGGAGAACAACGGTCAGACGTTCGAACCGCTTTTCGAGAACGAGAAGGTCTTCTCGATCGGCGACGTCGCCGTGGCCCCGTCCAACCCCGACATCCTCTGGCTGGGCTCGGGCGAGGCCAACAACTCGCGCTCGACCTACTGGGGGGACGGCGTCTACAAGTCCGCCGACGCCGGCAAGACCTGGCGCAACATGGGTCTCAAGGAATCGCATCATATCGGCCGGATCCTCATCAACCCGGCCAACCCCGACACGGTCTACGTGGCCGCCCTGGGCCACCTCTACTCGGAAAACGCCGAGCGCGGCGTCTACAAGACGACCGACGGCGGCATCCTGTGGACCAAGGTCCTCAACCTCGTCGCCGACGGGCGGACGATCGGAGTGGTCGACCTGGTCATGGACCCGGCCGACCCGGAGACGCTCTATGCCGCTTCCTATGACCGGCTCCGCAAACCCTGGACGTTCCAGCTCGGCGGGCCCGGTAGCGGCATCCACAAGTCGGCCGACGGCGGCAGGACCTGGACGAATCTCACGAACGGCCTGCCCGTCGGCATCCTCGGCCGGATCGGCCTGGCCATTTCTCCGAAGAACCCGAAGACGCTCTACGCCATGGTCGAGAACGCCAACAAGCCGGGCCTGTCCCCGGCCGACCGGTGGAAGGAGATCCTCGAGGGCAAGTCGAGCCAGGGCATGATCGACGGGGAGATCTATCGCACCGACGACGCCGGATCGACATGGCGCAAAGTCAGCCCGGACAAGCGAAGCATCGGCGGCGCGCCGGGATACTACTACGGGCAGATCATCATCGACCCGGCGAACGACGAAAACGTCTTCATCCTGAGCGTCGGCGTCCTGGCCAGCAGCGACGGCGGCAAGACCTGGACGTCCCCCTTCGACTTCGGCGGAGACAACCACGCCCTTTGGATCGACCCCAAAGACAGCAGCCACATGCTCCTCGGCTACGACCACGGACTGGGCGTAACCTGGGACGGCGGGAAGAACTGGTATCATCCGGACTTCCTGGCCCTGGCCCAGTTCTACGCCATCGACTTCGACATGTCTTATCCGTATCGAGTCGCCGGCGGCCTCCAGGACAACGGCTCGCTCATGGGGCCGAGCACGAACGTCGGCGGCGACACCTGGAAGCGGTCCACCGGGGACGGCGTCCCGAGCGGGCCGCCCATCCGTCTCGAGGATTGGTTCAGCGTGGGCGGCGGGGACGGGATGTACAACGTCTTCGACCGGGCGACCAACCGCACCCTCTACAACGAGTCCCAGTTCGGGCCCCTGTCCCGGATCGACCTCGTGACCGGGGAGGCCAAGAGCATTTCCTACCAGCGGTTGAAACCCGAGATGCGCTGGAACTGGTGCGCCCCCATCCACGTCTCCGTCCACAACAGCGACACGATCTATCATTGCGGCAACATCGTCATCATGTCCACGAACCGCGGCGAGTCCTGGATCGAGATCAGCCCGGACCTGACGACCAACGACGCGTCGAAGCTCACCGTCGGCGGCAAGGGCGGCGACGGCAACATCCAATATTGCACCATCACGACCTTCGACGAGTCGCCTCTCGTTCCCGGCCTTCTCTGGGCCGGCACGGACGATGGGAACGTCTGGGTCAGCCGGGACAACGGCAAGGCCTGGACCAAGCTCAACGACAAGATCGCCGGGAATCCAGGCTACTGGGTCAGCCGCGTCGCGGCCTCGAACTTCGACCCGGGGACAGCCTACGTCATCTACACGGGTCTTCGGAACGACGACTTCCGCCCGTATGTCTATAAAACGACGGACTACGGCGCCACCTGGACGTCCCAAGCCGGGGGACTCGCCGAGGGGCCGGTCAACGTCATCCGGGAAGACGTCAAGAACCCAAACCTCCTCTTTGCGGGGACGGACTTCGGCGTGTATGTCTCGATCGACGGCGGCAAGGCGTGGCTGAAGGTGAAGAACGATATGCCGACCCAGCCCGTCCACGACCTCAAGGTCCATCCGCGGGAAGCGGACCTCATCGTCGCCACGCACGGACGCGGCGCCTATATTGCCGACATCAAACCTCTGCAGGAGCTCAGCAATGATGTCCTGGCCGAGGACGTCCACCTCTTCGCGCCCGAATCCAAGGTCCGCTGGGTCGGTATGGACCGGCGTGGATCGGGCTCCTCGAACTTTGCCGGCAAGAGCGAGCCCGCGGGAATGGTCGTTTACTACAGCCTCAAGGCCAAGCCCAAGGGCGAGGTGACGCTCCAGGTCTACGCCGGCAACATGCTGCTCAACGAGATCAAGGGCACGGCCGACGTCGGGCTGAACAAGGTCTTCTGGAACATGACCGGCCGGCGCGAACGGACGGCCTCCGCTTCGTTCCCCGTTCAGCCGGGCGAATACAAGTTCGTCCTCTCGGTCGACGGCAAGACGCTGACCACGTCCGCCTCCGTTCTCAAGGACCCGCGGTACTAGGCCCAAAACAAGCCGCTTTCCCAGGGCTGGCAGGGAGCGGAGTCTTCGAAGCGACCGGAAGAAGTGCGTCGGAGTTGCGCGGAGCCGCACTTCTGGGAAATATCTGAAAAAAAAGCTCTTATGTCTTAAGGTCTAGCCAGTCCATCCCGATTCTGTTACTCTATCCTCGGGAGGCGCGATGATGGCCTACAAGATCCACGATGTCCTCGGCCGGGTCGACCGCTTTCCCCGGGTCGACCTCATCCACCGCCCGACACCGCTGCGGAAGCTCGAGCGGTTGACTGCCCGTCTCGGCGGTCCGGAGATCTATATCAAGCGCGACGACTTGACGGGCCTCGCTTTCGGAGGGAACAAATCGCGCAAGCTCGAGTTCATCATCCGGGACATGCTCGAAAAAAGGGCCGATGTCGTCATCACCTGGGGCAGCCTCCAGTCCAATTGGTGCATGCAGACCGCGGCGGCGGCCCGGACCTTCGGCATCAAGCCGGTCCTCGTCCTTTTCAAGGCCCACGACCTGCCGGCGGCGGCCGACGGCAACCTGCTCCTCGACGTCATCCTCGGCGCCGATATCCGCATCCTGGAGGCGGAAAAAGGCAAGGTCGTCAAGTCGGCCCAGGCGATGTCTGTCCTCGAAGAAGCGGCCAGGGAGGTCGGGGGACAGGGACACCGCCCCTACCTCGTGCCCGTGGGAGGGTCCCTCGTCCGGGGCGACATGGACAAGCCCCTGGGCGGGGTGAGCTATGTCGCCGCCTTCGCCGAACTTTTGGAACAGATGAGGGCCGGTGGGGCTGAGCCCGATTATGTCGTCCACTCCACCGGGTCAGGCGGGACGCAGGCGGGGCTCGTCGTCGGCGCCCGGGCCCTCACGGACGGCTGCCGGGTCATCGGCATCAGCGCTTCCGACCCGAAAGGGCCTTTCGCCGACGACGTGCTCGAAATAGCCCGGGCCACGGACGAGGCGCTCGGGCTCGGCCTCGACGTCAGGCCGGAGGATATCGTCGTTTTCGATGAGTACCTGGGGGAAGGCTACGGCGTCGTCGACAAGGCAGTCGCCGAAACGATCCGGCTGGTCTTCCAGACGGAAGGCATCGTTCTCGACCCGGTCTATACGGCCAAGGCCATGATGGGCCTTATCGACCTCGTCGGCGCGGGCTTTTTCAAGAAGACGGACAGGATCGTCTTCCTCCACTCAGGCGGTACGCCGGCCCTCTTCCCCAACCGGGAGAAGATCGTCAGTTGCCTCGCCGGAAAATCCTGAACGCCGGACGTTCCCTGACCTATCGGCCCGCGCTTTTCAGGTACTTGAAGAACTCGCTGTCCGTCGACAGGATGAGCCAGGTGTCCTTTTCGAGCGCCGCCCTGTAGGTCTCGAGGGTCTTGAGGAACTGGTAGAATTCGGGATCGATGTTGTAGGCCAGAGCGTAGATTTTTGTCGCCTCGGCGTCGGCCTTGCCCTTGATCTCTTGGGCTTTCCGGTAGGCCTCGGAGACGATCCGCTTCAATTCCCGCTCCTTCTGGCCGCTGATCTCGGCGCTCTTGCCGTCGCCCTCCGACCTGTACTTGGAGGCGATCCTCTTGCGCTCGGCGATCATCCGGTCGAAGACCTTCCGCTGGACTTCGTCGACGTAGTTCACGCGCTTAACCTGGACGTCCTTGAGCTCGACGCCGAACTCTAGGGTGATCTTGGCCGCGTTCTCGAGGATGATCTTGGACAGTTTTTCGCGGCCCGTGCCGATCTTGCCGACGACCTCGGAGAAATCGAGCAGCGCGGCGTCCTCGGTCAGCTCGAAGTCGCGGTTCGTGCTCCGGATGATCTCGATGAGATCGTAGTTGGCGATGGTGTTGCGGGTCTCGCCGTCGACGATGTCGTCGAGGCGGCTGTGGGCGCCCCGCTCATCCCGGACGCGCTGGAAGAAAACCAGGGGGTCGCTGATCCTCCAGCGGCAATAGGTGTCGATCCAGATGTATTTCTTGTCCTTGGTCGGGATCTGGTTGGGGTCGCCGTCCCACTGGAGCCAGCGCTTGTCGAAGAAGTGGGTCTTCTGAATGAACGGTGTCTTGAAATGCAGGCCGGCGGTCGTGACCGCCCCGCCCATCGGCTCGCCGAACTGGGTGATGATGACCTGGTCCGTTTCGGAAACGACATAGACGGAGTCCAGGAAGACGAGGAGCCCGAGGAGAAGCGCCCCGATGATGACGATGAGGAGGGTCGTGTTCTTGGTGTTCACTTTTTCACCTCCTCGCCCAGGTTCAGAAGGGGCAGGACATTCCTTTGGTTCTGGTCGACGACGATCTTTTTGGTGATTTTGGGCAGGATGTCATTGAGGGCTTCGAGGTAAAGCCGCTTGCGGGTGACCGCGGGGGCCTTGGCGTATTCTCTGTAGACCGCGGAGAACCGGCTGGCGTCGCCGGCGGCGTTGTTGACCCTTTCCATGGCGTATCCCTCGGCGCCGCGAATCACCTGCTCGGCCTCGCCCGACGCCCTGGGGATGACCTGGTTGTACTCGGCCCAGGATTCGTTGATCTTCTTCTCTTTCTCCTGGAGGGCCTCGTTGACGTC
>Ga0315273_10013684_pt1 | contig 10443 bp, 7 predicted proteins | sample YL17G02_0_MG_FD_205753 | JGI IMG/M metagenome (GOLD analysis project Ga0315273, IMG submission 205753) | Sediment microbial communities from Yellowstone Lake, YNP, Wyoming, USA - YL17G02_0 | ecosystem: Environmental > Aquatic > Freshwater > Lake > Sediment | place: USA: Wyoming | collected... | reverse complement strand
GTCGAACGTCCGAGTGCCGGTGAACGGATGGATTCGCATGGCCTTGGGCAGCAGCAGGTGAAGCGGCGCGGGAACCTTGACATCCGCCGGCTCCGGACGGGCCGAGGCGGCGGAATTAGCCGGCGACATCATGGAGAATTTCCCGCCGTTGCAGCCGGCCGCCAGCGCCATCGCCACCGCCAGGGCAACCGCCGCCAGAGGCCGCGATGAATGTTCGCCGTAACCCATCTATTCAATCTCCCTGAGCCCAACGCAGTGCACCAAGGATAACGCAACGTGTCGCCAGGTCAAAAACCCGAATCTCGAAACAAATACTGCAAAGCAATGATGAACGCAGATGAACGCAGATAAGAACTCCTTATTCATCTGCGTTCATCTGCGTTCATCATTGCTTTGTCCTTACGAAGTATTGTCTTGGATTTCGTGCTTCCGCCTTCTGCCTTCTCACTTCCGCCTTCCGCGTCAGCCCTGGTGTGGCTTTGGCTGCACGAGGACCTTAAGGTCCAGCTCGGCGAGCTGCTTGTCGTCCACTTCCGACGGCGCGCCCGTCAGCGGGCACTGGCCTCGCTGGGTCTTGGGGAACGCGATGACCTCGCGAAGGCTCTGCCCGCCGACCATCATCATCACGATCCTGTCGACGCCCAGCGCGATCCCGCCGTGAGGCGGCGCGCCAAAACGCAGGGCGTCCAGCAGGAAGTCGAACTTGACGCGGGCCTGCTCGGCCGTGATGCCCAGCAGACCGAAGACGCGCTTCTGCATGTCCAGGTTGTGAATACGGATCGACCCGCCGCCAAGCTCCGTGCCGTTGCAGACGATGTCATACGTCCGGCTGCGGACCTCGCCGGTTTTGGCGTCCAGCAGTCCGATGTCCTCGTGCTTCGGCGAGGTGAACGGGTGGTGCAGGCTGTCCCACCGCTTCTCGGGCTCGTTCCACTCCACCAGCGGAAAATCCACGACCCACAGCCATTTGAAAACGCCGGCCGGGATCATGCCGCGCTCACGCGCCAGCTTGCAGCGAAGCTCGCCCAGCACGCGATGGACGACTGCCGACATGTCGGCGCCGAAGCACAGCAGGTCCCCCGCCGACGCCTTGCATCGCTCGATGAGCTTCTGTGCGACGGGCGCGAGGAACTTGGCGATGCCGGTCTCGAGCTTGCCGCCCTCGATCACCTTGGTGACGGCCAGGCCCTTGGCGCCGAAATCCTTGGCCCATTCGGCCAGGGCGTCGGTCTGGCTGCGGGGCATTTCCCCGCCGCCGGGAACGCGGATGCACTTGACGGTCCCGCCGGGCGCCAGGGCGGACTTGAACACGCCGAAGTCACACTCACCGGCCAGGTCGGCGATGTCGATCAGCTCCATGGAGAACCGCAGGTCCGGCTTATCCGAGCCGAAGCGGCGCATCGCCTCGGCGTAGGTCATCACGGGCACCTCGTTGGGGAAGTCCTTGCCGGCGAGCTTGCAGACGGCCCGCAGAATCTTGTTGGTCGCGGCCATCACGTCGTCCTCGCAGACGAAGGACATCTCGACGTCGAGCTGGGTGAATTCCGGCTGGCGGTCGGCTCGCAGGTCCTCGTCGCGGAAGCAGCGGACGATCTGGTAGTAGCGGTCCAGCCCGCCGACCATGAGGATCTGCTTGAAAAGCTGCGGGCTTTGCGGCAGGGCATAGAAGCACCCCTGCTGGAGCCTGGCCGGCACGAGGAAGTCCCGCGCGCCTTCCGGCGTGGACTTGGTCAAAAACGGCGTCTCGACCTCGACGAAGCCCTGCTCGTCGAGCATGGCCCGCATGGTCCGGCAGATCTCGTGGCGAAGGCGAAGCGCCCGCGTCATCGACGGGCGGCGGATGTCGATGAAGCGGTACTTCAGCCGGATGTCCTCGGAGGTCTCCGTGAACTCGTCCGGCTCGAAGGGCACCGGGTCCGACCGGTTAAGGACCACAAGGTCGTCACCGAGCACCTCGATCCGCCCGGTCGGCAGCTTGGGGTTCTCGCGTTCGCCCCCGCGCGGGCGGACAGCGCCGGCCACGGATATCACCCACTCGTTCCGCAGGCTCTGGGCCAGCTCGTACCGGGCGACTTCCTGCCGGTTATTCGCATCGGCCGGCAGGTCGAAGACGATCTGCGTCACGCCTTCGCGGTCGCGCAGGTCCACGAACAGGACCCCGCCGTGGTCGCGATAGCTCCTGACCCATCCGCACAGCCGAACGCGCTGGCCGCAGTCTTCGTGCCGAAGCTGGCCGCAGTTGTGAGTCCGCTTGAGTACTTCGTTGCTGAACGTTTCCATTGATCCTTCTCTGCCATGAACTGTCGCGGCGCCGCGGGTCCGCGGGACGCCGCGCTACAGAATCGTAAAGTTTACCGCAGCGCGGCCTTCGGCCGCAAATGACAAATATTCAATGGACAGTGGACAGTGGACAGTGGACAGTGGACAGTGGACAATGGACAATGCCCGATGAAACGGCAACGGTCTGACGCGGAAGGCGTGATTGTCTGGCAAACCACGGTATTTGCATCGTCCACTGTCCATTGTCCCCTGTCCATTGAACATTGAGCATTGGGTATTCCGATGAATACACTCCGAGCAGGCCTTTGCCAGCAATCCTGCACTGCCGACCGTGACGCGAATGTGGCGCGGTCGATGGAGCTTATCCGCCGCGCCGCCGGAGGCGGGGCGGAGCTGGTCGTGCTTCAGGAGCTGCACGCCGGGCTGTACTTCTGCCAGACGGAGAATGCCGCCTGCTTCGATGAGGCCGAGCCGATACCGGGGCCGTCCACCGAACAGTTCGGCGCCGTCGCCCGCGAGCTGGGCATCGTGCTGGTGGCCAGCCTCTTCGAACGCCGCGCGCCGGGCCTGTGCCACAACACCGCCGTCGTGCTGGAACGCGATGGGACAATCGCCGGGCGGTACCGAAAGATGCACATCCCCGACGACCCCGGCTACTACGAGAAGCACTACTTCGCACCGGGCGACCTGGGCTTCCGGCCCATCGCCACGTCCATGGGCAAACTCGGCGTGCTGGTCTGCTGGGACCAGTGGTACCCCGAGGCCGCCCGCCTGATGGCCCTGGCCGGGGCGGAGGTGCTTGTCTATCCCGCCGCCATCGGCTGGGACATGCGCGACACGCCGCAAGAGCGCCAGCGGCAGCTCGACGCCTGGGTGACGATCCAGCGTTCGCACGCCGTCGCCAACGGCCTGCCGGTCCTGAGCGTCAACCGCGTCGGCGACGAGCCGGACCCGTCCGGCGCCACGCCGGGCACGCGGTTCTGGGGCAACAGTTTCGCCGCCGGCTGCCAGGGCGAGGTCCTCGCCCAGGCCTCGGCCGAGGGCGATGATGCCCTCGTCGTGGAACTCGACGGCTCGCGCAGCGACTCCGTGCGGCGCATCTGGCCATTCCTCCGCGACCGCCGCGTCGACGCCTACGAGGGCCTGCTCAAGCGATACCGCGACGAGACAGAGGATGGTAGCCGGTAGCCGGTAGCCAGTAGCCGGTAACGGAAGACGGCGGAACCCGTAGAAGCAAAAAGCGGAACCTGGAACCGGGAACCCGGAACCGGATACGGCACCGGTCATAGACTGTTGAGGCCTGTTCGCTTCAGCGAGCAGGGCTGTCGCAAGAGCCAAAGTCCCCCCGCTACCGCACTCCGCCGGCCCCGCTGTCGCTACCACGGCCACCACCGCCGTTGGTACTCGCCAATGCCCAGCAGCCAATTCCAGAACCCATGGCCCCATACGGCGCCGAGCAGGCAGCCGATGGCGGCCCCGCCGAGGATCAACGGCATGGGCCCCATATCCAGCGGCATTCCCCACTTCACAAAACTGGGCCAGGCCCCCAGGCCAATGATCGCTCCGGTCACCGCGCCGCAGAGGCCATGGAAAACAGCGCGGAACCAGTCGATCGGCCCAGGCGGCAGCGGGCCTGCGCGCTGTTCGAGCGTCCTGGATTCGGCGGGTCCCCGCGATGGATACGGTTCGTAGGCGTCCTGTGAGTCTTCCGGCCGGTCCTGCAAATCGTAAGGCTGGCGGCCTTCGGCGCCCTCATCGTCGTCGAGCCACTGGTCATCCTCGCCGGATCCGCCATCGGTCGCGGCGCCCTTCTGGTGCCAGCGGCTGCCGGGCACGGCCAGCCCGGCCAGGAGGTTAAGATGGTTGATGTGCCGGCGAAGCTGCCGGTTGACGGTCGCGGCGTCGGCGTCCGTGACGTAAGGCGCGTTGTCCGTGCCGATCTCCAGCTCGGCCAGACCGCCGGGCGACTCGATCGCCTCCAGCAGATCCGCCGCGGCCACGGCATCGCCCGCCCGCAGGCGCGCAGAGAGGCTCTCCAGCAGCGGCCACCATTGCTCCTCGCCGGTCGCCCGCAGCTTCAGCGACACCGCCTCGGCCGCCGCCGCCAGTCTCGTAAGGTTGACTTCCATCGCTCGGCATCCCCGTAGCAGAAGGGGGCATTGAGAACTCGTATGAAAACCCACGCCAACGAGTATCCCTACCAGCGCGGGCCAAGTCAATCCGTAATTGCCGCCAGAATGCCGTCGGAACCGGTTGCGCCTTGCTTGCGGCGGCAGCCCGAGGCCTGCTCGCTTCAGCGAGCAGGGCTATTGGCGCTTGACCATCGGGCAGAACTTTCCGCCAGGCCGCGCGAACCCACAGGAAATCGCGTGGGTTAAAGCAAATGAAAGGCCCTGCCAGGCTCGCACGGCAACTGGCGGGTGATAGGGTTCTTTCGCCAACTCAGGATATCTGCCGGCAAGGACATTAAGAGGAGAACGCAAACATGGCACGTTTGAATCGTCGCGAGTTTCTGAAGGGTTCGCTGGCTGTCGCGGGCGCCGCTGTAATGATCGGCGGCACCAAGGCGTCGGGAAAGATTCTTGGGGCCAACGAGCGGTTCCGGATCGCCGTTGCCGGCGTCCACGGCCGGGGCGGGGACCACATCGGCGGCTACATCGACCAGCCGAACGTGGAGATCGCCTACCTCGCCGACCCCGACAGCAAGGTGCTGAGCCAGGCCCTGTCCGGCCTGGCCAAGAAGGTCGCGGGCAAGTACGAGACAAAGGGCGTCGCCGACATTCGCCAGGCCCTTGACGACAAGGCGCTGGACGCCGTAAGCATCGCCACGCCCAACCACTGGCACTCGCTGATGACGATCTGGTCCTGCCAGGCCGGCAAGTGCGTCTACGTCGAGAAGCCCATGAGCCACGACAACTTCGAGGGCCGGCGCGTCGTCGATGCCTGGAAGAAGTACGGCGTGGTCGTCCAGCACGGCACGCAGCAGCGAAGCGAGCCCGCCGTGGCGGGGCTCGCCGAGGCCATCCGCGCCGGCAAGTGGGGCAAGCTCATCGTCAGCCACGGCTACTGCTGCAAGCCCCGCGCCGGCATCGGCGTAAAGCCCGTCGAGCCCATCCCGGCTGAGCTTGACTGGAATATCTGGCGCGGCCCGGCCAACATCGCCGACGACGGCTTCCACAAGAACTTCGTCCACTACAACTGGCACTGGTTCTGGATCACCGGCAACGGAGACATCAACAACCAGGGCACCCACCAGCTCGACGTGGCCATCTGGGCCCTTGGCGACAAACGACAGCCCAAGGCCGCCATGGCCCTCGGCGGAAGGTTCGCATGGGACGACCAGGGCGAGACGCCAAACTCGATGCTCAACATCATCGACTACGGCGACGGGCAGTACATGTTTTTCACCGTCCGCAACGTCAACCACAAGGGCTACAAGCACCAGGTCGAGAACGAGTATTACTTCGAGGACGGCGGGAAAATCATTCGCGGCGTGTACTACCCCACGGGCGACGACAAAGGCGAGAAGGTCAACGTCCCCAAGGGCAATGTCACGCCGGGCGGCCCGTTCGGCAGCTTTGTCGCCGCGTGCAGGGCCGGCAAGCAGGAGATGTCCAACGCCCCGGCCGACGTCGCCCACCACTCCTGCCTGCCCGGGCACCTGGCCAACATCTCGTACCGGCTGGGCAAGAAGGTCGAGTTCACGGACAAGGCAGTCGACTTCGGCGACAACAAGCTAGGCCGGGCCGCGTTCGAAAACCTCCACGAGATCCTCAAGGACGGCGTGAAACTGCCCGCCGACAAGAGCGAATACACCGTCGGCCCATGGCTCAAGTGGGACGGCGCGAAGGAATGCTTCATCGGCGACAATGCCGAAGAGGCCAATAAGCTCAACCGCAAAGTCTGCCGCAAGGGCTTCGAGGTGCCGGAAAAGGTCTGAGCACCGGGAAAGAAGAAGAAGAAGAAGCGGTTCAACGCAGAGCACGCAGAGAACGCAGAGAAGAAATGAGTAGAGAAGAAGAAACAAACATTGGGAGGATTCTCTTGTTTCTTCTATTTCTTTCTCTGCGTGCTCTGCACTGCTAACCGTACATTTCTTCTCCAGCGGCGAAGAATTCTTCATGAGGGCTTCGACCGGCGGTAATCTTCAATCCGCAATCCGCAATCCGCAATCCGCAATTGGGTTGCGGGCGAAGCCCGCGCCAAGTGCTCTGCGTTGAATCTCCCGTCTTCATTTCCATCGCACCGCCGGAGGCTGGGCGTAGTCGTTCCAGCGGGCATCGACGCCGGCCTGCTTGGCATCGCCGTCGTGGAAGTAGATGCGGTATCGCAGCGTCGCGCTCTTGCCGGCCTCGATGGTCCAGTCGCCCCTGGTCTTCTTGTCGCCGGGGAAGTCGTGCAGCCCGAACGGGTTGACCGCGCATAGCCCGTACGTCCGGGCGTGCCACGTCTCGGGGTGCCGCAGGTTTTCGGCTGAGTCGAACATCGCGAAGCCGTACCGCTTGCCCGCGACCAGGCCGGAGCAGTCCACCCACCTTGCCTTCTGGCCCCAAGCCTTGTCGGCCTGCTGGCCCTGCGAGTTGACGAGGATGCCTTTGTCGCCGTTCTTATCGGCCTGGAACTCCGTCCTCATGCGTATCGCCAGCGGCCCGCCCTCTTTGGTGTCGCCGAACGTCACCTTGCCGTACTTGGCCTCGAACGTCAACTCGAAGTCCATCACCCGCCCAGTGTCGGGCAGGTTGTACACGCGGATGGTCCGCGTCTCGGCGAGGTTGGGCTTCTTGTCGGCGTCGGTCCAATCGAGCGTTTCGCGGATGATCCCCACCACCGGCCCGCCGGCGACCAGCGGGAAGCCCTTATGCACCTGCCAGCCCGACTTGGGGCCGATAGTCCAGTTGTCAACCTTGTTGACGTCGCCGTGGGCAATCCAGATGCTCGTGTGGTGCGGGTGATCGGTTTGCACGTTCTTGGGAAGGTTCTCGAACTGCATCGGGTACGGGCGGGTCATCGTAAGCTGGCCCGGCCCATAGACCGGCCAAAGGTAAGGCCGGCGGAACTGGTTCTTGCCCGCCTTGCCGTAATCGAAGACGTAGCTGGTCATCGGCTTGCCGCCGATGGTGACGTCAACCTGCTTGTCGGACTGCTTGATACTCACCCACCCCACACGAAAAGGTGAATCATCCGACGCCAGGTCAGAAGAGGTCACGGAGTACGCCGCCGTCTTGCCGGCCGGGAGATTGCCCACGATGAACCACAACTTTCCATCGACAACCTGGCACGGCACGGCCTTGCCGTCGATGATCATGTCTGCCTCCATGGCATCCGCCGGCGCCTCGACGGACACGGGCACGTTCACCCTGTCATGCTTGCCAGCCTCGACGACCAGCGTCCGCGGCGCGGCTGGGGAGGCGGCAAAGTCGCCCAGCGCCAGAACGCCCGCCAATGCCAAGCTCAGGCATGCCAAGAACTTCATCGAGATGTTCGTGTCCATTGTCGTCTCCCTTTGCTCACGGCGTAGCACGGGCATCTTGCCCGTGAGTAGCACGGGCATCTTGCCCATGAGTAGCACGGGCATCCTGCCCGTGCAATACACCACAAAGACAACTACGCGCGTCCGCGCCCGCGGGATCTGCTTGCAGGCAGGCAGATGCAGGGCCAAGATGGCCCTGCGACTCACGGGCAGGATGCCCGTGCTACGCGGCCGCGCCCGTGCCGCTTGCCCATGCTACTTAACCCTATCCCCCCGCCCGTGGTTCCGCCGGCATCGCTCCCCGCGGAAGCCCCCTACTACCTATTACCTACTGCCTATTCCCTTCTTTTCTGTTGCAACGCGGGGCCTCGTAAGGGAAACTCAACGCCGGCAACTTTACGCCGTCAACTTTAGGCTGAAAGGATGGTCAACCCCATGGCAATGAAGAAGTTCATAAACGACCCGGCGAACCTGACCAGCGAGTTGCTGGAAGGCTACGTGCAGGCATACGGCAACAAGGTCGCGCTCAAGGGCGACAAGCTGGTGGTCCGCGCTAAGCCCAAGGACAAGTCGAAGGTGGCGATCGTGACGCTCGGCGGGGCCGGGCACGAGCCCGCCCTGAGCGGCTTCGTCGGGCACGGAATGCTGGACGCAAGCGTGGTCGGCGACATATTCGCCGCCCCCGGCCCGCCGCCGGTCTTCGAGGCACTCAAGCTCATGAACCGCCCCGCCGGGGTGCTCTTCGTCGTGCTCAACCACGCCGGCGACGTGATGAGCGCAAACATGGCCATGGACCTTGCCGCCAAGCAGGGCATCAACCTCCGCAAGGTGCTCACGCACGAGGACATTGCCCCCGGCGCCAACGCCCCGGCCGATCAGCGCCGCGGACTCGTCGGGTGCATCCCGCTATACAAGGTGGCCGGGGCCGCCGCCGAGGCCGGCAAGAGCCTCGACGAGGTCTGCCGCGTGGCGGAGAAGTTCAACGCCGGCATGGCCACGCTCGCCGTCGCCCTCAAGACCGCCACGCACCCCCAGTCCGGCGGGGAAATCTTCGCCCTGGCCGACGATGAGATGGAAATCGGCATGGGCCAGCATGGCGAGGCCGGCACCGGCAGGTCAAAGATGATGACCGCCGATCAGACCGCCCGGACGATGGTCGTGCAGCTCGCCAAGGCAGTCAAGGCCTCCAAGGGCGACAAGGTCCTGCTGATCATCAACGGCGCGGGCGCAACCACGCTCATGGAGATGTTCATCATCTTCCGCGCCGCCCGAAAAGTCCTGGCCGAGGCGGGTGTGGAAGTCGCCCGGTCCCTCGTCGGCGAGTTCCTGACCGTCCAGGAAATGGGCGGGTTCCAGATGTTCCTGGCCAAGATGGATGATGAGCTGCTGTCGCTGTGGGATGCCCCCTGCGACACCCCCTATCTGACCGTGCGCTAGGAAGAGAACAGAAAGACAAGACCGAGGACGAGGACAGGGGACTGGCTCCGTAGCGGCGCGCTTTTCGCCGCGCAGGTGCCTGTCCCCGCTGTTCGATCTTGGCACGGGCCAACGACGGGGACAGGCACCGCCGAACGGCATGGCGGAGCCAGTCCCCTTCTCCGCGGCCCGCGCGACAATCGGAAGTCAGGACTTGACGCGGGCTGACCCCCGATCAGCGTGGACGGACGGAGTTGAATTTGCTGAGCAGCAAGTGGAAAATGGAAAGACTCACATGATAGGCAGCCATGAAGTAGCCGCCATGATCCGCCGGGCGGCCTCGGACATCCGCGCGGCGGCCGATGAGCTTTCGCGCCTTGACTCCGCCACCGGCGACGGGGACCACGGCTCGGCCATGCTCCGTTCGATGGCGGCGGCCGAAAAGGCCCTCGCCGAGGCCGGGCAGGACGCCAGCCCCAAGGATGCGCTTTTCCAGGCCGGCTGGGCCGTGATGAGCGAGGCCGGCGGGGCCACGGGGCCCCTACTGGGCTCGCTGCTGATGGGCCTGAGCGAGGGCTTCGGCGACCGCACGCAACTTGACGCGCCCGGCACGGCCGCGGCGTTCGAGGCCGCACTTGCCGGCGTTCGCAAGCAGACCAAGGCCCAGCCCGGCGACAAGACGATGATGGACGCCCTCGTCCCGGCCGTGACCGCTATGCGACAGGCCGCCGACGCCGGAGAGGGCCTCCCCGCCGCTCTTGCCAAGGCAGCCGCCGCCGCCGCCAGCGGCGCCGAGTCCACCAAGACCATGCAGGCCCGCTTCGGACGAGCCAGGAACCTCGGCGAGCGAAGCATCGGCAGCGTCGATGCCGGCGCCAAGTCGATGTCGATCCTCCTGGCCGGCTTCGCGGCGGCGCTGAACGGCAAGTGACAATTGACAATGGATAATTGACAGTTGACAGTTCGCAATCGCCGACTGTCAACTGTCACTCGTCGCTGTCAATTATCAATTGTCAACTGTCAATTGTTCGTAAGGAAGAAACTCAAATGGCAGAGGCCCAAGGCAATATCGACAGCAAGGATTTCGGCATCGGCATACCCCAGGACAACCAGGGCTACTACCTAAAGGGGTCAGCCAACCTGGACTGGGGCGTCAAGGACCGCCTGGCGCGGATATTCAGCCCCGCCACCGGCAAGACCGTGATGCTGGCGTTCGACCACGGCTACATAATGGGCCCCACCAGCGGCCTGGAGCGGATGGACCTCACGATCGTTCC